>Ga0310810_10006758_pt1 | contig 12999 bp, 11 predicted proteins | sample NCmetagenome_FD_207641 | JGI IMG/M metagenome (GOLD analysis project Ga0310810, IMG submission 207641) | Soil microbial communities from experimental microcosm in Duke University, North Carolina, United States - NC | ecosystem: Engineered > Artificial ecosystem > Soil microcosm > Unclassified ... | reverse complement strand
CGTGCGGCGATCGTGCGCTGCACGTAGTGATACATGACGATCGTCGCCCGCACAAGTGGCGATGAAGGTCGCGCGTTCATGACTGCGGCACGTTCGGGCGGTCCTGATCGCCGTCGCCCTTGAACAGCACGGCCGGCTCCGAGGACTTCAACGCGAACCGGATCGGCGCGTTGCGCCGCTCGAACGGCTCGAAATGATTCGGGACGACGTCGGGGCCGCCAGGATCGACCGGCGAGAATCCCGCCTCCACGAATACGGACCGATTGATGCCGGAGTTGTGGATGTCGGCGTACTCGGCCCGGCTGCGGCGGACCTCGTCGAGAGCCAGCGCGGCCAGGCCCGGCACTGCGTCGTCCGGTCCGATGACGTCGACGATGCGGAGGGCGGATCGACCGGCGTGGGCCGCCATCCGCATCGCGACGAGGGCGATAGGCCGATCGTGCCGCCGCAGCACGAATGTGCGATAGCGGTAGATCGGATGCCGGACGAAGCGCGCCCGGAAGTACTCGACCGATTTCTGCGGCGTCCGGCGGTTGCGCTCCGACAGGTCGAGACCACGCACGGCGCTGCTCAGCGTCCGATCGTCGACGGCGGCGGCGGTGACTTCCGTCGGGGGCACCGCGCGTACCGGTGGCCGCTCGAACGATGCCAGCTCGAACCTCGACACGTCGGGATTCGGGAGCACGTAATGCTGCAGCTCACCGACGTCGAACTTCAGCGCCTTGTAGATGGCCGCGACGGGAGGCTGAAAGCCGATCACGCCGATGCTCGTGTGGGGCTCGTGCTGCATGAGGTGAGTGAGCAGCTCGAGCCCGAGCGGGCCGGTCGGGATGTCGTCGCGGACCTTCCAGAGCGCGAGCCAGATCGTGTTGGCGGGCGCCAGGGCAGCGTCGAAGTGGCGCGTCGGCAGATAGCCGAGCATGCCGGCGATCTCTGAATTGTCGTCGCGGCGCGCGATGAGGATCGCGTATTCGCCCGGGCGATCGCGGCGGGCGTACTGCCAGTCGAACAGCCGCCGATCGGTCGTGAAGATGTGCCGCGGCTTCCAGTGGGCGTCGAGAAAGGCCAGCACGTCGGGCACGTCCGACGTGCGGCAGCTTCGAATCGTCAGCATCGGGGCGGAGCGACGCCAGTCTGCCATAATCTGAAACCGCATGCCGCATCGCGTCGTCGGCGTTGTCACGGCCCGCGCCGGATCGAAAGGCATCCCCGGAAAGAACACGAAGCTGCTCGCCGGCAAGCCGCTCATCCTGTACGTCATCGAGGCGGCGCTGGCGTCGCGCGCGTTCGATCGCGTCATCATCTCGACCGACGATCCCGCCGCCGCGGATCTCGGGCGCGCCCACGGGTGCGAAGTGCCGTTCATGCGTCCGCCCGAGCTTGCGCGCGACGACACGCCGCATCTGCCGGTGATGCAGCACGCGCTCGCGTGGCTGCGCGATCACGACGGCTATGAGCCGGACTCGGTGATGACGCTGCTGCCCACCTCGCCGCTCTGCCAGCCGGCGCACTTTCGCGACGCGATCGCGCTGGAGCTGGCGAAGAACGCCGACTCGGTGATCGGGGTCGAGGAGTTGCCGGCGCACTTCAACCCGATGCGGGTTGTGTCAGTGGACAGCGAAGGTTGGGCGCGCCTGTTCGTGGGCGGCCTGCCGGTGAAGCGGCGGCCGGGACGGCGGCAGGACATGCCGCCGGCGTGGGTGCTGAATGGCGCGATCTATCTGTTCAAGACGCGGTGTCTCTCCGATCCCGAGCCGAGTTTGTACGGGGATCGCGTAGCGGCGATGGTGATGCCGCCGCCCTACGGGCTGAACCTGGACGATCCCGAGGATTGGGAGCGCGCCGAGCGGTTGTTGCCGGGGCTGCGGGCGCTGCCGTAGCGCCACGTTCATTTATTGAACGAATGAGGCCGCCAGCTTGACACCCGCTGAGGCTGCTCAGATAATGACTGTTCACTTCGTGAACGCCTGACGGCGCGCACATCTCTCGGCCTTTCCCCCGCAGTCTGGCGACCCACCGGTTCGGGCCGTCATGTGACTGAGAGGGCGGTAGCTTGGCCGGACGACGTTCCTGACCACAATCGACCGCCTCTTCCGTCTCGACGGCCTCGTCGCCATCGTCACCGGCGGCGCGGGCCGCCTCGGCACCCAATACGCCTGTGCGCTGGCCGACGCCGGCGCCGCGGTCGCCGCCTGCGATGTCGCGGCGGCGCCGAGTCCGCGCCTCGAACAGGCGATCGCCGCGGGCCGGCCGATTTCGTTCCATCGCGTCGACGCGACCGATCGGCTTGCCGCCGATCGGGTCGTCGACGACGTCGCCCGCCGCCACGGCGTTCCGAACATCCTCGTCAACAACGCAGGTCTCGGATCGTCGCCCGCTGACGCAGCGCTCGAAACCGGGCCGTTCGAGGCGTATCCGGAAACCGCCTGGCGCGCGATGCTCGACTCACATCTCACCACCACCCTCGTGATGACGCAGGCGTTCATCAAAATGTTCAAGCAGGTGCGCGACACACGTCGCGACCTCGCCGGCAGCATCATCAACATCTCGTCCACCTACGGCGTCGTGTCGCCCGATCAGTCGCTGTACGACTTCAAGCGCCGCGACGGCGCCGAGTACTACAAGCCCGTCGGCTACAGCGTGGCGAAGTCGGGCGTGCTGAACTTCACGCGCTGGCTCGCCGAGTACTGCGCGCCGTTCGGCGTGCGCGTCAACACGCTGGTCCCCGGCGGCGTGCAGGAGGATGCGCACACGCCGGAGTTCGTCGCCGAGTACAGCCGCCGGACGCCGCTCGGCCGCATGGCGCGCGACGACGAGTACAACGGAGCGATCGTCTTTCTCGCATCCAACGCTTCGGCCTACATGACCGGCGCCACGCTGGTCGTCGACGGCGGCTGGACCGCACGGTAGATGGGCGAAAAGGATCATTCAGACAAACAACTGGCGGGCGACGGCGGTCTGTCCTACGTGCCGTTGGCCGAAATCCGCCGGGTCCGCGCGGCGCTGACGGATCGATTCGCGCGGGCCGAGGTGCTGGCCGATATCTGCCGGCTGAATACGCTCTACGCGATCATGAACGCCGGATCGGGACACATCGGATCCAGCTTCAGCTCGACGGATCTGATTACGTGGCTTTGGACCGAGGAGCTGCGCGACGCGAACGGCCGCGCGCCGGGTGCGGACGTGTACTTCTCGTCGAAGGGCCACGACGTCCCCGCGCTGTACGCGCTGCTCATCGCGCTCGAGAAGCTGGACTTCGATCTGCTGCATCGTTTGCGCCGCCTCGGGGGGCTGCCGGGCCACCCCGACGTCGAGACGCCGTTCATTGCCGCGAACACAGGCTCGCTCGGCATGGGCATCGCGAAGGCGTACGGTATGGCGCGCGCCCACAAGTACATGGGACGCGGCGGCCGGATTGTCGTCCTCACCGGGGACGGCGAGCTGCAGGAAGGGCAGATCTGGGAGTCGCTGCAACCGGTCGCGAACGAGCGTCTCGGCGAAATCACCGTCATCGTCGATCACAACAAGTTCCAATCGGATGCGGCGGTCGCCTCGGTCAGCGATCTCGGCCCGCTCGAGGACAAGTTCCGCGCGTTCGGATGGCACGTGCGACGCGGCGACGGCCACGACTTCCGCGTCTTCGAGCGGATCTTCTGCGAGTTCGCGACGATCGCCGATCGGCCGAAGGTGTTCATCGCCGACACGATCAAAGGGAAGGGCGTCTCCTTCATGCACGGCGTCGCACGGGGCGACGAAACGTATCGCTTTCACGCCGGCGCGCCGTCGCTGCCCGACTACCTCGCCGCGACGGCCGAGCTCGGCGATCGCATCGATGGACGCCTTCGCGCCGCCGGTGCCGACCCGCTGTCGGTCACCTCGGCGCCGCAACCAGTTCGCGTTGCACCGAAGCAACCCGAAAAGCTCGTGCTCGCGTACGGCGACGAGCTGCTCGACATGGCGCACAGCCGCCCCGACATCGTCGTCATGGACGCCGATTTGTTGTCGGACTGCGGCATCGAAGCGTTCAAGGCGGAGCTGCCGGCGCGCTTCATGGAATGCGGCATCGCGGAACAGCACATGGTGTCCGCGGCCGGAGGGCTCGCGCTCCGCGGCATGCTGCCCGTCGTCCACTCGTTCGCCTGTTTCCTGACGACGCGCGCGAACGAGCAGATGTACAACAACGCGACCGAGCGCACGAAGATCATCTACGTCGGCACGCTCGCCGGTCTCATTCCTGGAGGACCGGGCCATTCGCACCAGTCCGTGCGCGACATTTCAGCCGTCGGCGCCATTCCCGGTTTGACCGCGATCGAGCCGTGCAGCGAGCGTGAAGCGCGGCTGGCGATTCGCTGGGCCGTCGAACAGAACGCCGCGAGCACGTATCTGCGCTTCGTGAACGTGCCGATGGATCTGCCGTACACGATGCCGGCCGGCTACGCACTCCGCCCCGGTCGGGGAGTCGAGCTCCGGTCCGGCGCCGACGTCGCGCTGATCGGCTACGGCCCGATGCTGCTCACGCAGGCGTGGACCGCCGCCGACGATCTCGCTGCCGACGGCATCGCCGCGGCGGTCATCGATCTGCCGTGGCTGAATCGCATCGACGACGAGTGGGTGCGCGAAGCACTCGGCCGATTCGCCGCGGTGGTGACGCTCGACAATCAGTACGTCTCGATGGGGCAGGGGACGATGATCGCTTCCGCCCTGGCGCGGACGGGCGTCACGGCGCGCGTGCGATCGCTCGGTCTCACCGACGTGCCGGCCTGCGGCGCCAACGCTGAAGTGCTGGCGCACCACGGCCTCGACGGCGCGTCGCTGGCGCAGGCCGTTCGCACCCATCTCGCACGGGTCTGATGAGCTACCCCGAACACGTTCCGCACTGGATCGGCGACCGCGAGGTGCATGCCTCGAGCGGCGAGACGTTCGAGAAGCGCTCGCCGATCGACGGCCGCGTTGTCGCAGCCGTCTCGCGCGGCAATGCGAAGGATGTCGACCGCGCGCTCACGGCGGCGTGCCGCGCTGCCGACGAGTGGAGCCGCTTGCCGGCGCCGCGGCGCGGTGCCGTGCTGGGACGTGCGGCCGCGCTCCTGCGCGAGCGCGAACGCGAGCTCGCCGACATCATTCACGTCGAAACCGGCAAGCCGCTCAAGAGCGCGGCGGCGGAAGTCGCCTCGTCCGCCGACCTTGCGATCTTCATGGAGAGCGAGGGCAGCCGCTTCTACGGCCGTACGATGACGAGCCCGATCCCCAATCGCAGCGTGCGCACGCTGCGGATGCCGATCGGCGTCTGCGCCGCGATCATGCCGTTCAACAGCCCGCTCGCCGGGATTGCGTGGAAGGTCTTTCCCGCGCTGGTCTGCGGCAACGCGGTCGTGGCGAAATCGCACGAACGAACGCCGTACACGGCCGTGGCGTTCGGGCGTCTGATGCACGACGCGGGACTGCCGGTCGGCGTGTACGGCGCAGTGCAGGGGTGGGGACCTGAGGTCGGCACGGCGCTGGTGCAGGACGACCGCGTCGAGCTCGTGAGCTTCACCGGCTCCGCGAAAACCGGCAAAGCGATTCAGCAGGCGGTCAGCGGGCGTCCCGTGCTCGCGAAAGTGTGTCTCGAGCTCGGCGGCAAGAATCCGCTCATCGTGTGCGACGACGCCGACGTGACGACCGCGGCGGAACACGCCGTCGCGTCGGCGTTCATCGACGCGGGGCAGCGGTGCGCATCCGGCAGCCGCATCATCGTCTTCGACGCGATCTACGATCGGTTCCGCGCGACGCTGCTGGCGCGCGCGGCGAAGGTCCGCGTCGGCTCCGGTCCCGAGGACGACTGCGGGCCGGTGATTTCGAGCGACGCGCTCGACCGGCTGCTGCACGCGGTGGAAGGCGCGGTCGCGCGCGGGGCGCAGGTCGCGTGCGGGGGCGGGCGCGTCGAGTCGCTCGCGCCCGGCTACTACATGCAGCCCACCATTCTGGAAGCCGTCGACCCGGCCGACGAGGTGTCGCAGGTCGAGCTGTTCGGGCCGGTCACGTGCCTGTATCGCGTGCGGGACTTCGACGAAGCCGTCGCGCTCGCAAACGCGACGACCTACGGGCTCACCGGCGCGATTCACACGACCAACACGCATCGGATCGAGGAGTTCACGGCGCGGTACCGGGCCGGCCTGGTCTCCATCAACGGACCGACCTACGGCGCCGGACCGCACATGCCGTTCGGCGGCGTGAAGAACTCCGGCAACGGTTTCCGCGAGCCGGGCACCGAGGCGCTCGACGTCTACTGCGAATGGAAGACGGTCGTCGTCAACCACGATCCCGCGAAGATTTGAAGATCTGATGGAACGAAAACGCCGCATCTGCTTTCCGCTGACGAGCCGTGCCTACTACGGGCGGACGCAGCTCCTGATCCAGAAACTGCACGACCATCCGGCCGTCGATCTGCAACTGATGCTGGGCGGATCGATTCTGCTCGACAAGTACAGCCGTCACATCGCCGACGACATCGAGCGCGGCGGCTTCGCGATTTCCACCTCGTACTTCAACGTCATCGAAGGCGGCAATCACGTCGCGATGGCGAAGACCGCGTGCCTCACGGCGCTCGAATTCACGAACGGCTTCCACCAGATCGACCCGGACATCGTGATCGTCTGCGGCGACCGCTTCGAGCAGCTCGCGATCGCGATGACGGCCGCGTATCTGAACAAGACCATCGCGCACATCGAGGGCGGCGACGTCAGCGGCAGCATCGATGAAAGCGTCCGCCATGCGATCACCAAGCTCTCGCACATTCATTTCGTGACGAACGCCGACGCGCAGCGGCGCGTGCTCGCAATGGGCGAGGACCCGAACTACGTTTTCAACACCGGCTCGCTCGATCTCGAGGTGGCCGCGAGCGTCCGCACGACGCTGACCGCCGATCGCATCAACAGCTACGGCGTCGGCCACGCGGTCGACATCACGCGCCCGTTCCTCACCGTGATCCAGCATCCGGTCACGACGGAAACGGACAACCGCGCGCACCTCGAGACGACGATGCGCGCGATTGCCGAGCTGAACATGCCGACGATCTGGTTCTGGCCGAACCCCGACGCCGGGACCGGCGAGATGTCGGAGAGCCTCCGCCATTTCCGCGAGCATCACGCGGCGATCACCGAGAAGATCCGGTTCATCACCAACGTGCCGGTCGACGAGTTCATCGCGCTGCTCCGCGCGACGTCCTGTCTGGTCGGCAATTCGTCGGCAGGCATCAAGGAGTGCTCGTACCTCGGCACGCCGGTCGTCGACGTCGGCGCGCGCCAGCACGGACGCCTGCGCGGCGAGCACGTGGTCAACGTGCCGTACGACGCCCCGGCGATCGCGGGCGGCATCCGCGCGCAGCTTCGCCACGGCCGGTACTCCGCGTCGACGCTGTACTACAAGCCTGATGCGAGCCGCGCGATCGTCGACGTGCTGACGTCGATCGAGCTCTACACCCAGAAGCGGTTCTGCGATCCCGTGGAGAGCGTCTACGCCGCTGCCACCAAACCGGCGCAATGACAGCCGCGGCTTCGCGGTGTGTGCTGTGGAGCGTCCCCCACGGCGCGACCGCAGGAAACATCCTGCGCACCGGTGTCCTGGCGCGCGTGCTCGATGCCGCGCAGGACGCGCGCGTCGTGATCCTCTCGCCGCTCGCGGCGGATCCGGTGTTCACGCAGGAGTTCGCGCATCCGCGCGTGACGTTCGAGCCGCTGCCGGCGCACGTGCCGGCGGGCCTCGAAGGGCGGCTGCTCGCCTGCATCCAGGCGCGATTCATGGACGTGTGCGCGACGGACACGATGCGCATCCGTGGGCCGAGAGCCTTCGCCCATCCGCCGCGGTTCCTCGGCGTCAAGCGCCTGATCGGCCGCGCTATCGCGCCGGACGCACCGCGCGACTGGTACGACGTCTCGGATCGCCTCGTGCGTGATGCGGCGGCCGAAGGGAGCTTCGCGCGGCATCGCCCGGCGGTGGTGGTCGCCGCGACGCCGGGGTTGATCCTCTCCGAGATTCCCATGCTGCGGACGGCGCGCCGGCAGCGCGTGCGATCGATGGCCGTCGATCTGAGCTGGGACAACCTGACGAACCGGTTCTTTCCGCCGCGGCAGGTCGATCGCCTGGTCCTGTGGAATCGCACGATGCTCGACGAGGCGCGCGATCTGCACGGCTACGACCCCGAGCGGATCGCCGTCGCCGGCGTGCCGCAGTTCGATTCGTATTTCGCCGACGCGCGGTCGACTCGCGAGGCGTTCTGCGCGCGCGTCGGCCTCGAAGCGGCGCGGCGCATCATCACGCTCGCCACGATCCCGGCGTCCAAATTCGGTCACCACGGGTTCGTCGTCGACCGGCTCCTCGACGCGATCGAGAGCGGCGCGATTGGCGAACCCGCGAGCGTGCTCGTGCGGCTCCATCCGCGTGACGATGCGGCGCCGTACGAGCGGTTCGCGGGCCGGCCGCACGTCGTCGTCGAAAAGCCGTTCCGCCGCACGGCGACACGATCCGGCGACGGGATGGACATCGACTTCATGCGCGAGAACACGCGGCATCTCGCCGACACGCTCTACCACAGCGACGTCGTCCTGAACGTGGCGTCGACGATCGCGATCGAGGCGGCGATTTTCGACACGCCGGTCATCAACATCGGCTTTGACGGGCAGCCGGGCTCGAACCAGGCGCTGATGGACTGGCATTACGGTTCCACGCATTTCAAGAAGGTCCTGCGCAGCGGCGCCGTGCGGATTGCGCAGTCGCCGGCGGAGATGATCGATCTCGTCAACCAGTACCTTGGCGATCCCGCGAGCGACGCGGCGGGCCGCCGGCGGATCGTGGCCGAACAGTGTGAGTTCACCGACGGGCGTGCGGCCGAACGCGTCGCGGCGGAAATCGTCCGCGAGCTGACCTCAAACGGAGAAGTGACCGACTGATGGACCTAGAAACGCATCGCGATCTGCAACTTCTCGAGGCCGTCGAGCAGGATGCGCGCGTCACGCAGCGCACGCTGGCGAACAAGCTGGGCATCGCGCTCGGGTTGACGAACCTCTACCTGAAACGGCTCGTCCGCAAGGGCTACATCAAGTGCGTGAACGTGCAGTCCAACCGGATTACCTATCTGATCACGCCGAGCGGCATCGTCGAGAAGGCGCGTCTCACGTACGAGTTCATGGACTACTCGCTGCACCTGTATGCCGACGTCCGCCAGCGGCTCCGCGCCGGGCTGCGGGGTTGCGCGGCGGCCGGGCGGCGCGTGGCGATTTTCGGGCGCGGCGAAGCGGCGGAGCTGTCGTATCTGTCGCTGAAGGAAGCCGGGCTCGAGCCGGTGGCCATCTTCGACGGCGACGGCGGCCCCGACTTCCTCGGGCTTCCCGTGCGGCCGATCCGCGAGCACGCGGACGTCGAATACGATCTGATGATCGTGGCGACGTTCGAGCGGTCGGCCGATCAGCTGCTGACCGTGCTCTCGGAGAACGGCGTCCCCGCGCACAAGGTGTTTCCGCTCCGGCAGGAACCGCGTCGGCCGCCCAAGGCGGATCGCGACGTGCGTCGGCAACCCTCGGCCCAGGCGAAAGGATGATTCGGTGGCGTTGACAGGCAAACAGATCGCCGTGACCGGCGGCGCGGGCTTCATCGGATCGCACCTGGTCGAGCGGCTGCTCGAGCACAACAGGGTCGTCGTCTACGACAACCTGCACCGCAACGCGATTCAGTTCGCGCACGTCGAGCAGCATCCCAACTTCCGCTTCGTCCGCGGCGACGTGCTCGATCTCGACGCGACGACGAAGGCGCTCGCGGGGTGCCAGGTCGTGATCCACTGCGCCGCGATCGCGGGCGTGTATTCGGTCGTCAAGAACAGCGTCCGCACGATGGAAGTGAATTTCCTCGGGACCAACACGGTGATCCAGGCGGCGCTCAAGGCGGGCGTCGAGCGGTTCGTCGACTTCTCGACCAGCGAGGTGTACGGCGCGTTTGTGCACAACGCCAAGGAAGAGGAGCCGACGGCGCTCGGGTGCGTCGGCGAGGCGCGATGGGTATACGCCGCCAGCAAGCTCGCGTCCGAACATCTGTCGTACGCCCACCACCTCGAGTCGGGGCTGCCGGTGACGATCATCCGGCCGTTCAACGTCTACGGCCCGCGGCAGGTGGGCGACGGCGCCGTTCGCGGAATCATCTTGCAGGCGCTCAAGAACGAGCCGATCGTGCTCTACAACGACGGCACGCAGATCCGCGCCTGGTGCTTCGTCGAGGATTTCGTCAACGGCGTCCTCGCGGCCACAGAGCGGCCGGAGGCGATCGGACAGGTCTTCAATCTCGGCAATCCGCAAGGCACGATCACGAACCTCGAGCTGACCCGGATGATCCTGCGGCTCGCCAACTCGAAGTCGGAGATCACGTACAAGCCGCACCCCGGCAGCGAGATCGAATTGCGCGTGCCGTCGATCCACCGCGCCATCGCGCTTCTGGGCTACATGCCGACGGTGTCGCTCGAAGAAGGGATCGGCCGGACGATTGCGTGGTACGCCGAGAACCTCGCGGGTGTTCGGGCGTAAGGCCACAAACCTGACGTGAAGCTGATCGTCGCCGGCGCCTCCGGGTTTCTCGGACGCAACGTCCTCGTCCGGGCGCCGCGCGACTGGTCCATCACGGCGCTCTACCACGCCGCGCTCGATTTTCCGGGCTTCGTCGCGCGCGAAGGCCTTACGCACGTGCGACCGGTTCGCTGCGATCTGACCGACGCCGCGGACGTACGGCGGCTGCGAACGTCGCTCGACGCTTCCGGCGGGGTGGACGCCGCGCTGTATCTCGCCGCCAACGGCGATCCGGCGGCATCCACACGCGATCCGCTCCGCGATCTGCAGCTCAACACGGTCGCGCTCGTGACATTTCTCCAGCACGTGCTGGTACCTCGGCTGGTGTATCTCTCCTCGGGCGCCGTGTACGACGGGCTCGCGGGCGTGGTCACACCCGCGTCGGCGGTGAACCCGCGGCTGCCGTACGCGATCTCGAAGCTCGCCTGCGAGCAGTACGTCCGGTTCTTCGCCGAGAAAACCGGCGCGCCCCGCAGCTACGTCAACGTCCGCTTCTTCGGTGCGTACGGCCCGTTCGAGCCGTTGCGCAAGATCACCACGCGGTTCCTGACGGCGGTACAGCGCGGCGACGAGGAATTCGTGCTGCGCGGCGATGGACGCAATCTGATCGATTTCATGTACGTCGACGACACCGTGCGCAGCCTCCTTCGTCTCGCGAGCGATGAGCGGCCGGTTCGCGCGACCGTCGACTTCGCCTCCCGCCAGCCGGTGACGGTCAACGAGGTCGTCGCGGCGATGCAGCGGCTGACGGGCAGCGCGATTCGGATCCGCCGCGACGGCATCACCGAGGAATACATCGAGTTTCGATCCGGCGATCGGCGCCTGGCCGACGAGTTCGGCATCCAGCCGACCATATCGTTTGATGACGGGTTCCTGCGGCTGCGCGAGTTCATGGCGGCGCATCAGGACGCAGCGGTCCGCGGATGACGACCGGCACCGAGAGCGGCGCGGAACGGCCGGTCGTCGTGCTCGGTGCGGGCCCCGCCGGCATGTCGGCCGGGTGGCGGCTCGCCGAAAACCACACGCCGTCTCTCGTCCTGGAACGCGACGCGGCGGTTGGTGGCATGGGCCGGACGCTGCAGCTCGGCGAGTTCGGCGCCGACTTCGGCCCGCACACGTTTCACATCCGGGAGACGGACGAGAGCCGGCACATCATTCAGCAGATCCGGCCGTTTTTCGGCGAGGACCCGCTCATCCTGACGCGCGGCACGCGCGTGTTCCTGCAGGGCAAGTACTACATCTATCCCCTGGAGCTGCTGCAGGTGCTCTTCGGCGTCCGGCCGTCGCTCTCCGCGCGCATCCTGCTCGATTACCTCGTGGCGACGGTGAAAACGGTCTTCACGCCGCCGAAGAAGGAAGACTCGTTCGAGGAATGGGGCGTCCGCAATCTCGGGCGGACGCTGTACGACCTGTGCTTCGGCATCTATTCGGAGCGCGTGTGGGGGCTGCCGACGTCGCAGATTTCGTCGAAGCAGGCGCAGCGCGTCGCGAAGCTGAATCTGAAGAACATCATCCTGCGGACGCTCGGCATCCGCGCCGATCCGGCGGCGCATTTCACCGAGTACATGTATCCGCGGGCCGGCATCAGTGCGCTGTACGAGAACATGGCGAAGCGCTACTGCGCCTGCGGCGGCCAGCTGCTGCTCGAGTCGCCGGTCGTGCGCGTCGATCGCGAGGACAATCGGATCGCCGCGGTCACGTATCGCCGCAACGGCCGTGACGTCACGATCCCCTGCAGCGGCGTCGTCTCCACGCTGCCGCTGCCGGCGCTCGTGCGCCTGATCACGCCGGCGCTGCCCGACGACGTGCTCGACCATGCCGCACGGCTGCGTTACCGCAGCCTGAAGCTCGTCTACGTCGTCATCAACCGCGAACAGCTCACCGATTTTCACTGGGTGTACCTGCTCGACGAGGATTTCCGGATCAATCGCCTTTCGGAGCAGAAAAACGTCAGCCCCTACATGGTGCCGAAGGGCCGCACGGTCCTGTGCATCGAAGTCTCGTGCTGGAAGGACGAGCCGATCTGGTCGGCGACCGACGAGGAACTGTTCGAGATGGCGTTCCGGGATTTACAGAAGACCGGGTTCGGCGTGGATCGATCCGAGGTGGCCGAGTATCACGTGTTCGGCATCGACACGGCGTATCCGGTGTACGAGCTGAACTTCGAGGAGCATCTCGTCGCCGTGCTGAAAGGGGTGCATCGCCTCGAGAACCTGCTGACGATCGGCCGCCACGGGCTGTTTCTCAACAACAGCATGGACGACAACGTCCTGCTCGGCACGAGAGTGGCCGACCGCATCACGTCCGAGGGGTTCGACAGCGCCCGGTGGCTGGACGAGATGCTGGCGTTCATGAACCTGCGGTTTCAGGGCAAGTAGTCGCCCGTCGTCGGAAGGAAACGGTGCATCAGCTCGGC
>Ga0310810_10006757_pt1 | contig 13000 bp, 10 predicted proteins | sample NCmetagenome_FD_207641 | JGI IMG/M metagenome (GOLD analysis project Ga0310810, IMG submission 207641) | Soil microbial communities from experimental microcosm in Duke University, North Carolina, United States - NC | ecosystem: Engineered > Artificial ecosystem > Soil microcosm > Unclassified ... | reverse complement strand
CGTTCAAGGCATTATGGCGGCCGGGCATCGGCAGGCTAAGCTTCTCGATCTTGTGTTCGGTGTTGCCCCTCCGATCGCGGAAGAGAACCGAAAACCGGGACTCGCCGTTAAGATGGTCGAGATCGGCAAGACGGACATCCGCTTGCGGGTTCTCGCCATAAGTGAGAATGCGGCGATCCTCGAGCTTGCCGACCAGCGTCTGCACAACCGGGTGATCCGTGCACATCACCGCAAATCCGTAAAACGGCACATTCTCGACGAAGGCGCGAAACGCGTCCTGCACGGCATCGAATGTGCGGAAGTGGTCGAGATGCTCGGGGTCGATGTTGGTGACAACGGCGATGTCGGCGGGCAGCTTGAGAAAGGTGCCGTCCGATTCATCCGCCTCGACCACCATCCAGTCGCCGGCGCCGAGCCGCGCATTGGTGCCGTACGCATTGATGATGCCGCCGTTGATCACGGTGGGGTCGAGGCCGCCGGCGTCGAGCAGGGAGGCAACGAGCGAGGTCGTCGTCGTCTTTCCGTGCGTTCCGGCAACAGCGACGCAGCTTTTCAGCCGCATGAGTTCCGCGAGCATTTCGGCGCGCCGCACGACCGGCAGCCGCTTGGCACGCGCGGTGACAAGCTCGGGATTGTCGCGCTTGATCGCGGAGGAAACGACCACGACGTCGGCGCCATCAATATTTTCAGCCTTATGCCCGATCGCGACCTTCACGCCCTTGTCGCGCAATCGCTTGACGTTGGCGCTGTCGGCGACGTCCGAACCTGTCACGCTGTAGCCGAGATTGGCCAGGACTTCGGCAATGCCGCTCATGCCAATGCCGCCGATGCCGACGAAATGCACCGGGCCGATGTCGCGCGGCAGTTTCATGTAAATCGCCCTCAGCCTTGCGTCGGGTGCGCCAAACCCTGCGCTTCCCGTATTTGCCGCTATCTCATGCAGGACATGAAGGGCCGAAACAAGACCGGCCTGGGGCCAATACTCAAATTCCCGCCACCTTTATTACCAGGTCGGCCAGCCTTTCGGCGGCATCAGTTATGCCGCAGCTTTTGGCCGCCTGCGCCATCTTTGCAAGCCGCGCGGGGTCATTCGACAGCGCCGTGATTTCGCTGGACAGACGCTCGGCCGTGAAGTCCCGCTGCTCGATGCGGATCGCCGCGCCGGCGGCCTCAAGCACCCCGGCATTGGCGAATTGGTCCTGGTCCAGCGCGTGCGGCAGAGGGACCAGAATGGCCGGACGACCGATCGCCGAAAGTTCAGCTACGGTCGAGGCACCCGAGCGCGACACCACCAAATGCGAAGCGGCAATGCGCGCGGGAAGATCAAGAAAAAATGGGGAGACTTCGGCGGCAACGCCGAGCCGGGCGTAAGTCGCGCGCACGGCCTCGAGATCCTCGGTCCTGCATTGCTGGACAATGTTAAGGCGCATGCCAAGACCTGCATCGAGCTGCCCGACAGCCGCCGGCACGATGTCCGACATCACGCGGGCGCCCTGGCTGCCGCCGAATACCAGCAGGTTGAATTTTCCGTCCGCCGCCACGGCGTAGGGAATCTGGCCGGCCGCGATGACCTGGGGCCGCAGCGGGTTGCCGGTGAAGGTGATCTTGCTCTGCCAGTGCCGGTTGAAATTCTTGAGCGAACGGAAGCCGGTCGCGATGGCAGTCACTCGCGGCGCGAGGAATGAATTCGCGCGGCCCATGACGCCGTTCTGCTCGTGCAGTACCGTCGGTATCTTGCGCCAGCTTGCCGCAAGCAGCGGCGGGACGGTCGGATAGCCGCCGAAGCCGACCACGGCCCTGGGCGCAACGCGGCCCAGCATCAGCCACGCTTTGACGCTGCCCCAAGACAAGAGTGTCGCGGTCTTTGCCAGCGATATCGGATCTCGCCCGCGCATTGTCGCACTGGGAACAATGTGCATCGCTCGCGCCGGAAATTTGTAATGCGCCGCGCGGTGGTCGGTCGCCAGTTCAACCGCGATGCCGCGCTTGTCGAGCGCGATTGCGAGCGCCTCCGCCGGAAACAGATGGCCGCCGGTGCCGCCGGCCGCGAGCAGGACGAGCGGCGCGCCGCTCGCAGGCATCAGACCCGGCTCCCGGCCACCGCAAGATCGGTCGCGATCATTGCCGCGCGCGGTTGCTCTCGCGTCAACGCCAACAGCATGCCCATCGCATAACCGAGCGAAATCATCGAGGAGCCGCCATAGGAAATGAACGGCAATGTCATGCCCTTGGCCGGGATCAGATGCAAGTTCACCGCCATGTTGATCGCCGACTGCGTGGCGAAAAGAATCGTGAGGCCGGCTGCCGCAAACCGTGTGAACGGGTCGTCGTTTCGCATGGCGCGCAGCAGCATGCGGATGACGATGAAGGCGAACAATGCGACGATCACAAGGCAGAGCGCGATGCCGAATTCTTCCGCGGCCACTGCAAACACGAAGTCCGTATGGCTCTCCGGCAGAAGCCGTTTTACCGTCCCCTCGCCCGGCCCCTTGCCGAACCAGCCGCCGCGCATGAAGCTCTCTGTTGCGATGTCGATGTTGAAGGTGTCGCCCGACGCCGGGTCAAGAAAACGCTGAATCCGGCGCGCGACGTGCGGGACCGTGTAGTAGGCGCTGAGCAGGCCTACGCCGGCGAGCCCGGCGATACCGAAGACCCAGACCACACGCATGCCGGCCATGAAGAAGAGCGCGCTCCACACCAGTGCGATCAGCATCGTCTGGCCGAAGTCCGGCTGCAACACCAGCAACGCCACGACCGTCAGCAGCAGCATCAGGGCGAAGGTATTCGCCGGCATGTCGGGGCGCTTTGCGGATTCGCCGAACAGCCAGGCGATAATGATGACGAAGGCGGGCTTGAGGAACTCGGACGGCTGAATACTGACGCTGAACAGGACCAGCCAGCGCCGCGCGCCCTTGATCTCCGGACCGAAGAAGGGTGTCGCCGCGGCCAGGACGAGGCTCATGGCGAAGATGAGCAGTGACAGCCGGCGGGTCTGCTGGGGATTGAGAAAGGACACGCCGAGCATGACGGCGATCGACGGCAGGAGAAAGAGAATATGGCGGTTGACGAAATAGAACGGGTCAAGACCGAGCCGCCCCGCTACCGGCGGACTTGCCGCAAGCGAAAGCACGACGCCGGCCAGCATTAACGCGCCGATGGCGGCAAGCGTCAGCCGGTCGACCGTCCACCACCATTCGCCGAAAAGCGTGCGTTGCGCGCGCGAATGCATCCTTGAGTCCCCGTCCGGCTCAAGCTGACGCTTCGCGGTTTAGGAAGCATTAACAGTCGTCGTCATGCCGGGTATTGCCAGCACCGCTTCGGTAAAGGCTCTGCCGCGCACTTCGAAATTGCGGTACTGGTCGAAAGAGGCGCAGGCCGGCGACAGCAACACGACCGGCTCCTTCACCTTCGCGGCGGCGGCATCGCGGGCCGCGGCTTCAACCGCGGCGGAAAGCACCCCGCTGATCTCGTAAGGCACCTTTCCTTCCAGTGTCTGCGCGAATTCCTTCGCCGCCTCGCCGATCAGATAGGCTTTGCGGATGCGCGGGAAAAATTCGGCAAGACTTGCGATCCCGCCCGTTTTCGCCTTTCCGCCGGCAATCCAGTAGATGTCGTTGAAGCTTGCCAGCGCCTTGGCCGCTGAATCGGCATTGGTCGCCTTCGAGTCATTGACGAACAGCACGCTCCCCTTGCGGCCGACCTGCTGCATGCGGTGCGCGAGGCCGGGGAAGCTGGCGAGGCCTTTTTGAATCGCGGGCAGATCGACGCCGAGCGCGATACAGGCCGCTACCGCACAGGCGGCGTTCTGCGCGTTGTGCGCGCCACGCAGCGAGCCAATTCCCGCGAGATCCGCCACAGGCTCGGCTTTGCCGCCGGCGGCGCGCAGAATGCGGCTCTCTTGCGCGAAATATCCGTCGCGCACTGACGACTCGACGGAAACACGAACGACGTTCTTGCCCGAAAGTTGGATCCGGTCGGCCGCCGCGCTGGTATAGGCATCGTCGATATCGATGATGGCCGTGCCGTTCTTCTCGACATCGGCGGCAAGCCGCTCCTTGATCGCGGCATAGCGCTCCATCGTGCCGTGACGATCGAGATGATCTTCCGTGACATTCAGGAGAATGCCGACGGTCGGTTTAAGTGAGGGCGCAAGATCGATCTGATAGGACGAAACCTCCAGGACATAGGCGCGGCCGGTCTTGAACGGCGCGAGCGCCAGAACGGGCACGCCGATATTGCCGCCCATCTGCGCGTCAATGCCGGCGTTCTGCAACAAATGTGCCGTGAGCGCCGTCGTCGTCGACTTGCCGTTGGTGCCGGTGATCGCAACCAGCGGGCATTTCGCTCGCGACTTTACGCCTTCGCGGCAGAACAGCTCGATGTCTCCGATCACCTCGACACTGGCCTTGCGTGCCAGGTCCACGGTCCAGTGCGGTTGCGGGTGTGTCAGCGGCACACCGGGCGCCAGCACCAGCGCCGCGGTTTTCGTCCAGTCGAGATTGCGCAAGTCCTGCGTCTTTATCCCCGCCGCCTGCGCTTCGGTGATTTTTTGGGCATCATCGTCAAAGGCGATCACGTCGGCGCCACCGTCTTTCAGCGCGCGCGCCGCCAAAAGACCGGAACTACCGAGGCCGAAGAGCGCGACCTGTCGTCCGGCGAACGTCGTGACGGGAATCATCTCGTGCGGTCGTCCCGGCCGAGCGAAGCGAGGGCCGGGACCCATACTCCGCAGCCTGTCGATAGGTCAGTGGCTATGGGTCCCCGCTTTCGCGGGGACGACAAAACTTTGGTCATCTCAACTTCAATGTCGCGAGCCCTGCCAGCGCCAGCACGACCGCGACGATCCAGAAGCGGATGACGATCTGCGGCTCGGTCCAGCCAAGCTGCTCGTAGTGGTGGTGGATGGGGGCCATCTTGAATACGCGCTTGCCCGTCAACTTGTACGACACCACCTGGACGATCACCGACACGGCTTCGAGCACAAACAGTCCGCCGACGATCGCCAGCACGATCTCGTGTTTGATGGCGACTGCAACAGCGCCGAGCAACCCGCCGAGCGCGAGCGAGCCCGTGTCGCCCATGAAGATCGACGCCGGCGGCGCGTTGAACCAGAGAAAACCGAGACTGGCGCCGATCACCGCCCCGCAAAGCACGGCCAGTTCACCGGTGCCGGCCACATAGCGAATCTGCAAATATTCCGCGAATACGGCATTGCCGGCGAGGTAGGAGATCAGCCCGAAGGTTGCTGCCGCGATCATGACCGGCACGATGGCCAAACCATCGAGGCCGTCGGTGAGATTGACGGCGTTGCCCGCGCCAACGATCACAAAGCCGCCAAGCAACAAGAACGCCCAGCCAAGATTGATCGCCAGATCCTTGAAGAACGGGAACACCAGCGACGTCGAAATCGCTCCGCGGCCGAGATGCATCATCGCCGTGCAGGCGAGCACCGCGATCACCGTCTCGACGAGCAATCGGCTGCGCACCGAAAACCCGGCATCGGTCTGCTTCGTGACTTTGAGATAGTCGTCGTAGAAGCCGATGATCCCGAACGAAAGCGTCACCCCAAGCACGACCCACACATAGGGACTCCGCGGGTTGGCCCAGAGCAATGTCGACACCAGCAGGCCGGACAGGATCATCAACCCGCCCATGGTCGGCGTGCCCTTCTTGGTGACGAGGTGAGACGGCGGACCGTCGCTGCGGATCGGTTGTCCCTTGCCTTGCTTGAGGCGCAGGACGTCGATGATCGGGCCACCGAACAAGAAGACAAAGACGAGCGCGGTGACGATCGCGCCGCCGGTGCGAAAGGTAATGTAGCGAAAGACGTTGAAAAACGAGATTTTGTCGGACAGCTCGGTCAGCCAATAGAACATCGGGTCGAACCCTGAGTTTCAGCCTGGCGCCCTTTCGAGCGCGGTCTGCTTGGGGAATTGCTTCTCCAATGCTTTGACGATCGGACCCATTTTCGAGCCGAGGGACCCCTTCACCATCACAGCGTCGCCGGCCCCGATGGCCTCAAGCAAAGCCGGCTCCAGTGCTGCCGCAGTCTCGGCATAGCCGCCCCGGGCACGTGAGGGAAGAGCCTCCCACAAATGGTGCATAAGCGGTCCCGAGCAAAAAACGAGGTCGATCCCCGTCTCCGCGATCACATTTGCGAGTGAACGGTGCAATTCGCCGCCTTGCGGGCCGAGCTCCAGCATGTCGCCGAGAACTGCAATGCGGCGGCCTTGCTGCCCGATCGGCGCCTCCGCCAGCAGCGCGATCGCCGCCCGCATGGATGCAGGATTGGCGTTATAGCTTTCGTCGATCAGCAGAGCGGTTCCTCCCGGAACCGTCAGCGTGCTGCGCGTGCCGCGGCCGCTCGGCGGCTTGAGATTGCCCAGCGCCAGCGCGGCAAGCGCGAGGTCGGCTCCGGCGAGCGACGCTGCCGCCAGGACGGCAAGCGAGTTGAGTGCGATGTGGCGGCCTGGCATCGCGACCTTGTAGGTCACCGGCTGACCCAGGATGCTGGCTTCCACGGTCGATGCGTCAGCCTGAAGTGAAATGCGCAACAGCCGCGCATCGGCTTGCGCATGTTCGCCGAATGAAACGATGCGCTTGATGCCGGCCGTACGGGCCGCGGCCGCAAGCTGCGCGAATTCTGCATTGTCGCGGTTGAGCACGGCTGCGCCGCCCGCCTCGACGCCAACGAATATCTCAGCCTTGGCATCGGCAATCTTCTCGAGCGTGCCGAAATACTCCAGATGCACCGCCTCGATCGCTGTGATGACGGCGACGTGCGGCCGGACGAGTTTCGTCAGTGGCGTTATTTCGCCAGCATGATTCATCCCGATCTCGAACACTGCGTACTTCGCCGACGCCGGACAACGCGCAAGCGAGAGCGGAACACCCCAGTGATTGTTGTACGAGGCAGCGGATGCGTGCGTTTCACCGTCGGCTGACAGTGCGAGCCGTAGCGCTTCCTTGGTCGTGGTCTTGCCGACCGAACCGGTGACCGCGATGACCTTGCCGTGCAGCCGCTCGCGCCCGGCGCGCGCCAGCGCCCGCAAGCCGTCGAGTGCGTCGTCAACGATCAGCAGCGGGGCGCCCGCAAATCGCTGGCGCTGACTCTTCGCCACCACGACCAGACCGGCGCCGGCTTTCAGCGCGGCGTCGACGAAGTCGTGACCGTCGCGGTTGTCGCCCTGGATCGCGAAGAATGCGTCGCCCTTGTTCAGTGTGCGGCTATCGATCGAGATTCCGGAAATCCCGGCGGGCAAATTTCCGGCGCGCTCGGCCTTCATGGCTGCCGCCATCCCTTCAATCGACCAGAGCACACTCATGCCACCCTGCCCTGCAATGCAGCCACCACTGCGTCATGATCCGAAAATGGCAAGACGCGATCGCCGACGATCTGTCCCGTTTCATGGCCCTTGCCGGCGATCAGCAGGACGTCACCGCTATTGAGATCTGCGATGGCCTTGCGGATCGCTTTGGCGCGGTCGCCGATTTCGGCCGCACCCGGCGCATCGGCGAGAATGGCGGCGCGGATCGCGGCGGGGCTCTCACTGCGTGGATTGTCGTCGGTGACGATCACCTTGTCCGCCCCCTCCACGGCAACGCGGCCCATGATCGGCCGCTTGCCGCTGTCACGGTCACCGCCGGCACCGAACACCACGGTCAGCTTTCCCTTGGCGTAGGGCCGCAGACTTGCGAGCGCTTTCTTGAGCGCGTCTGGCTTGTGCGCATAGTCGATGAAGATCGGCGCGCCGTTGCGGTTGCCGACCAGCTCAAGCCGCCCCTTCGCACCGGTGAGATGGTCGAGCGCTGCGAAAGTGCGAGCTGGCTCGGCGCCGGTTGCGATAGCGAGACCCGCCGCAAGCACGGCGTTCTGAACCTGGAAGGCACCAACCAACGGCAGCTTCACTTTATATCTGCGGCCGCCGTGAGCGATATCGATGACCTGTGCGAAGCCTTCGATGCTGCCACCGGCCAGCCTGATGTCCTCGCCCTGCTCGCCGACGGTCATGATCTTCAGCCGGCGTTTGCGCGCAGCATCGACAACTTGCGCGGCATAACAATCGTCAACTCCGACGACAGCGGTACCGCCAGCCACAATCAGATCCTCAAACAGGCGCAGCTTGGCGGCGAGATAAGCTTCGATGGTCGGATGATAGTCAAGATGGTCGCGCGAAAGATTCGTGAACCCGCCGGCTGCAATGCGCACGCCGTCGAGCCGGTGCTGGTCGAGGCCGTGAGAGGAAGCTTCGAGCGCCAGATGCGTGACCCCCTCGCCCGCCAACTGGTCGAGCGTGTGGTGAAGGTCGACCGGGTCGGGTGTCGTCAACGAGCCGTACCGTTCGCCTTTCGGCGACACGATGCCGACCGTGCCGATGCTTGCCGACTGAAATCCCAACGTGCTCCAGATCTGGCGCGTGAACGCGGCGACCGACGTCTTGCCGCTGGTACCCGTGACGGCGGCAATCGTCTGCGGCTGACGCGGACAGAATTTCGCGGCGGCCAGTGCGAGTGCGCGGCGTGCGTTCTCGACCTGAACAAAAACGACATTGGGCGGTAAACCCTCCGGGCGCTGCTCGGCAGCGACCGCCGCCGCGCCGGCTGCGGCGGCCTGCTTTGCGAAATGCGCGCCATCGGCCTTCGCGCCTGCGATCGCGATAAAGAGAAACCCGGATTTGACCTTGCGGCTGTCGGCGGAGAGCCCCGCGATGTCGATCGCAGCCTGCCGCGCATCGATCGCCGCCTCCGGCAGAAGATCGCGCAGCTTCACCGCGTCTCCTTCGCGCTCACCAAAAGCAGCTGATCGGCCTTCGGCAGATCGAAGCGCGGCCGGATGTCGAGGAGCGGCGCGACGCGCTCGATGACCTTTGCGCCGACCGGGACGGCATTCCAGCCTGATGTGCTGAAGCCGTGGGTTTCGGGCAGTCCTTGCGGTTCGTCGAGCATGATGAGCAGCAGATAACGGGGCTTATCGGCCGGCAGGATGGCGGTGAAACTGGTCAAGACTTTGGTCTTCGAATACCGCCCACCGACCACTTTCTCCGACGTGCCGGTCTTTCCCCCGACATAATAGCCCATAACGTTGGCACGGGTCGCTGTGCCTTTTTCCACGTTTAGCCGCATCAGGTAGCGCATTTTCTCGGCGGTTTCGGGCTTTATGACCCGTTTGGCCAGCTGGTCCGCTTCCCCCTGGTCGCGCTTGAGAAAGGTCGGCGGAATTAATTTGCCACCATTCACCAGGGCAGAAATGCCCATGACCGCCTGCAACGGCGCAACGGAAAGGCCGTGCCCGAAAGCGATCGTGACCGTGTTGAGCTCGCCCCAGTGTTTGGGAACCAGCGGCTCGGCACTTTCCGGCAGCTCCGTGCGCAGCCGGTCCAGCTGGCCGAGTTTCCTCAGGAAGGCCTTGTGGTATTCGACCCCGAGCGAGAGCGCCATCCGCGCCGTACCGATGTTCGACGAATAGGTGAAAATCTCCGGAACGGTCAGGATGCGCCGTTGCGCGTGAAAATCATGGATCTTGAACTTGCCGTAGCGCAACGGCATGCGCGCATCGAACGACGATGATAAGGATATCCGACCGCTGTCGAGCGCCATTGCGAGCGTGAGCGCCTTGAACGTCGAGCCCATCTCGTAAACGCCGGTGGTGAGCCGGTTGAGATGATCGGGGTCATTCGCGATACGCGGATTGTTTGGGTCGAAGTCCGGCTCCGACACCATCGCGACGATCTCGCCGGTGTTCACGTCGGCGATGACACCGGCCGCGGCCTTTGCCTTGAATTTATCGCGCGCAGTGGCCAGCTCCTCGCGCAGCGCATATTGCACGCGCAAATCGACGGCTAAGTTGACCGGACGCTGCAGCTGGTCGGTTGCAAGCCCTGCCATGTGCAGCGCGGCGAGCCCCTGCCCATCAAGCCACTTCTCGATGCCGGCGATGCCCTGGTTGTCGATGTTCACATAGCCGATCTCGTGCGAAACGATCGGCCCGTTTGGATAGACGCGCTTATTCTCGGTCAGGAAGCCGATACCCGGGATCCCCAGTCGATGAATGTCGCGCTGCTGACTGGGAGTGATCTCGCGCTTGAGCCAGACGAAACCGCGCTTCGACGACAGGCGCTCGCGCACTTCATTGACGTCGAGATCCGGCAGGACCGCGGTCAGCAATTCAACCGCCTCGTCGACGTCAATGATCTTGCGCGGCTCGGCGAACAGGGACGGTGTCTTGATGTCAGTCGCGATGATTTGGCCGTTGCGGTCGAGAATATCGGGGCGCGCCGTCGCAACCGCATCCTGCGAGACGCTGCGGCGGCCACCATGGCCCTCGCTGACCGTCGCAAACATGACCAGGCGAAACGTGATGACGGAAAATATGCCGATGAAAGCGACGATCGCCAGGCCGAGCCGCGCCTTTGACTTCACATTGCGATCGACGTCACGGCCGTAGAGCACCGCACGAAGCGCGTGCTGCCATCCGCTTTCCGGGACTTTTGCTTTTGCGTGCATCGCGTCACCGGGCTCCGGCCGGCGGCCGAATGCTGCCGGTCATTTCAGGAGCGGTCGGAGCGAGCATGGCCCCAATTGGGTCGGCGTTTGGCGCGGACGGGGCCGGACGCTCAGGCAACCGGTCCAGGGAGTCGAACTGCGTCGGTTCGATTCGCCGCAATGTCAGATGCCGGTCTGCGAGGCCCTGGATACGGCTGGGCGCATCGAGTTTCGCCCATTCCGCGCGCAAGACCGCAATGGCGTTGCGCTCGTTGCGTAATTCGCCGCGCAATTTGGCAACGCGTTCGGCCTGCAGCGTCGAGTCGAACTTGATCTTGTAGACATAGGACGCCGCCACGATCAGGGCGCCGATCACGAGAATGTTGAGGAGGCGCATCGTCTATCGCCCCTTCAGCACGGAGGATAGCGCGGGCAAATGCGGCAGCAGACCCGCCGGCACGCCGCGCCGCGCCGCCATATCGGTCCGCTCGGCGGCGCGCAACTTGGCCGACCGCGCGCGCGGGTTACGGGCAACTTCATCGTCGTCCGGCGCCAGCGGACGCTTGGTGAGAACCTGGAAGGTCGGCGCATGACGCCTCACTTCCGGTGCGTGGCGCGAGCCGCCGCGGGTATCGCCACGGTCCGCAAGAAAGGTTTTGACGATCCGGTCCTCGAGTGAGTGAAATGACACTACCACCAGCCGTCCGCCGGGCTTGAGAATCCGTTCGGCCGCCTGCAGTGCGGTTGCCAGCTCGCCGAGCTCATCGTTCAGAAAAATACGCAGGGCCTGGAACGTGCGCGTCGCCGGATGAATATCGCCGGCGCGCGGGCGAACGATAGTCGCCACGATCTGGGCAAGCTCGTGCGTCGTTGCAATTGGCGCAATGATGCGCGCGTTGACGATGGCACGGGCGATCGCGCGCGAATGCCGCTCTTCGCCCAAGGTGAAAATGATGCCGGCGAGATCCCGCTCGCTTGCCGCGTTGACCACGTCGGCCGCGGTCGCGCCTTCGCCGCTCATGCGCATGTCGAGCGGCCCGTCATGGCGGAACGAGAAGCCGCGCTCGCCGCTATCGAGTTGCATCGAGGAGACGCCAAGATCGAGCACGACGCCGTCGACCGTATCGTGCCCGGCATCGCGCGCGATGGTGTCGAGATGGGAAAAGCGGTCTTCGATCAGCGTAAGGCGGCCGCCCGCCTGTTCGACCAGGTCCGCCCCCAGCGCGATCGCGGTCTGGTCGCGGTCGACGCCGATCACCTTGCAGTCGGCGGCCGCGAGAATGGCGCGCGTATAGCCGCCGGCGCCAAAGGTGCCGTCGATGTAAACGCCACCCTTGCGGACATTGAGGAAGCCGACGGCATGGCGGCCGAGCACGGGAATGTGGAGGGCCGGTCCGCCAGCGACAGCCGAGCCGCCGCCGCCCGCCATTATTCCCGTGCTCCAGGCGCGTTGCGCGCCGCCACCTGGGAACTCAGCTGCCCTTTGAGCGCGCGCACCTTTCGGGTGGCCCCCGCGAGCTCTTTCTGGAAACGCCCGGGCTCCCAGATCTGAAACTTTTGACCGAGACCGACGAATGACACCGTGTCGGTAATTCCTGCATGACGCTTCAGGTTCTCGCTCAACACCACCCGCCCCTCTCCATCGACTTTCAATGTCTCGCTCGTTCCGTACAGCGCCAGGGCGAGCCGCTCGCGCTCTTCCGAAAACGACCCGAAGCGTCCGATCAACGCCTCGATCTCGGCTATCAACGCGCGCCCACCCGCATCGATCGCGGGACAGTCCAGCGCCGGATAACAATAGAGACCCTCGAAGCCGTCCCGGACGAGCACTGCACGAAATGCACTGGGGATCGACACGCGCCCCTTGGAGTCGAGCCGCAGCGTGAAGTTCGCCACGAAGCGGTCCATACGCCGCACCCCGTACTGACTGGACACAACCAAGGGCTGTCTTAAGAGAAGGCCTCAAGCTCACCGGGTGGCCGGATAAACGGCTCACACGGAAGGCATCCCATACTGGGAAATCGTGGGATATCATGGGATTACGTGACCGTCAACAAATCGGCCCCAATCCAACGCGAAGCACGGCGTTGTCGCAGATCGGTCCCATTAACGGCGGTTAAACTTAAAGAAACGTTGCCGAATTCGAGTTTCGTGAGACGCGCATGTGGGTCGGCCTGTTCAGCGACATTCACGCCAACCGCGAAGCGTTGGAGGCGTGCCTGAGTCATGCCCGCGGCAACGGCATCACGCGTTTCATCTTCCTCGGCGACTATGTGGGCTACGGGGCGGATCCCGGCTTTGCGGTCGACACCGTTCTGCGCGAGGTCGAAAACGGCGCCATCGCGCTGCTCGGCAACCATGACGATGCCATCGCATCGGGCACGGCGGGAATGAATGCGGTTGCGGCCGCGGCCATTGATTGGACGAGATCGCAGCTCACAGCCGCGCAATGTGATTTTCTCGCCCGGTTACCGCTGACCTTTGACGACGATAGCAGGCTGTTCGTGCACGCCAGTGC
>Ga0310810_10006756_pt1 | contig 13001 bp, 9 predicted proteins | sample NCmetagenome_FD_207641 | JGI IMG/M metagenome (GOLD analysis project Ga0310810, IMG submission 207641) | Soil microbial communities from experimental microcosm in Duke University, North Carolina, United States - NC | ecosystem: Engineered > Artificial ecosystem > Soil microcosm > Unclassified ... | reverse complement strand
TGAGCGCCGCCTTGCCGTCCTTCACGTAGACCGTGAACTTCACCGACTTGCAGACCGTCTTCGACATCAGCTCGTCGCGGTTCTTGCGGAGCTTCTCGGCGAACTTCGCGAAGGTGAGGCCGGTGATCGTCTCGCCGCACTTCTTCTTCATGTCGACGAACTGATCGAAGACCGTGTGGAAGTACTGATCTTCGGCGGGCGAGTTGGGCTCGGCGCCGACCGAGGTCGGATCGCTCGGATCTTCGATCGCGCCGAGGATGTCGTCCTCGACGGCGCGCGGGCGCGCGGCGGGCGCGGCGGTCGGGATCGGCGGCTTGACCGCGGGCTTCGGCGGCGGCGTCGGACGGGCGGGCGGCGCGGACGGACGCGCGGCGACCGGCGACGGCGGCGGGCCGAGATCGAGCGCGGGCGCGGGGCCGGCGGCGGCGCGCGGCGCGCCGGAAGACGACGGCGCAGGCGCGGGGTCGCCGAACCGGAACTCCGACGGAGGCGGCGGCGCCGACGGCGCGGGCATGCCGAGCGGCAAGCCGGGACGCGCCGCGGGCAGCGCGGTCGCCGCGACGAGATCCATCGCGCCGAGCGAGCCCTCCGGCGCAGGGCCGAGCAATTGATCGAGGTCCTTGCGCGCCGACTTGGCGTCGCGGTGCAGCTTGTCGATCTGGATGTTCACGCTGCGCGCGATCGATCCGAACTTTCCGTGGTGCTCCTCTTCGGCGAGGCGCTCGGCCTCGCTCTTCGCGAGGCGCACCGCGTCGGCGTTCAAGCGACGCAGCGGACGGTCGACCTCCCAGATCATGAGGAACATGCCGGCGGCGAGCGCGAGCACGAGCAGCGCGCCGACCAAGAGCCACGGGAACGATCCGAAGCCGAGGTCGTTCTGCTTGACCGCGCCGAGCGTTCCGGAGAAGCCGACCGCGGCCGGCTTCTCGACGTAGACCGAGTAGAACGCGCCTTGGTGGCTCGCCTCGCCGGGCAGCCGCGCGAGCACCGCGCTGTACGTCTTGTCGCCGCTCTTCAGCTCGAGCGGCGTCTGCGCCGACGCCTTGCAGTCCTCCGCGATCGATGCGCCCTTCGGCACCGCCGACGCGAGCGTGTCCTTCGCGAACACCGCCTCGCTCGTCGACGCGACCGCGTCGCCGCCGATGTAGAAGCCGATGTCGACGTCGAGCGCCTTGACCAACGTCTTGGCGAGGTTGGTCGACACCGCGTGGCCGAGCACGACCGCGCCCTCGTACGCGACCGGCGGATCGCGCTTCACGACCGGCGACGCCGAGACGAGGAACATGCCGTTCTTGTCGGCCCACAGATCATCGCGGAGGTATCCGGCGAGCGCGTCGTCGACGATCGCGCGACCCGCGAGCGTGTCGCCGAAGTCGCCGGCCTTGTCGCCGCCGAAGCGCGCGACCACGCGGCCGGTGCGATCCAAGAGGATCACGAAGTCGGGCTTGACCTCGTCGGCCTTGGCCTTGCCGGCATCCGCCGCTCCGGCGACGCCGATCTTCTCGCGCACCGCCTTCGCGAGATCGCTCGCCGCCTTGGCGCGCGCGTCGTCGATCTCCTTCGCCTCCGACGCGGCGGTCAGCGTGTTGACGATGTCCTGATCGCGCGCGAACGAGGCCGCGATCTCGACGCGGTTGCGCGCGTTGTCGGCGAGCAGGATGTCGACGACCGAGCACGCGAGCACGAGCCGCTGCTGCTCGGTCTGCGCGCGCGTGCGCTGCGCCGGCCGCGGCAGCACGAGCGCGATCACGAGCGCGACCGCCGCGAGGATCGTGATCACGAAGAGCCAGATCTTGGAGAGGAACATCTACTTGCCCCCCGCGCCGCCGGGGCCTGGGAAGCCCGTCGGTACGCGCACGGTCGGCACCTCGGCCGAGTGCTTGCCCTCGACGTTGATCGTCTCGTTGCCGCGCTCGACGAAGTGATCGAGGTACCAGACCTTCACCGTGTAGCTGCCGTTCGGCACGTCCTTGATCTCGAACTTGCCCGACGGGTCGGGCTGCGCGAAGTACGGCGACGAGAAGACCGCGACGCGGCCGATCAGGCTCGGCAGCTCGTCGTCCTTCACGACCAGGACGCCGGGCTTCGAGGTCTTCAGCTGCTTGGTGCCCTTCGGGTTGAGCACGCCCTTCGCGATCGCGTCGGGCGCGCCGTCGACGAACAGCGACGCGGGCCGGCACGCGCGGCAGTTCGCGATCGTGACCTCGGTGCCGGCGACCACCGGCAGGAGCGGCTTGGCGAACGACGCGCCGAGCAGGTCCCACGTCACCTGCGACGGCGACGCGCCTTCCGAAGGAGGCGCGGCCGGTTCGAGCACGACGACCATGAGCGGCGTGGGATCGATCGTCTTCACCGGCATGTGCGGGTTCTCGACGCGGTCGAGGAACCCGGGGTCGCGCAACGGCGGCGCGCCCGACGGTGGAAGATCGAGCTTGCCGGAGACGTTGCCGGCGCGGGCGGTGGCGGCCGCGGCGATCGTGGTGATCGCGAACGCGGCAGCGCGGATCCGAGGCGTCACGTGGGCCATGGATGCGGTTGCTCCCAGCCGATGGTAGGCGGGGGGCCGCGCGCAGGTAAAGGCCAGGTCCCCGGATCTTGGGTGCTGCTCGGGGTTGTTAGGATCGGCAACCGGGCGGGAGGCGTGCCGATAGGGGCGCTCATGTTCGTGAGAGCGGCGCACGCCGCGTTGGCGATGGCGGTCGGGATCGCGGTGGCCGGGGCCGGGCCGGTCGGGGTGTGGGCGGCGGCGGCGATCGGGCTCGGGATGATCGCGATCGGCGCGCTCGGGCCGGCGCGCGCGCGGGTCGCGTGGTTGGCGGCGATCGCGTGCGCGGGCGCGGCGATCGCGAGGACGTCGTCGCCTTCGCCGGTGAAAGGCGCCGATGATCGAGTGGACGACACGATCGAGGGCGTGATCGACGGGCCGATCGAGCGCGGACCGGGCGGCGATTACGTGATGATCTCGATCGAGGGCGGGCGTGTCGGCGCGTGGGTCGCGCCGGGCGCGTGGTCGCCCGGCGATCGGGTGCGCGCGACCGGGCGGCTGATGACGCCGCGCGGGTTCCGCGATCCGGGCGCGATCGATCGCGAGCAGGTCGCGCGCGATCGCGGCGTCGACGCGGAGCTGGTCAGCGCGTCGATGGTACGCGCCGGGTCGGAACGATCGTGGTGGGCGTGGCCGGTCGCGGCGCAGCGGTGGGGCAGCGCGTTCGTGCGCGATCGCGGCGGCGACGCCGAGGCGAACGCGATCGTGCGCGGCGCGGTGCTCGGCGATCGCAGCGCGATCGGGCCGTCGACCGACGCGGCGTGGCGCGCGGCGGGCGTCTATCACGTGCTGAGCGTGAGCGGCCTGCACCTGGCGGTCGTCGCGCTGCTCGCGTTCGCGGGCTTGCGGCGCGGGTTGGTCTTGTGGATGTCGTCGCGGAGGGCGGTGATCGCGGCGGCGATCGTCGCGGGGATCCTGGCGATGGCGTACACGGCGATGACCGGCGCGCAGGTCGCGACCGAGCGCGCGCTGGTCGTCGTGATCGTGATGCTCGCCGGCGCGGCGAGCGGGAGGCGCGCGCGGTTGGCCGATGCGCTCGGCGTCGCGGCGATCGCGATCTTGGCGGCGCGCCCGAGCGCGCTCGGGGATCCGTCGTTCCAGCTGTCGTTCGCGGCGGCGATGACGCTTGCCACCACACCCGTTCGCCCCGAGCGAAGTCGAGGGGCGCGACGGATCGTGGGCTGGATCGTGCGCGGCGTGATCGCGAGCGCGACCGTCACCGCGGTGACCGCGCCGATCACCGCGGCGCACTTCCACCAGGTCTCGCTCGGGGGCGTCGTCGGCAACTTGATCGTCACGCCGCTGGTCGAGCTCGTCGCGATCCCGCTCGCGCTGGTCGGCGTCGCGCTCCACCTCGGGCCGCTCGTCGATCTCGCGATCCTCGCGTGCCGGCTCGGCGACGCGATCGCGCGCGCGATCGCGAGCGTCATGCCGAGCGCCGCGGCGCCGCCCTTGCCGGCGGTCGCGATCGTCGCGTGGCTCGGCGCGATCGCGCTGCTGATCGCCGCCGCGCGCGCCGCGATCGCGCCGGTGCGCGCCGCCGCCGGCGCGATGCTCTCGACCGCGATCGTCGCGCTCGCCGTGATCGTCGCGCGCGCGCCACGCGGCGATCTGCGCGTGACCTTCCTCGACGTGGGGCAGGGCGACGCCGCGGTGATCGAGGCGCCGGGCGGCGAGATCTGGCTGGTCGACGCCGGCCCCGAGGGCGAGACGCTCGTGCGCTACCTCGCCGCGCGCGGGATCGATCACATCGACGTCGCGATCATCTCGCACCCGCACCCCGATCATTACTCGGGCCTGTACGCGCTCGCGGGCCGCGTGCCGATCGGCGAGCTGTGGTCGGCTTCCGAAGACGAGCCGCTCGTCCCCGCGCCGTTCAGCTTCGCCGCCGCCGAGCGCGCGCTCGAAGCCTACGGCACGCGCGTCGTGCACCCGCCGCTCGGGCTCGCGCGCAGCGCGCGCGGCGCGGCGCTCGTCGTCCTCGCGCCGATCACCGATCTCGGCGATGGCCCGAGCCCGATCGCGACCGCCGATCCGGTGCGCAGCGTGAACGACGACTCGCTCGTCGTGGCGATCGAGTACGCGGGCCGACGCATCGTGCTCACGGGTGATCTCGAAGCCGAAGGCGAGGCCGAGCTCGTCGCGCACCACTTCGACCTCGCCGCCGACGTCGTCAAGGTCCCGCACCACGGCTCGCCGACGTCTTCATCGCCCGCGCTGGTCGGCGCCACCCGACCGTCGACGGCGATCATCTCGTGCGGCGTCGCGAACCGCTTCGGCTTCCCGTCGCCTGCGGTGGTCGCGCGCTGGCAGGCGGCGGGCGCGCAGGTCCTTCGGACCGATCGGCGCGGCGCGGTCACCGTCGAGGTCCACCCGGACGGCCGGCTCGACACGAGCACCTACGACATGCTTTGATCGCCCCGTGCCGGAAGCGTCCATCCCCTCTGCTGGGGGCTTCGATCCGTTCGAACAGCAGATCGTCGCGGGCAGCGAGCACCTCCGGCAGAGCCGCCTCGCCGACGCGCAGCGCGCGTTCATCGCCGCGCTCGAGGCGCAGCCCGGTCATCCGAAAGCGCTCGCGCTGCTCGGCCTCACGTACTTCCGCGGCGGCAACTACGCGCAGGCGCGCCCGGTCTACGAAGAGCTGGTCGCGCTCCTGCCCGGCGATCCCGCGCACCACTTGAACCTCGGGCTCGTCTATCTCAAGGTCGGCGACGCCGACAAGGCGATCAGCGAGCTCGAGAAGAGCCGCGATCTCGATCCGAGCCAAGGGCGCGCGGTCAGCTACCTCGGCCTCGCGTACGCGCGCGCCGGTCGCTTCGTCGAGGCGTACGGCGCGTTCTTGAAGGCGGGCCAGAACGATCTCGCGAAGGAGATCGAGCAGCACCTCACGAAGGAGCAGCGCCAGGTGATCGAGGCGGCGCTGCGCCAAGCGGAGCAGCTGAGCACGAGCGTGTCGGGCCGCTTCGTGATGCCGACGCCGGAGCCCGCGCCCGCGCCCGCGCCCGCGCCCGCGCCGAAAGCCGACGCGAAGGCCGACGCCGACGAGATCTCGTTCGAAGGCGTCGACGAAGAGAAGCCCGAGCCGGTCCGCCCGCCGCCGCGCGCGGCGACCGTGCGCGCCGAGGTCGACGCCGGCCTCAAGGCGAAGCTCGTCAATCGCAAGGGCAGCGTGCACCCTGCCGAGTTCGACGACGCGCGCGCGCAGTTCAGCGAGCCCGAGATCCAGATCCAGCGCGACGAGCCCGCGCCGAAGCCGGAGCCTCCGGTCGAGAAAGCGCCGGAGTCCGACGCCATCCCCGAGCCGCAGACGCCGCAGACCGCGATCTCGCAAGCGGTCGCGCGCGCGGTGCCCGCGTCGCTCGTCACCGGCACCGGCACGCGCGTCGCGCCCGGCTCGCGGCCGCCGCAACCGCTCTCGGAGCTCGCGACCTCGCGCCTCGTGCGTCCCGAAGACGGCGATCACGCGTTCGAGATCTCCGGCACCGGCGTGCTCGTCGTGCGCGTGAACGGCAAGATCTACACGCGCACCGAGGGCGTCGACGTCACCGGCGGCGCGCTGTCGTACGAGCCCGCGCAGCGGCGCGCGCGCGGGCGCGAGCAGCACGAGCCGTTCTCGATGGACGGACGCTCGATGTTCGTCGTCACCGGCAACGGACATCTCATCGCGTCGCCGCTCGGCGGCCAGTTCACCGCGGTGCAGCTCGACGACGACATCTTCTACCTGCGCGAGGATCTCGTCTTCGCGTTCGAGCCGCACCTGCGCTGGGAGAACGGCCACGTGCCCGGCTCGCAGGCGCAGCTCTTGATGGTGCAGTTCCGCGGCACGGGCGCGGTCGCGTTCCGCACCGATCATCCGCTGCTCGCCGTGAAGCTCGCGCCCGATCGCGTGCTCTACGTCGACGCGCACGCGCTCGCCGGTTGGATCGGGCGCGTCGTGCCGCGCGCGGTGCAGGCGGCGGGCAGCCCGGGCACGTCGGAGCTGTTCGTCGAGTGCACGGGCGAGGGCGTCGTGCTCGTGCAAGAAGAAACCGCGCCGCCTGCTAAGGTTCCGGTGTCATGACGCCACCGGGCGGGCGACCCAAGAAGCTCCGCCCGCTGCGCGACGAGATCACCGACCTCCCCAACCTGATCACGCTCGCGCGGATCGCGCTGATCCCCGCGGTGCTCGCGCTCACCGCGCGCGGCGGGCGCGGGATGGCGATCGTCGCGTGCGTCTTGTTCGTCACCGCGGCGGCGACCGATTGGCTCGACGGCTACCTCGCGCGCCGCCTCGGGCTCGTCACCGTGCTCGGCAAGTTCCTCGATCCGCTCGCCGACAAGTTGATCGTGCTGTCGACGCTCGTGATCCTCGTCGGCGCGGGGCGCGCGCCCGCGTGGCTCACGGTGCTCCTCATGGCGCGCGAGCTCGCGGTCACCGGCCTGCGCGCGATCGCGTCGTCGGAGGGGCTCGTGATCGCGGCGGGCACGAGCGGCAAGATCAAGACGGTCTTCCAGCTCTCGGGCATCGCGTTCCTGCTCGTGCACTACCCGATCTATCCGTTCGGGATCGAGATCGATTGCCACGAGGTCGGCACGTACATCATCTACGCGTCGCTCGCGATGAGCTTGATCTCCGCGATCGAGTACTTCCGCTTCTTCGCGCAGGCGGCGGCGCGCCAGGCCGAGGCGCTCGCCGCGCAGGGCATCACGCGCGAAGGGCTGCGCGAGCGGGCGCTCGCGCGGCGACGCGAACGGCGCGATCGGCGCCGCGCGCACAAGCTCGAGGTGCGCGAGCAGAAGCGCCAGGCGCGCGCGGAGCGCAAGCGTCGCGGGCCGCGACCGCCGCGCCGGCGCAAGGGCACGCACGGATGACGGCGATGAAGCCGCTCGACGCCTGCGCCCGGCTCGCGGGACGCCCGGGCCGGTTCTTGCTGCACAGCGCGAGCGACGCCGACGGCCTCGGCGGCTGGTCGTTCGCGGGCAGCGATCCGATCGACGTGCTCGAGGACGGATCGTTCGCGCAGATCGAAGCGTTCTGTCGCGCGCACGGACATGATCTGCGTTCGTGGCACGCGCGCGATCCGGTGCCGCGCGTGATCGGGTGGATCGACTACGAAGGCGGCGGCTGGCTCGGCGCGTACGACGCGATCGCGCGCTGGCGCGGCGACGAGCTCGAATTGATCGGGGCTGGCGCGCCCGCGCTCGCGCGATGCCTCGAGCTCGGATCGAGCGAGCCCGGCGCGCCGCCGCGCTTCGGCGCGCTCGACGCGCCCGACGACGGCGAGGGCGGCGCCGCGTACCTCGCGCGCGCCCTACGCATCCTCGAGTACCTGCGCGCCGGCGACGTCTATCAGGTCAACCTCGCGCGCCGCCTGGTCGCGCCGCTGATCGCGCGCGGCGATGCGTTCGCGATCCATCGCGCGCTGGTCTCGGCGTCGCCGGCGCCCTACAGCGCGTTCCTCGAGACGTCGCGCGCGACGATCGTCTCGTCCTCTCCGGAACGGTTTCTCGCCCGCGCGCCCGGCGGTCGCATCGAGACGCGGCCGATCAAGGGCACGCGGCCGCGCGGCGCGTCGGCCGCCGACGATCTCGTCGCGAAAGAGGATCTGCTCGCCGCGCCCAAGGACGCCGCCGAGCACCTGATGATCGTCGATCTCGAGCGCAACGATCTCGGGCGTGTCGCGGTCACCGGCAGCGTCGCCGTCGACGAGATGGCGTACGTCGTCGAGCTGCCGACCGTGCACCACCTCGTCTCGCGCGTGTCGGCGGCGCTGCGCCCCGACGTCGGTCTCGCCGAGCTGTTGCGCGCGACCTTCCCGGGCGGGTCGATCACCGGCGCGCCCAAGATCCGCGCGATGCAGATCATCCGCGAGCTCGAGCCGGCGCCGCGCGGCCCGTACTGCGGCGCGATCGGTTGGTTCGGCGACGGCGGCGCGCTCGATCTCTCGATCGCGATCCGCATCGCCGTGCTCGACGACGCCGCGATCACGCTACATGTCGGCGGGGGAATCGTCGCAGACAGCGATCCGCATGCGGAGCTCGCCGAGACCGAGGCGAAGGCCGCGGGATGGCGGCGCGCGCTCGCGATGCTGTCGTCGTCGAGCTCGGGCGCGCCCTGAGACGGAAACAACGTACATCGCGCCCGCGCGGCTCGTCCTGCATAACGGGCGCATGGCCCGGAGGAACCTCGCTCGTGCGAGCGCGCTCGCGCTCGTGTGTCTCGCAACGCCGGCGGTGGCCGGCTCGTTCGTCGTCGCGCCGTCGGGCAACGACGGCGCCGACGGATCATCGGCGCATCCGTGGCGCACGCTGCAGCACGCGGCCGACTCGGTCGCGGCCGGCGACACGGTCAGCGTGCGCGCCGGCAGCTACGTGGGCTTCCAGCTCGAGACGACCGGGACGTCCTCCGCGCCGATCGCGTTCGTCGCGGATCCCGGCGCGTCGATCACCGCCGACAACGCGTACACGCCCGACGGCATCAACCTCGAGGGCGCGTCGTACGTGCGCGTCGAGGGCTTCACGATCGACGGGCGCTCGCGCGCGGGCATCCGCGCGGTCCTGGGCTCGCACGTGACCTTGCGCGCGAACCACGCGGACGCGAACGGCCACTGGGGAATCTTCACGGCCTTCGTCGACGACGCGCTGATCGAGGGCAACACGTGCTCGCACTCGGTGCAGGAGCACGGCATCTACGTCTCGAACAGCGGTGATCGCCCGGTGATCCGCGGCAACACCGTGATCGGCAACTACGCCGCGGGCATTCATCTGAACGGCGACGGCTCGCAAGGCGGCGACGGCGTGATCTCCGACGCGCTCGTCGAGGACAACGTGATCGGCGACAACGGCCGCGGCGGCGGCAGCGCGATCAACGGCGACGGCATCCAGCACGCGACGATCCGCAACAACCTCATGTTCGCGAACCACGCGTCGGGCATCTCGCTGTACATGGAGGACGGCGCGCAGCCGTCGACGGGCAACACGATCGTGAACGACACGATCCTGATGGCGTCGGGATCGCGGTGGGCGATCAACGTGCAGGACGGCTCGACCGGAAATCGCATCGTGAACGACATCGTGTTGAACGGCGGCACGCGCGGCGCGATGAACCTGTCGGCGGACAGCGTCGCGGGCACGGTGAGCGATCACAACGTCGTCACGGGGAGGTTCACGGCGGACGGCGACAACACCGTGATCGATCTGAACGCGTGGCGCGCGCTCGGGTTCGATCGCGCGTCGGTGGTCGCGAGCGCGAGCGACGTGTTCGTGAATCCGAACGCGACCGATGCGTCGGGCTTCGCGCTCGCGAGCGGCAGCCCCGCGATCGACATGGGCGCGGCGAGCGGCGCGCCGTCGGTGGATCTCGACGGGGTCGCGCGGCCGCAGGGCGCGGGCGTCGACGCCGGCGCGCTCGAGCGATGCAACGGGACGTGCGCGAGCGGCAGCGGTGGATCCGGTAGCGGCAGTGGGAGCGGATCGGGATCCGGTAGCGGCAGCGGCAGCGGCAGCAGCGTCGGCAGCGGGACCGGCACCGGCACCGGCACCGGCAGCGACGTCGGCTCCGATTCCGGATCGGATCCAACCGCGCCCGCGGGTGGCTGCGCTGCGACCGATGGCGGCACGACCGCGGCGTTCGCGATGACCTTCTTCGCGCTCGCCTTCGCCCTTCGACTCCGCGCTCGCTCGCGCTCGCGCTCCGCTCAGGGCGAACGGGCGTGAGCGCTACGGCGTCCCGATCGTCGAATTCACGAACGTGAACGCGCCGGGGAAGACGGGCACGCCGGCGAACGTGCCCTGCGTGGTCGCGTCGCCGAACGCGATGTCGAAGTTGCCCGACGGCACGCCGAACAAGAGCGCCGTGCCCGCGGGGCCGGTCGTGCCGCCGTTCGCGAAGCCGAGCGCGCTCTGATCGTCGAAGAACGGTCCGCCCGTCGTGCCCGGCGGCGGCGTCACCGTGAAGCCGGTCGCGCCGGCGCCGTTGCTGTCGACGAGGTGGAGCGCGACCAGGCCCATGCCGTCGGGCACGACCGTGCCGAGCCCGAGCTCGAGATCGGTCAGATCGTTTGCGTTGACCACCGGGATCGTGACCTGCGCGCCCGGCACGTCGACGCGCACGATCGTCGGCACGTTCGTCTCGCTGCCGGTGCCGACCTGCAGGATCGATCCGCCTACCGAGCCGGTCTCGATCGTGAACGCGCCGTTCTGATCCGTCGTCGTCGTCGCGCCGCTCGCGAACGAGGTCACCGCGACGCCCGCGACCGTCGACGCGCACGCGGTCGTGTTGCGCAGATCGGTCACCGCGCAGACGCGCCCGCTGACGATCGTCGACGCATCGCCGCCGCCGCCGCCGCCGCCGCCACCCGAACCGCCGGGCGTCGTCCCGCCGACGCCCCCGCCGCCGTTCAGCTGCGGCCGATCATCGCCGCCATTCGTCGCGCATGCTCCGATCAGGATCGCGATCAATGCCCAACGCATGATCGCAGCCTAGCGCTGGAGCGCAGGCGCGGCGACGACTCGCGATTTCGCTGATCCCGACACGAGCAAGATCGCCACACCGAGCACCAGCGCCGCATCGGCGACGTTGAACATCGGCCAGAACGCACGCTCGCCCCAGTGCCAGAGCGCGAAGTCGGTCACGACGCCGTTCGCGATCCGATCGACGAGGTTGCCCGCCGCGCCGCCCGCGATCAGCCCCAGCCCGATCACGTGCAGCCGCTGCGCGTCGCTCGCGCGCTTCACCATCCACCCGATCACGCCGAGCGCGGCCACGCCGACGACCGACAAGAAGATGCGCGCGCCGGTCGCGCTCTCGAACAGGTTGAACGACGCGCCCGGGTTGAACGAGAGCCGCCAGTCCCAGTAGCCGTCGACCAGCGCGACGCGCTGCCCCGGCACCAGCGCGTGCCGCGCCCACAGCTTCGTCAGTTGATCCGCGAGGATCGCGATCGCCCCGATCGCGAGGAACCATCTCCACCGTCGCGCCAGGGCCATGTCACTTCAACTGAGCCTTGGCCTCCGGTATTTCCGGCTTGGGCTCCGGCTTCGGCTTCTTCTTTTTCTTCTTCTTGTCGTCCTTGCCGACGTCGAGGAGCAGCAATCCCACTCCGATCACGAGCACGACGTCGGCGACGTTGAAGACCGGCCACTCCGCCTTGTCCTGCCAGTGCCACAACGTGAAGTCGGTCACGACGCCGAAGTAGATGCGATCGATCAAGTTGCCGACCGCGCCGCCGGCGACCAGCCCCAACGCCCAGATCAACCAGATCTGGGAGTCCTTGGCCTTCCGCACCATCCATCCCATGCCGATCACGGCGAGGATGCCGACGATCGACAAGAAGATGCGCGCGCCGTTCGCCGAGTGGAACAGGCCGAACGCCGAGCCCGGGTTCATCGACAAGCGCCAGTCCCAGTAGCCGCTGATCACCGGCACCGCGTCGCCGAAGCACTCGTGCGCGGCGATCTTGTCGACGACGTCGCCCTTGCACGCGACGCCCGGCCGCTCGATCACCGGCAGGTTGTGCCGCGCCCACAGCTTCGACGCCTGATCCAGCACGAGCGACAGGAACGCGACGAGCAGGAAGACCTTCCAACGACGAGGCACCGAGGACAACGACATGATCAGCCCGCCTGTATCGCGGTCAGGGCGCCCGCGCAACGGAAGCAGACGTCATCCGGCTTGGTCGCCAACGTCTCGTACCAGCGCCAGCAGCGCTGGCACTGCAGCTGGCCGTGCTCCTGCACCTCGATCTCGAGCGCCGTCCCTTCCGACAGCTCGACGCCCGACACCACGAACAGCTCGGCGAGATCGCCGCGCAGCTCGCCGAGCGCGCGCAGCTGATCGCCCGGCATCTTCACGAGCACGCGCGCGTCGAGCGACTTGTGCTTCTGCGCGCGGAACGGCTCGAGCTTCTTGTTGACCTCGTCGCGCAGCGCGATCAGCTGCGTCCACGTCGCGACCAACGGATCCTTCTCGTCGATCGGCTTGCCGACCGACCACACCGCCATGTGCACGCTGTCGGGATCGCCCGCGCGCTTCGGCAGGTGATCCCAGATGTCCTCGGCGGTGAAGCACATGATCGGCGCCGACAACATCGCGAGCGCGCGCGCCGCCTCGTACAAGACGAACTGCGCCGCGCGCCGCGCAGGCGCGTCCTGCGCCTCGCAGTAGAGCCGATCCTTCACGACGTCCGAGTACAGCGCGCTGAGATCGACCGTGACGAAGTCGACCAGCGCGCGGTGCACGACGTGCAATTCGAACAGCGTGTACGCCTCGCGGCAGCGCGCGATCAGATCGTTGATCTTCGCGAGCATGTACGCGTCGAGCGGGCGCAAGCTCGACGCGGCGTCGAACGAATCGTCGGGCTTGAAGTCGCCGAGGTTGCCGAGCAGGAAGCGCGTCGAGTTGCGGAACTTTCGGTACCACTCGGCGAGGCCGTCGAGGATCGTCTGCGAGTAGGGGATGTCGTTGCGGAACTCC
>Ga0310810_10006754_pt1 | contig 13002 bp, 11 predicted proteins | sample NCmetagenome_FD_207641 | JGI IMG/M metagenome (GOLD analysis project Ga0310810, IMG submission 207641) | Soil microbial communities from experimental microcosm in Duke University, North Carolina, United States - NC | ecosystem: Engineered > Artificial ecosystem > Soil microcosm > Unclassified ... | reverse complement strand
TGCATTGTCCCAGTAGCTGCGCGTATTGTTCGAGACGCCCCACACGGCCATGTAGCCGACGTTGGGCACCTCGATGCAGCGCATCATGAGCTGCACCAGATCTTCGGTGCCGAACCACGTGCTCAAATGCCGTGCGTTCTCGGGCGGCTTGTCGAACGCGGTGCCGATCCGTACCGAGATGCCTTCGATGCCGTGCTTGTCCCAGTACATGCGTGCCATTGCCTCGCCCCATACCTTCGACAACCCGTAGAAGCCATCCGGGCGAAACGGCGCATCGAGCTGAAGCTTGTCCTTGACCGAATGCATGCCGAACGCGTGGTTCGAGCTCGCGAAAATGACACGTCGAACGTGATTACGGCGCGCGCCTTCATAGATCTGATGCAAACCGACGAGATTGTTCTCGATGATCTCCGGCAAGGGACGCTCGACACTCGTGCCGGCAAGATGAATCAGCACGTCGACACCGCGCAGCAGCCGATCGACGACGGCCGGATCGCGCAGATCGCCGTGCATGACGTCTTCGCCTTCGTGCAGCGGCGTCAGGGGCGTCCTGCCGCCGGCCGAGCGCAAATCGACGCCGCGCTTCTGCAACTCGACGCGAAGGACGCGCCCCATGTTGCCGCTGGCACCGGAAAGTGCAACTTTGGTCATCGCAGTCATCCTTTGTAATACGCGGCCGGCGCGCCTCGCACGCCGGGTTCGAGCCTGAAAACACCGCCCGCCTGCGGCGTCTTGGCGAGCTCCGCGGGTGTGAGCGTTTCGCGCAATGACGTCACGTACATCGTCCGCCCATCGGGCCCGCCAAAGCATGGCATCGTCGGGTGCGTGATCGGCATCTCGACATAGCCGATCAATTTGCCGGTTGGATCGAAGCGATTGATCCGCCCACCGGAAATGCCACATCCCCAGTAGCAGCCTTCTTCGTCGGTCGCGCCGCCATCGGGACGGCCCCACTGCGGCAGGACTTCGACGAACAATTCGCGCGGTCCGAGCGCTCCGGTTTCCGGGTCGTAGTCGTAGCGAAAAATTGCGCCGCCGCGTGAATCCGAGTGATAGAGCGTGCGGCCATCCGGACTCCATGCGAGTCCGTTCGACACCTTGACGTCACCCGCCACACGTGTGCAGCGATGATCGACGCCGAGCCGATACAGGCTCGCCACGGGCTCCTTTTGCGGACGCTCATCCATCGTCCCCGCAAAGAACCGTCCCTCCGGTGACACCTTCCCGTCATTCAACCGACTGGTCCGAACATCGGGCTCGGGATTGCATAGGAACGTCAACGCGCCAGTATCGGTATCGAACAGGTGAAACCCGCTGCGCAATGCAACGACGAGCCCGCCCTGCTCGCGTAAACCGATGCTGCCCACGTCGGTCGGAACTTGCCACGTCCGCTGCTCATTGGTGGATGGCTTCCATCGGTAGATCGCGCCGGCGGGAATATCGACCCAATACAACGCCGCTTCACGCGCCGACCACAACGGCGATTCGCCTGTCGTATTGCGCGCGTCGACGACGCATTCGACGTCGATGTCGAGTCGCTCACTCATCTCGTGTAATCACACCTGCGCAATGCGCAGCAGATTCGTCGCACCCGGGGTGCCGAACGGCATGCCGGCGCTGATGAGGACATTGTCCCCCGGTTTCGCAAAACCTTCGTCGCGCGCGCAACGACACGCGTGCTCGACCATCTGCGCGACGTCCGCGACATCGTCCGTCTTCACCGAATGGACACCCCACACGAGCGCCAGCCGTCGCGCCGTGGCGATGCTCGGTGTCATGCTGAGGATCATCGCCTTCGGACGCTCGCGCGCAGCGCGCAAACTGGTCGAGCCCGACGTGGTGTACGTGACGACGGCGGCAATAGGCAACAGTCCCGTGATGACGTCCATCGCCGCGCAGATCGCATCGGCGCTCGTCGGTTGCGCGCGTGTGTCCAACGACTCGAGCAGCTCGCGGTGGTAGGGATCGGTCTCGACCTCAGCGATGATCTTCCCCATGATCTGCACGGCGTCGAGCGGAAACTTGCCGCTCGCCGATTCAGCCGACAGCATCACGGCGTCGGCGCCGTGATAGATCGCCGTTGCGACGTCGGACGCCTCTGCGCGCGTTGGCACCGGTGCGGTGATCATCGATTCGAGCATCTGCGTGGCGACAATCACCGGCTTGCCGGCGCGCCGGCATGCGCGCACGGCGCGTCGCTGAATGCCGGGCACCTTCTCTGCAGGCAGCTCGACACCCAGATCCCCGCGCGCGACCATGACGGCATCGGACTTTTCGACGATTGAATCGAGCGCTTCGACGGCCGACGGCTTTTCCAGTTTCGTCATGATGCCGGCGCGTCCGCGCGTCAGCTCGCGCGCCTCATCGAGATCCTCGGGCCGCTGAACGAACGACAGTGCCAGCCACTCGACGCCAAGGTCCAGCGCGAACTCGAGATCGCGGCGATCCTTCTGCGTCAGCGCCGATAAGGGCAGCACGACGTCGGGCACATTGACGCCTTTGCGTTCCGACAGCGCACCACCGACGACAACCTCCGTCTCGGCGAAGTCGCGACCGCACGTGCGCACGCGCAGTCGCACCTTGCCATCGTCGAGCAGCAGATTGGCGCCGGGCTGCAATGCGGCGAAGATCTCGGGGTGCGGGAGATACGCGCGCGTTACATCGCCAGGCTGATCGGTGAGGTCGAGGCGAAACGCTGCGCCCGGCGTCAACATCACCGGCCCCGCAGCGAACGTTCCCACGCGCAGCTTCGGCCCCTGCATATCCGCGAGCACGCCGATCGGTCTCCCGACTTCCTTCTCGACGGCGCGAATCTGCGCGAGCCGCTCGCGATGCTGCTCGTGCGTGCCGTGACTGAAATTCAGTCGAAAGACATCGACACCCGCGACGAACAGCGAGCGAATCATCTCGACCGTCGAGCTGGCCGGTCCAAGCGTTGCCACGATTTTCGCGTGGCGCTGGCGTCGCATTGTCATCGTTCGCTCGCTTGCCGCTCGATCAACACGGCGCGGAAATCATTGACGTTGGTGAGTGTCGGCCCCGTGATGACCGAGTCCCCGAGCGCCTGGAAGAGACCGTGACCATCGTTGTTCGCCAGGCTGTCTTTCGGCTTGATGCCGATGTCCCACGCGCGCGTGAGCGTGTCGGGCCCAATGCAAGCGCCGGCAATCTCCTCGATGCCATCGACACCGTCGGTGTCTCCTGCGAGCGCGTGAATGCCAGGTTGCCCGTCGAGCGCGATCGCGAGCGACAGCAGGAACTCGACGTTGCGTCCACCGCGGCCCGACCCGCGCACGGTCACGGTCGTCTCGCCACCCGACAGGAGAACGCAAGGCGGCGCGAATGGCTGTCCGTGACGCGCGACATGCAGTGCGATGCCGGCGATCACCTTGCCGACATCGCGTGCCTCACCTTCGAGGCTGTCGCCCAGAATGTGCACGGGCATTCCAGCGTTGCGCGCGACGACGGCCGCCGCTTCCAGCGCCATTTGCGGCGTCGCGACGAAGTGGACTTCGCTTTTCGCAAGCCGCGGATCGCCGGGCTTGACGCTTTCGCCGCGGCTGCTTTCGAGGATGTCCATCACGTTGCGGGGCAGTTTGACGGCATAGCGAGTGATGATCGCGAGCGCATCGGCGCACGTCGTCGGATCCGGCACCGTCGGTCCCGATGCAATATCCATCGGCCGATCGCCCGGAACATCGGAGATCAGCAGCGTGATCACCTTCGCCGGATGACAAGCGGCAGCGAGCCGGCCCCCTTTGATCGCCGACAGGTGGCGGCGCACGCAATTCATCTCGCTGATCGTCGCGCCTGACTTCAGGAGCGCGTGATTGACCGCCTGCTTGTCCTCGAGCGTCAGCCCTTCGAGCGGAGCGACGAGCAGCGACGAGCCGCCACCCGAAATCAGGCACAGCACGACGTCGTTGGCAGTGAGCCCTTCGACGGTGCGAAGGATTCGCTTCGCAGCCGTGACGCTGGCGGCATCCGGTACCGGATGCGCCGATTCGATGATTTCGATTCGCTCGCACGGAACCGCGTAGCCGTAACGCGTGACGACGAGCCCCGAAAGCTCGCCTTTCCAGTTGTCCTCGACAGCCTTCGCCATGGCTGCCGACGCTTTCCCGGCGCCGATGACGATGAGTCGTCCCGCGGGTTTCTTCGGCAGATGCGGAGGAACACAGAGCGCCGGTTGCGCTGCGGCGATCGCCGCCTTGAACATCGCCGTCAGGAGCTCGCGGGGACGCTGCACGCGTGAGTCCGGTCGGGCCCTAGCCGGACGTCTTGTCAGCGCGCTGACCGATCTCGAAGTCGGCCATCATTTCGAGCGCGCGCACCATCGCCGAGTGGTCCCATGCCGAGCCACCGTGCGCGGCGCATGAATTGAAGAGCTCCTGCGCCGTCGCCGTGTTCGGCAGCGATACCTTCAGCTGCCGCGCATTCGAAAGCGCGAGATTCAGGTCCTTCTGATGCAGCTCGATGCGAAATCCCGGGTCGAACGTCCGCTTGACCATCCGCTCGCCGTGGACTTCGAGAATTTTCGACGACGCAAAACCGCCCATCAGCGCCTGCCGAACGCGCGCGGGATCGGCCCCGGCTTTGGCTGCGAACAGCAGCGCCTCGGCGACCGCCTCGATGTTCAGCGCCACGATGATCTGGTTCGCAACCTTTGCCGTCTGGCCGTCGCCGTTGTTGCCGACGAGCGTGATGTTCTTCCCCATCAGCTCGAACAGCGGCTTCACGCGATTGAACGCGCTTTCGGGTCCGCCGACCATGATCGACAGCGTTGCGTTTTTCGCGCCGACCTCGCCGCCCGATACCGGCGCGTCGAGATAATCACAGCCGAGCGCGTTGATCTTTTTCGCGAAGTCCTTCGTCGCGAGCGGCGAGATCGAGCTCATGTCGACGACGGTCTTGCCTTTCGCCAACCCTTGCGCGATGCCGTTGTCGGAGAAAAGCGCCGACTCCACGTGCGGCGTATCCGGCACCATCGTAATGATGATGTCCGATCGCTGCGCGACCTCGCGGCCGTTCGCGCACGTCTTCCCTCCGGCAGCGACGAGCGCTTGCGGAACGTCGGGGATGCTGTAGAGAAACAACGAATGTCCACCTTTGATCAGGTTGGACGCCATTGGCGATCCCATGATGCCGAGCCCGACGAAACCGACGTTCATCACAATGCTCCTGCGCAAGCTTCAGTATTGGGCCGCGATCGGAACGGCATCGGGACCGCGGAACTTGTCGTGCAGCGCCTGCGTACCCATTCGCAGCACACCAAGGTCGCTGCCGACGGCGACGAACGTTGCGCCCATCTCGAGATAGCGGCGCGCGTCCGCCTCGACCGGCGCAAGCGTTCCGATCGCCTTGCCGGCCGCCTTGCCCGCCGCGTACACACGCGTCATTGCCTGCTGGACGTCGGCGTGACCCGCATTGCCGAGGTGACCGAAAGCCGCGGCGAGATCGGAAGGACCGATGAACAGGCCATCGACGCCGTCAACGGCCGCGATCTCCGCGGCAGCGGCAACACCTTTGCCGCTCTCGATCTGCACCATGACGGCAATGTTGTCGTTGACGGTCTTGAGATAGTCGGGAACGCTGCCGTAGCGATTGCTGCGCTGAGACACCGACACGCCGCGGACACCCGCCGGCGGATAACGCGTAGCCGCGACGGCGCGCCGCGCTTCGTCCGCGCTTTCGACGAACGGAATGAGAAAGTTGTGAAATCCAGCGTCGAGCAAGCGCTTGATGACGACGGTGTCGTTCCACGGCGGACGGACGACGGGCGCGCTGCGGCTGTCCTTTAACGCCATCAATTGCGGCACGAGTGTCAGCACGTCGTTCGGCGCGTGCTCGGCGTCGAGCAGGATCCAGTCGAAACCGGCGACGCCGAGCACCTCGGTCGTGATCGGGCTGCCGAGGGATGCCCAGCAGCCGAGCAATCGCTTGCCGGCGATCAAGTCCTCGCGAAAGCGATTCGGAAATGCGGTGTAAGGGACTGCCGTCGTCATGGTTCCTCGTCGTTCATTCGCATGTTCGCATCGTCACCGGACGAGACACGGGCGCTTGGGGTCGAACGTCCAGTTTGGAATCAGATACTGCATCGCCATCGCATCATCGCGCGCGCCCAACCCGTGCGCCTGGTAGAGCGCATTCGCTTTTCCAACTTCGGCCATGTCGAGCTCGATGCCAAGACCGGGCTTTTTCGGCACGTCGACAAACCCGTCGCGGATCTGCAGCGGTTCCTTCGTCAGCCGCTGGCCATCCTGCCAGATCCAGTGCGTGTCGATCGCCGTCACTTTGCCAGGCGCCGCCGCACCGACGTGGGTGAACATCGCGAGCGAGACGTCGAAATGATTGTTCGAATGCGAGCCCCAGGTGAGACCCCAGTCGCGGCAGGTCTGCGCAACGCGTACCGACCCTGCCATCGTCCAGAAATGCGGATCGGCGAGTGGAATGTCGACCGATTGCATGGCCAGCGCATGCACCATCTGGCGCCAATCCGTTGCGATCATGTTCGTCGCCGTCGGCAAGCCCGTAGCGCGGCGGAACTCCGCCATCACCTCGCGACCGGAGAAACCGCCTTCGGCGCCGCACGGGTCTTCTGCATACGCGACGACATCGCGCGCATCGCGCATCAGCCGGATCGCATCCTTCAGGAGCCACCCCCCATTCGGATCGAGGGTCACGCGCGCTTTCGGAAAACGCTCGTGCAGCGCAGTCACCGCGGCAACTTCGTCCTCGCCGCGCAGCACGCCGCCTTTGAGCTTGAAATCGTTGAAGCCGTAGCGCGCGTAACTCGCTTCGGCGAGTCGCACGATCGACTCGGGCGTGAGCGCCGTCTCATGACGCATGCGCGACCATTCGTCTTTCGCGTCGGGCTCGCTCGCGTAAGGAAGATCGGTTTTGGTCCGATCACCGACGAAGAACAGGTAGCCGAGCATCTCGACGCGGTCTCGCTGCTGGCCTTCGCCAAGCAACGCCGCGACCGGCACATCGAGATGCTGACCCAAAAGATCGAGCAGCGCGGCCTCGAGTGCGGTCACCGCGTGAATCGCGACGCGCAAATCGAACGTCTGCAGGCCGCGGCCACCTGTATCGCGGTCTGCGAACAGGTCCCGCGCTTGCTGCAGGATGCGCAGATGGTCGCCGATCGATCGACCGACGACGAGGCCGCGCGCATCCTCGATCGTCTGCCGAATCTTCTCGCCACCGGGGACTTCGCCAACCCCGGTACGTCCCGCATTGTCGGTCAGGATAACAATATTGCGCGTGAAGAACGGCCCATGCGCCCCGCTCAAGTTCAGCAGCATGCTGTCGCGACCGGCGACGGGAATGACCTGAAGCTCGGTGACTCGTGGTGTGGACACGGACGCTCTCCACGCGGATTGCTGATGGATCAGGACTGCGAGAGGCGGGTGCGGCGGGTGGAACTGCGGCTGCAGTCCGAAGCATGCGCCACAACGCAATGCTTCATCAAGGGTTGACAGCGGCGGGAATCACGGATTCCCTAATCGAGGCGCAATTGCGGCGATGCGCTCGTCCTTGCGAATCGGGACGGATCAAGAACCCCGAGCCACCATCGTCGTTGCGACTCCAAAAGGTTGAGGGCGTCGCGCTCGCGCCCGATGACGATCAGCGTCTACCCCCGCGTATCATGGCAACGAGTGCAGCAACATTGCCGATGGAAGGGTCTTGCACATGTCCAATGCCAATCGCACGCCGCTGACGATCAAAATGGACGACCGCGACAACGTCGCGATCGTCGCCAACGACGGCGGATTGCCGGCGGGCACGACGTTTCCGTCGGGTCTCACGTTGCTCGAGCACGTGCCGCAGGGACACAAGGTCGCGCTCGTCGATCTCAAAGCCGACTCGCCGGTGTTGCGCTACAACGTGCCGATCGGCTACGCGATGCGCGACATCCCCGCGGGAAGCTGGGTCCACGAGCGCCTGCTGGCGATGCCCGCGGCGCGCGAGCTCGACAATCTTCCGATCGCAACGGTCAAGCGCGAGCCGCTGTCCCGGCTCGAAGGCTATACGTTCGAGGGCTACCGCAACGGCGACGGTTCGGTCGGCACGCGCAACATCCTCGCGATCACAACGACCGTGCAATGCGTCGCCGGCGTCGTCGACTTTGCCGTCCAGCGCATCAAGAACGAACTGCTGCCGCGCTTTCCGAATGTCGACGACGTCGTGGGCCTCGAACATACGTACGGATGCGGCGTCGCGATCGATGCGCCCGATGCGATCGTGCCGATCCGCACGTTGCGCAACATCACGCTGAATCCCAATTTCGGTGGCGAAGTGATGGTCGTGAGCCTGGGCTGCGAGAAGCTGCAGCCTGAGCGGCTGCTCCCCCCGGGAACGATACCGATCGTCGACGAGCGCAGCGTCGCCGACGTCGGCGTCAACGCCGAGCCCGATCTCGATGTCACCGTGCTGCAATCCGAGAAGCACGTCGGTTACATGTCGATGATCGAGTCGATCATGGCTAGCGCGCTCATGCATCTCGAGCGCTTGAACGACCGTCGCCGCGAGACGGTCCCCGCAAGCGAGCTCGTCGTCGGCGTTCAATGCGGCGGCAGCGATGCATTCTCCGGTGTCACCGCCAATCCCGCGGTCGGGTTCTGCACCGACCTGCTCGTGCGGGCCGGTGCGACGGTGATGTTCTCCGAGGTCACCGAGGTGCGCGACGGCATCGACCAGCTGACGTCGCGCGCCGTCAATGCTGACGTCGCGCAGGCGATGATCGATCAGATGGCGTGGTACGACGCGTACCTGCAAAAAGGTCGCGTCGACCGCAGCGCGAACACGACACCGGGGAACAAGAAGGGCGGGTTGTCGAACATCGTCGAGAAGGCGATGGGCTCGATCGTCAAGTCGGGCTCGGTGCCGATCTCGGGCGTGCTGGCGCCCGGCGAGAAGCTCAACGGCAAGAAGGGACTGATTTTCGCCGCGACGCCGGCGAGCGACTTCATCTGCGGCACGTTGCAACTCGCCGCCGGCATGAACCTGCACGTCTTCACGACCGGGCGCGGCACGCCCTACGGTCTCGCGCAGTGTCCGGTGATCAAGGTCGCGACGCGTAACGACCTCGCGCGACGCTGGCACGATCTGATGGACGTCAACGCCGGCAAGATCGCCGACGGCAGCGCGACGATCGAAGACGTGGGTTGGGAGCTATTTCGGCTGATGCTCGACGTGGCGAGCGGCCGCAAGAAAACATGGGCCGAACACCACCGCATCCATAACGCGCTCGTGCTCTTCAATCCGGCCCCCGTCACCTGACGCGCGTATAGCTGTCGCTGATCGCCCGGTTCCAAACATGTGATTTGCGGGTAAGCCCGTCCGGCTCCATCATCGAATCCAGTCGGCGTTGCGCCGAAATGATCTGGAGATCGGATGATGCGAGTCGAATCACCGTTTGTCGAAGCTCACCTGCACAGCGCGGTCATCCTGCACAAGGCGCGCGCGATGCGGGCCGCGTTCATCCGCCACGTCGTGCTGCGCGTGGTCCACCGCATCGGACGCTGGATTCACGCGACCCCGTCATTGCAGCCGAGCGAAGCGCTGCCGTAGGGCGCGCGTAACGACGTGCTTCAGGGCGTCAACCCCGCGATCCGTGACGCGCGCTCGGCATTGACGGCGCCAACCGGGATGCGGCGCTGCAGGATCGCCGCAACCTGATCGACCGTCTCGAGGGCCTGATATTCGACCGCCTGCGGCGTCAATCCGCCGATATGCGGCGTTGCGACGACCTTCGGATGGGCGGCGAGCTGCGGCGATGGCTTCTGATCGGGCGCGCGGCCGACATCGAGCGCGCATCCGGCCAGCGGCCCGTCGTCGAGCGCCCGCAGCAGCGCTGCTTCGTCGACGAGCTCGCCGCGCGAAGCGTTGATGAAGTAAGCGCGTTGCTTCATCTGCGAAAACGCCGAGGCGTTCATCAGGTTTTCGGTTTGTGCGTTCGCCGGTGCGAGGCAAACGACGAAATCGGATTCCGCCAGCAAATCGGACAGTGCTGCCTGACGAATGCGCGCATCGGCGACCATGGCGACAGGATCGGTAACGACCACGCGCATCTGCAGGCCTAACGCGAGCTCGCACAAGTAGCGGCCGATCGATCCGTAACCGATCACGCCAAGCGTTGCGTGCCGGAGCTCACGGCCCATCGCCGGCGCGAGCACTGTTCCGGCGCGATAGGCGAGCGCCGCGTCGGTGATGCCGCGGCATAAATCGATCATCACGCCAATCACCCACTCGGCGACGCTCGTGACGAATCCTGGTCCCGCCCGCGTGACGAGAATGCCGCATTCGCTCGCCGCAGCGACGTCCACGTTGCGGATATCGACGGCGCAGCGCGTGAACGCGACGAGATCGGGTGAATGTCGAAAGAGCTCCGCCGTGCCCGGCGTTTCGCGGTCGGCAACGATGATGGTCGATCCAGTGGAGGCATCGATTAGCTCTGCGGTGTCGAGCGCACGCTCGAGCGGGTTCACGGTGACGTCACCCAGCTTGCGCAGCGCGGTGAGCGCGCGCTCGCCGTAGTAATTCGCGCGCGCGGTTTGCGAGAACGTCAGGTAGATGCGCGGCACGCTCGTGACGAAACTGGAATCATCAATTTGGCGATGGCAGAAGGTGCGAGCGAATGCGCTCGACGAGGCGAACGGCGTCGTGGGCAGCGAGCTTGCGCCGGTTGACGTTGAAGTCGTCCGGCGGCCAGTCGATCCAGATCGGGCTCCCCCAGCGCGGATCGTCCTTGTAGCGCGGCACGATGTGCCAGTGCAGATGCGGCAGCGCGTTTCCCATCTGCTCGACGTTCATGTGATCGGGCTCGAGTGCACCGGTGATCGCCTGCACGCTGCTTCGCAGATCGTCCATGTAACGCGTGTACTCGCTCGATGACAGCTCGGCGAGAGACACGGCGTGGCGCGCGTCGAACGCGAGCACGCTGTAACCGCGAAAGCGCTGGTCGCCGTACAGGTACAGCGTCGAGATCGACAGTCGTGCGATCTCGTAGCGATCCTCGGCCGCCGGATTGCGCGGCGGGCACAGCGAGCAGCCGGTCACCGCAGACGCAGCCACGTCACGCGAGGCCGAGCTTGCGCGGCAGCCATAGCGAGAACTCGGGGACGAATATCAGCGCGAGCAAGCCGAGCGCGAGAACGATCAGGTATTTCAGCATCGGCTTCGCGACGTTCTTCGCTTCGGTGCCGGTAATCGCGCACGTCGCGAAAAGCCCGAGGCCCACCGGCGGCGCGAACAATCCGAGGCCCATCGCGATCACCATCACCGTGCCAAATTGCAGTGGATTGACGCCGAGCTTGACGGCGATCGGGGTGAGCAACGGCCCGAACAGGATCATCGCCGGCGCGCCCTCGAGGATCATGCCGAACACGATCATCACGATCGTCGCGAGGATGACGAATGCCGTTGCGCCGTAGTGCGCGCCGAACTGCGTCATCGTGTCGGACATCAGGTTGGGAATGCGCTCGATCGTCAGTGCGTAGCCGAGCCCCGAGGCGGCGGCCACGATGAACAGGATGCTGCCGGTCATCGACGCCGACTGAACGAACAGCCGCACGATCACCGGCCACGTCAGCTCTCGAAACGCGAGGCCGCCGACGACGAACGCGTAGACGACCGCGAACGCCGACACCTCGGTCGACGTCGCGACACCCGACGTGACGCCCTTGCCGATCATCGCGATCATGATGAACGCCACGAGCGCACCGCCGAGCAAACGCAGCATCGGCCGCCGCTCCTCGAACGCCGTCGACGGATCGACCTTCTTGCCGAAGTAGATCGCGACGGCAGCAAGCCCCGCCGCGAGGATCAGTGCAGGGATGACACCCGCCATGAACAGCCCGCCGATCGAAATGCTCGCGACGAAGCCGAAGATGATCATGTTGACGCACGGCGGAATCGTTTCCGCCATGACACCCGAGCACGCCAGCAAGCCGGCCGCCTCGTTCGGGTCCTGATTCGTGCGGCGCACCGCGGGCATGATGATGCCGCCGACGGCCGCGATGTCGGCGAGCTTCGACCCCGACACACCGGAAAAGAACGCGACGGCAACGATGATGATCAGGTTGAGTCCGCCGCGCAGGCGCCCCATCATCCGCACGAGCAGCTCGATCAACCGCGACGACATGCCGTTCGATTCCATCGCGACACCGGCGAGCACGAAGAACGGAATTGCGAGCAACACGAAGTGATTCGCCCCGGCGACGAGCTGCTGCGAGTAAATGAGCGTAGGCAACGTCGGATTGGCGAGGAAATAAAGTGCCGCGGCGAATGCGATGCCGAACGCGATGGGCACGCCGAGCAGCACGCTGCCGATGAAGCCCACGACCAGCAGCAGGATCGGCGGAATCGCGTGGTCGGGCACGAGAATGTTCCACCCCGTTATCGCCAAGCCGATCGCGATGATTCCGAACAGCGTGCCCCAGAATACGGCGCCCGATCGCTCGAGCGAGTTGAAGACCGCAAAGCCGAGCATCGCGAGGCTGCCTACGATGACGGGCGTCAACACCATCCACTGTGGAAAGCCGATCGGGGTCGTCTGGCCCTGCGTATCGATCCACAGGTCGACCGTCGACACCAGAAGCAGCAGCGATACGCCGACCTCGATCCACAAGCCGGACTGCACGAGCGCCTCGCGCCAGCGCGCCGGAAAGAGTCCGAGGAAGGCGTCGATGCCGATGTGCTTCTGACGGCCGACGACGGTCGCCGCGCCGAGGAAGATCAGCATCACCATCAGGATGCCGGCGACTTCCTCCGCCCAGTCGAACGGCTCGTGCAGGAAGTACCGCATGATGACCGACAGGAACACGACGACGACGTCGATCGCGAGGATGACGCCGGCGAAGTACTCGATCCCAACGAGAAACGCGTTGTGCAGCCGCATCGCACCGGTGTCTCGAGCCGGGAGCGGCTCGACGATTTCACCGATGTCCGAAACCTGCGTGGGGTGGGTCGACATCGGCTACCTCCGGTGCGATGCGT
>Ga0310810_10006753_pt1 | contig 13002 bp, 9 predicted proteins | sample NCmetagenome_FD_207641 | JGI IMG/M metagenome (GOLD analysis project Ga0310810, IMG submission 207641) | Soil microbial communities from experimental microcosm in Duke University, North Carolina, United States - NC | ecosystem: Engineered > Artificial ecosystem > Soil microcosm > Unclassified ... | reverse complement strand
AGATAGGGCACCGAGCCGGCGTGCGCGATGCGCGACTGCGCAGGAAACGTCTGCACGACCCACTCTATCGCCGATTGCAGCGACGCGGTTGCTGCGGCAAGGCGCAAGCCGATCGCGTTCAGCGAGGCATCGGCTTGCGATGCGAGGTGCGCGGCGACCTTGTCGATTTGTGCTGCGACGTGGCGCGCCGTCGCACCGCCATCGCGCGCAGTCTTGCGGCCGATCAAATCGTTGGCCTGGATCCCGGTCGTGCCCTCGTAGATCGTGATGATCCGCGCGTCGCGGTAATGCTGCGCAGCACCGGTCTCCTCGATGTAGCCCATGCCGCCATGAACCTGGACGCCGAGCGACGTCACTTCCTGCGCAGTCTCCGTGCACCAGCCCTTGACGATGGGAATCATCAGGTCGACAAACGCCTGATGCTGCGCGCGCGCAGCGGCATCGGACGCGTGGCGCGCATTGTCGAGGGCCGCGGCGGTGACGTAGCCGACGGCGCGCATCGCTTCGGTGTACGCGCGCATCGTCATCAACATTCGCCGGATGTCCGGATGATCGATGATCGGGCCTGCCTTCGCTGCACGTTCCGCACCCGGCGCGCGCCCCTGCACGCGATCGCGCGCATAGGCAACCGCGCGCTGATACGCACGCTCGGAAATTCCGACGCCTTCCATGCCCACCGAGAACCGGGCCTGGTTCATCATGATGAACATGTATTCGAGGCCGCGATTTTCCTCGCCGATCAGGTAGCCAACGGCGCCGCCGTTGTCGCCATACGCGAGCACCGCCGTCGGGCTCGCGTGAATGCCGAGCTTGTGCTCGATCGATACGCAGTGAACGTCGTTACGCGCGCCGAGCGAGCCGTCGTCGTTGACGAGGAACTTGGGAACGAGGAACAGCGAGATGCCCTTGACGCCTTCGGGCGCCGTAGGCGTTCGCGCAAGTACGAGATGAATGATGTTGTCGGTGAGATCGTGCTCGCCGAACGTGATGAAGATCTTCTGGCCGAACAGCTTGTACGTGCCATCGCCTTGCGGCACCGCACGTGTGCGCACCGCGGCAAGATCCGAACCCGCCTGCGGCTCGGTCAGGTTCATCGTGCCCGTCCACCTTCCCGACACCATCGACGGCAGGAACTTTGACTTCTGCTCGGGCGTTCCGCAAAGCTCGATCGCGTCGATCGCGCCCTGCGTCAGCAACGGACAGAGGTCGAACGCCATGTTCGCCGCGTGCCACATCTCCTCGATCGGCGTCGCGACGAGCTGCGGCAGATGCTGCCCTCCGTAGTCCGACGCCTTCGTCAGGCCATTCCAGCCGTTTTCGACGTACTGCCGATAAGCATCCTTGAAACCGGCAGGTGTCTTGACCGAGCCATCGGGCAAGCGCTGCGACCCCTCGCGATCGCCGCTCACATTCAGCGGGTCGAGCACTTCGGTCGCGAAGCGGCCCGCCTCCTCCAGAATCGCCGTCACCGTATCGGGCGTCGCATCCTCGAAACCGGGCAGCGATGCGACCTGCGAGAGGCCGGCAACGTCGTTCAGGACGAACTGCATGTCGGCGAGCGGCGCGCGGTAAGTGCTCATCGGCGGTGGGCGGTGGGAGGCGTGAGAGTGGAATCGATAGGTTAACCGATTGGGCACTGGTGCATCGGTTGCGGCTTGCGGCCGGCCGCGACGGCCAAGCCGAACTACCTCGCGTCGACGAACGCCTTCTTCCGCTGGCGATAACGCTTCGCGGATTTCGGATCCGTCAGCGCCTTCCACAGTGCGAAGTGAAGCTCGTACAGCTCGGCATCGTAGCCGGCGTCGCGAAGGCCCTGTGCGTGCCCGAGTGTCACCGCATTGCCGGCGAGGCGCACGGTTTCATCCTCGATCTCACCGGTGAGCGGCGCGGACGTGTCATCGAATGCGCTTTTACACGTCGCGACCGACACCGAATGATATTTGCGGCATGTCGCGGGTCGCGCGTCGTAGGCGGAGCATGCACCGGTGTCGTCGAGGAGCGAGCACGCAATGCCGGCGCGGATATGCGTCGCCGCGGTGAGCGGCGCGATCCGTGAGAGGTTCGCCTCGAGGCGCGTAACTATCGCGGCGCGCTGCGCTGCGTCGAAGCGCGTCGCAATGTGCTCGGCAAGCACGAATGCTTCGTGCGGCCTGATCTCGACGCGCAGATGACAGCAATAGCTGCATCCGCGCTTGCATTCGATTTGCAGGCGGCGCTGCGTGATGACATCGCGCTGCAAATCGGCGAGGCGGCCGTACATCCGGATCGTCACGGAGCGCGCCGTCTCCGCGTCGGGTGAGGCATCCGACGATGCGCGAGCCCGCTCGCGATCGAATGCCTGCTGCAGCTCTAAAGGGACCGCCGCGTCCATTCCGAATTCTAAGCAGCCCCGGAAAACGGGCGGCCGCAACAAACGCGCGGTCGCCCGGCGCGATCGGAACGCTTCAGTTACCGATGATCGCGGAGCCTGCCTGTGCGGGCGTGGGATTATTGAGACAGGTCGGATGACCGAATCCTGACGCACTTATCCCGGTACCGCCGTTAGGATTGGGCGTGATGTCCTGGAGCATCGCGTCGAACGGTCCGAACGCAGGTACGCCAGCGAACGACAACGCTGCGCGCACCTTCCAGGCAACCACGTGGTCGGTGCAGGAAGTATCGCCCGAGACGCCAATCGCGCCGAGTTTCCGACCGCCAGCGTAAAGCGCGAGTCCCCCGCCGAAAACGTTGATGCCACCCACGCGACTGCCGACGAGTGCGTCCTTGGGTGTGCCGAAATCGACGGCCTTGCCGTCGTACGCCGTCGTGGCATCCACGGGATTGCTCGCCTGCAGACCGTAGAGGCTGCCGCCCGGTTGCACCGCGGAGTACAGGTTTGCTGTCGACAACGCGAGCCGTCCATTGCTGAACGCGTTGGCTGCGTTCGCCTTCTGCGCCGATATCACGCGACTGCCGAGCCATATATCCGCGGTTGCGTCAGCGTTTTGCGCAGAACCATCCAGCGAATTGGTAACGACGCAAACGATGCCACTGCCGTCCACCAGCGTTAGCCACATCGGAAAACCAAGTCCGCCGTTGGGCGTTCCATGGGCCGGTACAACTCCGTGCAGCGTGCTCTTCAAGCTGGCGTCAGTTAAACCAAGCGCTGCGAGTTGCGGACACGTCTCCGCATGAGCGCTCGCGGAGAAGACCGCACAAACTGCCGCGAATACGCCCCACCGGACCCAGGGTCGTCTGCCGCTAGGTCGTGCGTATCCCCGCTCGTAGCGCGTGCCGAACGTCACATCGCCTTCCTCATCCCCGGTGCCATTGCGTCTGAACATGACATCCCCCTTCCTCAAGGTCAGTTCATTTCCAGTGACCAACTACGCCGCCCCGTCCGCGGTGGTTCCGATTCAACACGCGCGACGACGGGGGATTTGTTGAACGCAAGAATTGCTCCCTTGCGAGCAGTCGCGCCATTTCAACGACTTGGACGAGTGTCCAGTTACGGGTTGTAAGAAAACCCGACGATCCAGAGCGACGCGGGGTTTTCTATTGCATGTACCACCCGTGGCTGACGACGAGCGACTGGCCCGTCAGCGCATTCGTGGGGAACGACGCGAACATCAGCGCGACTTCGGCGACGTCGTCGAGGGTGGTGAATTCACCGTCGACCGTGTCCTTCAGCATGACTTTCTTGATGACGTCGTCCTCGGAGATACCGAGCGTTCGCGATTGCTCGGGAATCTGCTTCTCGACAAGCGGCGTGCGAACGAATCCCGGACAAATGACATTGGCGCGAACGTTATGGGCAGCGCCCTCCTTCGCCATCGTTTTCGCGAGCCCGATCAATCCATGCTTTGCGGTCACGTACGGGGCCTTCAGCACCGACGCGAGCTTCGAGTGCACGGAACCCATGTAGATGAGGCTGCCCCGGCCCGCCTTGTACATGTGGGGCAGGCATGCGCGTGTGGTCAGGAAGGCGCCGTCCAAATGGATCGCGAGCATCCGCTTCCACTCGGCATAGCTGAATTCCTCGAGCGGATGCACGATCTGGATGCCGGCATTGCTGACGAGCACGTCGACGCCGCCAAACGCCGCGACGGCCTTGGCGACGCCGTCGTTGACTTGCGCCTCGTCGGTGACGTCCATCGCGACGGCCAACGCATCCTTTTCACCTCCAATTTCGCGCGCGGCGGTCGTCGCCGCGTCGAGCCCGATGTCGGCGATCACGACGCGCGCGCCCGCCTGCGCGAACCGCCGCGCAATAGCCCTGCCGATACCGCTTGCAGCGCCGGTGACGAGCGCCACCTGGCCTTCGAGCGTCATTCCAGTCCTCCTGTCATCGAGTGTCATCGGTACGCGCGATCGTGCGATGATCGACGCTTCGCGCCGTCGAGCGCGCGCCATCCAGTCTCGTCAGTATAGAGTCGTGCGTCATCCTCTTTCGCCACCGTCGAATCCGAGGGATCCATCATGACCGGGGCCATTCAGCTCATACGTCTGCTATCGATCGTGCTGGCACTTGTCGCGCTAGCGCCCGCTACGGCGACCGCCGCCGCCGACATGCGCAAGGTGCTGCGCATCTCGATGAACGACATCACGAGCCTCGATCCGCAGCAAGGCACCGACCTTTACTCGACGCGCGTCACGACGTCGATCTTCGAGGCGATGTACGAGTTCGAGTACCTGTCGACGGGCTCGAAGGTGATCCCGAATACCGCCGAAGCGATGCCGGCAATCACCGACGACGGCAAGACGTGGACGATGCGCGTGAAGAAGGGAATCCTGTTCGCCGACAGTCCGGTCTTCAAGGGAAAGCCGCGCGAGCTCGTCGCTGCCGACTACGTCTATTCGATCAAGCGCTCCCTCGATCCGAATCTTCGCCAGGGTGGTGACGCAGCACTGACCGACCTGATCGTCGGCGCGCGTCCGATCGTCGATGCCGCACGCAAGCCCGGTGCGAAATTCGATTACGACGCGAAGATCGAGGGCCTGCAGGCAACCGATCGCTATACGGTCGTCATGCGCCTTGCACAGCCGGATTACACACTGCTCGAACGACTCGCCGGACTGCCGGCGATGGCGGTTGCACGCGAGGCGATCGAAGCCGCCGGACCCGACGTGATGAGCAAGCCCGTCGGCACGGGACCGTACCAGTTGAAAGAGTGGCGTCGTGCGTCTCGCGTAGTCCTCGAAGCGAATCCGAACTACCGGACCGTGCACTTTCCCGAGAACGCGGATGCGCCGCAGCAGGAACTCGTGAAAAACATGCGCGGCAAAACGCTGCCGCAGATCGGACGCATCGAGATCAGCATCATCGAGGAATCGCAGCCCGAGATCCTTGCATTCACGCAAGGCGACCTCGACTTCATCGCACTGGGTGGCGACGACACCACGCGCGTACTCGAAAACGGCAAGCTTCGACCGGATCTCGCGAAGCGCGGCATCCGTCACGTCCGATTTGGATCGCCGAGCGTCACCTTCACGTATTTCAACATGGACGATCCGCTCGTCGGCGGCTATTCGACGCAGCAGATTGCGCTGCGCCGTGCGATCGGCATGGGATTCGACGTCGACGAGTTGATTCGCGTGCTGTTTGCCGGCAATGCACTGCCGGCCAACCAGTTGCTGCCACCGGGTGTCAGCGGACACGACACGTCGTTGCCGCCCAAATCGATTTACGATCCCGCGGGCGCGCGTGCACTGCTCGATCGGTTCGGGTTCAAGGATCGCGACGGCGATGGTTATCGCGAGACACCCGACGGCAAGCCGCTGACCGTCTTGCGCGGCACCCTGCCGGAATCCTGGTATCGCGAGATGGACACGCAGTGGAAAAAGAACATGGATGCGATCGGCATCCGGATGCAGGTGCAGCAACAGACGTTTGCCGAGCTTCTGAATATGAGCCGCAGCGGCAAGCTGCCGATGTTCAATCTGGGCTACCGGTCGCTCGAGCCTTCGGGCTATCAGATTCTGCAGACGTTGTGGGGGAAATCGCCGCGCGACGTCAATCCGTCGCAGTTCAAGCAGGCGGCCTACGATACGGCGTACGAGCAATTCCTCCGTACGCCGGCGGGCCCGGCGCGCGTCGCGCTCGCGCGCAAGATGTCGGAGATCTCGCAGGCGTACATGCCGATGATCCTGCACACGTACGGTGTCGGCAACGTACTGTTCTATCCGTGGCTGCAGGGCTACTGGCCGTCAGCGTTCGGCTTCTCGTGGAAGTACCTCGATATCGACGTCGCGATGCGTAACGCAAAAGGCAACGTCGCGAGCAAGTAACCCGGGGAAGATGGGTCAGAGCGAATTGAATGGAGTGATCGCCGACGACACCGAAGCTGCCACGCTTTTGATTCGAACCCCACTCAAGTCTCCGTCGGCAGCGCGACGCCGAAGAGCGCCTCGCGCAGCTTGTACAGTCGATCGCGGAGCTCCGCGGCGCGTTCGAACTCGAGGTTCTTCGCCGCCTCGAGCATCTGCTTCTCGATCTGCCGCAACTCTTTCTCGAGGTCCTTCTCGGGCATCGCCGCGTACTTCGCCTTGACCTGCGCGGCCTTTTGTACGGTGCGTTCTTCGTCGATGTCGTAGACGCCGTCGATCATGTCGCGGATGCGCTTCTCGACGCCCTTTGGCGTGATGCCCATCTGCGCGTTGTGTGTCACTTGTTTCGCGCGGCGCCGCTCGGTCTCGTCGATCGCGGCTTTCATCGAGTCGGTCATGCGGTCGGCGTAGAGGATCGCCTTTCCGTTGAGGTGACGCGACGCGCGGCCGATCGTCTGGATCAGCGAGCGCTCGGCGCGCAGAAACCCTTCCTTGTCCGCATCGAGAATCGCAACCAGCGACACCTCCGGGATATCGAGACCCTCTCGCAAGAGGTTGATGCCGACGAGCACGTCGAACTCCCCCAGCCGAAGGTCGCGGATGATCTCGACCCGCTCGACCGTGTCGATGTCGCTGTGCAGGTAGCGCACCTTGACGCCGTGCTCGCCGAGATAATCGGTCAAGTCCTCGGCCATTCGCTTCGTCAAGGTCGTCACCAACGTCCGCTCGTTGCGCGCGACGCGGAGGTTGATCTCGGACAGGAGGTCGTCGACCTGCGTTGCTGCCGGGCGCACATCGAGCACCGGATCGACGAGGCCCGTCGGTCGCACGACCTGTTCGACCACCTGCCCCGCATGCTTCTGCTCGTAGTCGGCCGGCGTCGCCGACACGAAGATCGTTTGCGGCAACAGGCGTTCGAACTCGTCGAACCGCAGCGGCCGGTTGTCGAGGGCCGACGGCAGACGAAAGCCGAAGTTGACGAGGTTCTCCTTCCGCGCCCGATCGCCCTTGTACATGCCGCCGACCTGCGGAATAGTCACATGGCTTTCGTCGACGAACATCAGCGCGCGTGAGGGCAGGTAATCGATCAGTGTCGGCGGCGGCTCCCCCGGGCCACGTCCGGACAAATGCCGCGAATAGTTCTCGATGCCTTTGCAGAACCCGATCTCCGACATCATCTCGAGATCGAAGCGCGTCCGCTGCTCGATCCGCTGCGCCTCGATAAGCTTCATCTGCCCGACGAAGAAATCCTTTTGCGTGATGAGCTCCTGCTTGATCGCCTCGACGGCGTCGAGCACTTTCTGCCGTCCGGTCACGTAATGCGACGACGGAAAGATCGTGTAGCGCGCCATCTTGTGCCGCAAATGACCGGTGAGCGGGTCGAAGAGCTGCAGCGACTCCACCTCATCGTCGAACAGCGAGACACGGACTGCGCTTTCCGCGTTTTCCGCCGGAAAGATGTCGAGCACGTCGCCGCGAACGCGGAACGTCCCGCGCCGGAAGTCAAGCTCGGCGCGCTGGTATTGCATCTCGGTGAGCCGCCGGATCGCGTCGCGCTGCGTGAGCTTGTCGCCCTGCCGCACGTGCAGGATCATGCTGTGGTATTCAGTTGGATCGCCGATACCGTAAATCGCCGAAACGGTTGCGACGATCACGCAGTCGGGGCGCTCGAGAATCGCCTTCGTCGCGGACAGCCGCATCTGCTCGATGTGCTCGTTGAGCGAGCTGTCTTTCTCGATGTAGAGATCGCGCGACGGGACGTACGCTTCGGGCTGGTAGTAGTCGTAGTACGAGACGAAGTACTCGACGGCGTTGTTCGGGAAGAACTCGCGAAACTCCGAATAGAGCTGTGCTGCCAGCGTCTTGTTCGGCGCGAGCACGAGCGCCGGACGGCCGCTTCGCGCGATGACGTGCGCCATCGTGTAGGTCTTGCCCGAGCCGGTGACACCCAGCAGCGTCTGGAACGACAACCCGTCGGCGAGCCCTTCGGTGAGCTTCTCGATCGCTTCGGGCTGGTCGCCTGCGGGCGCGAACGGCTGATGAAGCTCATAGGGACTGTCGGGAAAAGTGACGATCATCGGTATCGCAATCCGCCGGGCAACCTGGAATTTTAACGAATGTGAGGGCGGCCCCTCATTGCCGCAACCCGGAGTCGTTGAAGAACTCGCGCAGCATGAAATTCTCGAGCTCGCGCGTGTCCTGTGCACGCGCGGACAACGTGATGTTGCGGCCGAGGCGGCGCGACTCCCAGACGAAGTCCTCGTTCTCGTAGCGGCGAATGATCGCGATCATCTCGCGGACAATGGCAATTCGAATGTCGGGATTGCTGCCTTGCTGAACCTCGATCCGCTGCTGCGCGCGCCGGTTGATGTCCTTATTCCAGCCGAAGAACGTGAACTCCGCATCCGATGAGCCGAGCTTCGTGATCTGAAAAATGCCGCCACTGTTGCGCGTGCCTTTGCCGAAGTCGCGCGTGTTCACCGATGCAAGGTTCTGCGCGACGATGCGATCGCGGCGTGCGATATCGCTTTCGGGCGCGTCGGGGGTATTGCCTGCCGATTCGACGGGCTCGCCGCGCGCACGACGCCGCTCGGCGATCAGTGCCGAAAGGTCGGCTGGCGGCGTGCGCTGCGTCGCTGGAGGTGCAGGCGTTGGCTTCGGTTGCGGCGGCTCGGGCGTCGGCTCTACTGGCGGCGGGGCCGGTGTAACAGGTGGTGCGATCGCGACCGGTGCCGATGGGGCGGTCATGGGCGGCGGTGGCGGCGGCGTACGTACGCGCGGTTTCGGCGCAGGTTTCGGGCGCGGCTGCGGCGCAGGTGCCGGAGGTGGTGTCGGAGCGGCCTCCGCAACGACCGTCGGTGGACGCGATTCAGGAACCGGCGTCGAGGGTCCTGCGAGCGTTGCTGTCAGCGGTGCCGACACTTCGTCGCCAGGTGATGGCGCGTTGTGCGTCAACAAGGGCAACCGTGGCAAAAGGCCGAGCAACGCCGCGACGTGTACCAGCAACGACAACGCGATCGCCAGCCAGAGGACTGGAATCGTGATGACGTCGTGTCGAACACGCCGATCGTCGTGCCAGTCTTTCATCGGGTCATCGGATCCCGTCGCGGGCCAGTCGGTGTGAATGGTGTGCAGCTACCGCAGTGCACGTTCATTTCCAAATGCCGACGCGACCCGCTCAGCGGCAGGTGACGGCGTTGGACACCGGTGCTTGCGCGTCGTTCTGACGCCAGTGCCACATCCCGTTACTTGATTTCATGCAGCGAGGCCTCGGCCGCCGCCGGCTCGCCGACGGCAAACTGCAGCGCGGCGAGCCGCGCGTACAACGGATTGTTCCTTACGAGCGCATCATGCGTCCCCTGTGCGACGATGCGCCCGCGTTCGATGACGGCGATCCGGTCGGCGTGACGGACCGTCGCGAGACGATGCGCGATCATCAACACCGTGCGGCCCTTCATCAGCTGTTCGAGTGCGCGCTGTACGATCCGCTCGCTTTCTGCATCGAGCGCACTTGTTGCCTCGTCGAGCAGCAGGATCGGTCGATCGGCGAGGATCGCTCGGGCGATCGCCAAGCGCTGCCGCTGTCCGCCGGAGAGGCGCACGCCGCGCTCGCCGAGCAATCCGTTGAACCGATCGGGCAATCGCTCGATGAATTCCGTTGCATACGCGGCATCGCATGCGGCCTTCACGTCGGCGTCACTCGCATCGGGTCTGCCGTAACGAACGTTCTCGAGCACCGTCGTCGCGAAGATCACGGGATCCTGCGGCACCAGCGCCAGTTGCCGGCGCACGTCGCGTGGATCGGCGGTGCGCAGATCGACGCCATCGATGCGCACCGTGCCGCCCTGCGGATCGTAGAAGCGCAGCAGCAGCTGGAACACCGTTGTCTTGCCGGCGCCCGAGGGTCCGACGAGGGCGACCTTCTCGCTCGCTAGCACGTCCAGCGAGAACCGATCGAGCGCAGCCGTGTCGGGGCGTGATGGGTAATGGAACGTCACGTTGTCGAACATCACGATGCCGCGACCCGGCGATGGGATCGGCACGGGATTCAAAGGTGCGCGAATCGAAGGCTGCACACCGAGCAGCTCGAAAAGCCGTTCGGTCGCACCTGCCGCCCGTTGCAGGTCACCGATCACCTCGCTGATCGATCCAACGGCGCCCGCGACGAGCACTGCATAGAACACGAATGCCGACAACTGGCCGGCGCTCAATCGTCCCGCGACGACGTCATGCCCGCCGATCCACAAAATGACGCCGACCGCGCCGAACACGAGCACGATGACGGCGGCGACGAGCAGCGCGCGCTGGCGAACGCGCCGCACCGCGGTTGCGAATGCTGCTTCGACACGCGCCGCGAAATCGGCGCGATCGCGCGTTTCGTGACCATATCCCTGTACCGTGCGGATCTCATGCAGCGACTCATCGAGGAACGCGCCAACGTCACCGACGCGATCCTGCGTGGCGCGTGCGAGCTTGCGCACCCGCCGGCCGAACAGGACGATCGGCGCCACGACGAGCGGCACGCCCGCGAGCACCAGCAACGTCAGCTTCGCGCTCGTCAACGTCAGCATGACGAGCCCGCCGATCATCAGCAGCGAGTTGCGGATCGCCATCGATGCGCTCGAGCCGATGACCGTCTCGAGCATCGTCGTGTCGTTGATCAAACGCGAGATGACCTCGCCCGTGCGCGTCGATTCGAAGAACGATGGCGGCAGGTCGAGCAGATGATCGAACACTTCGCGCCGCAGATCGGCCGTCACACGCTCGCCGAGCCACGACACGTGATAGAACCGCATGTACGTTGCCCCGGCCATCACCACGATGACGCCTAGCATCAGCGCGAGCATCCGGTCGAGCTCGCCGGCGTTCGACGCGGCAAACCCGCGATCGACGACGAACTTCAATCCCTGTCCGACGGCCAGCACCGCGGCAGCTGCAACGACGAGGCCAATCGCTGCGAAGATCACCTCGCGACGGTATGGACGCAAAAAGCGGCCGACGCGCGCGACGGTTTTCAGCGCGGTGACCGGCGGAATCTTCGGTGCGGGTTCGAGACGAGTGTCGGATCGGGCCATCGGAACGCAATGGTGCGCCGATGCAACCAGGCGCAACTATTCGACGTGGGGGCGCCCGCCTTTTCCACAAGGCCGGCATTCACGCGCTGTACAATAACGTGTTTCGGAAGACACTACCGGATTCACGATGAACGCTCCGCTTGCCGCGTCACTCTTCGGCGCTGTGGACCTCGCGCCGCGCGACCCGATCCTCGGGGTTTCCGAGGCTTTCAACGCCGACACCAATCCGCGCAAGGTCAATCTCGGCGTTGGCGTCTACTGCGACGATAACGGCAAGGTTCCCCTGCTCGATTGCGTGAAGCGTGCCGAGCGTGAGCTGACCGACAAGGGTGCGCCGAGAACGTATCTGCCGATCGACGGCATTCCAGCTTACGATCGTGCGGTGCAAGCGATGCTGCTCGGCTCCGACAGCGAGATCGTCGCGCTGGGCCGCGCCGTCACGATCCAGGCGCTGGGTGGAACGGGAGGGCTTCGCGTCGGGGCCGACTTCCTGCGCAAGTTCGCTAGCGGCGCGAAAGTCGCGATCAGCACGCCGAGCTGGGAAAACCATCGTGCGTTGTTCGAGGCGGCGGGCTTCGACGTCATCAACTATCCGTATTACGACGCGGCGACGCATGGGCTCGATTTCGCGGGGATGCGCGCATCGCTCGAAACGATGGCGCCCGGCTCGATCGTCGTGCTGCACGCGTGCTGCCACAACCCGACGGGCGTCGATCCGACGCCTGCGCAGTGGGACGAGATCCTCGCGACGATCCGAGCTCGCGGGTTGATTCCGTTTCTCGACATCGCATACCAGGGATTCGGCGATGGCATCGATGCAGACGGCGCCGTCGTGCGCAAGTTCGCGGCAACACCCGGACCGCTCTTCGTCTCGAGCTCGTTCTCGAAATCGTTTTCACTTTATGGCGAGCGTGTTGGCGCGTGCACGATCGTCGCCGGCGACAAGGACGAGGCAGCGCGCGTGCTGTCGCAGGTGAAGCGCATCGTGCGCGCGAACTATTCCAATCCGCCGACACATGGCGGGCAGATCGTTGCGATGACGCTTACCAATCCGCAGTTGCGGGAAGTGTGGGAGATCGAGCTTGGAGGCATGCGCGAGCGGATCCGCACGATGCGTGAAACGCTCGTGGCGAAGCTCGCCGATCGCGCACCCGATGTCGATTTTTCGTTCGTCCGCGAGCAGCGGGGAATGTTCTCGTACTCGGGCTTGAATCGCGAGCACGTGCATCGGTTGCGCGACGAGTTCTCGATCTACGCCGTCGATACGGGACGGATCTGCGTCGCGGCACTCAACTCGAAGAACATCGAGTATGTCGCCGACTCGATTGCCGCCGTGCTCGGCTACGTGCAGGCACCCGCGACGGCCACGCTCTGATCCACGTTGCGCCGTCTTTGATCGGTTGAGGCGGCCAGCCGCAATGCTACAATTGCATTCCTCCGCGGGAATAGCTCAGTTGGTAGAGCGCAACCTTGCCAAGGTTGAGGTCGCGAGTTCGAGACTCGTTTCCCGCTCCAGATTCACGGGAGAGCCCGCAAAGCTCTCCCGTTTGTTTGCGTGACGCTCGCTTAACGCGCGCATCGCGACCCACTCCTGGCGGGGTGGCAGAGTGGTCATGCAGCG
>Ga0310810_10006750_pt1 | contig 13003 bp, 10 predicted proteins | sample NCmetagenome_FD_207641 | JGI IMG/M metagenome (GOLD analysis project Ga0310810, IMG submission 207641) | Soil microbial communities from experimental microcosm in Duke University, North Carolina, United States - NC | ecosystem: Engineered > Artificial ecosystem > Soil microcosm > Unclassified ... | reverse complement strand
ACTGGCGGCAGCGTAGAGACTCGGGCCCAGCCGGTCGATGACGACGATAGGCACCAGTTCTGCAATTTTGCGCCACTTCTGCCAGCGATGAAAACTCCGCAAATTGTCGGCGCCCATGATCCACACGAATCGGACACCAGGGCAGCGTTTCACCAACCAGGATATCGTATCGTAGGTGTATCTCGTCTTAATGACAGCTTCGAGACCCGTGATATCGATCCGGGGGTGATGCGCCAGTCTGCGCGCTGCCGCAATTCGCACCGGCAGCGGCGCCAGGCCGCGTGTGTTTTTGAGCGGATTTCCGGGCGTGACGAGCCACCAAACGCGGTCGAGCTTGAGGCGCTTTAAGGCAAGAAGCGCTGCGGCAAGATGAGCCAGATGCGGCGGGTCGAAAGTTCCACCGAACAGGCCGACCCTCATGCCGGGCGCATGCGGAGGCAGTAAGCGCTCGGACATGTCGCGATTCTTCACCGTCACGGCCGGGTCTGACCGTTTCCGTGGATACGATATTTGAACGTCGTGAGCTGATCTACGCCGACGGGGCCACGCGCGTGCAGCCGCCCGGTGGCGATGCCGATCTCGGCGCCGAAGCCAAATTCTCCGCCATCGGCAAATTGCGTCGACGCGTTATGCAGGACAATGGCAGAATCGACTTCGCGTAGGAACTTTTCCGCGGTCGCCTGATCTTCTGTGATGATCGCGTCCGTATGATGCGAGCCATACCGTTCGATATGGTCAATCGCGGCCTCGACATTGTCGACGACTTTGACGGCAATTATGGCGTCGAGGTACTCGGTGCTCCAATCTTCTTCGGTTGCCGGTTTCACCCGTTTGTCGACGGCCAGCGTTGCCTTGTCGCCGCGGATTTCGCAGCCGGCGGCGATGAGCATTTCGATCAGCGGCTTGAGCTGGCTGGTGGCGCCGGCGCGGTCAACCAGGAGCGTTTCGGCGGCACCGCAGACGCCGGTGCGCCGCATTTTTGCATTGAGCACGATTTTTTTGGCCATGTCGGGTGAGGCCGCCTTGTCGACATAGACATGGCAGACACCTTCGAGGTGCGCGAATACCGGCACGCGTGCTTCCGCCTGCACCCTTGCCACGAGACTTTTACCGCCGCGCGGCACGATCACATCGATATTGCCATCGAGTCCGGCCAGCATCAGGCCCACCGCGGCACGGTCACGGGTCGGCACAAGCTGGATGGCAGCCTCCGGCAGGTTGGCCGCACGCAGGCCTTCGGTCAGCGCGGTCAGGATTGCCCGGCTCGAACGCATGCTGTCCGAGCCGCCGCGCAGGATCGCTGCATTACCGGATTTCAGGCACAGCACCCCCGCGTCGGCTGTCACATTAGGCCGGCTCTCGTAGATGATGCCGATGACACCAAGCGGCACACGCACGCGCTCGATCCGCATGCCATTTGGCCGGGTCCAGGATTCCATAACCGTGCCAACGGGATCCTTCAGGCCCCGTACGGCTTCGATGCCGGCGGCAATGGCCTCAACGCGCGCAGGATCGAGAGCCAGACGGTCGAGAAAGGCGCCGGTGACCCCGGCGGCACGTGCGTCCGTCACGTCTTCGGCATTGGCCGTCAGAATAAGAGATGATTGGGCCCGAACGGCTGCCGCCATGGCCCCGAGGGCACGATTTTTCTGGTCCGTCGGCGCCAGCGCCAGCGCCCGCGCGGCCGCGCGGGCGCGCTGGCCGATTTCGCGCATCACGGCGGCAATATCGCCCGATCCCTCGATACTCTTGAGCGGCGCGCTCATTCCCACAAAAACCCGTGAAAACCCTTGTCCTAGGGGCATTTCCTATCACGTCAGGTATCGGCCCGCGAGGTCAGCCGGGCCAGCGCATGGCAGGTTCGACCCTGGGGATAACGTGGACAATTGGTGGTGCCATGCAACGGTTTAATTATCTGCACATTGCAGTGGCAGGGTGGCGGCATTCCAGGAGGTAGTCATGGCGTACAGTTCAGGCCGTCTTCCCAGCCGGTTTCCTGTCGGCACCAAGTTCGTGATCGAAGGAAAGCCTCGCGGGGAAGGTCAGGTGCAAGTGTTCAGCCGGTATCTGGAGTTTCCTGACGGCACGTTCCTGCCGTTGCCGCCCCGGCCGGCAAAGCAGAAAGCCGTTGCACCCGCGCGGCGTCGGCGGCGCTCCCGTTCACGGGCCCATTGACCGAGCCGGATCGGCCAATGGCCTAGATACCGTTTCGGCCCGGCCACTGGCGGACCGGCGCTAAGCTGCGCGCCATGGGACTAGGCCAGCGGCCTAGCCTGGATGCGAAAACCCCAGCCACCGGTGGGCTGGGGTTGACGGGCGATCGGTCAATCGCCTCTTTCACGTGTGTCTGGACCGGTAACGCGCTGCCGCAGTCTTCGTTCCTTGGCCGCTATTCGCCTCCGAGCACCAGATCGTCGCGGTGGATCATTTCGGTCCGCCCCGTGTAGCCAAGGACCAGGAGCACGTCGGCTGACGAGCGCCCTTTGATCTTTTCGGCGTCGTCGGCGTCGTAGGCGACGAGCCCGCGGCCGACCTCGTGTCCATCCGGTCCCCGGACAACGACCGCATCACCGCGCCCAAAGCTGCCATCCACCTTGATCACGCCTGCCGGCAGAAGGCTCTTACCGCTTCGCAGTGCGCGCACGGCACCGGCATCGATCGTCAGCGCACCGCGCGGCTCGAGCGATCCCGCAATCCATTTCTTGCGCGCGGTTACCGGATTTGCCGGTGTGAGAAACCATGTGCACGCAGATCCGTTCGCGATCGTCTGCAGGGGATGCTTCACGCGGCCGGATGCGATCACCATATGTGTGCCGGCCGTTGTGGCAATCTTGCCGGCTTCGATTTTGGTCAGCATGCCGCCGCGCGCAAGGTCGGAGCCGGACGCGCCTGCCATCGCTTCGATATCAGGGGTAATGCGCGCAACGATAGGCACCAACTTGGCACCATTCCCCGCTATTGGCGGCCGATCGTAAAGTCCATCCACGTCTGAAAGCAGCACGAGCAGATCGGCGCTCATCATCGTGGCGACGCGAGCAGCGAGTCGGTCGTTGTCGCCGTACCGGATCTCGGTGGTTGCCACGGTATCGTTTTCGTTGATCACAGGCACGCTTCGCCATTCGAGCAGCTTCGCGATCGTCGAGCGCGCATTGAGGTAGCGGCGCCGCTCTTCGGTATCGCCGAGCGTGACGAGCACCTGGCCGGCGGTGAGTGAGTGGGCGCCCAGCGCCTCCGACCATGCGCGTGCAAGCGCAATCTGCCCGACTGCGGCCGCGGCCTGGCTGTCCTCGAGCTTGAGCGCCCCGGAGGGCAACTTCAAAACGGCGCGACCGAGCGCAATGGCGCCGGACGATACGACAAGGACATCACATTTTTGCCGATGGAGGCCAGCGACGTCGGCCGCGAGCGAAGCGAGCCAGTCGCGCTTGAGGCCGCCGGCGGAGGCGTCCACCAGCAACGACGAGCCGACCTTTACCACGATGCGGCGAAAGTCCTTGAGCAGCGGCGTGTTCGACATGATCCCGGCGACAGCGTCATTAAACGCGCCGGTTTCTAGCACGCCAAATTTATCCCGTCAGGATCGAGTCGCCGCCGGCCCGATCGAATCCGGCGGCTTATGCTTTCCCGGTTAATGTCAGTTTCACCCGCTCCGGCGTGAACGGAACGGTCCGCAGGCGTGCGCCCGTGGCGTTGTGGACCGCATTACCGAGTGCGGCGCCGACAGCGGCGCAGGCGGCCTCGCCCGCACCCACTGGTTTTTCCGTCGGCCGATCGATCAGTTCGATGTCGATCTTCGGCACAGCGGAGAACCGCAGGATCGGATAGCTCGCCCAGTCGACGCTGAGAACGCGTGAACGGTCGAATGTCACCTCTTCCATCAGCACGCGGCTGATTGTCTGCAGGATGCTGCCCTCGACCTGCGAGCGCACGCCGTCCGGATTGATGATCTGTCCGCAGTCATGCGCGCAAGCCACGCGTTCGACCGTGATGCGCCCGGTTGCGCGCTCAACTGCGACCTCCATGCCAATACCGACATAGGCTTCGCTGTGCTTGTAGTGGATAAAAGAAATGCCGCGGCCGCGGGCAACTGCGGCGTTTGCGCTTGCGACCTGGTAAGGCTGCGATTGCCATTTCATCATTGCCGCGGTTCTTCTGACGACTTCGATCGCGCGCGGGTCCTTCAGGCCCCGCAGGCGGAATTCGACCGGGTCAATGCCGGCCGCGGCCGCAAGCTCATCAACGAAGCTTTCCACGGCGAAGCAATTTGCCGGCTTGCCGGGCGAGCGGATCGGCGCCGGGCGCAACGGTGCGTCTTTCAGCCAATGCGCAATGACCTGGATGCTCTCGGCGGAGTAGGGCGGATCGCCGTTCTGCGATATCAGGCCGGCGTTCAGCCCTGGCACATGGTCAAGACCGGCCGCTTCGGGCGCCAGCAGCGGAATACTCGGCAATCCGCGCGTGGTCTTTGGAATCCATAATTCGGTGCGCCAGTCGAGAATGCGTCCATCGGCCGAGACCGCGCCCGAAATACCGATGAGCTGCGGCGGGCCTTTCGGATCCCAGCCGAGCTCGTCCTCGCGCGACCACTGCACGCGCACCGGACGTCCGGCAGCGCGTGACAGGACCGCCGCATCGGCTGCCGCATCCTCATGGCCGTTCATGCCGTAGCAACCGGAGCCCTCGAGATAGATCATCCGCACCTTTTCCTTCGGAAGCCCGAGGAATTTGGCAAAGGTGACCTGATTGCCGTGGGTGCCTTGCGAGGCGGTCCAAACCGTCGCGGAATCGTTATTCACGTCGGCGACGGCGCAGGACGGGCCGATCGATGCGTGGCTCTGCATCGGCCAGTAATAAGTCGCGGAAAGGACTTTTGCGCCGTCCGGGCGTTGTGCGGCCGGGCTGCCCTTGTTCACCAAGGTTTCGTCGACGATGCCGGGTTCGTTTCGCAGCGACTCGACAAGTCCGCTTTGCGACGGCAGCCCGGTTCCCTGGCTCCATTGCGCGCGCAGCGCCCGCGACGCGCGCACCGCGTTCCATTCATCGTCGGCGACGACAGCAAGCAGGTCTTTTACGCGCACAACCTTGGCGCCCGGAATGTCCTTGATCGGCGCTTCGTCGACGGACACAAGCGTGGCGCCGACAGCCGACGGCCTGATCACACGCGCATGCAGCATATTCGGCACCGCAAAGTCATGCATGTAGACGTGAGTGCCGAAACATTTCGCCGGGACGTCCGGCCTTTTCAGCGGCTTGCCGACGATCGTGTATTGCGCGGGATCCTTCAGCGGCGCCTTCGGATCGAGCTTGAGATCGAACTGTTTGCCCGCGATCAGGTCGGCATAGGATACGCCGGCACCGCCGGATTTCGGCCGGACCATGCCGCCGACCGTTTCGAGGTCCTCGGCTTTGGCATTGAGCCGTTGCGCGGCCAGCTCGACCAGCGCCTTGCGTGCGGTTGCCGCGGCCTGCCGGATCTGCACGCCGCCCTGCTGGATGCCATTCGAACCGGACGTACGACCTTGGTTGGGAGTGAGCGCGGTGTCGCCTTCAATAAACGTGATCTTGGCGACATCAATGCCGAGCTCTTCGGCAGCGATTTGCGGAATGGAAATCCGCAGCCCTTGTCCCAGATCGACCTTGCCGCAAAACAGTGTCACGGTGCCATCGCCATTGACCGCCAGAAAGGCGTCGACTTCCTTGGAATCGAGAATTCGTTTTGCCACGGCGGTGCTTTGTGCGCGGCCGCGGGACGGCAGTCCCGTGAGTGCGAAGCCGACGGTAATCGCTCCGCCTCTGAGTATGGCGCGGCGGGAGAAGTTGCGCGTTTTTACCGGTGCATTCATGTCAGCCTCCCTGTCCGGTTGCCGCCATGACCGCGCTCAGCACCCGCACGTGCGAACCGCAGCGGCAGAGGTTGCCGTCGAGCGCCGAGCGGACGTCCGCCTCGCTCGGTTTCTTGTTGCTTTGCAGGAGCGCGGCCGCGCTCATGATCATTCCGTTCGTGCAGTAGCCGCATTGCGGCACCTGCGCGTTGATAAAGGCGGTCTGCAGGGGGTGCGGCTTTTCCGGAGTGCCGAGCCCTTCGAGCGTGGTGACCTGTTTTCCCTGTGCGTCGGCGACTGTGGTCTGGCAAGACCGGGCCGCGGCGCCGTCGATCATGACGGTGCAGGCGCCGCACTGGCCGAGTCCGCAGCCGAACTTCGTGGCGGTCAGGCCGAGTTCGCGCAACACATAGAGAAGGGGTTTGTCGGCATCCGTCGCGTCGACGGTTTGCGCATTGCCGTTGATGCGTAAATTGTAAGTCGCCATGTCGCCGCTCCGTTTGCCCTGCGGGACGCATATAGTCGCCGGCGACTACTATGGCTGAGCGGATTAGGGCTGCCTAGGCGGGGTCGGCCGGCGTGTTCTCACAAAAAGTTGCGCGGTCATTGCATTTCTGGCGGCGTGGCGCACCGAGTTTCTGCGCGGAACATCGGCAAGTCGATAGGTCCCTCTGTGGCGCCCGTGGTAATATGACGCTGAGGACGAAGTGATGCGGCTAGCGGTCTATGGTGCCGTGCTGGTGATCGCTCTTGGCAGCGTGCTGCTGGGGCTCGACCGGCTTCCGGCCCCGATGTCTCCGATGGTGGATACCGCGGCTGGCCTCGCGGCCGCGCCGGCTCCTCCTTTGCCGGCTCCCATCGCGCAGCCCACGCCTACGGTGCCAAACGCGACTCCAAGCGCAACGCCAAGTGCGACGATGGGCGCACCCATTGTGCCGCCGGCGCTTGCCGCGCCTGCAAGGCCTGCCGCTCCCGCACCTGCTGGAGCTGCCACGCAGGCAGCGGCACCGGTCGCCGCGTCCGAACCGGAGGTGCGTTGCAACGTGGACGCCTGCACTGCGGCCTATCGTTCGTTTACCCGGTCCGACTGCACCTATCAGCCGAGCAACGGGCCGCGGCGGCTTTGCACAAAATAGATCCTGCAGATTGAATTTTCGCGGTTCCGCGTGGGCGGCGCCTGGAACCGGCGCGCCGACCCCGGCGTTTTGTCTGGACGCTATTCATCACGTGGGCCGGACAATGCAATTCCTCGTCTATCTTACCGTCCTCATGGTTTCGGTCAGCACGGTGCTGCTCGAGATCCATTGGCTCACCACGCCTGCGCCGCAACCGAAGCCGGCCGTGCAGGCGTCCGCGCCACCGCCACGTCCCCAGGTGGAAGGCCCCAGCGCGGCGCTCAGCCCGATTTATCCGAAAAGAGTAGAGCCTGCGCCGCCGGTGCAAAACAATGTTGCCTCGGCGACTGGCGGGACCACGCCGGCGAAAGCCGAAGCTGCAGCGCCCCGCGCCGACGACCCACCCAAGACGGCGGCGAAGGTCGAGACGGCACAAAAGCCCGTTGCTGAAACAACAGGTGCCGCAACACGCACCGATGATGCAGGCAAGACCAAAAGCGCGGAAACTCCAAACACGTCTGAGGAAGCTGCAGGGTCAAGCAATCGCTGCGACGTCCGGGCCTGCGCGGGCGCTTATAAGTCCTTCCGTGCATCGGACTGCACTTACCAGCCGTTCGATGGAACGCGACGCGTGTGCGGCAAGCCGCCCGAGCAGCGCGCTGATCGCGAGCAAAGAAACGAGCCGCAGCGTCGATCCTGGAGCCGAAGCGAGGACCCGGAAGACTTGCGTGCGGAAGATCGGCGAACGCGATGGCGCGTCTACAATGAGGACGATGATGACGAGGGCGACGTCATTTTGTACCGCAGAAGCCGCCGCTGGTAAGTCCTAGTAAATCACCACCGACCTGATCGACTTGCCTTCGTGCATGAGTTCGAAGGCGTCGTTGATCTTTTCGAGCGGCATGGTGTGCGTGATCAGGTCGTCGATATTGATTTTTCCTTCCATGTACCAATCGACGATCTTGGGCACGTCCGTGCGGCCACGCGCGCCGCCGAATGCGGTGCCCCGCCATACGCGGCCGGTGACGAGCTGGAATGGCCGGGTCGAGATCTCCTGGCCGGCGCCGGCGACGCCGATGATAATGCTTTCTCCCCAGCCGCGGTGGCAGCACTCCAGCGCCTGCCGCATCGTCTGCACGTTGCCGATGCATTCAAATGAAAAATCCGCGCCGCCACCGGTCAAATCGACAATCGCCTGCACGACCTTGTCGCGGCCGACCTCGTCAGGATTGACGAAATGCGTCATGCCAAATTTCTCGGCCATCGCCCGCTTGGCCGGTTTGGTATCGATGCCGATGATCTTGTCGGCGCCAACCATGCGTGCGCCCTGGATGACGTTGAGGCCGATCCCGCCAAGGCCGAACACGGCGACATTTGCCCCCGGCCACACTTTCGCGGTGTTGATGACGGCGCCGACACCGGTCGTCACGCCGCAGCCGATGTAACAAATCTTGTCAAAAGGCGCGTCCTCGCGAACTTTCGCCAGTGCGATTTCTGGCAGCACCGAGAAATTCGCAAAAGTCGAGCACCCCATGTAATGAAACACCGCATCGCCGTCGCAGCGGAAACGGCTGGTGCCGTCCGGCATCACGCCTTTGCCCTGCGTTGCGCGGATCGCGGTGCAGAGGTTTGACCGGCGCGACAGGCACGTTTTGCATTGCCGGCACTCGGGCGTGTAGAGCGGAATGACGTGATCGCCGGCTTTCAGTGTCGTGACTCCGGCGCCGATCTCGCGCACGATACCGGCGCCTTCATGACCGAGAATTGCCGGAAAGAGACCTTCCGGATCAGCACCCGATAACGTGTAAGCATCGGTGTGGCAGATGCCGGTCGCCTTGATTTCGACCAGCACCTCGCCCGCTTTCGGGCCTTCGATGTCGATGGTCTCGATCTCGAGCGGTGCGCCAGCCTTCCAGGCAATCGCGGCACGGGTTTTCATTCGTGCGTTCTCCCAAATAACGATCTACACCGCTTCTGTTGCCGTGGATCTGTCGGCCGCACCGCGTGCCTTGTCGATTATCTTCAGCAAAGCCCGCAGCGCCTCCGGCACACCGTCGCCCGATTGTGCGGACAATACGAGCGGCGTTTTCTTGCAGGCCTTCTTGAGCTTTCCGGCCTGCGTCTTGATGACTTCCTTCGTCAGGGCATCTGCTTTTGACAGCGCGACGATCTCGGGCTTGTCGATAAGGTCGTGCCCATAGGCCTCGAGTTCTCGGCGCACGATTTTGTACGCCTCGCCGGCATCGTCGCTCGTTCCATCGATCAGGTGCAGCAAGACGCGGCAGCGCTCCGTGTGACCGAGAAAGCGATCGCCAAGCCCGGTGCCTTCATGCGCGCCCTCAATCAAGCCCGGCAGATCGGCGAGGACGAATTCACGTCCATCGACTTCGACGACACCGAGCTGCGGATGCAATGTGGTGAAAGGGTAGTCTGCGATCTTCGGTTTGGCGGCGCTGACCGCGGCGAGAAATGTCGATTTTCCTGCATTGGGCAGGCCGATGAGTCCCGCATCGGCGATCAATTTGAGGCGCAGTCGGATGGTGGATTCTTCTCCAGGCTGCCCGGGATTGGCGTGGCGTGGCGCCCGGTTGGTTGACGACTTGAAATGCGCATTGCCGAAACCGCCATTGCCGCCTTCGGCAATCGTCACCTGCTGGCCGATTTCGGTCAGGTCGGCGAGCAAAGTTTCACCGTCCTCTTCGTAGACTTGCGTGCCGACCGGCACCTTCAACACGACATCCTTGCCGTTCGCTCCGGCGCGGTCCTTGCCCATGCCGTTGCCGCCGCGCTGCGCCTTGAAGTGCTGCTGATAGCGGTAATCGATCAGTGTATTGAGACCGGTAACGGCCTCGACGACAACGTCACCGCCTCGGCCGCCATCGCCGCCATTGGGGCCGCCGAACTCGATGAACTTCTCGCGCCGGAACGACACGCAGCCGTTCCCGCCCGCGCCGGACGCGATATAGACCTTGGCCTCGTCGAGAAATTTCATGGTCGCGATATAGCGCGTCGTGGGGGGTTGCGCACCTAGCGCGCGGGCAGGAAATGCGTTGTGCCGTCCTGCTTGATGCGGTCCAAAAGGTCGACTTCCCAGGACAGATAGGCATTCATGGCTGCCTCGTGGTCGTTCGGCCGCTCATAAGGCTTGAGCCAGACGTCGATCGGATCATCGGCCATTTTTTCGGCCGTGGAGAGCGGGAAGCCGGCGGCGGCCCAGGCGGCATTGCCACCTTTGAGCCAATGCACGGGCGATGACGTGAGTGTACGAGCCTCTGCAACCGCAAGGGCGGCCAGCACGCCATCTTCGGACGTAAGGATGAAAGCCTGCCGCGGCGGGATTTTCGGCAGCGCTTTGTCGAGACGGCCGCGGATGGCAAACCATGCGCCGGGAATGTGGCCGCGGCGGTAGCGCGGGCTGGCGGAAAGGTCGATCACCGAGACGTTGTCGATTTCGAGCACCTTCGAGGGCTCGACCGCTGCGTCCGAAGGAATTGAGCCGAGGATGGGAGCGGGTATGTCGGTTTCAGGGCCGGCCTCGGGCAACACGCAGACGTCCTGCCAGCCCATTTGCTTGAGCCACGACGCCGTCATCAATGCGCGAACCTCTTTATCGTCGCTGAGCACTATGCGTGCGTTGAGCACACCGGCGTAGATGTCGGTAGCCTGCACCAGCTGCCCGCCTGGTGCGGAAATCGCGCCGGGATAGTGACCTGCCTTGTATTCGGCGGGATCGCGCACGTCGAAGACATAAGTCGTTCGCGCCGGATCTTTCCGCCATTGCTCGATGGCCGTGCGATTGACGCGCGTGACGCCGAACCTGCGCGCAACCTTTTCTGCGTTGTCCTTGGCCCAGGCAAGGTTCGCGCACGACACGTCCGGTGCACGGTCGGATTTTCCCGTCGCGCAAGTGAGCCCTGCGAGGTGCCAGCCCATGGTGCCGTTGCGCAACGCGACGACTTTGTTCGGCACGCCGGCATTGATCAGGGATTGGGCGCCGATGATGCTTCGGGTACGTCCGGCGCAGTTGACGACGATCGTCGTGTCGGGGGAGGGGACGACGTCGCGGACCCTGAGCACCAGTTCGGCTCCCGGCACGTTGGTGCCGGTCGGAATCGAAATGCGCGAATATTCTTCGAACGGCCGGCTATCGAGCACTTTCAGATCGGCGCCGCTGCGCATCATGGCGTCAAGCTCGGTCGCACTTACGCTGGGCGTTTCGCTGTCGTGCTCGACGAATTCGCCGAATGCCTTGCTGGGAACGTGAACGCCTGAAAACGTCACAAAGCCAGCCTTCTCCCAGGCCGCTATGCCACCATCGAGACAAGAGAGGTCGGTGTATCCGGCGCCGGCAAGAATGATGGCGGCCCGTTCCGCGAGGCCATCATTGTCGTCGCAGAGGACGATGCGGGCCGATTTGCGCGGCACCAGTCGCGCGAAACGCAATTCGAGCCGGCTCAGCGGCACGTTGCGCGCCCACAAGAGATGGTTTTGCGAGAAGGTGAGCTCCTCGCGCACGTCGACAAGCGCCAGCTCCTCCCCGTCGCCGAGCATTGCTTTTACGGCGACGGCAGAGACAGGACGTGACGTCAGTTTACTGTTGGGTGCGCGGAGATTCACGTCGCCCGCTGCGCGTACATTTTCTCGACCTCGCCGGTCTTCAGGTCGACCCTGATGCGGTCGATCTTGTCGAGATTGGTTCCCGTCACGCGCACGAACCGCGCGTAGTCGGGATAGTCGATTGAGTGGATGGTGCCATCCTGATAGATGCCGGCCTGGCCAGGCATCAGCCGGTATTTTTTCGCCGGCTTGAGTGTCGCGTGCTTGGGATCCTTGCCGTCATCATCGCGCGTCCACTCGATCATGTCGGTGTATTTGCTGGCCTGGCCGTAGATCGCCCATGAGTCGCCGTGGTCGTGCGGCGGCGATACACGCGCCTTGTCGTTGATGTGTGCAAGAACTTGAAAGCCGAGCGTCGGGTCTTCGTAGAGGACTTTCAGCCCGCGCGGCACGTTGTCGCCGCAGTATTCCTCGACGAAATCCTTGTTGGCGAGCAGACGTTCGAGGTTCTTGCGCACCTGTTCGCGCCCCGCAGGACCCGGGTCGCGCGAAAGTGCGGAACGGCAGTCGCTGATGAATTGGTCGAGGTCATAGGCCATGACATCCCTCCCAGGCTTGCAGCGATACAGTCTCGCGCAAGTTGGGGCTGAACGCCAGAAGGCCCTCCCTCAAAATGAGGGAGGGCGCGCCTGGAGCTGTTCCATGACTGTCCGCACTAGGAAACGCGCTTCGCCCGTCCCCAGGTCTTGAGCGCCGACCAGATGCTCCGCTCAAGCCGGAACCGGTCGATCGGAGCCGACGATTTGATCGAGTTAATCCGATAGAGACCGACACCGGTCCACTGGAAGCCGCACTTCTCCAGCACCCGGCGAGATGCCGGGTTGGTGACGCGCGCGCCGGCCTGCACGGCGTCATGCGTGAGATCCGTGAATGCATAGTCGATCAACGCATGCAGTGCTTCGGTGGCGTAGCCCTTGTTCCAGTAGGGCACGCCCAGCCAGTAGCCGATCTCCGGCGCATCATCTTCGCGGAACATAAGTCCGCACGCCCCGATGATCGTCTCGTCGCGCAGCGTTATCAGATACGCTGCCTCGCCCTCTTTGTTTGCACCCGCAATGAACTGCTCGGCATCCGCCAACTTGTATGGATACGGAATGCGCGCGGTGTTCTCCGCGATGCGGCGATCGTTGGCGAGCGCTGCGACCGCTTTAGCGTCCTCGAGGCGCGCCGCGCGCAAGGCAAGGCGCTTGGTCTCGAGGACGGGGATACTGGCTTCGCGATATCGTCCAGTCGGTATTTCTTGCAGCAGTGTCATGGCACGGGCTCCAGGTTAAAAAAGTTGAGAGGGGGAACCGGTCACCCGTCTCCCCCTCTCAGAGCCCTACGAGGCCCCGCCGGTTTGACTGGATGACCGGCGGACCTCGAATTTGTCCACCGTCTTACTCGGCCGCAGCCTCCGTCATCGGTACAACGGACACGTAGGTGCGGCCTTTAGCTTTCGTTGCGAAC
>Ga0310810_10006749_pt1 | contig 13004 bp, 10 predicted proteins | sample NCmetagenome_FD_207641 | JGI IMG/M metagenome (GOLD analysis project Ga0310810, IMG submission 207641) | Soil microbial communities from experimental microcosm in Duke University, North Carolina, United States - NC | ecosystem: Engineered > Artificial ecosystem > Soil microcosm > Unclassified ... | reverse complement strand
ATTGGCAGGACCTTTGCAGGCAGGCGGTGGTCGAACACGATCCAATCCGTCTCTTGAAGCTGTTTTTGAAAATTGATCGTCTGCAGAACCACGGGATTCTTCAGCCCTGCCGGGAACTCTCGGCGCCACCCGCATCCCCGCAAATACCTTGCCCGTACTGTTCTGCTCTGTTAGAGCCGCAGGAGCAAATCCTCGAGCACAACGTTTTCAAGTGCCCCTGGTGCGAGGGACGATTTCAGGCATTGGATTTCAGCGGCAAAGACACACAAAATGCGACAAGCGAAATTTTGGGTTGGGAGCGGCGACAGGCCAGCTAGATTAAGCTTGCCCGCTCGAATGCCCTCCTCCGATCCTTAGCGATAACCTGACTGCTTCGGTTAGCGACAGTTCCACCTACAACTGGACAGGCCAAATGAACCGCGATAAGTGGCGGCAAGATCTTGCCTTGAGATGAGGTGATTTTGCTCAGGGAAACCGCCCCTCCCGTCTGCTTGGTTGAGGAGGAAGAAAGAGGGGCGGTTCGGTTGCAGTTCGCTTATCGGTCATATTCCTCTGTTCTCGGCCATCGAGGAACTGACAGTATTTACAGACCTGGCTGCTGGCGCCCTATCAGACCCGCTCAAAGAATCCCTGCAAGGAACACAAGCAGCGATGAAACGTAGGCCTGGGCGCCGGTAACTCCGGTTGCAAGAACATAGTAGTTGCCAAGGGCGGCGCTGACGAAACGGCCCCCTGCCAGAACCGTCCGGACCCCAGAGAGAAGATCAGAGTTTGCTTCTCCCTTTATCACGTATCCTCCCGCTCCCGTCCTTAATGCCTCCTCCACGATCTCGCGGGAGCGATTTTCGCTGACGAATAGTATTCTTGCATCGTTTGCGCCGGCCTTAATTCTGCGGGCAGCGTCGATGCCGTTCAAACCCGGCAGGCCGATGTCCAAAAGGATCAAATCTGGGCGGAGTTCTTGGGCTTCTTCGACAGCTTCTAGTCCGGAAGATGCCTCTGCAATCACATCTAGTTCCGGTTGCTCCTGCAGAGTGGCGACTATGAAGCGCCGCCAAGGCTCGTAATCATCAACCACCAGTACCCGCACTCGAGGACTACCCACCGCAAAAACCTCTACGTTAGTTGAAGCGGGAACTCTCTTGAAAGTTGTCCCCGCGATGTAAACTTTTGCGGACAAGACAGTTCTTGTGCGCAGTCTGGCGCGCTCCCCGCTCCAGTGCCGCCTTTATGAATTCAGGGTGAATCCGCATGATCGACGGGTTAACCCTGAGTAGCACATGCGAGCTGTCAAGCTTTCGTTCCATGTCTCTATCGCACACTCTTCTCTCCTCTGTTGCCGCTACTTCCTTTGCTGTCTGGGTGTACTTGACGGTCGCAAGCCGACAATTTTGGCGTCTGCCGAAAACGAAGTTACGCCGGGGGTATCAGCGTGGCTTCTCGGGCGAGCGTCGTGGCCATTATTCCAGCGCGCGACGAGGCCGCGCTGATAGAAAAACCCTGAAATCGTTGGTTCGACAGGACTATTCAGGGCTTCTACAAATTCTTGTAATTAATGATCACAGTTCTGATAACACGGCTGAAATTACCCTGGAAGTCTCCCGACGCTTTCGGACCGGGGTTCGCGTCATCTCCTCCGCGCCCCTTCCCCAAGGCTGGACGGGGAAAATCTGGGCATTATTCCAAGGGGTCCAACAGGCAGCGGAGCTAGAACCCGACTACTTCTTCTTCAGCGACGCAGATATTGTGCGCCAGGAGACCAGCCTTACTTCGCTGGTTGCAATCGCGGAGTGCGAGGGTCTTGACCTCATCTCCCTGATGGCGAAGCTCGAGAGTTCGACTTTCGCTGAGCGCGCTCTCTTGCCGGCATTCCTGTTCTACTTCTTCATGCTCTACCCTCCCAACTGGGTTTGCAGCGCCAACCATAATACGGCGGCGGCCGCGGGTGGCAACGTTCTCGTAAGGTCAAAGGCATTGGCGCGGATGGGAGGAATCGCCGCCATCCGGGACGAACTGATCGACGATTGCGCACTCGCTCGTAAGATCAAGGACCTTGGGAGGATTCAGCTGGGTTGGGCAAAAGATGCTCGCAGTCTGAGGAGGTACGGGGGATTTAAAGAACTTGGCGCCATGATTTCGCGAAATGCCTTTTACCAGTTACGGCACTCGATCTCTCTGCTGTTCGCGATCATCGCCTGTCTCACATATTCCTTGCACCCCCGATGCTCGTTGTCCTTGGCGGGTGGGGTTCCGCTATGGCTTTCTTAGCCTGGGTATTGATGAGCGTAAGCTATCTTCCCACTCTGAAATTTGAGTCCCGCTCGCTTCTTTGGGCTCCCCTCTTACCATTCATCACAGGCTTTTATTTGGCGTCTACCATCCATTCCGCGGTTCAGTACCATCGCGGAAGGGGCGGCCAGTGGAAGGACAGGACACAAGACATTGTCCTGCGCTCAGCCTCACACAGCTAAACTCCCAGCCCATCACGAGCGGCGATCCGCCCGCAACGCACCCACCCAGCGTTAATTACAACAGACATAGGTCAGAAGTTTTTTTCAATGCTGCTGTTCAAAATACCAGGTGTAAGCAGGTTTGCGATGAGAGATAAACGTCCGCAGAGCACATCCTAGTCAGTCAAGCAATCGATGGGACCGTGCGCAGGATGAATTCTAGGAGTCTGGCATGTATAAGAGATTTGCTCCCATCGTTGCGGCCTGCTTTTCCCTGCTTGGTTGCGGAGCAGGCAAAGCGACCGACGCGCATCCTATCCAGCAGCAAGATCCGCCCGCTCTAGACTCTGTGAACCACATTGTTTTCATGATGCAAGAGAACGAAGTCTTCGATCACTATTTTGGGCAGTTGAACAACTACCAACTGGCCTATGACCATTCCGTCTCCTTTACACCATTTCACATGGTCTCCATGTGCACGGAGGATCTGAGTTCGTTTTGGAATGAAAGCCACAATGACTGGAACCATGCCTCGCCAACCTCAGGGGTATCACTTATGGATGGCTTCGCAAACTCCGCCGGCAACAATTCTCGACACAGTCCGACCGGCTTCGACATCGATGGAAAGCGCGTGATGGGCTACTACGACGAAACCGACCTTCCTTACTACTATTTTATGGCAACGCAATTTGCCATCTCCGATCGATGGTTTTCGGCCGTCATGAGTAACACACCCTCCAACCGGATGTATGCGGTTGCGGCTACTTCACACGGCGTGATCAACAAACCTTTGGTGCAAGCGAATGTCGCTACGATCTTCGACGAACTGGACAGTGCTGGGATAACCTGGAAGAACTACGTCCAGGACTACCCCAAAGGGAGTTCTCTTCGCCCCTTTCCGGTTTACGCCAAGTCGGTTGGCACCAAGATCGCTCCCATGGCGGACTACTTCACTGATCTAGCCAATGGGACCCTCCCCCAAGTCGCATTCATCGAACGCGATGCGCGAGAAGGTTTGGACGAACACCCCGGTGCGGGCAACAGCGTGCAAAAAGGCGCAGCCTATGTCGCGACCATCATTAACGCATTGATGACCAGCGGTGCTTGGAAAGACTCCATATTTTTCTTGATCTATGACGAAGGTGGCGGGTTTTACGACCACGTTTCCCCGGCGCAAACGGTTTCACCCGACGGAATTCTCCCAATCTTGGCCCCCAACGATACTTGCGCCGCGAAGGCAGGTCCGACCTGCGATTTCGTTTATACCGGCTTTCGCATCCCCAATCTCGTGGTCTCACCCTTCGCAAAGCAGCATTACGTAGATCACACACCCATCGACAACACGGCAATTCTTCGATTTATCGAACTACGTTACGGACTGCCCTCCCTCACAAAACGCGATGCCGCCCAGCCGGACATCAGCTTTTTCTTTGACTTTGCGGGAAAACCCAACCTTACCCCACCCACTCCACCGGTACAGCCAACCCACGGCCCCTGTTATATCAACTCTTTGCCCTAGACGATTGAGGCTTTGAATCCCGGCTCCAACTCCTGCAGGGAGGCCGTCCGTGTGCTGGTTCTGCCCAGGGACATAGTGAATCAGCCTGGAATGGTTCCCGGACAGGATCACCAATTCCCAACTCTCAAAACTAAGCCGGTCGTGAAGCGGAGCCCTCGATCGAAGTTATTCCCGTTCACATTTCCGAGCCATGAACGCAAATACTCCAAATTGGCGACCCGCACCGCCAATCCGCGATTGACCGCAAGATCCAAGCCTGCGCCCGCGGAAATGGATAGTCCTGTGCTCTCCCAATGCTGCGTAAACAAGCGGTTGTAACGGCTGGCGTCGGCTCCAGGAGGAAGTTGCGAGAGCACTTGTTGTCGCTTCTTTGGATCTGTCTTATTCTCTGTGATTTTCTGTCCACCAAAGCGGAAATGGGCGTGTGGACTCCACCGGCCTGCCGTATGCACAATCCATTGCGGTCCAGCTGTAAAAGTCAGGGAGTCGCCACTCCTATTCCCGGGCAGAGACACCCCTAGGGTGCAACCGCTCACTTCCAGAGTCCACTGCCAGAAATCATCCGCGCGAAAGGCTGCCGTTCCGCCCCCTCCGAGACAACTGAGGTTACCCAGCCTTAAGACACTGGGTACTGAGGCGGCGATTTCAAACTTAGGCACCACGTCGAGTCTTTCCGGATTTCCGTTGTTAACGGCTTCCATTAAGCTTTCGGAACTTTGCAGGGAGATTTCTCCGTCGTACTGCTTGACCCCAGCACGATTTTCGCGGTGCCATGGCGCTTGCAACATCATCAGGTTGGCGAAGGTCTGCGGGGGGTTTAGAGCGCTGCGGGCAATACTGCGCAGAACCGTATTCCTGGTTTTATTCTCGATCGGAACCGTAAGATAGCGGTCGAGAGCGTCCCCGGCCATCATCCACACCAAACCACCATTCGGCGTGATTACGTGGTCCACAAAACCGTAAGCGCAGCAATAGCGCTGGATTTGACCAATGGATGCCTCACTCATGAGGCCAATTTCAAACTGTTCACTGAAGGCCCATGCGAATGCATAGGCACGCAAGCGGCTCATCCAGTAATCGCGATCGCTTCCGAATTGCACCTTGCGGTAGCGGAGATCGTTATGAATCCAGATATAACCTGAAACCGCGCCTTCCAGAGGATGGCCCAGGTAGTTTTCATAGTAGGTATCACCATCCGACCATCCATGCATCGCCCCTAAGGACTTGAAATATCCGCCGATTACGCTGTTGTGCAGCCCCTTCCTGGTGCCTTCCTCGGTGGCAAGTCGAAACGCGTGCATAGTCCCGAGGTATAGCAGAGACGCATTCAATAACGGCTTCCATTGCACCTGCGTCCCCGATGTTTCAGGAGACGAATTTTTAAAAGCGGTAACGGGAGTGTTTTGAAAGCCCGAAGACTGATCAGAATCATCAGAGGCGAGGTCCGATTTCCCACGTGCTGAATCGATTCTTTCCGCGTCTTCCGCCAGCAAAGGGACACAGAGAAGAACCACGAGCGCAAATCCCGCCCACGGACGATGGTTCCAAGCGATTCCTCGCCGTAGCGCCCCAGCTCTCGATTCCCCAAACACGAGACGATGTCCTGCGATTAGACATAACAATCAATCAGCAAGCCGAGGAACTGAAAACAATTACAGGTACGAGGTGCTCGTCGATCCCATAGAGATCAGCAGGGGTGCCTCTACGGCTGCCACATTTACCAGTCCTTTTTTGCATGGCCCTTCCTTCAACTCTTGCAATTCAAATCAGGACGTCGTTCTGAGAATCGTGTTGCACGAAGGGTTGCGTGAGACAGGGCGGGGGGGAAAGACTACGCTCGCCTTGCAGAAAAGGTTGGAAGATTCGTCAGCGGCTAATCTTCAGAACCCACGCAGGTTGCGCGCGCAGCTCGTCTGGCAAGTCGGGGAGCTCTATGCTTAAGCCCGCCTTCGATGACTTGAACTTGAGTGGTAAAGACGAACCGAGCAGACCGACTGAGCTCGCGGCATCGACGTCTTTGACGACCAGGTTGTGCCCGGACCACTGCGGCAGAATGGCGTAAACGGTATCTCCCTTTGTGGTAAAGAATGCAGCGATCGATGCCCGTGCCGCGGTGGGCTTCGCGATCAACCGAGTGACGTCATAAGCTGAAGAGTATTCCTTATTGTATTCAAGCTTGGGGACTTCGCCTGCTGTCCACTGGTGCGTGTTTTTCCATGGTCTGGTGCCATAGATCGCTTCCCCGTTGATCTTCAGCCAGTCACCCATTTCCTTTAAACGTTGTTCCATGATGACCGGAATCGCGCCGTCTGCTCTCGGCCCGATGTCGAGCAACAGGTTGCCGCCCCTGCTGACCGTGTCCACGAGAATAAAGATCAATTCCCTGCCGGAGTGATACACGTTCAGGTCCTCGGCGCGGTTGTAGCCATAACTCACCCCCATTCCGCGGCTTTCTTCCCAGGGATGATCACTGCCGCTCATGCCGGCCGTGTATTCCGTCGTCCAGTAACCGCCGTGTTTGTGGCGGGTATCGCTGCCCCAACGGTCATTGACCACGACCTCCTCTTTCACTGCGGAATCATTGAACAGCCATGCCAGCAACTCCGGGCTGTGCCACTCCGCTGAGGTCATCTCCCACTCGCCATCGCCGAAGATAATCGAGGGCTTGTAGCGGGTGACGAGGTCTTTGAACTGAGGGAACATGTGTTCCTGCACGTAGCGCTGCTGGTTATAAAGCCAGAGCGGGTTATACCACTCGTACAGGGAGTAGTAGTAACCCATGCGCAGCCCCTGGCGGCGAACCGCGTCGGAAAGGTTGCCAAGCAAGTCTCGCTTCGGCCCGATTTCAACCGCGTTCCAGGGACGTCCCCAGGTTAACGAGGCTTCCTTGCTGGGCCACAATGCGAAGCCTTCATGATGCTTGGAAGTAAGCACAACATACTTGGCGCCGGAACCAGCCAGGACTTGCGCCCACTGGTCGGGATCGAACAATTCCGCCTTGAACTGAGTCGCGAAGTTCTGGTAGTGAAAATCAGGGCCATAAACTTTCTGATGAAAAGCCCAAGTCCGCTTCTCAAGCTCATCGGCATTCGGATCGGTTCGTCCCTTGGTCAGGGCATGCCAGTACCACTCGGCGTAGGCAAGCTTGCCAGGAATGACCGGGGCGTAGGCGGGAACCGAATAGGTACCCCAGTGAATGAAAATTCCGAACTTGGCGTCGCTGAACCATGCGGGCGTGGGGCGTTTGTCCACTGAATCCCACGTGGCCCGGTATTCCTGCCCCCATAGACGGCTGGTAGAGGAGGCGCACAGCGAGAGAAGAATCATAATGAGGCGGCTCTTTTTCATTGGACCTCTCAAAAAACGCCTGGCTGCGTTGAAGCCAAACTCGGAAAAGATCGCGCTCTATTTCCCAACAGAAGTCCGCTTTCTTTTCGGAGCCGCAGTGTAGCAAACCTCGGCAAGGGATGCGAGGTGACCCGAAGACGCCCATTCGGTGCGGACGTGCAAAAAGCAGAGCCCCTACATCTGGGCCAGACGGGTGCCAACCCCGGCAGAAGGAGCTGAAATCTGGCATCATTGTGCACACACTTGGCTTGTAGGCTCGAAACTCAACATGGCTGAATCGCTCATTACCTACCGCGGAGTCGTCTATCCGTGGCACTGCGACCACATGGGCCACATGAACGTCATGTGGTACGTAGGAAAGTTTGACGAGGCCACTTGGCAGCTCTTGGCCTTGGTGGGAGCGACCCCGTCCCGACTACGAGAAGAGGGATTTGGTTTGGTGGCGGTCGAACAACACATCCAATATAAGCGGGAGTTACGTTCGGGAGACTTGCTGACGATTCGCTCCTCGCTCCTTGAAGGACAAGAAAAATCAGTCCGGTTTTCTCATGAGATGACGAATGATGAAACCGGAGAAGTGGCGGCCATCATGATCGTGGTTGGGGTTTGTATCGATTCTGCGGCGAGAAAAGCCAGGCCACTGCCAGCTGATATTCTCGAACGTATTTCGTCTTTGCTTTGATCGCTGGCGCTACTTCCCGCACCATAAACCGCTTGCCGGTTCCTTCAACCTACTGCATCGTGAAATTGAGTTTATCAAGATAGACGCTGTACGGAGTGCCATACCGGTTTCCGTCGAGTTGATAGTTGATCGTCACGCCATTCCAACTGCTGGTTCCCGGTGCCTCGGAGTGATTCAGGGTTGCGGTTTTCCCATTCAAGGTGATCGACTTGTATAGCAATTGATTGTTCGAAGTCCGTTGCACGCTGATGATGAGATGATTCCAAGCTCCACTCACCGGATTGCAAGGGACTCCGGTGGGAACCCATTTCTTGTGAACGTTGTCGTACACATCCCACTGGGATCCTCCAGCGATCCGGCACTCGTGTCCCCAAATAAAGGAATGTCCACCCGTGAACTGATTGATGTCGAACTCCAGAGCCTGGGAAACGCTCGCGTCCTTCACCCAGAAGTAGACGTCATAGGTGAAATTGTGAAGAGTGGGAACCAGTGTATGTTTGTAGTCCGGCAGCCCTTGCGAAGAGAACGAGCCGACAATGTGGTTGTTCCACAACACATCCCCCCACTGTACCGATCCGCCACCGTATGAACTTTGAGTGGATTGCCCGTCAAGTGAAGGAGAGCTGATGGTCGGTTTCCAGGACCATGCCAGTTCCGGTCCGGAGGAACTGCAAGTTGAGCAGATTCCCCAACTCGGAGGCAGAAGCGCGTACCCTGACCATCCTTTTTGATTTTCAAGACCGTAGAAGGTCGTGCCCGGCGTGGTTGCTGACCCCGTCGACCCAGACGAGGCGGTCACGGTCAGCGTCAGCAGAGCTTTCGATGACCAACCGCAGTAGTCCCACTCCTGAACGGCCACGCTGTAAGTTCCTGCGCTCAAGGAGAGATTGGTGTCGAGAGTTGCGCCGCCGACGCTGTACGCTAGCGTGTACGGAGCGGTGTAGATGCCGATGGTAGCTACACCCTTCGAACAGGCTGGCGATGTTGCTTGGGCCACGAAATGGACCGGCGAAACGCTAGAAGCAGTCCCACTGGTAGAAACGGTGGCTTGGGATGGCGAGGTAACATACACCCCGGCATACGCAGGGAAAGTGGCTGTGAAGAGGCACGCGATAGTGCAGAACTTCCCAAATCCCATCTCAAAAACTCCCGGTGAATGACTTGGCACTGAGACGTTTTCAGCAACTCAGTTGGCAGGGATTGTAGGTGAGCTGTCTACTCAGCTCCAAAGAAAAACGACTGTTCCACCAATCGAAAGTACAATGCACCACCTGGGCTGATGGACAGAAAGCGATTTCAAGGCGGGCGAATTGTAGGGGTTTCACCCTATCTTTGCGAACCAGACGGATATGGCGGTGGCGGTCAGTTGCGTGGTTCGCGCTGGTGGGCGGCGCATCATTCGATTATCCATCTCACGTGGGTTTTAGTCGCGCTCGATGCTCACCAGGTTCGCCTCGTCCGAAGGAACAAGAATGTTCAGTCTCAGAGCTACCCCTGCTTCGCTCGCAAACTTCTTCGTGAATTTGTGACCCATGCTCAGCCGATAGAAACCTGCCGGCAGTCCCCTGATATTCAGAGCGGTTTCGTGTTGATCGTGAGAACGGTTCTCGAGTCTAAAGGTGATGCGGTCTAGAGAATCGTCGATAGAGATCGGCTCTTCCTTGGCAAATCCATCCCGGCTGAGACTGAGCTGAAAGCGAGTTTCACCGCGGACGAGGGCGAACCGGCTGCGCAAGCCGTCACGTGGGATGACGCTGATGGATTTGCCCGAGTGCTTGAGCACACCCCCATAGGCGTAGAGACCAAAAATCGGATCGTCGCTTACGATCGTAGCCGCAGCGCGCAGTGCGCCAGTGAATCCCAGGTCGATTTCGCCCGAGTACCACCACGATCCTCGGCCCATTTCTTTATTGCCGAGCCACGCTCGGCCCCAAGGGCGGGGCTCGAAACCGCCACCGGCGCCGCCATCATTTTCCTTTCCGGGAAACCAATAGCCGTAGTTTGATTCCGGTGTGCCCGAGTTCAGAAGTGCCCATGAGGCCAGATAAGATTGGTACCCGAGCCGGAGATACGGAATCGGATCTTTCGCGAAATCGATCGCGTAATTTTCGATCGCCCAGCCTCCCATTTGTGACATGTAGCTGAGCGTGTATTGGGTGTTGCCGCTCGCCCGGTAGTCGCTGCCAAGCCAGTAGTAGGCTGGTTCCCATCCTCGAGCCGCAATGTTCAACCGCATCTGCTCTTCGAGGAAGTCTCTTGCGGCACTCGCTTGGATGGATTCCCGAAACTTCGTCGCAGACGGATTCTGCAGCCTGGTTTGCGCATAGACCGCCAGGGCATGAGTGGATTCGAAGGCGGTGGAATCAAACGGATACTCTGATTGATACAGATCCGGATTCTTGTTGATGAAAAATTCCGCTTTCTTCTCCCAATGCTCGCGAAGCTTTTCGGCTTGGTCCTTTCGGCCGTTTTCTTCGAGTGCCCTGATCAGGTCAGGGATGACTACCTCATTGTAGGTTCCAGTCTCGTAAGCAGACCACTTTACGATCTCCATTGGGACTGTGAAGAACGCGATCGCTGTCCCGTAGGCACGTTCGAGATATCCGGCCGCGTCCAGATAGTGAACCATTCCGGGATAGTTGTGGGCGACCAGGTAGAGGTAGTAGTAGAGCGCGACGATGTGCGGGTAGTCGTAGATGCGCCAGAGATGTCTCTTGCCGTGCTCGTTGTCCTGCGAGCTGTGGCGATTCGCGTTCCAGTTGGGGATCCCGTAGATAGCGTAGGGATAAGGCTCCTTGTCAGTCTGCTGCAGCCCTCCCCAGACGAAGTCATGAACGTAGTCTTCAACCGAGGTGATCTCTTCCTGATCGGGGAAGAATACATTCTCGTATGCCAGGTAAGGGGCTTTACCAAGGGCCGGATCGTCGCTCGCCACAGCGTAAGATTGCAGCCCGTCAAGATCACCGGGGCTCCTCAGCACCTGGTGCTTCATATCCCATTGCGAGTAGAGGCTGTGGTACCAGCGCTTGGGATCGTGCCACTGCTCGTGCGTCACCAGAAATCGCGCGCGTTTTTTATAAAGCGTCTCCAGCGGCTCGGTGACAAAGAAGTCCAAAGGCAGATATTCGCCTCTTCCATACTTCACCGTAAGCATGTTTTCGCCCAGGCGTGAGAATCTCACCGAATACAGGTAGGTATCGGGACTCTTTCTTGCGATCAGCTTGATGGATGTGTTCTCTGGATGCTCGGCGGTGATTGCGCGAATCTGATTGCGCGTACGAAGCGAGAACATCGTCGGCAGATCCGTCGGAACCGTCATCCCAGGAACCACATTCACATCGAACCCACCTTCCTGGTAAAGCAACTCGCGCACGGCGGCATAGTCCTTGGCCCAGCGGAACTTAAAGCGATAGATCAGGGAGTCGCCCGAACTTCCTTTGGGTTCGAGTGTCACTTTTGTGTGCCGAAGACGCCATGTCCCGCCCTTGGTCGCCAGTTCCTCACCGCGTTCCCATGAATGAACGTAGGCTGTATAGCTGCGATCCTCCTCCAGGTCGAAATATTCAAGGTGCGTCCCCTTCTCGGGAACCATGAGAAGGTACGGTCCAACCGCGTTGCACCGCATCCAAAAAAGGTAGGAGCCATTTCCGCCGATGAAGCTGTGGCGAATCACCCGTTTGGTGTAAGTCTCGGTTTTATCGGACACATAGTCAGTATTGAATGGTAGGGCGAAACCGAGATCTCCGATTTCAATCGCCTGTTCGGTCTCATTGCGCAAGGTGATCGTCCACAAGAGTGAGTCTCGGTCGAGGCGAAAGCTCTCCGTGGGCGCCACGTCGGCAACGCTTTCCACCTGTTTGCCATTCGTCGCGTTGACTCGCCATTCGTAGATCGCAGAGGTTGCCTGTTTGGGCAGCTGCGCGAGCAGGCGGAGATGTTGCGTCACCACCGGTTCAAAATCGACATGATTGAATTGATCGGGCACGACGCTGTAAGTTCCCGAGATGCGAACGTCCTTCCATTGTTCGCCGTCGCGATACTGCACCTTCCACGATAGCGGCAGGCCCCACTGGTAATCTTCATACGAGCCAATGGCCCAATACACCTCAGTGGAGGAAACCTGGGCGGTCGCATGGAAGTCGTATTGAACCCACTCTTCGCTTCCGTGATGGTCGCCCCAGGCGAAAAAAGGAACGCCTTGATCGCGTGAACTCTTTGGCTCGATCTGATCATTGAGAGCATTCGTGCCCCAGGGTCCGATCGAGGAGCTTGTCTTGCTGGCGGTTGCAACGGTGGGGATAGCGCGTCCGATCTGATACGTGTAGGCGGTCCCTTGGCTTGATGGCGTTGCTGCACCCGCGGTGGCGCTGTCGGCCTGTTTCCAGGCCTGGCCCGCAGTTCTATAACGAACCACAACGTCCCCCAACGCTCTTCCCGGGAGAACGTAATCGGTGTCATAGACGTCACGGGTATGCTTCAGGCTGCTGAGGCCACTGCTTGAGAATTTTAGTTGGAAGCGATCGTTTTCAAGCTGCTGTGCCGAAACCGAAATACCCACAGAACAGACCAGAACGGCACCGAATAGAGCGATTCGCAAGGCAAGGACTCCTGGCGTATGCAGTCGCAAAGGCTAGAAACGAATTTGGGTCAGGCTGCCATCGAACTCAACCTGCTGTAGGTTCTCGCCGGCCCTAACCTGGATCCGGCGCTTCGATGGCCCCAGGAGCTTCGAGCCAGGAGCCAATTGCATTCGCAGCGTGCGGGTGTGGTCTTGCCACGACAGCAGAACTCCCATCCATTCCCCACGCCTAAAGTCGAAGCTCTTGCCGTCGTCCTCGTAAAGAAGGAAGCTGCCATCGCTACCCGGATAAACGGTCACCGTCAGTGGCTCTTCAGATTCCTCTCCGACGAACTGCTTTACCGGACCCAAGGGAACAATGGCTCCCGCGCGGAGGTACAAGGGTATGGTTTCTAGATCCACTGCTCGCGAGATTTCCCGGCCTCC
>Ga0310810_10006748_pt1 | contig 13005 bp, 9 predicted proteins | sample NCmetagenome_FD_207641 | JGI IMG/M metagenome (GOLD analysis project Ga0310810, IMG submission 207641) | Soil microbial communities from experimental microcosm in Duke University, North Carolina, United States - NC | ecosystem: Engineered > Artificial ecosystem > Soil microcosm > Unclassified ... | reverse complement strand
GCTCGCGCCGGTCGCGCAGCTGACGGTCGCCTTCGTGGGTGCGCTCACGGCGCTGTTCGCGGCGACGATCGGCCTCAAGCAGTGGGACATCAAGCGCGTGCTCGCGTACTCGACGGTCTCGCAGCTGGGGTACATGTTCGTCGGCGTGGGTGTGGGCGCCTATACGGCCGGCATCTTCCACCTCGTGACGCACGCGTTCTTCAAGGCGCTACTGTTCCTGGGGTCGGGCTCCGTGATCTTCGCGATGCACCGCGCGTATCACGCGACGCACAATCACGACGACGCGCAGGACATGCGCAACATGGGCGGGCTCCGGCGCTACATGCCGGTGACGTTCATCCTCATGTGGATCGCGACGCTCGCCATCGCCGGAATTCCGGTGTTCGCCGGCTTCTTCTCGAAGGATGAGATTCTCGGCGCCGTGTTCGCGCGCGCACACGAGTCCACGCTGGCACAGGTATCGTGGTTAGGCATCCCCGGCACCGCGCTGCTGTTCGTCATCTACGCCATGGGGCTCACGGCGGCGCTGTTGACCGCGATCTACATGACGCGGATGATGCTCTACACGTTCCACGGCCCCAACCGCAGCGGCGAGAAGGAAAAGGAGCACTTGGCCGAGGCGCCCTGGATCATGACCGGCCCGCTCGTCGTGTTAGGCGTGCTGAGCCTCTTCGGTGGGTGGCTCAATCTCCCGGCGCTGCTGCCAATCGGTCCGGTCGGAGTCTTGGACCGCTGGCTCGAGCCGGTCGTCGGTACCGCGACGAACGCCGTTACGGGCGGGGCCGCTGAAGTTGCGCACGGCACCGAGTGGGCTCTCATCGGCGCGGCGGTCGCGATCGCCGTTGCCGGCATTCTCATCGCGGTCGTTCGGCTGAAGCCCGAGCGCCTCGTGCCCAAGGCGCAGGCGCCCGAAGAACACGGGATCGAGCGCGTGCTTCTGCACAAGTACTACGTCGACGAGCTATACGACCGAGTCATCGTCAGGCCGACGGTGTGGATCTCGAGGAACGTTCTGGCGACCGGTGTGGACGAGGGCATCATCGACAAGCTGCTCGTCACGTGGGTCGGGACCGGAATTCCACGCCTGTTCGGATGGCTCGGCTCGCGCCTCCAGTCGGGACAGGTCGGTACGTATGCCTGGGTGCTTCTGATCGGCGTCATCGCGGTGCTCGGCGCCTTCACTTTCCGCTGATTCCTGTGCTCGCCTTTCTGACCTCGATCGGATACGAGTCGTGGGTGCTGCCTACGCTGCTGGCGCTTCCCGTGGCTGCCGCGCTCGTGATCCTGCTGCACGGCAGCGCCACGACGGGTGAGGGAACCGGTGGGCTCGACGACGCCGCCGCAATGTTCCCGCGCCGCATCACGCTGTTCACGTTCCTTCTCGAGTTCGTGGTCTCGATGGGACTGTGGTGGGTCGTGGCGCCCGGTGAAACCGGGTTCCGCGCCGTCGTGGACCTCCCCTGGATTCACACATGGGGCATCCGGTTCGCGCTCGGCGTGGACGGCATCTCGGTGATGCTCGTGCTGCTCACGACGTTCATCATGCCGCTCGTCGTGTTAGGCGGCTGGACCAGCGTGCGCACCAAGCTGCACGCGTATCACGCGCTCATGTTGATCCTCACCACCGGCATGCTCGGTGTGTTCATGGCGCGCGATCTCTTCCTGTTCTACGTGATGTGGGAGCTCATGCTGGTGCCGATGTACTTCATCGTCGGCATCTGGGGCGGTGCGCGGCGGCTCTACGCGGCTCTCAAGTTCTTCATCTTCACGATGGTCGGGTCGCTCCTCATGCTGGTCGCGATCCTGTACCTCGGGATCAAGGCGGGCGATCCGGCAACCGGCATCCCGAACTTCGCGTTCGATCAGATCTTCGCGGCCGCTGCCCAGACGCCGAAGGGCGGCATCAACCTCTCGTGGTTCGGGATCTTCATCCCGGGCAGCACGCTCCTGTTCCTCGCGTTCTTCAGCGCCTTCGCGGTGAAGGTGCCGATGTTCCCGTTCCATACGTGGTTGCCTGACGCGCACGTCGAGGCACCGACGGCGGGCTCGGTGATCCTCGCGAGCATCATGCTGAAGCTCGGGACGTACGGGTTCATCCGCCTCGCGATTCCGCTCTTTCCGGCAGCGGCGATGAGCCCGGGGATGCGGACCGGCATCATCATCCTCGCCGTGATCGGCGTGATCTACGGGTCGCTCGTGGCGATGGTGCAGCCCGACTTCAAGAAGCTGGTCGCGTACTCGTCGGTGGCACACCTCGGCATGGTGATGCTCGGGCTCTTCGCGCTGACGCGTGAAAGCGTGCAGGGCGCGATGATGGTCATGATCGGCCACGGCCTCTCGACGGGCGCGCTGTTCCTCCTCATCGGGATGATCTACGAGCGGAAGCACTCGCGTGAGATCGCGGCCTACGGGGGCATTGCCAAGGTGGTGCCCGTGTTCGCCACGCTCCTCACGATCGTGGCGCTTTCCAGTATCGGCCTGCCCGGCACCAACGGCTTCGTGTCCGAGTTCCTCGTGATGGTCGGGTCGTTCAAGACCTACCCATACATGACCACGATCTCGGCGTTAGGCGTGATCCTGGCCGCGGCGTATCTCCTGTGGGCCCTTCAGCGGATCATCTACAACCCGCTCGACAAGCCCGACAACGAGCATCTGACTGACCTGAATTGGCGCGAGATCGGTCTCCTCGTGCCGGTGCTGTTCGCGATCCTCTGGTTGGGCCTCTATCCGAAACCCGTGCTCGCTCGCATGGAAGGTGCAACGACCTCCTTCGTCCGCAGGGTCGAAGCCGGGGCCAGCCAGCGGGCGGCGAGCCTGCCTCCCGGAGTTCGCTGATGCCGATCGACGTGACCCTGCCCGGTGGTCTGACGCTCGCGCTCGCGCCCGACCTCATCCTCATCGGCGGCGCGATGGTCCTGATGCTCTGGTCCGCCTGGCGGCCGGATAGCGCGAGCCATCAGCGTTCAGTGGGAATTGGCGCGCTCGTCGTGACGGTGATCACGACCGCAGCCGTGATCTGGTTTGCCGCGAGCGGTGCGAAGGCCAAGCCGGGCATCATCGCCGTCGACGGCTTCCGCTGGGCGGCCGACCTGATCTTCCTCCTGGCAACGTTCATCGCGATCGCCGTCTCGATCGACTACAACACACGAGAAGGCATCGACGCGCCGGAGTCGCACGTACTCGTGTTGTTCGCCACGAGCGGCATGATGATTCTCGCCGCCGCGCGAGACCTCATGATCATCTTCCTCGGCATCGAGCTCATGTCGATCGCCGTTTACGTGCTCGCGGGGCTCAACCGCCGCAGCGCACGGTCGGCCGAGGCGGCGATCAAGTACTTCCTGTTGGGCGCGTTTTCGACGGCGTTCCTGCTCTACGGCATCGCGTTGGTGTACGGCGCGACCGGATCGACGAATCTCACGACCATCGGAGAAACAGTCGCGAAATACCGGCTCGGGGACAGCCCGATGCTCCTCGCCGGCATCGCGCTCCTGCTTGTCGGTTTCGGATTCAAGGTCGCCGCGGCTCCGTTCCACATGTGGACACCCGACGTGTACGAGGGCGCGCCCACGCCCATCACGGGCTACATGGCTGCGGCGGTCAAGGCGGCGGCGTTCGCCGCGTTCCTCCGCGTGTGGCTCGAGGGCTTCAACGGCGCGTACCTCCACTGGCACGTTGCGGTCTGGTGGCTGGCGGCGATCACGATGGTGTTGGGCAACGTCGTCGCGCTCGCTCAGCAGAACCTCAAACGCCTTTTGGCGTACTCGAGTATCGCGCATTCCGGCTTCGTGCTGGTCGCGCTCGTGGCCGGCACGCCAGCGGGATCGTCGGCGTTCCTCTTCTACCTGTTCGCGTACACGCTCGCGACCATGGGCGCGTTCGCCGTGATCGTGGCGCTCGGCCAACCGGGAGAGGGTGACCTCACGATCGACAGCTACTCGGGACTCTGGAACGATCGACCGTGGATGGCAGCCGCGATGACCGTGTTCATGCTGGCGTTGCTTGGGTTTCCGATCGTGGGCGGGATCGGCTTCCTCGCGAAGTGGTACGTGCTTCAGGCCGCGCTCCAGGCACCAGCACCCCAGTTCCGACTTGCGGTCCTGCTCGTCATCACCACGACAATTTCTGCGGGATACTACCTACAGGTGGTCCGCGTCATGTACATGAAGCCGCGACCGGCGAATGCGCCGCTATCCCTTCCGACGGGCGGCCTAACGCGAATCGTCATCGGCGCCGCGGCCATTCTCATCGTCGCGCTCGGGCTGTTCCCGGATTCCATTGCCGCCTTTGCGCAGCGGAGCGTAGCGCAGCCCACGCCCACTGCGCCAGCCGGCGCGGCACCGATCGCTGTCATGTCGCCCGGGTCCGCGGGCGCGGGCCGCTAGCACCACGGGTCCGCGCGTGCGGGCCCTTCGTGCGTTCACGATCGCATGCCGATAGCTGCGGGGATCTTCCGCCAATACGACATCCGGGGCGTCGTTGGCGATGACCTGACGGTCGAAGCCGCCGGCGCGATCGGCGGCGCGTTCGCACTGTACCTGGCGCGGCGCGGCGTCACACAGCCGGTGGCTGTCGGACGCGACAATCGGCCGAGCGGCACAGCGCTCCGCGATGCCCTCGTGGGCGCGCTCACCGCGTCCGGGGTCGACGTCGTGGACATCGGCGTCGTGCCCACGCCACTTCTGTACTGGAGCCTCTCGCACCTCGACGTGGGTGCGGGAATCCAGATCACCGGATCGCACAACCCGCCGGAGTACAACGGATTCAAGATCTGCATCGGCAAGGAGTCCGTTCACGGCGACGGGATTCAAGAGCTTCATCGGCTCGCGGCCAGCGGCGTCTTTCCGAACGGCACCGGAAGCGTTAGGCACGAGACGGTGATCGATGCGTATGTCGACGACATCGTCCGAAGGATCGGACCGCTGGCTCGCCCGCCACGCGTCGTCATTGACTGCGGGAACGGCGCCGGCGCGCTGGTCGCGCCCGCCTTGTTTGGGAAGCTCCTGCCTGAAGCGAAGTGCCTCTACTGCGAGAGCGACGGCACCTTTCCCAACCACCATCCCGACCCGACCGTCGTCGAGAACCTTCGGCCCCTCGTGGCCGAGGTGACGCGCGGCGGGTACGACTTCGGCGTGGCGTTCGATGGCGACGCCGATCGCATTGGCGTCGTGGACTCGACGGGCCAGATCATCTGGGGTGACTACCTGCTGATCCTGTATGCGCGAGACGTCCTCGCACGCACAGGGCCGGGGCAACCCATCATCTTCGATGTGAAGTGCTCGCAGGCGCTTCCCGAGGCCGTGGCGCGGGCGGGAGGACGACCCGTGATGTGGAAGACGGGGCACTCGCTCATCAAGGGCAAGATGAAAGAGCTTGGCGCCCCGATCGCCGGAGAAATGTCAGGCCACATGTTTTTCACGGAGTCGTTCTACGGTCACGATGACGCGGTCTACGCGGCGGCCAGGCTCATGCGAATCGTATCGGAGGCGGGGCAGCGCATCGAAGACCTGCTCGCCGACGTTCCCCGGTTCGTCTCGACGCCGGAAATCCGAATCGACTGTCCTGATGACCGCAAGTTCACGATCGTGGACGAAGCCGTAAGGCACTTCGCGCGCGACCACGAGGTCGTGGGCGTCGATGGCGCGCGCGTGCTGTTCGGCGAAGGCTGGGGACTCATCCGCGCGTCGAACACGCAGCCTGTGCTCGTTGCTCGCTTCGAGGCGAGAACGGCGGAGCAGCTGACTCGGATTCAGACGGAGATGGAGAGCTGGCTTCGCTCGCAGGGCGTGTCGCCGTAACGTGCTCACTCGGCGCTGGCTGATCGCCGCGGCGGGGAGCGTCGCGCTGTTGCTGCTCCTCGGGAAGGCGCTCGCCGGCGTCTATGTCGATTACCGTTGGTTTTCGGCGCTGGGGGCGGAGTCCGTCTGGTGGGCACGTGTCGAGAACCTGGCGATCCTGCGCGGGCTCTCGGGCACGGTCGCGACGGCTTTTTTCTTCTCCAACCTGTACGCGGTGCGGCACTCGGTCGTCTCGCTCGTTCTGCCGCGTCGCGTTGCGAATATCGAGATCGGGGAGGAGGTGCCGAGCCGCTACCTGCTCCTCGCCGTCATCGCGATGTCCCTGCTGTTCGGCATTCTGCTCGCGTTTCCGCAGGACGATTGGACCTCGTTGGCGCTCGTCCGCTCCGGCCAGCCGTTCCGCGAGCAGGATCCCTATTTCGAGTACGACCTCGGGTTCTGGACGTACTGGCTCCCGTTCGAGACATCGCTGCACGTCTGGTCGCTGATCGCGCTGCTCGCCGCGACGACGGTCGTCGTGTTTCTCTATGCCCTCACGCCGAGCCTGCGCTGGGAGCGCGGCACGCTTCACGTGTCGGGGTACGTGCGACGTCACCTGTCCTTGTTAGGCGCGCTGCTCATCTTCCTCCTCGCCTGGAGTTACCGACTCGATGGGTTGGGCCTGCTGCTGAACGGTTCGGGGCCGAGCGGCGCATTCACCTCGGCGGACTGGAAGGTCGCCGTTCCCGCCAACTTCGTGCTGGCGTTCGCGACGGGAGCAGCCGCGGTCCTCGTCGGATGGGCCGCGTGGACGGGACAGATGCGCATCGCGTTCGTCGCGGTCACCGCGGTGCTCGCGTTATCGCTCGGACTTCGCCAGTTCCTGCCGCCGCTCGCGCAGCGGCTCGGCATTCCTGAGGACCCGGTCAGCCGCGAGGAAGGGTATCTCAGAACGCGCGGCCTTTATACCCAGCGAGCCTACGCGGTCGATCGGATCGTGACCGCCGACTCGGTCGAGGGGGCCGCGTTGCCGTCGCTTCGCGATGCCGTGCAATCGTTGTCGGAGTGGGACGCGGGCGCAATCCGGCGCGCAGTGGAACGACGCCGGCAGGGGATCGTGAGCGGCGCGATCGGCTGGTCGACGGACAGTGCGCGGCTGGTAGCGGTCGCGGCCCAACGGCCGACCGGCCCCGATGCCGCGGACCCATTCGCCTCGTGGACGGTGACCCGTTTACGAGCCTGGGCGAGTGACGATCGCGGCGGCATAACGGGGGTCACCGGCGGTGGCGTCGAGGAGGGCGGCGCAATCTCCGCGGCGCTCGTCTACGATTCGGCCGCCGGACCACTCGTCGTGTCCGATCGCCAGGGGGATGTGGACGCGCCTGAAATCTCGCAGTGGCCCTCGCGCGTCGCCCACGCCTGGGATCAACAGAACCTTCGTCTCATGTTCAGCGACGTGGACGTCCGCGAGCCTCGCATGATGCTGCATCGCGATGTTCACGACCGACTTCAGATGCTCGCGCCGTTCTTCTGGCAGTCGGCGCACGTCACGCCGATCGCCTGGCGCGACTCTCTCTATTGGGCGGTGCATCTCTACACGGCCACCGACTACTACCCGCTCAGCGAACACACGCACCTCGGCGGCGAGGACGTGTCGTACGTGCGCCACGCGGCGACCGCTATCGTACAGGCGCAGTCGGGGCACGTCACGTTCGTCGCGGACTCGGTGCTCGACCCCATCGCGGCGACATGGGTGCGACGGTTTCCCGCGCTGTTCACGAGCTGGAGCTCGCTGCCCGCCGCCGTCGTCGCCAACGTTCCGCCGCCCATCGAAAGTGCCGTCGCGCAGGCAGCCGCGTTCGCGCGCTTCGGAACGCGGAGCGAGCCGGCGGTCATCCCGGCACGCTTGCCCGGGTCGTTCAGTGGCGACACGGCGCTGTTCGGCGGCGCCTACCGTCCAATGTACCTAACGCCGGCGGAATCGAAGCTCGCGTGGACCACGCCGGTCCTCGATGAGAGCGATCGAGTGCGCGGCGTCATCGTATCGGTTGGCGGGCCGCAGCCCGCGACGTACTGGTACAAGCTCCCCGAACCGGGCTTGCGATGGCCCGCCGTGCTCGAACGCCTGCTGCGTGTTCCGGAGTCGCCGGCTCCTCCGCGGGACGTCACGCTGCGTCGCGGCCCGGTGCGCGTGGTGCCGATGCGAGGCGGTGGGGCGGCGTATCTGCAGACCACGTACGCTTGGCGAAGCGATGGCGCGCCGACGATAGCGCGCGTCGCGGTTCACGGGACTGGTGCTGCTCGCGATTCCGTCGCGTTCGGCTTCACGCTCGCCGAGGCAGTCGGCATGCGGTCGGAAACGCCCGATGCGGCAACGACGATTACGCCTGCCATCTTCCGTCAACGCGTTAACGATCTTTACGCCGCCATGCGCGATGCGCTGCAGCGCGGCGATTGGCCGGCGTTCGGCAAGGCCTACGATGATCTCGGCCGGTTGCTCAAGCTCCCGACCGCGAAGTGATTACCATCCGTACTTTCACCGCGGAGAGCACGTGAACATCCACGAATATCAGGCGAAGGAGATCCTGCGCGGGTTCGGCGTGCCGATCCCGCCAGGTGATGTCGCGACGACGGCGGCGGAGGCCGAGCAGATCGCACGGCGAATAGGCCGGACGGTCGTCGTGAAGGCGCAGGTGCACGCTGGTGGTCGAGGCAAGGCAGGCGGCGTGAAGCTCGCCAAGACGCCAGAGGAGGCGCGCGACGTGGCGAGCAAGATCCTCGGGATGCAGATCAAGGGGCTCACCGTGCAGAAAGTGCTCGTCGCCGATGCCGCGGAGATAGCGAGCGAGGCGTACGTTGGCGTCATCCTCGACCGCGCGTCGAAGAAGCCGGTCTTCATGGTGAGCCCGGCGGGCGGCATCGATATCGAGGAGGTCGCAGCCAAGACGCCGGAAAAAATCATGCGGCTCCCGATCGACACGCGGTACGGCCTCATGCCGTTCCAGGCGATGGAGCTGGGGTTCTTCCTTTATCCCGACGCAGCGAAGGCGCGCGCCGCGGCGAAGATCATGAAGCAGCTGTACGACGCGTTCATGGCCAACGGCGCCTCGCTCGCGGAGATCAACCCGCTGGTCGTCACGCCTAACGGCGAAGTCGTCGCCCTCGACGCCAAGATGTCGATCGACGACAACGAGCTCGATCGCCTCCCCGGGATCGCCGCGCTGCGCGACGAGTCGGCGGAAGCGCCGAGCGAGGTGCAGGCGCGAAACGCGAGCCTCACGTTCATCAAGCTCGACGGCAACGTGGGGTGCGTGGTGAACGGCGCGGGCCTCGCCATGGCCACGATGGACCTCGTGAAATACTACGGCGGCGAGCCGGCGAATTTCCTGGACATTGGCGGCTCCTCGAATCCCGAGAAGGTCGTCAACGCGCTCGAGATCATCACCGCCGATCCGAGCGTGAAGGCGATCCTGTTCAACATTTTCGGCGGCATCACGCGCACCGATGACGTGGCGAACGGCATCGTGACGGCCACGAAGCAGAACCCGCTCAAGGTCCCGATCGTGATACGCCTGACCGGCACGAACGAGGAGATCGCCGTGAAAATCCTCACCGAGAACGGGTTCTCGGCCATGACCGACATGGATGAAGCCGTGCAGCGCGCCGTGCAGCTCGCAACGGGAGGAAAGGCCGCGTGAGCGTCTTCATCGACAAGAACACGACGGTCATCGTCCAGGGAATCACGGGCCGTGACGGCTCGTTCCACACGCGGCAGATGATCGAGTATGGCACGCGGGTCGTCGCGGGCGTCACGCCCGGTAAGGGCGGGCAGAAATTCGACGACGCCGTGCCGATTTTCAATACGGTCGCCGAGGCGGCGAAGGAAACCGCCGCGAACACGTCGGTCATCTACGTCCCACCGATGTACGCCGCGGACGCGATGATGGAAGCGGCGGACGCCGGCGTGACGCTCATCGTCGCCATCACGGAGGGCGTCCCGGTGCTCGATATGACCCGCGTGTATCCCTTCGTGAAAGAGCGGGGCGCCCGACTGCTCGGCCCGAATTGCCCGGGACTCATATCCCCGGGCAAGTCGAAGGTCGGCATTATCCCCGGACGGATCTGCGCGCCGGGGCCCGTGGGCGTCGTCAGTCGGTCAGGCACGCTCACGTACGAGATCGTGTACCAGCTGACCCGCGCCGGCATAGGCCAGACGACGTGTGTGGGAATCGGCGGTGATCCCATCAACGGCACGAACTTCATCGACTGCCTAACGGCATTCGAGGAGGATCCCGATACGCAGGCCGTTGCGCTGATGGGCGAGATCGGCGGCACCGATGAGCAGAACGCGGCGCAATTCGTGAAGGAGCACATGACGAAACCCGTCGTGGGCTTCATCGCCGGTCAGACGGCACCACCGGGTCGCCGGATGGGGCACGCGGGCGCCATCATTTCGGGGTCGGCGGGAACCGCCGCTGAAAAGATCCAGGCGTTCGAGGATGCAGGCATGGGGGTGGCTCGGCGCCCGATCGACTTCGTGGATCTCATCAAGGCGCGTCTCTGAGATTTCCATCTTGAGACTCTCGGACTTCGTCCCTGCGAACCAGGTCGTCATTCCGCTGCGCCAGGACTCGGTGATCGGTGCAGCGGACGAGCTGATCGCACGCCTGACGACGGCGGGCGCGATCTCCGACGCCGAGAAGCTGCGGACGCGCGTTGCGGAGGAGCGCCCTGAAGACATTGTCGCGATGGGCGACCGGGCGTTTCTGCTGCATTACCGAACCGACGCGGTCACCGACCTTCGCGTCGTGTTGGGGACCGCCGAGCAACCCATCTGCCGCGAGCTGGGTGAGAACGAAACGCAGTGCGCACGGATTCTCCTGCTCATCGTCGCGCCGAAAAAGTTCGCGACGGAGTATCTCCAGCTCGTCGGCGCCTTTGCGCGCCTGCTATCCAAACAGTCGGTCGTGGACGAGCTGCTCGCGCAGCCCGACGCCGCCTCCTTCGCGAACCTTCCGGTATTTCGCGACTACGAGCTGCCGGCAAAGCTGACGGTGCGCGACATCATGACATACCAGCCACGGACGATCGCGCCGGACACCGTCCTCAAGGACGCGGCACGCGAGATGGTGCGCCTCGGCGTCGGTGGGTTGCCGGTTGTCGACGGGGATGGACTCGTCGTCGGCATGCTCGGCGAGCGCGAGCTGCTTCGCTCCCTGAGCGGTTATCTTCAGGGCGGTCGCGGCGAGGCTCCCAGGGCTCCCGGCGTTCCAGCCCCGAAGCCCACCGTTCGCGACGCGATGACGCGGCAGGTACTCTGCGTGTCGCCCGATGAGGCGATCGCCGATGTGTCATCGATGATGACGAACAAGGACGTCGACCGTGTCCCCGTCGTGCGCGACGGACGGATCGTCGGGATGCTCACGCGAGGTGACATCGTGCGCAAACTCCTCGGACACTGAACTCGGAACGGATTCGAAATGGCCGGTAACCGCACGCTCACGATCATCAAGCCCGACGCCTTTGGCTCGGGGAAGGCAGGGAAGATCATCGCCCACCTTGAAGGCGCGGGGTTTCGCGTCGTCGCCGCTCGCGTCACACACCTGAGTGATGCGGAGGCTGGTGCGTTCTACGAGGTTCACCGCGAGCGTCCGTTCTATCGGTCGCTCGTCACCTTCATGACCTCCGGCGCCTGTATGCCGATGGTGCTGGAGCGCGACGATGCCGTCGCGGCGCTGCGATCGACGATTGGTGCCACCGACCCGGCGGAAGCGGCGGCCGGGACCGTGCGAAAGCTCTACGCCGAGTCGAAAGAGCGAAACGCCATTCACGCGTCCGATTCGGATGAAAATGCCGCACGGGAAGCTCGGTTCTTCTTCTCTGAAACGGAGCTCATTCGAGCGCGGTGAGAGCCCGCTAAGTCTCGCGGGCACGCTGACTTGTTCCAACAGTCTCAACGCGGTAGATTGCCCGGCTATGTTGTGCTTTGACATTCGTTCGCTCGCCTCGAAGGCCGTGCACGTCGACGGCCAGTTGGCGGCGAACGACCCGGTTTGGCAGGACGACGACACCCGTCCATCGCAGCCGGTTCATGTCACGGGCCGGCTCTCCGCCGCCGGTGCTGACCGGTACTACTTCAGCGGTCACCTTGATGGTGAGGCAGCCGCGGAATGCCGGCGATGTTTGACGGACGTTACCGTGTCGATCGCCGAGGACATCCATTTGCTGTTCGTCGAGGCGGATACCGAGGGCGCCGACGACCCGGACGTTTACGTCATCGACCCACGCGCTCACGAATTGGACATGCGTCCGGCACTTCGTGAGCAGTGGCTGCTGGCCGTCCCTGCGTTCGTCCAATGCCGGGACGATTGCAAGGGACTTTGTCCGACCTGTGGTGCCGATCTCAACGCCGGGGCGTGCGACTGCGCGCCGGCTACTGACAGCCGCTGGGATACGCTGCGGAACGTCCGCAGACAGCCCAACTGACGGCTCGACCTTTCGACGCAATTCAATTCCATGGCCGTTCCTAAGCGCCGAACTTCGAAGCGGAAAAAGCGCGCCCGCAACACGCACAAGACCGCACCCGCGATCGTCATTCAGCCGTGCCCGCGCTGTCAGGCGATGCGCCGCCCGCACCACGTGTGCGGCGAGTGCGGCTACTATGACGGAAAGCAGCGAGTAGCCGCCCGGGAAGCCTAGCTTGGCGCGGATCGCGCTGGACGCGATGGGGGGCGATTTCGCCCCCGATGCGGCGGTTGCCGGAGCGCTCCATGCCATCCTCGAGCTTCCCGCCGAGCACACGCTGCAGCTCGTCGGGCCGGTCGATGTGATCCGGGAGCGTATCTCGGTGCTCAGCACGGGCGATCTCGCGCCGGCCGCTGCGCTGACACACCGCGTAGAGCTGATCGAGGCCCCGGACGTCATCGAGATGTCCGACAAGCCCACGGCGGCGCTCCGCAGCAAGCCGAATAGCTCGATGGTCGTCGGGCTCAGGCTGCAGACCGAAGGGCGATCGGACGCGTTCATCTCGGCCGGCAACACCGGCGCCCAGATGGCCGCGTCCACCGTGCTGCTCAAGCTGCACGCGGGCCTCACTCGACCCGCGATCGCCACGCTGTTCCCGACCGCCAGGCAGCCGATCGTCGTGCTCGACTCCGGCGCGAACGTGGACTGCTCGGCGCAGGAGCTCGTGCAGTTCGCCCGACTCGGCGCCGTGTACGCCGAGGACGTG
>Ga0310810_10006747_pt1 | contig 13005 bp, 10 predicted proteins | sample NCmetagenome_FD_207641 | JGI IMG/M metagenome (GOLD analysis project Ga0310810, IMG submission 207641) | Soil microbial communities from experimental microcosm in Duke University, North Carolina, United States - NC | ecosystem: Engineered > Artificial ecosystem > Soil microcosm > Unclassified ... | reverse complement strand
ATGCCGGAGTAAGCCACGAGCGCGCCGTTTTCCGCAATACTCGCGTCTTTCTCGAAACGAATCGCGTGTTCATAGAGTGCGCTAGGTGGGAGATTGTGGTGCACGTCAGCGACGGTGAGACCGTGCTGATCGAGAGTGAATATGGCGGAATTCGTGGCGTTCATTTGTAGTGGAGTTGTAATTCTACAGTTCTAGCACGGATGAGAGCTCCAGCCTATCGGACTAAGGTCCTAGTCGTACGCGGAGGGTCGGCTTTGCTCTCAGCGAGTCCGCGCAGGACGGCGTTTGGCGGTGGTGAGTGAAGTGACATTGACGGCGGGAAGCGCGAAGTGTCCGACACGCGCCCGATCGAGCATCGTGCAGTAAGTTTTGTAATCGGAGACTGGCATGAGATGATGGGTTCGGTTGGCATTATTCTGACAGCTTCTCAATCAGGTCTGGTAAATCGGTCATTTCAAAAATTTCCCACGAGCTATTCTGTCTTCTGCGTCGCCAGCCGCGCAGCGCGGTTTTCGCGGATCAGCGCGACGCATTCATCGATCGTGTTTACGCAATGCGGGATGGTGAAATCGATTTCGCTGACGAGTTCGTTGTCCTTAATGAGCATCGAACGGCGGCCCCATTCAACGAGTTCGGCCCACATTTTGCCGACGAGAATGAGCGGTGTGTTGTAAAGTTTGCGGACTTGCAGGAGTTGCCAAGCGAGCGCCAGCTCCAAGAGCGTCCCGATCCCGCCGGGCACAACTACGAAGGCGTCGGAAGCAATCATGAAGTGGTGCAGCCGCGAGAAAAAAGTACGGTGTTCGTAGGCCAGGCCAACAAATGGATTGAGCTCCTGCTCGAACGGAAGGGCCACGCGAATACCCACGGAGCGGTGTAGCGCTTTTGGATCAACGGAATGTGCGCCCTCATTCGCCGCCCGCATGATCCCTGGACCACCGCCGCTAACATCCCTACCGGTTCTCAGTCAGGATGCTGTCTAACCGAATGCCTAGATCCTGACGAGCAAATTGTGACCGGTCATTTCCGCCGGCTGCCGGAGCCCGAGCAGAAAGAGCAAGGTTGGAGCGACGTCGGCAAGCATCCCGTCCTCGACTCGGAATTGCGCGGCATCGGCGGCCACGTAGACGAAGTGAACGAGGTTGGTGGTGTGGGCGGTGTTGGGTGAACCATCCGGGTTGCGCATGAGCTCGCAGTTGCCGTGGTCGGCGGTGACGAGGCACTTTCCGCCTAACGAGAGCAATTTGGAAATGACTCGGCTGCAGCACTCATCGATTGTCTCAACCGCCTTGATCCCGGCTTCGACTACTCCGGTGTGACCAACCATATCCGGATTGGCAAAGTTCAGGATAATGAGATCGTAGTCTCCCATCCTCGCCAGCACGGTCTCCGTCACTTCCGGAGCGCTCATCTGCGGTTGCAGATCGTAGGTTGCCACTTTCGGCGAGGGAATGATGGTGCGATCCTCCCCTGGAAACGGCTTTTCCACGCCCGCATTAAAGAAATAAGTGACGTGTGGATACTTCTCGGTTTCTGCAATTCGAAGCTGTTTCTTCCCGGCGGTACTCGCGACTTCGCCCAGGATGTGCGCGAATGACTCGCCGGGAACGGCGAAGGGTACACCGTAGGTCTCGTCGTACTCGGTCATGGTGACATAATGCACCCGGGGATGAACGCGACGATCGAATCCTTTGAAATCTGGAAAGATGAATGCCTGTGATAACTGCCGGGCACGATCGGCGCGGAAATTGAAGAAGAAGACCACATCCCCGTCGCGTATTCTCTGTTCGTTAGGCAGGGCAAAAATGAGTGGCGGAAGAAACTCATCGGTTTTCCCGTGGGCATATTCCTGAGTCACTGCGGCGGAGAGTGACTCCTCACAAAATTTTCCCTCCCCGAACACCATCGCGTCCCAGGCCAGCTTGGTCCGATCCCATCGCTTGTCACGGTCCATCGCATAATAGCGACCGATCACCGTGACAATGCGCGCGCCGCTGGCCTGGAGATCGCGGCTAAGGGTCGCAAGAAAATCTGCGCCTCCCGTGGGTGAAGTGTCCCGGCCATCGGTAAAGGCGTGGACCATGATATCAGAGACGCCGGCTGCTTTCGCGCCGTTCGCCAGGGCCGCCAGGTGCGAGACGTGGCTATGCACTCCTCCATCGGAAACAAGTCCCAAAAAATGCAGTCGCGAACCACGAGCCCGGGCAAACATTTCTTGGACCACCTTGTTCCGCCCGATCGCTCCTTCCGCGATTCCCTTATTGATCCGGGTCAGGTCCTGATAAACGATGCGGCCCGCGCCCAGGTTCATGTGGCCGACCTCGGAATTCCCCATTTGTCCGGCGGGCAGCCCGACATCGAGACCGCTCGCGCTCACGCGCGAGCCCGGGTATTTGCGGTAGAGCTCATCATGAAATGGCGTTCGCGCCAGCAGGGTGGCGTCTCCATTCGCCTTTGCCGCGGCCCGCCCCCCCGGATTAATCCCCCAGCCGTCTCGAATTAGTAACATCACTGGTGCAGTCACTGGATAACTCCTGTAACACAACCGGTTTCAACTGAATAAAACCAAAGTTCAACGGAACTGCCGCCGCCCGGAACGAGAGAAAGCGTACTTTTCTGAGGTTAGGCGTTTCCATGGAGATGCAGAGCGGGACGGCCGACGTTAAGCTTGGTGTTCGTGCGGGTTGAGCCGCATCAACTCGATGCGGTGATTTGCGTTTGGATGCCGGGGCGAAGGTCCGGCAACAAGCAACACGCGCACGGCGGTCAGGCTGTTCGCCTGTAACCATCGTTTGATGAAGTCTCGCCAATCCCTGCCCTCCTCGGTGTTTTCCACCGGATGCACGCCGCAAGAAAACGCGAGGCCCTGGCACACGTCAGCGTCTCGGCTGGGTGCGACCAACCACACCGGTGGTTTGCACCGCGAGAGAATCCGCGCAGTGGTGCCGCTCCGCGTCGGAACCAGCACCAGGTCGCAGGGCACGGTATCGAGGGCATGTTCGACGACCGATGTCATTCGATCTCCACCAGTCATTGCGGCCTGTTGCTGAAGCAATTCACGCCGCGCCATCAGCGTCTTGCGCGGCCGATGTGTTTCGATAAAGGCCGCGATCTTTGCCAGCATCGTCACCGCTTCCTCCGGGAATTTCCCCATCGCAGATTCGGCGGAAAGCATCACACAATCAGTGCCGTCCAGAATGGCGTTGGCGACATCCGTGGCTTCGGCACGCGTCGGCAAACGGCTGTTCACCATCGATTCCAGCATCTGCGTGGCCGTGATCACCGGCTTACCCGCGAGATTCGCTTTGGCGATGAGCTGCTTTTGCAGCGTCGCGATTTCCTCAATCGGAACTTCCACGCCAAGATCTCCGCGTGCAACCATGATGCCGTCAACCGCAGCCAGAATCTCGTCGTAATGGGCGAGTGCATCGGCTCGCTCGATTTTGGCGATTACAAATGGATTGCGGCCTGCCTTCTTCGCAGCCGCTCGGACCGCTTCGATGTCGGCTGCGCGTTCGACAAAAGACTGGCTCACCGCATCAACGCCTTCGCCGAGGGCGAACTCGAGACAGGCGCGGTCGTGTTCGGTGAAAGCGCGGATGCCAAGGTCAATCCCGGGCAGATTGAGGCCTTTGCGTGAACGCAGTTCACCGCCGACTGCGACCGTGCATTCGACGTCATTGCCCGTGACCCGGTCGACTACGAGTTGAACCAGTCCGTCATTCAAGTACAGCCGGTTGCCGGGTTTCACCACACGCGGCAGCTGCTCGAAGGTCATCGAAACCCGCTGCCGGTTTCCGATGATGTCTTCAGTCGTTAGGGTAAACCGGTCACCCGGCACCAGCTGAATCGGCTCCGGTTCAATTTTCCCGAGGCGCATCTTCGGTCCCGGCAAATCGGCCATGATGGCGACACGCCGACCGGTTTCTTTCGCTATCGCCCGAATGCGCCGGATGACTTCACCGTGACGCGAGAAGTCCCCGTGCGAAAAATTCAGCCGCGCGACGTTTAATCCCGCGCGGATGAGACGTTCCAACATCTCCGGCGATTCCGACGCCGGCCCGATGGTGGCAACGATCTTGGTCTTGTGCGCCGGCAACACTGCCGTCGGATTCATGACGCGAACATGGTTTTGCCAGCGCCACGCAGGTCGGCCACTGCCTGTTTCACCCGCTCCGCCATCGACACTTCGGCGAGCGCGAGGTAGGAGCGCGGATCGTAGGCTTTCTTGTTGCCGACTTCGCCGTCCACCTTCAGCACACCATCGTGGTTCTTAAACATATGGCCCGCGACCGCGCGCGTGAACGCGTACTGCATATCGGTGTCGACGTTCATCTTCACCACGCCGTAATCGATCGCTTCGTGGATCTCGTCCTGAGTCGAGCCAGACCCTCCGTGGAAGACGAGATAGAACCGCGCTTTCTCACCGTACTCCTTAACGACCGCGTCCTGGCATTCCTTGAGGACCTTTGGTCTCAGCTTCACCGTCCCCGGTTTGTATACGCCGTGCACATTGCCGAAGGTCGCCGCCAGAACGTATCGACCGCCGATCGGATTGAGCTGACGCGCCACCGCCAGCGTGTCCTCCGGCGTGGTATAAAGCTTGGCCGAATGGTCTCCCTTAACGTCGTCCTCTTCGCCGCCCACCGCGCCGGTTTCGATCTCGAGTACGAGATCGTCTTTGGCAAAGCGCTCGAGCAGACCGGCGGCAATGTCCAGGTTCTCCTTCAAGGGAAGATTGCTCCCGTCGAACATGTGGGCGGTGAAAAGATTCGGCCGGACCGCGGCCCGGCGTTTCTCGGTTTCTTCCACCAGCGGCAAGACAAACTTATCGAGCTTGTCCTTCAGACAGTGGTCGGTGCTGAGGGCCACGTAGATCGGATAGCGATCAGCGACGCGATGCACGTGTTCCGCGATGGACATCGCTCCGAGCGCCATGTCCTTGACGGCGCCGCCGCTGGCAAATGCACCGCCGCCGGTAGACACCTGAATAATTCCGTCGGCTTTGCTCTCAGCAAGTCCGCGCAGTACGGCATTCGCCGTTGTTAGAGAAGTAACATTAACCGCAGGAAGCGCGAAGCGTCCTGCGCGCGCGCGATCGAGAATCGCGCAATAAGTTTTAAAGTCTGCAACTGGCATATTGTTCCTTTCGTTAGGCAGCTTGTGCTGGCGCCTCGGAAAGAGCGGCCACTCCGGGCAACTCTTTGCCTTCGAGCAATTCCAGGCTCGCTCCGCCGCCGGTGGAGATGAAAGTGATTTTGTCCGCTACGCCCGCTTTCTTGACTGCTTTGACCGAATCGCCGCCGCCGATGATGCTGACGACGTTCGAGTTTGCGGCAATCGCTTCGGCAATGGCGAACGTGCCTTTGGCGCAGTCTTTGATCTCAAACACACCCATCGGCCCGTTCCAAAAAACGGTCCGCGCGTTCGCGATCTCGGCACTGAAGAGTTTGGTTGTGGCCGGGCCGATATCAACACCCATCCAGCCATCCGGGATAGGCTCGTTAGGCGCAGTGTATCGGCCCTTGGAAACCGTGCGCGCGTTGAAGTCAATCTGTTCGACAATGTAGCAATCGACCGGCAGGAGAAACTTCACCCCGCGCGCTTTCGCTTTGTCGAGCGCAGCACGCGCGGTCTCAACCTTGTCCGGCTCTGCGAGCGACTTACCGACGGGCCGGCCTTCCGCCAGGTCGAAGGTGTAGGCCATCGCGCCGCCGATCAGGATCGCGTCCGCTTTCTCGATCAGGCGATCGATCACTGTGATCTTATCCGAGACTTTGGCGCCACCGAGCACGACTACGAATGGACGCTTCGGTTTTTCCAGCTCCTGGGCGAGATAGCGCAGCTCCTTCTGCATCAGGAAACCGGCCACAGCAATCGGCAGAATGCGCGCGACACCTTCGGTGGAGGCATGGGCGCGATGCGCACTGCCAAAGGCGTCGTTGACATAAATCTCGCCGAGCCTCGCCAGGGCCTGGGCGAATGATAGATCGTTTTTTTCTTCTTCGGGATGGAAACGGACGTTCTCCAGCAAGGCCACTTCGCCTTCCCGCATCCGAGCAACGACGTCTTCGGCTTCCTTGCCGATGCAATCGGCGCTGAAGACCACTGGCTCCCCGATCATTTCCTCAAGCTGCGCCGCCACGGGTCGAAATGAATACTTCGCCACCGGCTTGCCCTTTGGTCGCCCGAGATGCGACATCAGTATAACTTTCGCGCCATGCTCGCGTAGGTGATTAATCGTCGGCAGGCTCTCGCGGATCCGAGTGTCATCCGTGACCACCTGCCGCGCGTCGCGCTCCTCCAGCGGCACGTTGAAATCCACGCGCACGAGAACGCGTTTCCCTTTCACGTCGACTTCGCTCAGCGAGAGCTTAGACATGGCCGTTACTCCTCCCAGCGATGTAGCGAACGAGATCGACACAGCGCAGGCTGTAACCCCACTCGTTGTCGTACCAGCTAATCAGTTTGAAGAAGCGCTTGTTCAGGCCGATGCCGGAGCCAGCGTCGAAGATACTCGAATGGCTGTCGTGAATGAAATCAGTGGAAACAACTTCGTCATCGGTATAACCGAGAATACCTTTAAGGTAGGTCTCGCTTGCCTTCTTCATGGCCGCGCAGATTTCCTCGTAGGAAGTCTCCTTCACTGTGCGCACTGTAAGGTCCACGACACTTACAGTAGGTGTAGGCACTCGGAAGGACATGCCGGTGAGCTTTCCTTTTACTTCAGGAATAGCCAGACCTACAGCCTTGGCTGCGCCGGTAGTAGAAGGAATGACGTTGATTGCGGCCGAGCGTCCGCCTTTCCAGTCTTTCTTTGAGGGACCATCCACCGTCTTCTGCGTCGCAGTGTAACTGTGAACCGTGGTCATCAAACCTTCCTCGACGCCGAACCCTTCTTTCAACAAGACGTGCACCACCGGGGCGAGGCAGTTAGTCGTGCAACTGGCGTTGGAGATGATGTGATGCTTAGCCGGGTCGTACTTCTCGTGGTTAACACCTATAACCACCGTCAGGTCGTCGTTCTTCGCGGGCGCCGAGATGATCACCTTCTTCGCCCCGGCTTCGATGTGACCGCGGGCTTTGCTTCCCTCGGTAAACAAGCCGGTTGATTCAATCACCATTTCTACTCCGAGTTCCTTCCATGGCAACGCAGTCGGACCTTCTTTAATGGCAAGGCACTTAATCGTATGACCGTTAACGACCAGGAGATCGTCCTGGCAATTCTGCGCCTGAGGGGACTTCGCACTGCTTACTTCGCCATCGAAGCGTCCCTGAGTGGAGTCGTACTTAAGAAGATACGCGAGGTTATCCGCGGGAACGAGATCGTTCACCGCGACTACGTCGATTTCTTTGCCGAGAAGCCCTTCGTCGCAGATCGCTCGAAAGACGAGGCGACCGATGCGGCCGAAGCCGTTAATGCCGATTTTTGTCATAATGTTCCTTTAGCTGAGGTTGAAAACACGGGTGCGGAATCGGCAGCTTTCGCGACGATTTGGCACGTTTGGAATTAAAATTAATGGCGTCTGTGTTTGCACAGTGACTTGGTCGTTAGCGCATCTTTCCGCCGTAAATGGCGTCCTCGCCGAGCATTTCTTCAATGCGCAGTAGCTGATTGTATTTGGCGACCCGGTCGGTACGGCTGAGCGAACCGGTCTTTATCTGCCCTGCATTTGTCGCCACGGCGATGTCTGCAATTGTCGTGTCTTCGCTCTCTCCGGAGCGATGACTGATAATTGCAGTGTACTTGTTTTCCTTTGCAAGTTCGATGGCGTCGAGCGTTTCGGTTAGCGAGCCGATTTGATTTACCTTTATCAGAATGGAATTCGCCACTCCGCTGTCGATCGCCTTGCGCAAAAACTTGACATTCGTGACCAGCAAATCATCGCCGACCAGCTGCGTCGCCGCGCCCATCGCATCGGTCAGTTTTTTCCAACCGTCCCAATCATTTTCCGCGCAACCGTCTTCAATCGAGATGATCGGGAACTTCTTTGCCAACTCCTGGTAGTAAACGATCAACTCGGAGGCGTTGCGCTTCGAGCTGTCCGATTTCTTGAAGATGTATTGTTTGGTCTTCGCGTCGTAGAATTCCGAGGCGGCCACATCCAGCGCGAAAAATATTTGCTCGCCTAACTTGTAACCAGCCCTCTTCACCGCCTCAGCGATCGTCTCCAGCGCGTCGTCTGCGCTTTCGAAGTTCGGCGCGAAACCGCCTTCATCACCGACAGCGGTCGAAAGTCCGCGCTCTTTGAGCACCTTTTTAAGAGCATGGAAGATTTCACATCCCGCCCGCAAAGCCTCTGAAAAGGTTGGCAGGCCTTTCGGCATGATCATGAACTCCTGGAAATCCACCGGAGCATCAGAGTGGGCGCCGCCATTGACGATGTTCATCATCGGGACCGGAAGCACCTTGGTGTTTGGGCCGCCCAAATACTTGAACAGCGGGAGCCCGAGTTGACTGGCCGCGGCTCGGGCTGTCGCGAGAGAGACGGCGAGGATAGCGTTCGCACCAAGCTTCGATTTGTTAGGCCTACCATCCAGGGCGATCATCGCTTTATCGAGCCGGACTTGATCGAGAGCATCGAACCCTGCCAGTTCCTTCGCGATCGCCTTATTCACGTTCGCGACTGCCTTGGTCACTCCCAGGCCGTTGCAACGGTCCTTCACTCCATCGCGAAGCTCCCACGCTTCGTGTTCTCCTGTGCTCGCGCCACTTGGCACAATCGCTCTGCCGACGGCGCCACCAGTTAGGCTTACTTCGGCCTCGACCGTAGGATTACCGCGCGAATCGATTACTTCGCGGCCTCTAATTTGGGCAATTTTTGTCAGGGACATAATCAGTTTTCGTTGAAGCTGCGATGGATGTGATTTGGTTCGGTCATTTTAGGACAGTATCGGGAACAAAGGGCTTACCGTTCGCGAAAGCAGTAAGGTTCGCCACGGTTACACGCGCGATCTCGGCCAGTGCCTCCCGAGTGAGAAAGGCTTGGTGCGCCGTGATGAGGACATTTGGAAACGTCAACAGCCGGGCCAGTTCGTCATCGTGCAGGATCTGGCAGGAAAGATCTTCAAAGAAGACGCCTTCCTCTTCTTCATAAACGTCGAGTCCTACGCCGCCGAGTTTGCCGCACTTCAATGCCTCGATCAGCGCCGCAGTATCGATGAGCGCGCCGCGGCTGACGTTGATCAAGATCGTACCCGGTTTCATTAGCTCGATCGTCTCGCGCCGAATGATGTGGTAGGTTTCGGGGGTGAGCGGCGTATGCAGCGAGATCACCGCCGACTCGCGCGCCAGCGTCTTCGCATCGGTGTACTCGACGCCAAACTTTTTGGCCCAATCCGGCGACGGAAACGGATCGTAAGCCAGCACCTTCATTCCGAAACCACGCAGAATCTCGGCTGCTACCCGGCCGATCTTGCCGGTGCCGAAAATCCCGGCTGTCTTACCATGGAGATCAAAACCGACCAGACCGTTGAGCGAAAAGTTTAAGTCCCGAACACGGTTGCTCGCGCGTGGAATCTTGCGATCGAGCGCCAGGAGCAGGGCGACTGCGTGCTCAGCCACTGCGTGAGGCGAGTAAACCGCAACCCGCGTGACCGAGAGCCCGAGCTCGGCGGCTGCCGCGATATCGATACTGTTGTATCCCGCGCAGCGAAGCGCAACGTGTTGCACGCCTCGCGAAGCGAGTGCTTCGAGACACGCGCGATCAGCACGGTCATTTACGAAAATGCAGACCGCCCGCGCCCCCTGCGCGGCCGCGGCGGTTTCCGCGGAGAGTCGCCAATCCATGAAACGCCATTCGATCTCGCTGCTGGAGGCTGCGAGTTGAAGGGATTCGCGGTCGTAAGGTTTGGTATCGAAGACCGCCGTCGGCAGTGTGGTCATGGCGCGCTACTGTGCCGGTTGGATCTTCCACACGCGCTCGCAGTAATCGCGGATCGAGCGATCGGAAGAAAATTTTCCCATGCGCGCGGCATTGAGGATCGACTTGTGCGTCCACGCCTTAGGGTCGCGCCAGAGCGCGCTTACTCGTTCCTGCGCGTCGATGTAGGCCTGGTAGTCTGCAAGCAGTAGAAACGGATCATGATCGAGGAGGTTCTCGACGATCGGGCGAAACAGCTCAGTGTCGCCGCGGGCAAGCGCGCCGGTCGCTATGAAATCGATGACTTCGCGCAGCGTCTCGTTTTGATCGTAATGGTCGCGTGGGCGGTGACCGCGCGCCTTCAACTCCGCGACCTGCGTCGCGGTGAGGCCGAAGAGGAAAAAATTTTCCGCGCCGACTTCCTCGCGAATTTCAACATTCGCGCCGTCGAGCGTACCGATAGTGAGGGCGCCGTTGAGCGCGAATTTCATATTGCCGGTGCCGCTCGCTTCCTTGCCCGCAGTGGAAATTTGCTCGGAAAGATTCGCTGCGGCGTAGATGAATTGCGCGTTCGTAACGTTGAAATCCGGGAAGTAAACGACCTTGAGTCGATCGCGCACCACGGAATCGGTGTTTACGACTTCGCCGATCGTGTTGATGAGTTTGATGATGCGCTTGGCCATGAAATAACCAGGCGCCGCTTTGCCGCCGAAGATGAACGTGCGCGCCGGCACGTCGATCTGCGGGTGGCGCTGGAGACGCAAATAAAGGGTGAGGATGTGCAGCGCGGCGAGGTGCTGCCGCTTGTATTCATGAATGCGTTTCACCTGCACGTCGAAGAGCGATTCCGGTGTAATTTTTATCCCGGTGCGCTCGGCGATGAGCGCGGCGAGGCGGCGTTTGTTGGCAAGTTTCACCTCGCGCCATTGCTGCTGAAAGTCCGCATCGTCGGCGAGTGGTTCCAATTTGCGCAGGCGGTCGAGATCTTTCAGCCAGCCGTCACCGATGCGTGTGGTGATCAACTGGGTGAGTCCCGGATTGCTTAGCGCGACGAAACGCCGCGGCGTCACGCCATTGGTAACGTTACAGAATTTCTCCGGCCACAGGTCAGCGAAATCGCGCAACACAGTCTGTTTGAGCAATTCCGAGTGGAGTTGTGCTACGCCGTTGACGGCATGGCTGCCAACTGTCGCCAGATGTGCCATACGTACGGAGCGCGGTTTGCTTTCATCGATGAGCGAGAGACGCGCGAGCCGGGCCCCGTCGCCCGGCAATATTGCCCGCACTTCATCCAGAAAGCGGCGATTAATCTCGTACACGATTTCGAGATGCCGCGGGAGCAATGTGCCGAAAAGGTCAACGGTCCACTTCTCCAGCGCCTCCGGCAACAGAGTGTGATTAGTGTAGGCGAAGGTTGCGCGCGTGACCGTCCACGCTTCTTCCCATCCAAGTCCGTGTTCATCCACGAGCAGTCGCATCAGCTCCGCAACCGCGACTGCCGGGTGCGTGTCGTTCAGTTGCACAGCCCACTTTTCATGAAAGGTCGCCGGCGTGCCGCCAAGCAGCGCGTGAATATGCAGCATGTCCTGAAGCGAACAGCTCGAGAATAAGAACTGTTGCTTGAGCCGAAGCTCCTTGCCCACGGCAACCTCATCATTCGGATAGAGAACCTTTGTGATGTTTTCTGACGCTACCTTATCAAACACTGCGCGGTAATAATCCCCGTGATTGAACGAAGCGAAATCGAACGATTCGACGGCCTCGGCTCTCCAGAGCCGCAGGATGTTGCAGGTGCCGACTCGGTAACCCGCGATCGGCGTGTCGTAAGCCACACCTCTTACTTCAGTCTCGGGAATCCAGCGCACGCGAAGCCGGCCTTGCTTGTCGGTAAATGTTTCCGTGCGCCCACCGAATTTTACCGCATAACTAATCTCCGGACGCGCAATCTCCCAAGGGTTGCCGGAGCGTAGCCACTTGTCCGTGATCTCCTGTTGCCATCCGTCACGGATGACCTGATCGAAAATGCCAAACTCATAGCGGATGCCGTAACCAACGGCTGGGACTTCGACGGATGCGAGCGAATCCATGTAACACGAAGCGAGCCGCCCGAGACCCCCGTTTCCCAGGCCGGGCTCTTCCTCCCGCGCGAGAATCTCATCGAGATCGTAGCCAAGCTCGCGCAACGCCTCACGCGTCACCTCCGTGATCCCGAGATTGAGCAGATTGTTCGCGAGATGGGGGCCGGGCAAATACTCCGCCGACAAATAGGCAACGCGGCGCGCGTCCGTCCCACCGTAGTTTTGCATGCTTTCGACGGTCCGTTCAAACAGCCGGTCGCGGACGGTTAGCGCAAGCGCGACGTAAAGATCGTCCTTCGTCGCAAAGGCCTCGAACCGGCCAAGCCCGCAGCACAGGTTCTCGTGGAATGCCTGCTTGATTTCACCGGTGGTGAGACCGGTGCGAATTGTTTTTGATGAATTCATAAGTTGTCATGGCCGCCGATCCGTGCGGCGCGATTGTCCTCTCCTTATTACTGAAACAGTGCTCGGCACACAGTTGGACTTTGGTCGTACTCCGGCGCGGTCGCAAATGCCTTCACAACGGAAGCATGGCCGTCCGTATGAGGGCAAACGCGAAGACCGCTGCAGCAAAAGCGAATGCGACGACACGCACCCTGCGCTGCTCGAACTTTCCCGAGGCACTGGCGAAGAAAAGCACGGTAGCAAACAGGACGGTGTTCGCGAGGTATTGACCGGAAACATTGCCTGCGTTGCGCGCGCTCTGCAGGCTGCTTGCAGCCTTAGCGTTAGCCTCGGCAGCTTCGCGCGTCCCCCGCACCTCATAGAGGTTCGGCACAAAAGGATGCGGATCGGCCTTCGGATTTTCAAAAGGCTTCTGCGCCAGCCATGCGTCGTAAGCCTTGCGCAGGTCGGGTGGAAAACGCTCGACGTAAAAGTTCACGAGCTTCTCGTTGCCCTCCTGTTGCGCCGCTAGCAGTTCCATGAACATCGCGGTGTGAATCGTCGCCTGCTGCATTCCTTGCATCGTCTGCAGACCCGCACGGCGCTCCAGCGCGTTAAATTCATTCATCAGCCGATTACTCTTTCGAGTCCACGCCGCTGACTGATATGAGCACCATGCC
>Ga0310810_10006746_pt1 | contig 13007 bp, 8 predicted proteins | sample NCmetagenome_FD_207641 | JGI IMG/M metagenome (GOLD analysis project Ga0310810, IMG submission 207641) | Soil microbial communities from experimental microcosm in Duke University, North Carolina, United States - NC | ecosystem: Engineered > Artificial ecosystem > Soil microcosm > Unclassified ... | reverse complement strand
GCGGACAAACGGCTCGAGGACGAGATGCGTGGGCTCAACGAACGCCTGGCGTCCGATCGCGCGTCGGACGCGGAGCGAGAGCTGATCCTGACTCGCGCCCGCGAGGCGGTGCTGTCGCGCATGGGCGCGATCAAGACGTTGACCTCGCGGATCGAGCGGTTGCGCTATCGGCGGGAGGTCCTGCGCATACGACACGCGGTTGTCCGTCACGTGCCTGCCGGGTCGATCGTGGCCGTCGTCAGCCGCGGTGACGACGATCTGGTGGCCTTCGATCGGCGGCGTGGCTGGCACTTTCCGCGCACCGAGAAAGGTGTCTATGCCGGTCATCACCCAGCGGACAGCGAAGCCGCGATCGCCCACCTCGAAACGGTGCGGGCGCGCGGGGCACAGTACCTCCTGATTCCACGCAGCGGCTTCTGGTGGCTCGACCACTACACGGATTTCCGCGATTACCTCCAGAACCGGTGTCGTCGTGTGTGGCGAGACGAGCGGACGTGCGTCCTGTATGCGCTCGGCAGCAGGCGGGCAGCCACATGACCGGTGCCGCCGCCGTCGCGCTCGAACGGCTTCACCGCTTCAACAGCTGGTTCGAGCCTCGCCTCGAGCAGGGTCAGCCGGCTCGCGACGCGGTACGAGGCGTCCGCGTCACCGGGTACCTGTCCGATGAAAGTGGATGGGGCGCTGCAGGACGCGGCTACGTGCGCGCGTTGCGTCAGCTCCGCGTGCCGATGCGGATCCACGACGTCTCGGCCCTCACGACCAATCGATCGGAGGACCGTAGCGTCATCGTACCCAATACGGCACGGGACACCGACGTGAACCTCGTGTGCGTTGACGCCGGCCAGCACTTCGCGTTGCTGTCCGAGGTCGGCGAGTCGTTCTTCGCCAGCCACTACAACATTGGCGCGTGGGCATGGGAGCTGCCGCACTTTCCGGAGAGTTGGTACAACCGGTTCGCCTATTACGACGAAATCTGGGTCGGGACCTCTTTTATCGCCGCGGCGCTGAGCCCGATTTCGCCGGTGCCGGTCGTCCGCGTTCCACCTGTCATCTCGCCTACACACGGTTCTCGCTTACGAGGCCGGCGGCGGCTGAACGTCAATTACGGCACGTTCGTGTTCGCGTTCATGTTCGACGTCCACAGTCACCTGCCACGGAAGAACCCGGGCGCGATTATCGCGGCGTTCCGGCGCGCCTTTCCTCGACGGAAAGATGTGCGCCTGGTCCTCAAGTCCGTCAACGGCGCGGCCGATCCGGACGGATACGGCGAGTTGCGTGAGCGTGCCGCCGGCGCGCCCATCGACTTCTATGACGAGTACTGGCCAGCACAGGAAATCCACGACCTGATGGCGGCGTGCGACGCGTACGTGTCGCTGCATCGGTCAGAGGGAACCGGCCTCACGATTGCCGAGGCGATGGCATGCGGCAAGCCGGTGATCACGACGGATTGGTCGGGGAACACCGACTTCGCCGACATCTCCAACAGCTTTCCTGTCAGCTACGAGCTGACCACCGTCGCCAGCAACGTCGGTCCGTACAAAGCGGGCGAGACGTGGGCGGAGCCAGACGTGGAGCATGCCGCGTGGCTGATGCGCCAGGTGGTCAACGACTCGAGCCTCGCTGCCCGCCGCGGTCATGCCGCTCGTCGGCGCATTCGCCGCGACTTTTCGGAGGACGCGGTGGCCGCTCTCGTGCGCCAGCGGCTCGATACGGTCGGCTCGCGCGAACGGCTCGACGCGCTGCGGCGCACGATGGCGGCGTTTGCGGATGGATACCGGGATCTCGTCACCGTCATTCGGAACGTTGCGTCCCAGGTCGTGCCGCGCGACGAAGTGATTGCGGTTGTGAGCCGAGGCGATCCCGAGTTGCTCAAGATCGAGCACGCGCAGGCGTGGCACTTTCCAGAGGCTCGCCCCGGCGTGTATGCCGGCTGTCACCCGGCCGACAGCAGCGCCGCCATCGTGGACCTCGAGGCCGCGCGCGCCCGCGGCGCGACATTTCTCCTGTTTCCCGGTACGTCGTTGTGGTGGCTGGAGCACTACGACGGATTTCGCAGACATCTCGATGACCGGTACCGCTGCGTCGTTCGTGACTCGCGCTGCGCGATTTTCGACCTGCGCGAGCAGGTGTCGAGGCGTTGGTGAAGAACCTCGTCGTGCTGAGCAGCGTCATCGCGAACAAGCCGTATAACGGCGGGAATGCTCGGATGGTATTGAACTGGCTGCGCGGGCTCGAGCAGCTCGGAGTCGACGTGTTCTTCGTCGAGCAGATACGCAGCGAGCACTGCGTCGACGCTCAGGGCCGAGCGGTGCCGGCGAGCCACAGCGTCAATCGAACCTACTTCGAAGAGGTCCTGAAAACGCACGGGTTCAGCCGACGCGCCGCACTGATTTGCGATGCCCGCGACACGCTCGACGACACGGTCGTGCACGGGTGCACAGCGTCCGAACTGTACGACCTCGCCGATGCCGCGGACCTTCTCATTAACATTTCCGGCCACTTGTCGGTTGGGGGGTTGAAGGCACGGTTTCGACGAAAGGCGTACGTCGATCTCGACCCTGGGTACACGCAATTCTGGCACGCGGCGACGTCGAGTGCGGCGCGGCTCGAAGGTCACGACGTCTACTTCACAGTCGGACAGCGCATTGGCACCGCGGGTTGTCGGATTCCGACTGATGGGATCGCATGGCAACCGATTCGGCAGCCGATCGTGTTGAAGGAATGTCGGACCGATGCTCCGGTCACCTCGTCACCGCGGTTCACGACGATCGCGAGCTGGCGGGGCGCCTACGCACCGATCACACACGACGGTGCGACCTACGCGGCAAAAGCGCACGAGTTCCGGAAATTCGTTGAACTGCCGCGCCTCGCCGGCGAACGCTTCGAAATCGCCCTCGACATTCACCCGCGGGAAACCAGGGATCTGGAAGCGCTCGAGACATCCGGATGGTCCCTCGTGAGCCCGCGAGCCGTCGCCGCAACACCCGAAGACTACTGCCGCTACATCGAAGGTTCAGCGGCCGAGTGCTCGGCGGCCCAGGGGATGTACGTCCAGACAAAGAGCGGGTGGTTCAGCGATCGATCCGCGCGCTATCTCGGGTCGGGCAAACCCGTGCTGGTGCAGGACACAGGTTTTTGCGTCCCCCGCAATCCGGGAGAAGGATTGCTGGTGTTCGAGACGGTTGCCGAGGCAGCCCGCGGAGCCGAGCGCATCGCGCGTGACTACGACGGACACAGTGCGGCTGCCCGGTGGCTCGCCGAACGCTACTTCGACTCGAATACCCAGCTTTCCCTGTTACTCGAACGAACGGGTGTCGCATGAGCAAACGATCCAAGGAGCCCGTGATGGACCAGTTGCCTGATCTTCAGTCCGATGCGGACGTCGACGCACTGATGGCCCGCGTCCGCGCAAAGCTTGTCGTCGCCGCGCCAATTGCCGCTCCAGCGGTCGCGACATCTGCATGCCGGGGGAACGCGCTGCAGGACTTCCTCGCCGCGCAGGATGAGTACGCGTCCGCGATGCTCCATGCCTTCGAAGTGATTGCGGACGCGCTCGAAGACCTCCACGACGAGCGGGATAACACCCACCCGCGGCGCCGGCGACGCAGCGAAACCGCACCGCGTATCAACGGTCGACGAAGGAAGGCCCGGTGAGAGTCGGCGTCGTCACCGCTCGGATGGCGTCAGGAGAGCGCGGTGGAGCAGAAGCGCTCTACGACGGACTCGTCCACGCGCTGCGGTCCGCGGGACACGACGCTGCGGAGGTGCCGGTCCACGTCGACGAATCGACATTCGAATCGGTGATCGATTCGTATGCGCGCTGCTACGCGCTCGATCTCCGGCAGTACGACCTCGTCATCTCGACGAAGGCGCCGACGTTCATGGTGTCGCACCCGAATCACGTGTCGTACCTGGTGCACACGGTACGCGTGTTCTACGACATGTTCGAGGCGGAGTACGGCCGGGGCTCGGCGGCGCAGCATGCACAGAGACGGATCGTGCATGCGCTCGACCGCTTTGGTCTTCGCCCGGGACGCGTGCGCAGGCATTTCAGTATCGGAGCGACGCCGTTCCGCCGCTTGCTCGACGCATCGTCATGGTGGCAGGCCGTTCGATTTCAGCCGCTGCATCCGGCGCCCATGTTGTCAGGTTTCAAGCGGCCGAAGGGGCAGGACTACATCCTGATGCCCGGTCGCCTGCACCGCTGGAAGCGCGTCGGGCTGATGATCGAGGCGTACAAACACCTGCGCCGCAACGTGCCGCTGCTCGTCACCGGCACCGGCGAAGACGAGCAGGCGTTGCGCGCGCTTGCAGCTGGAGATCCCAGAATCCGTTTCCTCGGTCGCGTGAGCGAACCGGCCCTGCTCGACCTCTACGCGAATGCGCTGCTCGTCGGCTTCATTCCGAGACAGGAGGACTTCGGCTACATCACGATTGAGGCCTTCAAGAGCGGCAAGGCGGTACTGACGTGCACCGATTCCGGTGAGCCGCTGCAGTTTGTGCGCGACGGGCAGAGCGGGTTTGTCGTGCCGCCAAACGCGAAGGCGATTGCCGAACGCTTGACCCAGGCCATCGACCACCCCAGGCACGTGGCGCAGATGGGGAGACGCGGCGCGAAGGCGGTTGAACCAATCACGTGGGATGCGATCACTGCAGCGCTGGTGGGCACGTGTCGCGCGCGAAGAGCGACGCGTCCGACACAACGCGTCCAGCACCACTCGGCGGGCGACCAGAACGCCACGGTGACGGTGGTCGATATGCAGCCAATCGAACCGGCGGTCGGCGGCGGTCGTCTGCGGCTGCTCGGCCTCTATCACAACCTCGGACTGCCCACCACGTATGTGGGCACGTACGACTGGCCCGGCGAAGCGTATCGGCGCCATCGTCTGAGCGAGACGCTCGAAGAGATCGATATTCCGCTGAGTGACGCACATTTTGCGGCGGCCGCTGAATGGAAGGAGCGCGCCGGCGGCAAGACCATCATCGACAGCGCGTTCTCCCATCTCGCGCATCACTCGGCTGCCTACGTCGAGGCGGCGCGTCGCGCGGTCGCTGACGCCGATATCGTCGTCTTTTCGCACCCCTGGGTGTTTCCGCTCGTCAAGGATCTGCTGAGACGACGTCCCCAACTGGTTGTTTACGATTCGCACAACGTGGAAGCGGTTTTGCGTTACACGTTGCTCGCCGACAGCCCGTTCGGTGTGGAGATCGCGCAGCACGCGGCCGTCATCGAGCGAGACCTGTGTGGTGCCGCCGATCTCGTTCTGGCGTGCTCGCATGACGATCGACGGCTGTTTCACGACTTGTATGACGTGCCGTTCGGCAAATGTCTGGTCGTCCCGAATGGCACATTCACCGATCGCGTGGCTCCGCCGAGTACGGAACGCCGCGGCGAAGCAAAACGCGTCCTCGGCCTTCGGCCAGGTCCCGTCGCCATTTTCATCGGCAGCCTGTACCCGCCCAACGTCGAAGCGGCGCGGTTCATCAACACCGAATTGGCGCCGCAGCTCACCGAGGTGACGTTCGTCCTGTGCGGCGGTGTTGGCGAGGCACTCGCGAAGGCGGACATTGCGCCAAACGTGCGGGTCACGATGACGATTCCGGAGGAACAGAAGCGGCAGTTCCTCGACGCTGCGGACATCGCGATGAACCCGATGTTCTCCGGGTCGGGCACGAACATCAAGATGTTCGAGTTCATGGCCGCTGGCCTTCCGATTGTCACCACCGCCGTCGGCGCTCGCGGATGCGACGGGTTGGATCCGGCGTTCGTGATCGCGTCAGCGCACGCCTTTGCGTCGACCGTCCGTACCGTGCTGGCGGATCGAGACCGCGCCTGTTCCATGGGCGCAGCGGGAAGACGGCTCGTGTCGGAACGGTATTCGTGGGAGCGGATTTCCGCGAGCCTGGGTCGCCTGCTCCGCAGGCATCGCACTCAACTCGGCAAGCCGCGGCCTGCGGTCAGCGTGATCGTCCCGACGTACGCGCGTCACGACGTTCTCGATGCCTTGATGGAGTGTCTGGCGGCGCAGACCGCGAAGAACTTCGAAGTCATCGTCGTCGATCAGAGCGAGACGCCGTGGCAGTGTGACGCGTCGCTGCCGTTCGACCTCGAATACGTCCATACCGACGTGAAAGGCGCCGGCAATGCGCGCAACACCGGTGCGTTCTACGCGCGCGGCGACATCCTGGCGTTTACCGACGACGACTGCAGGCCGGATGCGGACTGGCTCGAAAACGGACTGAGGTATTTCGCGAATCATGGTGTGATCGGCGTCGAGGGGCTCGTCGTGTCCGATCGCGCCCATGACGACCACTATCGCGCGGTGACCAACGTCGGCTTCGAAGGGATCGGGTTCATGACCGCGAACCTGTTCCTCCGTCGCGACACGTTTCACGCCGTCGGCGGCTTCGATGCACTGTTCGATCCGCTGCCGTTCCGCGAAGACACCGACCTCGGATGGCGTGCGCTGGAGCACGGCAGCATTCCGTACGGTGCGGACGTCCGCGTCTACCACCCGCCCCAACCACGGGCGTCCGAGCGAGAAGCGCTCGGTGCGCGCGCTCGCTTCTTCGAAAACGACGCGTTGCTGCTGAAGAAGCATCCGGACCGCTACCGGACGCTGTTTTTGCGCGAGCGACACTTCGCCCACACGCCCGGCTTTTTCGATCACCTGCAGCGGGGGGCGACGAAGTACGGCGTCCAGATCGACGACTTCTATCTGTCGCACCGGCAGACGGCGCGAAACGAACGGAAGCTGTGACCGCCAGCTCGCGTTTGAAAATCGTCTTCGCGGGCATGGTCGCCGCCGACGCAGCACAGGGCGGCGCGACGTGGGCGGTGCTGCAGTACGTCCTCGGCCTCCGGGACCTTGGCCACCATGTCTGCTTCGTTGAGCCGATCTCGAGGGCAAAGCTTCGTCCCGCCGGAACCGCCTTCGTGCACAGCGAGGCGTCCCGCCGCTTCCGTCGCATTGCGGCTGGCTTCGGCCTGACCCGATCCGCGGCGCTGTTGCTCGACGGTACGACCGAGACCGTCGGTATGAGCTATTCATCGATTCGCCGCTTCGTGGACGATGCGGATGTCCTCATCAACGTGTCGGGGATGCTGCAGGATCGGGCGCTCCTCGAAGCGATCGGCCGGCGCGTCTACCTCGATCTCGACCCGGGCTTCAATCAGGCGTGGCACTGTGGCGGCCTCGACATGCGATTCGATGCGCACACGCACTTTGCCACTGTCGCCCTCGCGGTCGGACAGGCGGAATGCCGCGTGCCGACGTGCGGACAGCGCTGGATCACGACGTTTCCACCGGTCGTGCTGCGCGAATGGCCCGTGGCCACGCGGACCACGCGAGCTGCCTTCACCACTGTCGCAAACTGGCGATCGTACGGGACCGTTCAGCACGACGGCATCTTTCTGGGCCAGAAGGCTCACGCGCTGCGGCCGCTGATGGACCTGCCGAGAAAGACCCGCACGCCATTTGCGCTTGCGCTTGCCATTCACCCGAGCGAGCCGGACCTCGCCGAGCTTCGTGCAAACCGGTGGACGCTCGTCGATCCGCGTCGCGCCACCGGAACGCCGGACAGGTATCGACACTTCATTCGGGGTTCACTGGGCGAATTCGGCATAGCGAAGGCGGGGTACGTGACGATGCGGACGGGATGGTTCAGCGATCGCAGTGCCTGCTATCTCGCCTCCGGTCGTCCCGTGCTGGCGCAGGATACCGGCTTGCGATCCGTCCTGTCGACGGGCGAAGGACTGTTGACGTTTGGTTCCGAAGCGGAGGCGCTGGCGGGGCTCGACAGCATACAGGCGAACTATCGGCGACACCGCGACGCGGCGCGGGCGATCGCCGAGCAGCACTGCGAATCGAATCGCGTGTTGTCGCGGTTGCTCGAGCGTGTGGGGGCCGCGTCATGACGCAGGCGGCGGTGCGCGAAGCGTCCACGAAGGGCGCCCTGAGTCCCCAAGACCGGATCCGTCTTGGCGCAACCATCGAGCACGCGCTGGCGGTTCGCGGTGAACGGTTCCGGGCAATCAGCGCGGTTGACTGTCGTCCCTCACCCTACCAATCGAGCTGTTGCCTGCATGAAGTCGACGTCTGGTTTGAGGACGGTTCGACTCAGGCATTGGTGGCGAAAGCGATCGATTGGGAAGCGATGTCGCCGGAGGCGCATCGTGCACGGCCGCAATGGCTGTCGGACCAGCAACGCGAGCGTGTCGTGTACGAGTCCGTACTGTCGGCAGCCGATGTGGGGAGTGTGCCGTATTTCGGTCTGTACATCGGTGAATCGGGAATTCGATATCTGCTGCTCGAGCGCATCGACGGCGTGCCGTTGTGGCAGTCCGGCAATTTCGACACGTGGTGCGAGGCGGCGCGGTGGCTCGCGCGAATGGCCGTGCGAATCACCCCCGGGATGGTTGCTGGAAGCCGGGCGGCCGCGCATCTGCTCCGCTACGATCGTACTTTCTACGAGGCGTGGATGCAGCGCGCCTGCGCCTTCCACACCTGTTCCAATCCGGTCATCGCGCTGCTGACGCGGCCCTACCAGAAAGTGATCGACTGGCTGTCGTGCGAACGGCATGGACTGCTGCATGGCGACTTCTACCCATCAAACGTCATGGTCCAATGCCGGCAGCCCTTCCCCGATGTCGTCCGACCGGTCGACTGGGAGATGGCAGCGCTTGGACCGGCGTGCATCGACCTGGCATGTCTGCTGGCGGGGACGTGGACAGATGACGAGCGTGCTGACATCGCCGATGCCTACTACGGCGAGCTCGAGGTGCTCGGTTGTCAGGTTCCTCCGCGCGAACGCTATCTCAGAACCCTCGACTACGCCCTGATCCACCTGTCGATTCGCAACCTGGGATGGTCCATCGACTGGACGCCTCCGTCCGACCGCGCGCACGACTGGCTGGGTGAAGCGCTCCGCCTCTGTCAAAAGTGGGATTTATGACACATCACTGCCACCGCTGGCATGCCTTCGCGGTCTTCATATCGCTTGTCCTCTGCTTCACAGCTCTCGGGCCGGCTGAAGCCGGCCCCTACGATCCGCCGTACGGAGCGGCCGGCTTCAGCCGGCCTGGCGACGGGGCTTCGGCCGTGCAGCTTGGCGAGCCGGGCTTCATCACTGGATCGGTCAAAGACGAGACAGGAGCGGCCGTGGCTGGCGCCTACGTGATGTTGACCGACGAGCGGAGCAGAAAGCTGCGCTCGGTCTCGAACGCGGACGGCGCATTTGTATTTCAAGACGTTGCGCCGGGGCATTACGACGTCGTGGTATCGCACGAGGGCTTTGCGAATGTCTTTCGCAAGATCGACGTCAGTGTTGCCAGCCGCCTGTCGCTCGACATCATGATGCGCGTCTCGCTCGACCAGCGGCCTCACTCCGCTTGGCCTCATGCTTGGGGAACAGGAAGTCGGGGTGCTTCCCAACGACCCCGACATGATGCTTGCCGTGCTGCGCGAGCTCTCGGCGAGCACAGGGCGCGCGGACGAAGTCGCCGTGTACGTCGACGGCCAGCCGATCGCAGCGCGTCTGCCGCCGAAAGAAATCATTCAGAGCATTCGGATCTCCACCAATCCGTTTGCGTCCGAATTCGCACAGCCATCGGCAGGGCTGGTGGAGATCTTTACCAAGCCTGCGGTGTCGGGCTTCCGTGGTGAATATCAGGGAACGTTCAACGACTCATCGCTCAACGCACGCAACGCGTTCGAGCCGCGCAAGACGCCGAGTCAAACGCAGAGCCTTGCAGGATATCTGGGAGGCCCGCTCGTTCGCCGCCGATGGAGCTTTCTGGCCTACGGGGGACATTGGGAACGCGAGGACCGACTTGTCGTGAACACACGCGTGGTCGATCCGGCGACGCTGACCGTACAACCGTTCGTCGAAAGCGTCGCGACGCCGAACCGCATCGATGCCTACAGCCTTCGCATGGATGTCTTGCCGGCGATGCGGCACGTGCTGTCGGCCGAGTACGGCCGTTCGACCGAGTCGCGGCGCAATGCCGGCCTCGAATCCGGCCTCGATCTGCCCGAACGGGGTGTCAACGGGCAAACGCGAGACGACACTGCCCGACTCGCGCTGGTCTCGTCGTTTCAGGGCGGCTTGGGGAGCGAACTGCGTGTGAGCGTGCATCAGCGCACGTCCGACGATACGGCGCTCACCACGAGTCCTGCCGTACTGGTGCTCGATACGTTCCAGGCGGGCGGCAATCAGTCGCGGTTGAGCGATCGCACGACGACGCGGCAGGCGTCGTTGTCCCACATCCTCTCGTATACCGATAGTGGGCACGCGGTGCGTGGCGGTGTTCAGCTCGATATGGTCGACGTCGCCGATCAACGGGCGTCGAACACAGGCGGAACGTTCATTTTTGGCGCGGCCGTCGACCCAGCGGGGAATGTCATCGCCACGCCGCTCGAGCGATACCTGCGAACACTTCAGCGCACCCCGGGGTACGGGCCGTCGTCCTTTTCGATAACACGTGGTGAACCCTCAATCCAATTCAGAGATTGGCGAGCGTCGTTGTTCATCCAGGACGATGAGCAACGCTCCGCAACCGTCACCACTTCGCTTGGCCTGCGATTCGATCTGCAGAAACATGCGCGTCGCTCGTACCTGAACCTCGCGCCGCGCGCCGGGATTGCGTGGGCCCCCGCCGGCAGTCCCAATCACACCGTGCGCGCAGCCGCCGGGCTGTTCTACAGCGTCATTCCGCCGGAGGTCACCAGCGATCCGCTGCGGTACGACGGCCTTCGGACTGTCGATCTCGTGGTCGATCAGCCACACTTCTTCCCAGTTGTTCCATCGCCGCTCGATGCGAGCGTGGCACACCCGACCGTACGCCTTGACCATCCGGTATACGCACCAATGACGAGCGCCGCGACCACCAGCTATGAATGGCACCCCGCGACCGCGCTGACGAGCTCGGTCGGCTACACATTCCGGCGCGGCGATCGGCTGCTGCGAACGATCGATTTGAATACCCCGACGGCCGCTACCCGCGCCTTGTTGCGGCCCGATCTCGGGCCCATGCTCCAGTTCGATTCGGCCGGACATTCCATGACCCACGAGCTGCACTCCACCATTCGGTATGGCGTGGCGCCGTTTGCCGTGTTCGGCAGCTACACGCTGCGGTGGTCGCGCAGCGACACCGACGGGCTGTACACAGTCGCTGCGGACCCTGCGACCCTTCAAGGCGAGTACGGGAGGGCTGCAGACGACGAACGTCATCACGCAGTGCTGGGGACTTCGCTGTCGTTCCCGCACGATTGGAGCGTCAGTGCGCTGCTCAACGTCGGTTCCGGCCGTCCGTTCAACATCACCACAGGGTTGGATAACAATGGCGATCAGTTGTTTGTCGATCGTCCCGCTGTCGTTGCCGCCGGGACAGCCGGAGCGATCGCGACACCATTCGGGAGCTTCGACGCGTTTCCTGCTCCAGGCGAGCTGATCGTTGTCCGCAACGCGGGACAGGGCCCGCGCCAGTTCGTGCTCAACGCGGGGGTTGCGAAGACACTCAGGTTCGGCGGCGGAGCGACGCGGCGCTACGTCATTTTCAGCGCCAGCGCCGAGAACGTCACGAACTACGTCAACTTCACTGACTTCAACGGCGTCGTGACGTCGCCGCTGTTTGGACAACCGAACCGCGCGCTCAACCCGCGTCGCATCGAACTCGCGGCACGATTCGGTTTCTGAGTCGTCGACCAGCGTGTCAGCCGACATGATCGAACGAACCCTGGTGATCTGCTGAACGTCGTATCGTAGTCGACCCGACTCGCGCGAACGGTCCGAACGAATATGGAACGCTCCGTTATCTTCGGCGCGGGGCAAGTGGGATCACCGCTCGCGCGGATTCTCCTCGAGCAGCGACACGAGGTCGGGGTGGTCAAGCGATCGCCCGGCGGTATCCCCAGCGGCGCGCAGTCTTTGCTTGGCGACGCAGCAGACCGGGTGTTCTGCATCAAGGCCGCCGAAGGTGCGACAACGGTGTATCACTGTCTGAACCCACCGTACAGCGCGAAGGTGTGGGCCGACCTCGTGCCGCGCTACATGGGAAACCTCATTGAAGCGTCAGCTCGCACGGGCGCGCGGCTCGTCGTGCTCAACAACGTGTACATGCTTGGCAGACCGAACGGCAGACCCTTGACCGAAGACACGCCGATGAATCCGTCCAGCCGAAAGGGTGAGATTCGGGCGCGGGCGACTGAGATGTTGTTCGACGCGCACCGCCGAGGGGATGTCCGCGCGACTGAAGGCCGCGCGTCCGATTTCTACGGACCGGGAGGACGGCTCACTCTGCTTGGCGACTACTTCTGGCCTCGCGTCTTCAAGGGACGCAGCGGCCAGGTGATTGTGGACCCGGACATGGTTCATACCTACCACTACATTCCTGATGTCGCCGCCGGCCTGGCAACGCTCGGCAACGCGTCAGACGACGCGTTCGGAAAACCGTGGATGCTTCCGTGCCGCCCGGCGGAAACGTTTCGGGATCTCGTGCGACGTCTCGAGCAGCCGTTCGGGAGGTCCATATCGCTTCAGGTTGTCCCTGGCTGGATGCAGGTGGCGATGAGCGTGTTCATTCCGCCGCTGCGCGAGACCGGCGAGATGCGTTACCAGTGGGAAGAGCCGTTCGTCACCGACGACTCTCGATTCCGCGAACGCTTCGGCGTCGTGCCTGAAGCCGCCGACCGCGCGGCGGCTGCAACCGTCGCCTGGGCGCGAACCCATTACGCTTGACGATCCTTCGGGTATGCGACTACATCCAGCGTTTCGAGTACATCCAGACGAAACCGTGATACCTGCAGCTCAATTTCCGGACACTTCACGTCGCAAACTCGATAGCCGAAGTCATTGAGGTATTCCAAGTAGGCGTTCCCACTTGCCTTGGCACAGGTCCGCAGCCAGTATTCGTTTATCTCTGAAAAGATCACTGGGCGGTGATCGCGGATGATGCGGGACATTCCTCCCAATGCCTCGATCTCGTATCCTTCGACATCAATCTTTAT
>Ga0310810_10006745_pt1 | contig 13008 bp, 14 predicted proteins | sample NCmetagenome_FD_207641 | JGI IMG/M metagenome (GOLD analysis project Ga0310810, IMG submission 207641) | Soil microbial communities from experimental microcosm in Duke University, North Carolina, United States - NC | ecosystem: Engineered > Artificial ecosystem > Soil microcosm > Unclassified ... | reverse complement strand
ATGGCCAGGTCGCCAACCGGTGGACGTTCTACATCGACAAGAGCGGCAAGATCTCCTACATCGAGAAGGCGGTCAAGCCGGCGACGTCGGCTGAGGACATGGTGGCCAAGCTCGCCGAGCTCAAGGTCCCGATGAACCACAAGTAGAGCGAGTCGTTCACGCTTCTTCGTTCTCACTTCTCGGTTCGTGTTCAGGTTCAGGTTCAGGTTCGGGCCGCCGCAAGGCGGCCCGTTTTGTTTACGCCGCCACCCTGGCGTGAATCGCCTGCGCCATCTCACGTCCCAGCCGATCGACCTGATCCCAATCCGTCAGCTCATAATCGCGGCTGGTGTCGGTCGGCCCACCTTCCTTCTTCGCGATTCGTTTGATCAGGAAACGCACGAAGACGTTGTACTCGCGATACGCGAGTCGCCCGGCCACCGACAAGATGGCTGTCGGCGTCCATCCGTGCGCGGCAGGGAACGCCCGCGCGATGCGTTCAGCGTCGGCCACTTCGGTGGCGTTCTTCGACGCCGCGGCGAGGCTGACCGAGAAGAACGCCGACGGCACCGCATTCAGGTGTGCGGCGTGTTCGTGAACGAAGTGAGCGGCGGACTTCTGATGCCGCCCCATATGGAGCGATGCGCCGACGAGCGCGCCGTGGACGCGGCTCCAATCGATGGTCTCGGCCTCGGGCGTGGAGACGTCGATCGCCTGACTGTCGAGACCATGTTCGTGAAGCACCGCGGCGAGGCGAATCGCGATGAGCGCCGTCTGCCCTTCGGTGCTGGCGAAGAGCACGGGCACCTCGCAGCGGACGGATTCTGCAAGTGTGTGTGCCATGCCGATCATCAGGGCAAGTCGCGTACCTGCGAATGCGTCGGAATCGCGCGAAAACTCAGGAGTTTCAATCGTCGGGGCGCGCACGATCGGGGAATCTCGCGCGCACGGTGGGAATATCACCCGCCTTCGCTCGCGACGATGGTGAGGAACTCCGGCGCAGCAGGCTCTGCTCGCGTGCTAGAATCGTGATTCGCTCATCCACGCCTTGCCGGCGTAGCTCAGTTGGTAGAGCAGCTGATTCGTAATCAGCAGGTCGTCGGTTCGAGTCCGACCGCCGGCTCCAAATTCCTTAGATAATTCGCCAGTTTTAAGCATCAAGCGCAGACGCGATTAGCGTTTGACGCCCAAGTTGACGCCCACGAGATTTCTGGCGTTGCCCTTGCCAATGTGGGCGCGCATGCGATACGACGACCATCCGCGTCCCTGGTCTGAGCTTCAAACCTTCCTGACTTCCTCTGAGCTCGCTGGCTGTCTGGCCTTCGCCCAACAGCGAGGCATCAACCTCGAGACGTCCGAACCTGGCGAAGCCGAGCGGATGTACAGCGAGTGGCGATCAGCGGGTGCTCCGGAGTGCGACCCAGCCTAGTTCGCGCGTGGCGCTGGCTCGATTCGAGGGTCCCAACGGGTGACGGTTAGAATTGGCGCGCCATCGAGGAGCGGAAGGCGGCGACGAAACGATGACGTTCCAACCGGTCATTGCGGGGTCAGTCGCGCTATCCAGACGAGCCGCCTTACCGTGTGGATGTGTGGGTGTGGTCTTGGGGCGTGATGGCGCAGACGAGGTTCTATTCGGCGTCGAAGCGCCTTCCCCACAGTGCCCGCTGGAGCACGCCACTGACACCATTGCCTTGGTGAACGCGGGCACCAGTGTGACGCCGGTTGATCTTAATTCGTGGGACGCAGGTTAGCGCCGCCGTGGTTTGGGAGGGGCCATAACTACCAGCGATGAAGGCTCTGACGACGCGTCAGTATCTCGATCTGACGCTGGGCTTCGGCGTGATGATCACAGTCCGATACGGATTGCTCGGGACTGGCACGACTGCCGACATGAGCGCCGCTGCGGCAGGCGTGGTGCTCGTGTTGATCGGGGCGATCGGCCGCATTCGTCAGCGAAGAGGCTTTCCAACACCGTGACCGCGTACGTCACGAGTGTTGCAGACGATTGGTCGATGCCCGCGATGACGCCGTCAAATGACGATTCGTCCGTGGTCCGATGCCCTCGCTGTCGTCGATGGCATCCCGTTTGGGCTGCACACCGAAAGGCACGACACGCGTCGGGACTCGCCGTCGCTGCTACTACACGGCGGCGCGCTCCGCAACGATGCGACGTTGCGACCATCTATCCACAGCTACGACGATCGCTGAGGAACGCGCCGCCGTGTAGGGACAAAGAGCAGGGCGATTACTTCTGTCACGCGTGGGCGCCTGTCTCGGGCTGCCTGAACAGCTCCGAGCGCCGCGCCACAGTCGTCGGTCGATAGGGGTGCCGGAAGTGCGGTGGGTCCCATTCGCTAACCAACCAACGGGATGCCACCGCCGACAGTGCGGACAGCGGACCTCTAAGAAGTCATCGATCCACAACGTCATCATCTGACCGCATGGTCGTTGGCCCCTGTGACGTACGCGGTCAGTCCCGTCTGGGACCGTCCTCACGGTAGAAGGTTGACCAACAACACACTGGCGGCTGCAACCACCACGATCGTGAAGATCGCCATCATCGTGCTCGAGAAGTGCTCACTTCTGTCTCTCGTCGCCATGAAGCTCAACCCTCCATCGCTGGCTTGTGCAAAAACCTTCGCATTCGGATGTTGCATACGTGCGAGCGATTTGCGCCGAAGAGATGTGTGCGACACGCAACGACAGCGCTGATGAGCGCGGCTCCGCCGCTACAAAAACATGCTGAGGCAGAGGTGTAACCGGGACATAGGTAACACTTTCGGAGCGAACGGATTCTCCCCGCGATAGACGCTTGAACAGGTCAGCCGGTGCTTTCATGTCCAGCGCCTAGTGCGGGCGCTCGCGGTTATAGCACTCGACGAACGTATCAAAGCCCGCCTGACGCAACGCTCACGAGAAGAAGAAATCTTCGAGCGCCTTCCGGCTGACTTGCCACAATTCGAGTGGCTGGCCCTTGATTTCGAGTCGGCACGCACCGGCGGCATCGAAACTCGGTCGCGCCGTGAAGAGTTCGCTGCGCTCTCCCCTAGCGTTGTAGGCCGTCGCGACGATCTCGCTCGCTCCACGCTCGAACACGACACTACGAGAAGCCCGTTCGGCGCTGTGCGATGTCCGAGACACGATGACCTTCCACTCGTTGACTCGATTGAATTGGAAGACGTGCCGGCGTTCAGAGTCGTACGACCGAATCGTCTTCACATCTGAGTCGATGACCTGGACCAACGTCTCGAAAAGATAGCCAATCGAACATTCAGCACGAGCCTTCACCCAGTTGAGCGTCTTCGGAACGGACTCCATCTCTCAGCCCTCGAATGGTGCCGATGCCTGTCCCCGTGCACGAGGTATGGCGGATTATCCACCGATTGCTGTCGGGGCTCGCACCAGGCCAGCGATGCGGATGTGGGTTCCGGCGAACTTCACAAATGGAGAAATGGAGGTCGGGAGGCCGGCGAAGCGCGATTGCGAATGAACAGATCGCTGCGGGCGAGGCTTGCCCGCAGCCTTACAGAAGCTGACGACGACGAGGTGGTCTCGTATCTAGTGACCTAGCGCGCGAGCGCGTCGCCGATAAAACATGGCCAGCGCACCACCAACGGCAAGTAGGGCGATGCTGGACGGCTCGGGCACCGACGTGACAGAGCGGAACAACCAGATGCCGGCGTCGTCGCCTCGCGGTGACAACGGCGCACCGCTGTCTACGAGGTTCCCCCTGCCTGCCGTATCGGTGCCGCCCACCGCGGCATCGATAACCGCGGGCATGAACGCGGATCGCGGATCGAAGTAGATGCCATCCGCCGCCCATCCCATCACCGCTTGAGACGTGGCCGTCACAAAGGTCGGCGAGAACATCGCGAGAAACTGTGGTGCCCAAGTCGAGTCGACCTCGCTCACGGTGAGGGGCCGGTAGACAGTGCCATAGGCTGGATCGAATTCGAAACGCGAGAGCTGACTGGTGTCCAAGTCAGTGAGGTTCGCGACCAGGTCCATCACCTGGCTGGTGATCGCCCACGTCCAGCCCGCCACCTCCACGGTACCGAGGTTCGCGGTGCACGCGACGCTGCCCGTATTCGCGCAGACGGCATCCACCTCCCACCAGTAGAAGCCCGTGGATCCAGTAAGTTGCGCCCACTCACGGCCGGTCGTTGAATCCAGATACGCCACGGTCAACGGCGCGGCGCCACTCTCGGCCGCGGCCCCCCACGAGCACAGACACAGCATCACAACAAGAAATCGGCGGCAACGCATCACGAACCTCCCGCGTGACGCGCGTGCGCTGCAGACTCCGTACCGAGAAAGGCTCAGCCGAGATCTCTCCCTGCCGGTTTCCGTGCAACTGGCCGGGACAATCGCACTGACCCGCGGATCGGTGTACGGGTGATTATCGACTGGCGGTTGCGGCTATTGAGACGGTCACGTCCCGAGGCGGAGCGTTCAGATCGTTCTTGTCATAGGCCCAGACATGGCCGCATGCGTCACAGCGGTAATAAGTCACCCACGCGTCCTGACTGGCCGCTTCCAGCAGACGTCCGGGCCGTTCACAATGCGGGCATTTTCGATGCGGCATACGCGCACCCCAGTAGGCCGCACTATGAAGCTGGGTTGTGTCGACCACGTTAAGCGAAACCACTCGTTTCGATTAATTTGCGGTGACAAGTCGCGATCAGGCGCGACGAATTGGTGCGAACGTCTGCACCGCGTCGCGGGTGAGGAACTCGAGCAGCAGCGCGTTGCAGATGTCGGGCTTCTCGACAAGAAAACCATGTGACGTGCCGGGCACGATCGCGAGCTCGCCTACCGGAAGACCCTGATACAACGCGAGCGTGTGTTCGGGATCCATCTCATCATCGTCGCCAGCCATCACGAGCAACGGCCGCTTCATCGCGACGTGAAGCGCGACAATGGCGCCATCGCTCATCCCGAACAGGCGCGCCGGGCCGCCAACCACCTGCTCGAGAAACCACGCAGATCCACATACGCCTCGGTCATCCGACAATGGTAGCCAATGAATCTCATCCTGTTGGAGGACTGCGATCGTGGTGGTGACTCCTGCGTCACCCTCACCGGTGCACGCGCCACTCATCTGCTGAATGTGCTCCGCGTCACACCTGGGCAAACTGTGCGCATCGGTATGCTCGATGGCTCTTTCGGGACCGGCACCGTCGAAGCGGTTAACGATGGACGGGTAACGATGCGGTGCGTCTTCGATGCGGATGCGCCTCCGCGCCCGCGCGTAGACGTGCTGCTCGCGCTACCACGCCCAAAAGTGCTTCGCCGGTTGTGGGCACAATTCGCAGCGCTCGGCGTCGGACACATCATCCTGACGAACGCGAGCCGCGTCGAGCGCGACTACTTTGACGCGCACGTTTTGCTTGAGACCTGCTACCGTTCCCTGCTCATCGAAGGCCTCCAGCAAGCGCGCGATACGCGGCTGCCGCGGGTCTCCATTCACCGCCAGTTCAGGATTCTCGTTGAGGATCAGCTTGACGCTCTGTTTCCCTCAGGCGTGCGGCTCGTCGCCGATCCGAGCGGACGTACATCCATCGCGAACGCGCTCGCCGGCCGTGACGAGCGCGTCTTGCTTGCAATCGGACCGGAAGGTGGATGGAACGAGTTCGAGCTGAACCTCCTCGCCGGCCACGGCTTCACGCGTGTTGGCCTGGGACAACGCACGCTGCGTGTTGACACCGCGTGCATCGCGCTCCTTTCACAAGTCCATTCGTCGCTCGCCTAATACTGCGAGCAGCCGTTCATCGCCCAGCTCGCGAGCGTTGGCGCGCCATTCGGGCTTCACGGTCGCTCCCGCACCGAGAAGTATCGACATGACCGTGTAGTACCGCTCTGGATCGACCGACGGTGTCTTCGGGTTCACCAGACCGAAGAATGCCCATTGCAGCGGCGTCCCGTCCCAGGTTGCGTCCTTCGCATCGACCGGCGCGCCCCGCTCCAGTAAAACCCTGACAGTTTCGACGTGACCGCCGCCAGCGGCCCAGTGCAACCCGGTTTGGCCGTGATGCTTTACGCGCGCGGTGAGATCCATTCCGTTATCGAGCAGGAACTGGACAACGAGCGGATGGCCGAACTCGCAGGCCCACGTGAAACCGTCTTCCATCTGCTCGCGAGTTGCGGGCGGACGCAGACCGCCAGTCGCGTTGAAGAATCCTTCGACGAGATCAAGCCTGCCGACGCCCGCCGCACCTTCGAGGTCCAGAGGTGCTCCGCGCCTCGCGAGAAACTGAGCGGCTTCCTGACGGCCGTTATGCAGACACGCATTGACCATCGACCTCGCACCGGTCTGGCCGATAGCGGCACCATGCTCGAGAAACACTTTCAGCAGGGGAATCAACACACCACTGACCACGGGTGTGATGCTCGTCGCAACCAATCCGATCGTTGTCCAACCACCGCCATACATGTCCGCCACGGATTCGATGTCCGCACCGGCGCGCAACAGGAGTCCCGCGACGTCGGGCGCATTGCGCGGTGTCTTCTGCCGGAAGTACTCGATGCCATTGGCGGCGACGTAGTGCAGCAGTGTCGAGTGATGCCGTCGCATCGATCGGGCGCGAATCAGCTCGCGGTTCTCTGCCAGCAGCCGCTCGAGCGTCGTGACATCTCCCGTGACGATCGCATCGGCGGCCGTCTCGAATTGCGCGACCGCATACACCGGCTGCGTCATCGCCCGTTGAAAAGACTCGAACGCCTCCCACCCGTCGAACTCGTGATTCCTCGCGATGATCACGCGCGCCTCACCAGCTGAGTAGTCGGGCGCGAGTCCGCCGGGCGTGGACGCAGGCGGACGGCTCTCGCGAAACAACGGCTCGTGCGCACGCAGCAGTCCCTCGAGTGACGCGACGTCCGCCGCAACAACGGCTCGCTCTGCCTGTCGCCACAGTCTCGACGGCGACGGTGTCGACGCGAGTGCTTCGACTCGCGCCGCAAACGTCGGCCAGCTCTCGTCGCCATGCTCGCGTGCGATGACGAACTGCGCGTCAGCGAGCGTTATCGACGACGATGCGCGCGGATGGATTTCGTGAACGCGCTGAAGCGCATCGGCGTCTCCCGCCACGCACGCCCTCACGAGCTCTTTTGCTTGCTTTTTGTATTGAGAGAGGTTCGGACGATCGGGCAGCTTACGGACCGGCATACGAATCTCCTTTCATTGCTGCCTGGGAGTCCGCCCAAATCAGGCTGAAAGAAGCTTCGTTGTTATCGACACCGATGGGTGGGCACGGCCCTTTCCGCGGACTGGATGCGCCCCTGCGCGCGAGGCCCAGTATAGCCCCGCGCGCAGGCCACGTCAGCTGGCGCGACGATGAACATCCTGCTGAAACGCCGGCAGCCCCGACAGCGAATTCGGCGCATTCAAGTGCGCGCCTTCGTCGACACCCACGCCGAGTCGATCGACCAGCTCGCCGCCGAGCCAACCTGCAAAAGCGCCCATGAGCAGCGCGATCACCTGGACCGCGAACAACGTCGTCGTCGGCATCGCGTCCACAGTGTTGCTCCGCGTCCACCACGAGTACGCAAACAGCAGCACAACCAGTACGTTCGTGCCGCCATGCAGCAGACCGATTCGCTTCGCTCGCGTCCCGTCGGGAATCGCGAGCCAGTCGATCAATCCGAACACTGCTGCGAGCAGACCGCCAATGACTCCGGCCAGGATGTTCCAGTAGGCGACGACGCCCAATATTACGTTGTCGCGCGCCAGTGACAGCGCGTCGAAGATCACCGACATGACGAACAACCCGAGCGGCAGGACGACGAGCATCGGGTGAATCGGATGACCCAACAGTTTTACTCGACTTTCCATGATGCTCCTTTCCAGCACGTCCCCACGGACGCGCGTCCGCGCGATCAGCCGAGATCCCCGCTGATCCGCTGGGAGCAAAACGCACGCCGTCACGTCACACAGTTGTGTTCGGTCCACGCCCGCGAAACGTTAAGAGCGGATATGGCCACACTCAGCAGATTGGAACGGCTCCGCCTGGCAGCACGACGGTTGCGCGAAATTGAGATCGAGGCCGCGGCAATCTACCGAAACTTCCCCGAGCTGGATCGCCGGCCGAATACTGGGCGTGGGCAACGGTTGTCGCCGATTGCTGAACAACAAGCGCGCGCGCGCGCCGACCGCCCGATCAACTGGGCGGCGAAGCTGCATTGAGTGGCCGGTCCCACAAGGACCGGCCCTGCTATGCGAATGTTCAGATGCCAGTGATTTGTACGTTGGCGCCGTCCGGATCTTTCACGTGGAAGCCGAACTCGAGGTTCTCGCGCGGCGTGAGCCCTATCGATTGCAGCTCCTTCGTCACGGCCTCACGATTGAAGCCATCGACGCCGATCGCAAAGTGATCGATGAGTCCGGGTGGTGGTTCGACGCGTAGCGAGACCAGGACTTTGCCGCCGGTGCCGAGCCGCGAAATCTTGTTGGCCTTGTCTTCGTTCTGCACTGAGAGGCCGAAGACACGGTTGTAGAACTCGATCGACCGCGCCATGTCGCTCACCAGCACCGAGACGTGATTGATGCTGCCCGAACGCAGGGGCGCGGCCGAGGCCGTGGTCCCTGCGCCGGCGGCCGCGAGCATCGCCAGCGCCTGAATGAGCTCGCGCCGCGTGACGCGACCACGCTCGTACCCGTCGACGAGATCATTGATGAGCTGCACGTGTCGTCTCCTTGAACGCAGGTTTATAGTGTGGGCGCGCGTGTGCGCGCGGCGCAGTGTAATCGCCCGAATCGGCGCGGGTCAAAGCGATCTGTGCAACGGGACACCCCTCTACGTTCACTAGACAAAGGGTTCTGATGGCGGAGATCCGGCGGTTGGCGGTCTGCCTTGATGGCACCTGGAACAATCGCGACGATTCCACAAACGTCCTGCACCACTTCGCGCTGACCTCGGAGTGCCGCGACAAGCGCGTGGACAACGACAGGGTCACGCAGCTGAAGTTCTATCTCGAAGGTGTCGGCACGGGTCCGCTCGACGCGATAACAGGTGGCGGCTTCGGCTTCGGTCTCGAGACGAACGTCCGTGCCGCATACAACTGGCTGGTCCAGAACTATCAGGACGAGACCGCGTTCACACCTGCCGACGAGATCTACATCTTCGGATTCAGCCGCGGCGCATTCACGGCGCGATCGCTCGTCGGTTTCATCAGCACATGCGGGCTCTTGCGTCGTGGCGCGCCGCTCACCGTCAACGAGCTCTGGAGTGCTTACTGCCTCATCGGCCGCGCGCGCGAGCATCACAGCGGTCCGCTCACCGATCTCTTCCCCGACGCGCCGGTCGAGTTCCGACGCATTACTGAACTCGTCTGGGATCCCTGGCTCGTTCGCCAGAAGGAAGCGCTCACTCCGCGACAGCCCGGTCGCGTGCCTGGCCAGCGCGCCGACACGTTAAACCCGACTGAGGCGTTGCTGGTCCGCTGGTCGCGCCGCGTGAAGATCACCTATTTGGGTGTCTACGACACGGTCGGTGCGGTGGGATGGGATGCGCTCGCCATCCCCGCCGTTCGCAGCCGGCTCGCCCTGCATCACAACATGCGGCCGACAACGCTGATTCAGAAGTGCCGGCATGCGTTGGCCATCGACGAGCACCGCAGCAGCTTCAAGCACACGCCGTTCGTCGCGTACATCAGTGGCGACACCGCCGAGAGCGAGCTCAAACGGATCGACGGCGATCTGGCACCACGGAAGGACGCCCAGGGCGATCCGGTCGGTGCACTGGCATCCGCCTGGACACGCCGCATCGAGCAGCGCTGGTTCGTCGGTTCACACGCGAACGTTGGCGGAGGATACGGGAGCAATCCCCTCGCCCAGCAGCCGCTTGCGTGGTTGCTCGAGGGCGCACGCGAGGCTGGCTTGATCAGCGATCCGCTTCCGAAGAACGGCATTCCCGACAAGCGGCTGGGCCCGCATGACTCCTTCATGGAATTCGCCAAGCCGTTCTGGACCACTGTGCTGCGCGCCAAACGGACGTATCGGACCATCGATCCCGATCCCGACATCCGCGCCGAACGACGCCAGCGCACGGAATCGTCGGCGTTCATGCTCGTCAACATCAACGAACAGGTGGATCCGGGCGCCATCGAGTATTACGCGCGTCATGACGATGTGCAGCCGCCGCCGAATCTGGTCGAGTACGCACGGCGAAAGAAGGCGCGCGGCAAAGACCTGACGTCGCTCGCCGATCGCAGACCGAGACATCCCTGGATGGGTAACAGCGTCGCCCCGTACATCATGTTGGCGCTGTGGGCGACGCTGGCCGCCGGCGGCATTCTCGCCGTGGACCTCGTGTTCCGTATCTGGCTCACGGACTGGCCACCGTCGTGGTCATTGGCGGTTGCCGCCGCGGTGTTTGCGTTGGTTGACTGGGCCGAGAGCTGTCAGAACTACACGATGGCCGTGCGCGGCGCCTCCCCCGCCCGCCGGGCCTTCCTCGATTCCATCTACTGGACACGCACCCTCGGCGTCGTGCTGTTCATTTTCGGCGCGCTCGGCGGCATGACGTCGCTGATCTTCCGTGGCACAAGCGCGACGGCGATGATCGATGCGCTCGACAAGGCGTGGGCGCTGACGCAGTACTTCGGGGTCGTCGCCTTCGGCGCTGGACTCGGCGTCGGCCTCGGCGTCGTGTTCAATCACCTCTATGCCAAAGCCACGTCTCCACGACCGAGCGTGGTGATTTATGCGACGGTGCTCACGCCGCTGGTCATCGCCGGCATGATCCCCCTGGGCATCGTGGCGGTGTTCGAAGTGTGGCGCATCGTTGCGCCGGCGCTCGGTGTGACGTCGGCGATACCCTCACCGATCGCGCCCGATGCGCAATTCGCCGGTCTCCTCTTGCTGTTGCAGCTCTCGTTGATCTACTTCGTCAACGCGCTCACGTGGGCCGGCGAGCCGATGGCCAAGGCCCATCTCGGCTCGATCGTTCCGCTGCAAATGTGCTTCACGCCGGGACAGATCGATTCCTGCCTCGACCGGTGGTGCACGATGCTCCGCGGCCACTCCGCCACCCGCTGCGTGATGTCGGCTGTCGTCCGTGAGGCGTTGTATCGCGACATCATCGGCTTCATCCCGGTGTACACCGGCGTTTTCACGTTCGGCCTGTGGTTCGGCTACTCGCAGCTCGGGTGGTCATGGCTTCACATCGTCTGGTGGGCGCTGCCGCTGACCACGCTGCTTGCCGACTACGCCGAAGACCTCTGTCACCTCCGATGCCTGCGTTTGCACCGGAGAGGCAAGTGCCCGTCCGTCGGGCTCGCACTCGTTGGCAGCGTGATGACGTGGGTCAAGCTGATCGGCTTCATCGGTGAAGGCCTGTTGACGCTGGCGATCGCGACCGCTGCGACCATCCGCATCTACGAAGCTCCGAACGGTTACGGCTGGCGCGGTCTCGTCGTGCTTGGCATCTCCGTCGTCGCCGGCTTGATCCTTGGTGGATTGACTGTCGGCTCGATCGTCTACCGCAAGATCACCGGCACGTCGCGGAAGTCGACGCCCGTCTCGGCCGATTCGCGCGGCATCCCGCTGACGGAGAGTACCGGCGTTTGACTCTCCTGTTCGGCTCCTGGACCGAGCGATGGGTCGCTCTACGGCAGCGATGTGGATCAATGGTCGCGCGCCACTGACTTCATCGAGCGGGCGCTCGCGTATAAGACGTCCGATGAAAGACCGTCGCACCCGGGCGCGTCGTTGTGACCTCGATGCGACGCAATCGCTTCAGCGGATCCGCATTGCTCGACGAGTAGGCCAACACGTAGTAGTCGCTCGTCTCAGCGTCGATGCGTTTCAGTCCGGCGCTGAAGTTATTCATGTTGACCATCGCAAACCCGCCGGTCGCTTCCGCGATCACTCGCAGGCTGTCCTGCGACGTGCCCAGGTGCGCGCTCCACTCCGGTGTTCTGATGTCCTGGTCCACGTCGGGTCCAGCGGCCAGTCCGCGCGGGTCGATCGTGTAGATCGTCGCGTTGGCCCGATTCGCCGCCCGCGTCAGCTCCGCCAGTTCCTGTACGAGGTCGGCTTCGGCCAGCATCTGGCTGCTTTGCTGTGTGCGATAGAACGGATCGTTCTGCAGGTCCGCCGCATCGACTCGTGATCGCAGCGCCTGCTGCTCGAGACGCGACTGGGCGAACGGATTGAAGTCGTAGCCGGTGCTGATATAGATGACGGCCTTGCGCCGGCCCTGCACCTTCTCGAGATTCCGCATCTGCTCGTAGGCCAACGACAACGCCACATGGGCGCGATGGCGCAGCTCTGTCGGCCCCTGCGACCCTTGCGCGCCTTCGATGACTTCGCGAGGACTGAGTCCATTGCCCTGGATCTTCGTGATCGCCGACTCGAGTACCTGTCGGTCGTAGGTGAGCTGCTCGGAGATCGATGAGTACCCCGTCGACACGATGCCGAACATGTCGCCGCTGTGAATCAGGTCGCGGAGCGCCTGGCCGACGATCTGGCGCGCTTTCTGCGCCTGCGCGGGCTCGAGATGGAAGTCGTCGATGATGATGACGAAGATGCGGCCCGACGTGTCGTTACGTGGGCGGTTCGCCGGCAGGATCAGCCCGTCGCGCCGCGGCGCTGGCGGTGACAGCACGTTGTGCTCACGGCCACCATGGATCATCGTCAGCGAGGTGATCTCCTGTTTCACCCCGTCCTCGTAGACCGCAAACTCGCCGGCCTTGAGGTCGGCGATGAACTGGCCGCGGGCGTCACGCACGATGACATCCGTCTGCACGAGATCGACGTTGGCGGTAAACGTCGGCGTTTGTGGCGGTCGGGTTTGTCGAGCGGGGTCTTCCTTAAGCGCCATAGCGCGAAGCGCGACGGCGGCAGACCCCGCGGACAGCGAGACCGAGATCGCGGCAAGCAGGGCGGCTGTGATGCGCATGGTCATAAGACGTATATGCTTAGCGGATGGCTGAGACCGTCTCCTTCAAGAGCAATGGCGGCACCGCGTCCGGTTATCTGGTGAAACCGGCATCGGGGTCAGGACCCGGCCTGCTGGTGATCCAGGAATG
>Ga0310810_10006744_pt1 | contig 13009 bp, 11 predicted proteins | sample NCmetagenome_FD_207641 | JGI IMG/M metagenome (GOLD analysis project Ga0310810, IMG submission 207641) | Soil microbial communities from experimental microcosm in Duke University, North Carolina, United States - NC | ecosystem: Engineered > Artificial ecosystem > Soil microcosm > Unclassified ... | reverse complement strand
CCGGGAATGGGTCCGAGGTCGCGGGCGAGCACGAAGTGCATGGGCGCCGTGCCTGCCACACGAACCGGCCACTGGGCTTCCTGCTTCGAATAGCCAGGCGCCTCGACGACGAACGTCCACGTACCGGTCCTCAGACCGATCATCGCCCAGCGTCCTTTGTCGTCGGTGGTCGATGTGATCTGGGAGGGATACGCGTCCTTATTCATTGCCCTGACGGTTGCGCCCTTCATCGTCTTTCCGGAGGTGTCTTTCACAGTACCGGACGCTCTCGCCGTTTGCGCGACTGCCGGAACAGCCAGGCAGATGACGATGACGGTGGCTAGGGCAAGCGAGGCGCGTCGCATGAATTTCCTCCTCAAAACGAGGCCATCGCGTCCCCGTCACGCGAAGCGCTTAGTATCTTAGCCCAGACGGGTTTGCACCCCGGATTCCGGGATTTTGTCGCCGTACATCTGAGCGTCGGCCTCGCGAATTGCTGCGCGGAAGCCCTCCTCGGGGGAGACCGGCGCCACCCCGACGCTGATACCCAGATACTCGGGCAGTGCGGCCCCGATGCGTTCTTGCTCGAAGGCCGCCTTGAGGTTGCTGGCCTTGGTTTGGGCCTCCTCCAGTCCGCATGAGAGCAGTAGGAGGAACTCGTCGCCTCCCCAGCGGATGGCGTAGTCCGATTGGCGGACCTGACCCTTAAGCAGGTTGCCAATCATCCAGAGCACAGCATCGCCGCGATCGTGGCCCAGTGTGTCGTTCAGCCGCTTGAAGTGGTTCAGATCGATGAACACCACCGACAGCGGCGTCCCGTATCGGCGATGGCGCTCGATTTCCCGTCGCTCCACTTCATCGAAGAAGCGGCGGTTGTGACATCCGGTCAACGGATCGGTGATGGCCAGCCGCCGCACCTCTTCGTTCGCGCCGGCCAGGCGTCGATTGGCGAGGCGCAACTCGTCGGTCATGTCTTCAAAGACGAGGATGTGCATCCCGAGCGCGACAAACAGCGTGGTGATGACCGTCACTGCGGACAGGCGCTGCCCGGTGCCGAGATCCATGAAGAGCGACATCATGCTCGCGATCAGATGACTGCTGCCGATCAGGCTCAGGCCAACCCCCATGACCAGTGCGCCCGCCGAGCGTGCTTGCCGCGCAAGATGGAGATAACCGACGCCGGACCATGCGAGCAGCCCCGCTGTCGCCACCGTACCGGTGAGGACCACCTTCGGGAGCGGCACCACGAAAGGCGCAACGAGGAACCACAGCGCTGCCGCAGACATCGCTGTGATACGCCGTCCATTCCAGTGAATTGAGTGCTGTGGAAATGACTCGACCGACAAGCGCATCAATCCCGCGGCCGACACGCTGAACAGGAGCGCGAGTCCTGTCAGCACGTTGCCCAATGTCGGGTCGGAGTACGGACGCGCGACGATTCCCAGCCCACCCGCAACCAGCAACCAGCTACCGATCCAATAGACGACGAACGAACGGCCGCGATAGAGATACAGCAGGCTCAGCATCGCCGCGGCGAGGAGCGCTGCATACGCCGAGATCAAACGCGGATGAATCGTGACGGGTGTGGCCAGCGGAATACCGGGAAGTACCGTGGTCGCTTCAGCCGAGCTGACGGTGGAGGCTTGCGCGTGGACGACGGGTATCGCGAGAGGCGAGACGAGGACGACGGCTATCAGTACAGCTGATAGAGCATCAGATAGACGATGACGCCGGTGACCGAGACGTACAGCCAGAGAGGCAGCGTCCATCGAGCAATCCTGACATGTCGTTCAAACTGCGACCGTAGGCCGCGTGTCGCCGTAATGAGCACCAGCGGCAGGATTACCGCCGCGAGCACGACGTGCGTGATCAGGATTGCGAAGTATATGCCACGTATCGCGCCGGTTCCGGGGAACGGACGTGAACCTGTGTGCAGGTGATAGATGACGTAGCTCGTCAGGAACGCAGCTGAACAGATCAGCGCGGCGATCATGCTCCGCTTGTGGGCCACCTCGTGCCCGTTGCGAATGAGCGCGTACCCGGTAATGAGAAAGACAGCCGAGGTACCGTTGAGCAGTGCGTTGAGGTGAGGAAGAGCAGAGATGCTCAGATCCACAGACGATCGGCGACCAGGGCGCCCCAGAGCAGCGGCAGATACGTGATCGAAAACAGGAACAGCCGTCGTGCGCTGGCGATCGAGCGCTCGCGCGCGAAGAGCGCGCTCAATCCAATGAAGATGAAACCGAGAATTGTGGCCACGATGCTGTACGGCGCAGAGGCGAGTCCAACGAGCGCGGGCAGCAGGCTCACCGGCCACAACGCTGCCGCATACAGCAACGCTTGATGCCCAGTGCGCCGCCCATCGGGCTCGAGCACGGGAAGCAGTGGAATACCCGCTCGCGCGTAGTCCTCGCGATGCATCCAGGCAATCGCGAGGAAATGCGGCATCTGCCAGAAGAAGACGATGCCAAAGAGGACGAGCGACGCCAGCGAGATATCGCCAGTCGCAGCGGCCCAACCAATCACAGGCGGCAGCGCGCCAGGGATAGCGCCAACGAGAGTCGCGAGTGATGTTCGTGTCTTCAGCGGCGTGTAGGCCAGGACATAGCTGGCGGATGTCGCGAAGGCGACGACGGCGGCTGTGGAATTGGCGCCGAACGTCAGCTCGATGAGACCGAGCGATGTCAGCACAACGCCGAACCACGTGCCTTCGTTCACGCCGAGGCGCCCCTGCGGCAGTGGCCGCCCGCTCGTGCGGCGCATCAAGCCATCGGTTTCTCGTTCCCACACCTGGTTGAGCGCCGCTGCGCCTCCGGCCACCAGTGCTGTGCCCAGCAGCGTGTGCACGAGGAGCGGCGTGGCCACTCCGTCCGGCGACGCCAGATACAGACCGCCAAGCGTCGTGATCAGGACGAGCAGATTGAGCCGCGGCTTGGTCAGCGTGACGAAGTCAGCCGCGCGTGATCTGGTGCCGGTAACGGCATGACGATCGATGGCCGCATTTGCGGTGGTCACGCGTGATCTCCGGCCGTGGAATTGGCGGGTCCAAAAGGACCCGTCCTACGTACGGTCATGGGACGGCCGTAGGCCGGGTCCTGTTCTTTGGACCCGGCGGCAAATCTTGCGCGATGCGCTCGAAGCGTCAGCACGAGTGACGTCACCAGCACCGACGCGCCGGTCACGACGTGCAGGGAGTTGATGATGAATTCCTTCTTGCTGAGCACCGTCAGCGCGCCGAGCGTCACCTGCACCAGCAACAGCGCGAGCAGCAGCATCGCCGGCCGCCGTAACTCACTCCGTGATTTGTGGTGATAGAACACGTGACCCGTCGTGGCAAGGATCGCCAGGCTCACGATCACGGCACCAAGACGATGCGCGAAGTGAATCGCGATCTTTGGATCCCACTGCGGCGGAATCAGCTGACCGAACATCAGCGGGAAGTCCGGGATCGCCAGCCCCGCCCCGGTGTGCCGCATCGTCGCGCCGACCACGATTTGTAGATAGATCAGTCCGGTTGTTACCGCGGCCACGCGTTGCAGCGTGAGATCGTCCGGCGCAGGGCCGTTGGTGGCGTAGGCGCGCTTCCATCCCTGCGACGTGACCAGCGCAATGGTCATCGTCAGACAGAATACGAGCTGCGCAAGGCTCGCGTGCGCGATCGAGATCGGATCCGGCAGATACCACAGCACCGTGATGCCGCCGAGGACGCCTTGCGTGATCACAGCAGCGAGCGCCAGATATCCGAGCCGTCGCACCCACCGGCGCGTCTCCGCGCGCCAGAGCCATGCCGCGAGGATGACGATGAGAAACCCCACGGTGCTCGCGATGAGTCGATGGGTGTGTTCGTACCTAATCCCGCCCACCATCTTCTCGAGCGGAAAGAAGAACATGAAGTAGCCGTAGGTGTTCGGCCAGTCAGGGACTGATAAACCCGACTCAGTGCTGGTGACGAGACCGCCCGCGAAGATCAAGATGCCGGTCGTTGCCGCGACCAGCATCGCAAAGAGATGAAGCATCACACCTTGAAGACGAATGAGATCTTTTTCGATTCCTTGGGACCGAGCGTGACCTGCTGCGTTTGTTTGCCGAGCTTTTCGTGCCAGGCCTCGATCGTGTAAGTGCCGGGCGGTAGACCGGCGAGCGCGAACGCTCCGGCCTTGCCGCTGGTCGCGTAGAACGGATGCTCGAGGACGCCGACCCAGGCGTTCATCCACTTGTGGACGTCGCACTTGAACGGCAGCATCACCTCGGGCGCTGTGAATGTCGTCGTGTATTTCATGCCCTGCAGCGCCTGCCCTCGGTTGAACTCACGGTTCGCCATCGGCAGTGCGTGGATGTTGTGTAGCGTCTCGTCGCTGTTCACGATATCGAGCGACTGGCCGACCTGAATCCCGAATACGCGGGGCGTGTACGAGCAGCCCTTCTGATCGAGCACCACTGGGCTCGGCGGAACGGGGAACTTCAGATTGCCCAGGCCATCCTTCACGTACACGAACACGTTCTCGAGTCCGCTGTCATCCGAGACGACAAAAACCGGTGTCGTCGCTGCGCCGAGCTTCATGCAGTACGGATCCGAGCTCATGTTGATCGGCGGATTCGGTGGCGGCGTGCCTTGCAGCGTGACGACGCCGGTGATCGCGCCTGCGGTCGACGGATCGACAGGGTTGGTCGCGGGCGCCGCATCTTTCGGCGCGGTGGATTCTTCTTTGGCACCGCCGCTACAGGCGGCCAGGATCACCGCCATGCTCAGCGTAGCGACGCACGCGAGCAGGCGAAGTCGTGGATGCATCGATAACTCCGGAATCCCTAATTTTATGACACCCCGCCGGCGGCCGTAATCTTGCGGAGGACGCGGTCCTGCATCCACTGCGGGCTCCACCAGTCCACGGGCGTAACCTGTTGCCCACCAACGATCATCGTGAAGTGAAGGTGGTCGCCGCCAGCCAGTCCAGTCATGCCGCTGCGGCCCAGCTCGTGGCCTTTCTCGACCATATCTCCGACTTTGACCGCAATCGAGGAGAGGTGCCCGTAGAGGGAGAGCACGCCCATGCCGTGGTCGATGACGACGCAGTTGCCATAAATGCCCAGGTCCGAGGCATGCACGATACGGCCTCGCTGGGACGCGACGATGGCCACATTGGCGGTCTTGGCGAGATCGAAGCCGAGGTGGACCTGTTTATCGACGTCCTTGCCCTTATAGGTGTAGGTGCGCGTATCGGCGAACTTGGCTTCCACCTGCGAGTTGCCGAGCTGCTGGAACGCGTCCTTGAAGAACAGCTCTGGCGAACTCTTCTTCGAGAGCTCCACCAAATATTGATTGTTTTTCTTCCGCAGGTCGCCGTTGATCTTCAGAAAGCCCGCGAGCACATCGTCGGTCGGAATCTTCTCGTCCGGTGAACCGCTGGCAATGGCCGGCACCACCCGCTGCAGGAATGCGTCGTCGAGCGGAATCGTGCTCTTGCCGTACGGTTTCGGGAACACCATGTGATCGACGGGGACGACCACTTCGTTGCCCGCCGGATCGCGCGCGAACACCTGCACCGGCGAGCGCGGATCCTGATCGAAGAGCATCGCGAAGAACGCGACGCGCAATGCCGGATCGCTGCTGATGCCGGCGCCCTTCGCCGGATAGCCGGGATACTCGATATTTCCAACGCGCACGCCCGATTCCACGTCGTCAGGTGAAACGCGATAGACCGCGAACTCGCTGCCACCGAGGTTGATGTAGTGGAACGTCGAGACGACCGAGGCGCGCGGCGGGTCGAGCCGCACCTGCACGTCGTGCGTGGCGGTGGATTCCGCCTGCCGCAGGCCGTAGACGACCGGCCGCTTCGCGTGGACCACAATGCGTGCGGCTCCGGCCTGTAATTCGGGAATCGCCTGCTTCCCGATTGGGCGCATGACGTAGATTTTTTCCGCGCTGTCGGCCTTTGCCGCGTCCGGCTTCTGCGCGTCCAGCGTATAGACCGGGAAGGTCTTGCCGTTCTGTTCGACGGCGACGTCCACACCGGAGAAGAGGCCGCCCGGTGCCTGCACCATCAACTCGACTGTGCCGGTCCGCCCGAGGAATTTTCCGGGCTGGCGGATTTCGATCGTCGGGCCCGATTGACGTCCGGCCCAGACCCACGCGCCGCTGACGACAACGGCCGCGACGACGAGGAGAAACATCAGAAATTTCAGGAGTGCACGCATCTTCCGAATGATAGCGCGCGGCCCGTCGGATTGCGTTGTTTACATCGCCGCGCTCCGCGAACGCGACTTTGCCGCCCCGCGAGGTCCCGTCTTGAAAAAGCTGCTCGTTGCACTGGCATTTCTTGCCCCGGTGATCTTTACGTTCGTTGTCGATCCGCCCCGCGTCGTGTTCACGGGCAACGCGGTTCTGTTCTCTGGCACAGAGGTGGAACGGGCGTCCCGGGTTCACATTCGTCGCCGAGTCGGCGGACAACCGTCAACCCGGCGTTGGGCTCGATACGTTCAGGGGGACGATTCGCGATCCAGATGGACTAGAGGTGCTCCACACTGGCGGTGCGCTCAGCGCGGGCAATGTCAAGAACGTCGATTAGAGGCGGCAGCCCACGGCTGCACGAAATCGGATGGGTCCGTTCGGGGCCCCCCCGGGGCTATTGCGCGCGCAGTGCAACCGCCGCATCGACGCGCGTGGCTCGGCGGACCGGGATGAGCAGCGCGAGAGTCGCGCATGTGACGAGGATCGCGATCGAGACGGCGACCGTCATCGGATCGAACGGCGACACCTGATACAGCAGATCGCGCACGAGTCGCGCCACGATCACGATCCCGAAAGCCCCCATCACGAGGCCACCCGCGATCCATCCGATGCCTTGTCGCAGGACGAGCGCGGCGATCGCTCCTGGGCGCGAGCCGAGCGCCATGCGCACGCCGAACTCGCGTTCGCGTGACGCAGTCATGCTGGCGAAGAGCGAATACACGCCGACGGTCGCGAGGAGCAGCGCGAGCATCCCGAATGCGGTCATGAGCAGGACCGGCAGGCGCCGGCCGGTGAGGCCATCGCCGAGTCGTGCCGGCAAGGTCATGACCTGCTGCAGTGGCAGTCCACGATCGAGTCCGGCCAACTCGCGCTCGATGGGTTTGACCACAGCGAGAGGGTCCCCCTTGGTGCGGACCATAAACGTGATGATCGGCACGGGGATCTGACGTGTGGTGGCATACGCCATCGGTTCAGCGTCTCGACGCGCGCGGTCGTTTCGAACGTCGCCGACGATCCCAACGACCTCGACGAGCGGTGAATCGAGGTCTGGCCCCAGACGCAGCCGCGAGCCGATCGCGTTGCCATTCGGCCAGAAACGCCGTGCCATACCCTCGCTGACGACGACGACCCGTGGCGAGTCCGGACGATCTTGTGCGCCGAATGTGCGGCCCTGTTGCAGCGGAATGCGGAGCGTGCGGAAGTAGTCGTCGGACACCACCGTGCTCAGCACGAACGGCTGCGCCTCGGTGGCTGGTGTGCCTTCGGGACTCACGCCCATTCGTTGACGAACGGCTGTGGGCAACGACGTGGCGGTCGCGACCGACTCGACGCCTGGAAGCGCACGAATCCGCTCTTCGAATTGCTGTCGGAATTGGAGCCACAGCTGCGGGTCTCTGTAGTTGCGAGGCGAGAGCGTGACGATGCCGGTGAGCACGTTCGCCGGTTCAAAACCGAGCGACGCGCCAGTCATCGCCCACAGGCTGCGCGTGAGCAGCCCGGCGCCGACGAGCAGACTGACGCAGAGCGCGAGCTGCGCGGCGACGAGCGTACCGCGCAGGCGTCGCGAATGTCGGCCCTCACTCGATCCCCGTGACTCGTCGCGCAGCGTGCGCTGTGTCTCGCTCCGGGAGACCGACAGCGCGGGCGCGAGGCCGAACAAGACACCGGTGCAGAGAGCCAGTGCCGACGTCGCCAGTATCGCGCCCCAGTCGAGTGACGGTTCGGCGTAAACGGGCAGCGCCCCCTTTGCCAGATCACTGATGCGATCGAGGGCGACGATGGCGAGGAGCATGCCGGCGACACCACCGATGGCGGCCAGTACCGTGCTCTCGGTGAGCAGCTGTCGTACCAAGCGCGATGTTCCGGCTCCGAGCGCGGCGCGAACGGCGAATTCCTTCTTTCGCGACAGGGCCCGTGAGAGCAGCGATGCCGCGAGGTTGGCGCACGTGATGAGCAGTACCAGAGACGCGCTGGCCATGAGGACGAGCAGCGGCGCGCGCGTGTCGCCGACCATCGACGTGCGGAGCGGCATGGCGCGCATGGTCAGTGAGCCGTTGTCGGCGGCGTATTCGCGAACCAGCTCAGACCAGATCCGCTCGACCTCGCGTGCGCCAGCGTCCTGGCTGATGCCGGGCTTGAGGCGACCAATCAATCCGAGCCACTGCGATCGGCGTGCGGTGATTGGGTTCGCGACCACCGGCGCGCGATCGAACGCGAGGAAGAAATCCACCTGACCCATCGGCGCGACGAAGCCGTCGGGCAGGACGCCGATGATCGTACGCGTGACACTGTTGACGCGTGCGTCGCGTCCGATCACGTTGGGGTCCGACGCGAAGAGCCGCGTCCACGCGCGATGAGACAGCACGACCCGTCCGCCCGTCTCCTGAGCGGCGAGTCCACCCGACAACGGGACGAGTCCGTTGATGGCGTCGTCCTGACGGAAGGTCCGTCCGAGACGTGCCGCCACACCGAGGGTGTCGAAGAACTGCGGTTCGACCCAGGTGATGGTCGTCACCTGTGGGCCACTCTCGCTGCCGTAGGTCGCTTCGAGTGGCAGCGCCGTGAACGCAGCGAGGCTTGTGAACGATCGCTGCCGCTCACCGATGTCGCTGACCGTGCCGGCGCTCAGCGGCCCGAGTGTCCCGGCCTGGGTCGCCGCGCCTCCGGAGATCCGGACCAGCCGATCGGCGTCGGGGTAGGGTAGTGCGTCCAGCAGCACGGACTTCACGACCGCGAACACAGCGGCGTTGACACCGATGCCGAGCGCGAGCGTGATGAGGGCGACCGATGCGAAGCCCCGAGCGTGTACCAGCTGCCGAACTCCCGACTTCAGATCACCCAGGAGTTGATCAAGGTGAGCCGTGCGCACGTCGTGGCCGGCTTCCTTGTGGCGTCGCACGTTGCCAAAGCGCTTGCGAGCGGCGCGAGCGGCATCGGCCTCGCTCATGCCAGCACGGACGTACTCGCGCGTCATGGCGTCGATGTGAAACGCCATTTCCTGATCCATGTCCGCATCCTGCACATTCCAGCGGAAGACGGCGATGATGCGGCGAAGAAATCGTGGCGAACGCAGCGGCATGTCAGGCTCCCTGCTCCAGCGCGCGAAGCACGCGTGTCACGGCTTTCGAGAGTCGCAGCCAGCTGTCGAGTTCGGCGTCGGCAACCGACCGTCCCTTGCGGGTCAGCGAGTAGAACTTGGCCCTGCGGTTGTTTTCCGTGACGCCCCATTCCGACTCGATGAGTCCTTGCTCCTCCATGCGATACAGCGCCGGATAAAGCGACCCTTCCTCGATCCGCAGGGCATCTTCTGAGAGTTGATGAATGCGCAACGCGATGCCGTATCCGTGATTGGCTCCGGTGCCGAGGCACTTGAGCACCAGCAGGTCGAGCGTGCCCTGAATGAGGTCGAAATCTCTGACGCCCATCGCGTGTGTCCGTCCTTCGCCTCCCTTAGACGATCTAAGGGAGCGACAGGGTTGCCTTCGTTAATCGAGGGTGGAAGCCAAACGATCCGCAGATGAGGAGCGTCCAAGACCTGTGCTTTCGCGGAGGCCGTGATGTGGAGCGATTCGTGGCGTGATGGTCGGCTGGCGATACGGACGCTCTGGGCGAGCCCGATGTTCACCCTGACAGCGGTGCTGTCGCTCGCCATCGGCATCGGCAGCACCGCGGTAATCTTCGGCCTCGCCGACACCTACCTCATTCGCCCATGGCCTGGCATCGCTGATCCGGATCGGCTCGTCGAGGTTGGCCGCATCGATATGGCCGGTCCCGGGCCGGACACCGGCGATGGTTTCAGCACGTTCTCGTATCCGAATTATCAGGACTACGTCGCACGACAGTCCGTCTTTCAGAGCTTTGCCGCGAGCCGAATCGGTGATGCCGTGGGTCTTGGCGACGGTACGCGAGCGAGTCGTGTCTCCGGAGCGTATGTCACCTCGAACTACTTCTCGACGCTCGGCACACCGATCGCGCTCGGCCGTGACTTCGTGCCCGACGACCTGCAGCTCGCCGTACCAGCCAGCGTCGCCATCATCAGCCATCGTCTCTGGCGCTCGCAGTTTGGCGGTGATCCCGACGTGATCGGCAGGGAGGTGCAGTTGAATGGCCGACCGTTCCGCATCATCGGTGTCGCGGCGGCAGGGTTCAACGGCCAGGAGATCATCGACACCAGCATCTGGATGCCGCTGACGGCGTTTCCCGACGGCGACTCGCAACGGTTTGGCCGTCGGGGTCAGCAGTGGCTGATGGGGATTGGACGGCTGAAGGATGGCGTGACCACGGCGCAGGCGCGAGCGGAGATGTCGCGGATTGCGAGCGATCTCGCGCGCGAGTATCCCGAGGACAATCGCCGGCACGGGCTCGGTGTGGAACCAGCAGCGGCGCTGCCCGTCGATGGCCGCTCGTCCATCTCCAGGTTCATCGCGCTCTTCGGCGCATTGACCACTTTGGTCCTGCTCATCGCGTGCACGAACGTCGGTGGCATGGTGCTGGCCCGTGGAGTGAACCGCGCGAAAGAGATGTCGCTTCGCCTCGCGCTCGGGGCCGAGCGCGCTCGACTCCTCCGCTTGCTCATGGCAGAGAGCGTGGTCGTCGCGGCGGCAGGTGCCGCACTCGGTTTGCTCGTTGCGTGGTGGGGAGTAACCCTCCTCGGACGGCTGCTACCGATCTTTAGCGGTATTCGCCTGACGTACGACGTTCATGTCGACTCGCGCGTCACGGCGTTTTCAATCGGTGTCGCTGCGCTCACGGTGATCGGCTGCGGCCTGCTTCCCGCTCTGCAGGCGACGCGTATTGATCTGTCGACCGCCGTCAAGCCGACAAATAGCGGCGGCCCAAAGCGTGTACGTGCGCGGCAGGTGCTGCTGGCCGCGCAGGTGGCTTTCTCGATGCTGCTCGTCGTGACCGCCATGCTTCTTGGACGATCGCTGATCCATGCGAATGCAATCGATCCAGGGTTCACACTCGACGGTGTGGAGGTCGCCGATTTCGATCTTCGCCTCGGCCAGTCCGGCTCGCCACGAGCGTTCTTCGACGAGCTGATGGCTCGGGTGCAGCATCTGCCGGGGCTGGAGTCGGCGGCGTTGGCGCGCGTCGCGCCGATGACGCGCGAGCGCGAGGGCGGTCGTGTGTGGCGGCTCGGTGAACAGGGCGACGAGCGAGCGATGACAGTCAGCCGAAATTTCGTCTCGCCCGATTATTTCCACGTGCTAAGGATTCCGCTCGTGCGCGGCCGCGTGTTCGACGAACGCGATCGCGCCGGCGCTCAACCAGTGGCGATCGTTAATGAAACGATGGCGAGACAAGCCTGGCCTGGGCAGGATCCGGTTGGGCAGTTCTTGCAGGGCCGGGCCGGCCGGCCGCTGCTCGTGGTTGGCTTGGTGCGCGACACAAAGGTGAGGACCATCGGTGAAGATCCCACCCCGTTCGTTTACATCTCAGCGGCCCAGACCAACGAACCGATCATGAGGCTGCTGATGCGCCCGAGGGGTGTCAGCTTGATTCCGCAGGTCCGTGCAATCGTCGCCGAGATGAATCCAAACCTCCCGATGGAGGCGTCGACGCTCACCGATCTGACGGCCGTCGTGCTGCTGCCGCACCGAATCGCCTCGTGGCTTGCGGCGGTCGTCGCAATTATCGGCGCGTTCCTCGCCGCGATTGGCATCTACGGTCTTGCGGCTTACAACGTCACGCAACGCACACGTGAGATTGGCGTGCGTGTGGCACTCGGCGCGCTGCGCGTGCAGGTCATGCGGTTGATTCTCGCTGGCGCTGCCAAGCCCGTTCTCGTTGGCGCGGCCGTCGGTCTCCTCGTCTCGTCGCTCTTGACGGACTTGCTCGCCGGCATGCTCTATGGCGTGCGTCCGCTCGATCCGATTTCGTTCATCGGCGGTGCCGTGATCTTTGTGGCGGTGGCAGCGGTGGCCAGTCTCGTGCCGGCACGGCGCGCGGCGTCGGTGAATCCCGTGGAGGCTCTTCGCGCGGAGTAGTCGCTGAACACCAGCCCGTGAAGGAGCCATTGCTATCGTCGATGCTGGAGCGCCAGCCGGAGGCCAAGACCGATGAAGAGCGCGCCCATCGCTCGGTTGAGCCACGTCGCGACGTCGTATCGGGTTCTCAGCCACTCGCCGAGCCAGCTCGCTGCGAGCGCATACGCGACGCACACGAGCGTTCCATTGCCGATGAAGATCAGGCCGAGCAACGCGATCTGGAGAGGCACAGACCCACGCGCAGGATCGGTGAACTGCGGCAGAAATGCGAGGAAGAACAGCGCGACTTTCGGGTTCAGCACGTTGGTCAGGACGCCCTGACGAAACACGCGCCCGAGCCGTTCCGGATCAACGCGTTGGACCTGAAGCGGCGACGATGTGCTGATCATCGCTCGCACCCCGAGCCACACCAGGTAGGCGGCGCCTGCATATCGAACGACGTCGTAGGCCACCGGCAATGCGAGCATCAGCGCCGAGAGACCGAGAGCGGCACTCGCGACGTGAAAGAGACATCCTGTCGAAATACCGAGCACAGAAACCAGACCCGCAACGCGCCCTTGACCGATGCTGCGCCCGACGATGTAGAGCACGTCGGGGCCGGGCGTGATGTTCAGCAGAAGGCCGGCACCGATGAACACGAGCAGCGAGTTGAAGTCAGGCACGTCGCGATGATAGCTCGCCTTCGCCGTGGTCGCGGTCAACGACATGCACCGCTGACGCCGGCAAGTTGGTCAGACCTTCGGCGAGGAACGGGGGCATCACGGGGAGCGCGACAAGGGCCTCTCGCTGCACGGGGAACCAGTTGAATCTCAGC
>Ga0310810_10006743_pt1 | contig 13010 bp, 11 predicted proteins | sample NCmetagenome_FD_207641 | JGI IMG/M metagenome (GOLD analysis project Ga0310810, IMG submission 207641) | Soil microbial communities from experimental microcosm in Duke University, North Carolina, United States - NC | ecosystem: Engineered > Artificial ecosystem > Soil microcosm > Unclassified ... | reverse complement strand
GCCGACGGCTTTGCAGGTGCCCAGGCACCGCGCAATCCGAACCAGGCCATCTATCGCGCCGACGGCGTGGCCCAAGCACCCGATGGCAGCCTGTATATCGCCGAGAGCACGAAGGGCAGACTCTGGCGGGTGATGTACCGGGGCGGCGCGCAGTAGCGCGGATTTCGAATGCGGCGGCTTCCGCTCTGGCCTGCGGCCATCGTCACAGGAACGCTGATTGTCCTCGGCCTGTTCCTTGTGTTCGTGCTGCGTAACGTCGCCGAGATGCGTGTGCTCCGCGACCAGAACGGGCGCATCGAGCACACGCTCGAAGTGCAGCGCGAACTGGACGCTGTTCTCATCGCGGAGTCCGAGGCCGATGCGAACGTCCGCGCGTTTCTCCTGACCGCATCGCCGCAGGTCCTTGAAACGGTCCGCCAGACCCAGCAATCCGCCGCCGAGCGTCTTGACCGGCTCACCACGCTCGTTGCCGACAATCCACCGCAGCAACAACGGGTGAGGGCGCTTCGTGACGCGGTTGAAACGCGGCGGCAGCGGGTCGACCGCGTGATCGCCGTCCGCCAAAGCGGCAGCATCGACCAGGCCATGGCCGAAGCACGCGCGGCCGACACAACCGCGCCCCGCGAGGCCGTGCGGCGCATCATCTCCGAAATGGAGCAGGAGGAAGGGCAATTGCTCGCGGCCCGGCGCGAGACCGCGAACGGCGCGTACGTGAATGCCGTCAATGGCCGCGTCGGCAGCGGCATCGTCAGTGCGGTGCTGCTCATCGGGATCGTACTGACCGCCGGACTTCACGCCCGCTCCAAGGCGCTTCGGGAGCAGGCGCTCATTGCGAGCGAGCAGCGGGCTAACGAGTCGGCTTCGAGAGAACAGGAGGCGCGCTCGGAAGCAGAGCGCGCGAATCGTGAGAAGGATCAGTTCCTCGCGGTGCTATCTCACGAGTTGCGCACACCGCTGAACGCCGTACTCGGGTGGACGCAGATTCTGCAGGCGGCAGAACCGACCGAGCCCACCATTGTGCGCGCCCTCACCTCGATCCGCAGGAATGCGGAGTTGCAACAGAGGCTTGTCGAAGACCTTCTCGACGTTTCGCGGATCATCAGCGGCAAGCTCCCGTTCGAACGCGAGGTCTTCGACCTGCGAACGTCGATCGCCGCAGCGCTGGAGTCGGTCCGGCCGTCAGCCGAGACCAAGGGGATCTCGCTGGAGGCACGTCTTGATACGACCCCGCAAGCACTGGGAGACGCAGGACGCATTCAACAGGTTGCCGCCAATCTCCTGTCCAACGCGATCAAGTTCACGCCGAAGGGTGGGCACGTTGCAGTAACCCTCGAAGACGGCGGCGACGTGGCCGTCCTCGAAGTGGCCGACAACGGTGCCGGCCTCCAGCCCGACCTTCAGCCTCACATCTTTGAACGTTTTCGCCAGGGAGATGGCAGCACAACCCGCGCGCATGGCGGCCTGGGACTCGGTCTCGCCATCGCCAAACACATCGTCGAAGCCCACGGCGGAGCGATCGCTGCGAACAGCGATGGTCCGGACACTGGCGCGACATTCCGTGTGCGCCTGCCGTACCGGTAAGATCGATGTGTGAATCTTCTTCGATCGACTTGCGCTCGCACTAAATCCGACCGCGCCAAATCCAACCGCGCCGTCGCGCTCTCGTCTTCGCTCCTCTTGACGCTCCTTGTGCTGGCCTGCGGTGGCCAGACCGGCGGGCACACAGCAAGCGGATCGAATGCGTCCGGCGCCACTTCATCTGCCGTCGACACCGGGTCGCAGACCGTCAGCGGCAAAGCTCCCGCCGCTGCCGGCAATTTCCCCTCAATCGTCGTCCTCAAGCCGGTCGGCGGCGGGGAACCGCCGGCGCAAACCGTGCCGCCATCGATGGACCAGGAGCAGCAGACGTTCATCCCGTCCCTTCTGCTCGTCCGAACCGGGCAGCCGGTCGATTTCCTGAACCACGACGACGTGCTGCACAACGTGCGTGTCAGGAACGACGAGACCAAAGAGTCGGCGTTCAACGTTGCCATTCCGACGGGCGAGAAGTACAGCCACACATTCCAGCGAGACGGCTTCTACGACGTCGGCTGTGACATCCACCCGGGCATGTCGGCACAGATCGTTTCCACGTCGAGCCCCTACGCGGTGCTCGCCGACTCCGCGGGAGCGTTCACCATCCCGAACGTGCCGAACGGGCCGTATACGGCGGTGGCGTACTCGGGTGCGAAAACGATTGAGAAGGACATCAACGTCGCTGCAGGATCGGCGGCTGTCGACCTCACCGGCCCCTAGAAGCTGAAGAACAGCAGCAGGTCGACGCCGGCCCGTTCCACGCGGCGGAACGGCGACCTCGCTGTGAGCGAGCTCGCGTCCGAGAACGTCGCCCGAATCCTGAACAGGCGCGAGAGGTAGTACTCGACAGTCGCCTCGTCGTAGTCTGCCTCGCCGAATTGACGGCTGAATCGCGCCACAAGGCCCGGCGCGATCTCGTTGCCAACCGTCACGCGGGCGCCGCCACCGACATCGCTCGGCTCGATCTCGAGCGTGTCGATGCCAAGCGTTCGCTCGAGTGCCGAGACCATCGGCGCCGCAAGGAACCCGGCGGCGAGTGTCCCGGCGCGAACGGCGAGCTGTTGCTGCTGCATCGCGGACAGCTCGTTGGTCGACGTGTTGAAGACGATCAGCGAGAGGATGTCAGACGGCTCGAGCGGCGGCGTGCTGGCGAGCCGCAGTTCCGGCTGGTGGAGCGGACCCACGATCGACACGCGCGTCTCCACACTCGAGATGACGCGGCTCACCGTGATGTAGAGCTCGGGGTTCAGATCGCTGCGGAAGTTGATGGAGCTCGAGGGATCGAGGTCGAACCGGCGGCCCTGGAAGGCATACGTGCCGGACAACGAGTCGAACGACCCGTTCACATACATCGGCTGCTTCGGGTCCTTGTAGAGGTACAGGTCTCCGAATGCGCGCACACTGATGTCTCCGAGCCCGAGCGGCGTGCCCGGCGTCACCTGTACGTTTTCGCCCACCATCCGCAAGGTTCCAGGCACGTGCACTTCCAGGTTCAGCCCGACCCGGTCCCATGGGTTCAGCGCAGCAATCGGATCGACTTCCGGCAGCGAAGCCTCCTGCGTGGAGTAGGGCTGGAACAGCGTCCGGTCGAGGATGCGATCCACGTTCAGCGAGCCGCTTGCCACGGTAATGCGCCCGGTCAGGAGAGGCGACTCGAATTGTCCGGCGAGGTTCAGCCGGGCGTCGACGTCGACGCGACCGTACTCGTTGCGCAGCACCTGGAAGCCCTTTGCGTTGATGTCGACCTGCAGTTCGCCAATCTGCAGTTCGTGGGTTCCGAGGCTGCCTGTCACGTCGAGCGGATGTTTGTCCTCGTCCTCGAGATGCAAAGCATCCACGACGACGCGCTCGGGCGAGAGGGTCACGGCAAGACGTCCGTTTCGGTACCGGGCCCCCGAGGACACGACGTCGAAACCGGCGTTGGACAGGTTCACCTGGCCGACAAAATGGGGATCGCTGCTCGTACCGACGATCGAGATATCGAGCCGCATCTGGCCTGTCACGTTCCGTACGACGTTGGTGATGCCCTCGACCAGGGTGAGGCTGACGTCACTCGACTGCACCTTGAGCTGCAGCGGCTGGGGCGGCAGCGTACGGTCAAACACGCCCATGGGCACCGTACCGACAGCAGTCAGGAATACGTTGGCGGTCTGGTCGAGGCGCGCGTCAATGCGGAACATTCCGCCGCTGTAGTCGATGTGGCCGGCGAGGCGCTCGTAGTTCGTGCGGCGCACGCGTCCCTGCGTCACGCGGAAATCGGCCGACACCAATGGGCGTTCACGCGTGCCACTGAGTTCGGCGGTCCCATCGACCACGCCGCCGTAGAGGCTCGTGCCTTCCGCCATGCTGATGTTGTCGATCGACACGCCTCTCGCGGCGAACTGCATGCGTCCTGGCGTCGCGCTGTCCCATGTTCCGGAGGCCGTCAGGTGCTGCCCTCGGCTCGGCGGATCGACGAGATCGAGCCCTTCGATGCCGACGCCCGTGTCGGTCCAGGTGAGGATTGGCCGGGAGCCGCTGTACAACTCCCACGCGGTGCGCAGCGCCGTCAGCGAAAGCGCGTCGACCTCGATCCTGCGCGCGTCGAGGTCCAGGCCGAACTGGCCGTTCAGTGATGCCTCGACCCCTTCCCGCACAACGGCGGCAAGCGACGCCGTCACTCGGCCCGCATCGTATGTGATATCGGTCTGCAGCGTTTGCAACTGCTGACCAAAGGCGCTCACTTCGCCGTGCTGTCCTTTTATCGTCCCGACTGCCTGCGTCGGGTTGTCGGTCGGAATGGTGACGTCGTAGGTGCCACGATTCGTGTTCGACTCGATACCGGTCGCCACAAGGTGATCGAGCGTGGCTTCGCCCGCGAATCGCATGCGATCGAGTGGGCCGGTCAGCGTGCCGTTTGTCGTGGCCTGCCCAGCGACGTCGCGACCGAGCAGGTCCTTCAGCTTGGCGAGGTCGCTTCGGGTCACGTTGTACGAGATCCGAGAGCTGCGGACCCCGTCCAGTTCGAGCGTTCCGGTCGCGTCAACATCGACACCCGGCCCGGTTGTAACCAGACGGTTGATGTGCAGCGTCCCATCCGTTATCGAGGCTTGAACATCGCCGTGCGACACCTGGATGCCGCGAACGACAGACTCGTTGACGGCCAGCGTCGCGTCGACGGTGTAGTCGTTGAGCTCGGGAGAGCGGACGAGCAGATCGTGGACCCTGACGCGTCCAGTGCCGTGTCCCGAGAGATGCGCCGAATACAGCGGATCGCCCATCGGGATCGACGGGTCTATGTGGACAAGCTCGCCGTCGTAGCTGCCTTCGAGAGATCCATTCGCGATCGCAATCGACACGTCGGCTTGCCTGAGGCGACCGTCGAACAGATTCGCTTCCTCGAGCCTGCCACCGCCATTCAGCACCATCGTCGACAAGTCGGATCCGGTACCGTCGACATGAAATCGCCCGCGGACCGAGCCAGCGTATTTCGGGTCGGTCAGCCAGCCGATTTGCAGCCGATCCCCGAAGTGGTTCAGGTCGACACCCGACAACTCGCCTTCTCCCTGGTAGTGAAACGGGGTCGCCTGTGTATCGATGAAGCCGGTTGCACCCGGCGCGATCCGCGCGTTGAGGAATTCGGAGTCGGCGAAGGTCGCGCGGCCGCGGATGAACGCCGCCGTGAACTGGCCGACGACGTCGTAGTCCAATGCGAGCGTGCTCTCGACATGCGGCACAGGAACCGTCTTCGGAACCTGGCGCAGGTCCACGCCGTCGGCCCGGCCGACAAAGTGAAACGCGTACGGAGCGTCGATGGCCAGCGTGCTGCTGGTCAGGCGCACGTTGGCTCCATACGCGGTCGCGGTCGCCGATGCGATGCGCACCTCGGACGGCGTGATCGTGCCTCGCGCAACGATGTCATCGCCTTCGTAGTCCAGGTACGCGGCGTGCGGTCCACGGAATGTGAACGCTCCGCGAGGAAAATGGAAGCCAAGCTGAAGATCGATATCCAGGTCGACCGCTCCGGAAATGTCAGAGTGCTGCTCGTGCCGGTTCAACCAGCGAGCAAGGTCCAGGCGCTGGACGGTCGCGGCGCCTTTCGCGTGCCATCCGGGTACTGTCGTGTCGAGAACGAGATCCCCGCTGACGTCGCCGCCGTTCGAGCGAAGCGTGATCTTCGTCGCCATCGCAGCCGGCGGCCCTGACAGCCGCGCGTCGAATCCCGATTCGACGGCGATGTTGGAGAGCCCATGCAGGACGCCAGACCACTCCTGGAACGCGAAACGGGGTGCCGCCACAGTCAGGTCCAAAGCAGTGGGCGTCTGGCGTCGGTCGATGCGGCCGTCCAGCGAGAACTCGCTGCGGGGCGTGACCACCTGCAGCTTGCTGAAAAGCCAGCCCTCATCTCCGTCCGACACCGCTCCGCTCAACCTGCTGACCGTGAGATCCGGCTCCGTACCGGAGAACGACGCTTCAGCAAAGTCGAGCGTCCAGGTGACCGGCTGGTAGGCGAACGAGAAGTGCGTGTTCAGATGCTCGAAACGCGACGGCACGTGAGCCGCACCAAAGGCGAGCGGATCGAGAAGTGAGACCGAACCTTCGTTGATGTCGATCGAGCTGATGACAATCCGCCGGCCCGGACCTGTGCGTTGATTGCGTTGCGTATCGCGGCGTATCAGGGCGCCAAGATTCCAGCGCCCATCAGGCTCGCGTGCCGCGACGATGCGCGGACGATCCAGCGACAGGCTGCGGATGACCGTGCCGTTGCTGACCAGCTCGCGGATGCTGTAGGCGACCGTCACCCGATCGATTGCGACCAGCGTGGCGTCTCCGCGCGCCAGCCGCACGTCGTCCAGCTCGATGCCGCGGACGAGCGACCCACTCAAGCGGCCTATGGAAAGCGTTGCCGTGAGGTAATGATTCGCCTGTGTGACGATCAGGGACCGAAGCTGTTCGCGGGACCAAGACGTCTGCAATAGCACCAGTCCGGCCACCACGAGCAGCAGCACCACGAGGGCGACGAGCAGCAGCCCTCGCGCCAGGCCAGAACCGAATCGTCGCCAACGTCTCATCCGCTGTTCAGAATGTTATCAGCCGGTCGGGGCGCAGAAACGACGCACGAGTTCGAGCAGATGGTCGAAATCGAGCGGCTTTTTGAGGAAAGCCGTCCCTCCAAGTTCGCCAGCCCGCCCGGGATCGAGCGCGGACAGCACCACCACGGGAACAGCCGCAATCGTTGCGTCAGAGACCTGCCTGCGCCGGAACTCCCAGCCGTCCATGACCGGCATCATCAGGTCCAGCAGAATGACCTCGGGCCGATCGCCGCGCTCGAGGTACTGAAGGGCGTCCCGGCCGTTCGGTGCCGTCTCGGCCCGATAGCCCTCGAGCCACAGCAACTGGGCCATCATTTCCCGCAGGTCCGCATCGTCCTCCACTATGAGAACCGGACAGTGGGCGGGTGTGGTTGAGCGAACTCCCGGCTGCATCATCGCGTAGAAAGACTCCGATCTCATCGTGAGCAACGCAATTGCCAACCTCGCGTCGCGCGGGCGCGTCGCGATGAGTCATCAAAGTTCATGACCTCATCCGGGATGGAGCGGTCATCGCGGCCTGACGAGCTATAATTCCTGGTCTCATCCCATGCGCCTTGCGCGTCTCTATGTTGTCAGCGGCCTGGTGCAGGGCGTCGGTTTCCGGTTCTTCGTGAACCGCGCTGCTTCCATCGAAGGCATTCACGGCTGGGTCCGCAACCTGTCCGATGGGCGGGTCGAGATCCGGGCGGAAGGAGACGCGGACGCGCTCGAACGGTTCGAACGGGCCGTGAGGCGCGGACCATCGGGAGCGAGGGTCGACGAGTTCGAGACAACCGACGTCGGGGCAGGCGGCAACGACAGCGGGTTTTCAATCATCCCGTCGTAGCGCGGTCTATCGACCTGCGCGAGCTTACATGGACCATTTGAAAAGCAAGATTCGACACGTCCCCGACTTCCCGAAGCCGGGAATTCTTTTCTACGACATCACCACGCTTCTGCAGGATCCGGTCGGTTTCCGTGACGCGATCGACAGCCTGTCGCAGCCCTTCGCGGGCAAGGGCATCGACATCGTCGTCGGCATCGAGAGCCGCGGGTTCATCTTCGGTTCAGCGGTCGCCGATCGGCTGGGAGCCGGGTTCGCGCCCGTTCGCAAACCAGGCAAGCTCCCGTCGACAACCGTGCGTGCGAGCTACGACCTCGAATACGGCAGCGACGCGCTCGAAATTCACGATGATGCCGTGAAGCCGGGACAGCGCGTCCTCATCGTGGACGACCTGCTCGCTACCGGGGGCACCGCGAAGGCTGCGAGCGATCTCGTCACACGCCTTGGTGGTCAGGTCCACGCGCTTGCGTTCCTCATCGAGCTCGGCTTCCTCAATGGCCGTGACCGGCTGGCGGGGCAGACGCTGCACACGGTTCTCACCTACTGAATTCAAAACTCAGAAGTCAGAAGTCAGAACTTAGAGTCAGAAGGTCTGACTTCTGAGATCTGACTTCTGAATTCATGGGACCGCTGGCTTGAACTGGACGTCGCCTTTCTCGTCGATCACGGCATCGAAGCGTGCGTCCTCGCTGAAACGTCCGCCCATCGCTTCGAAAGGGAAGTGCCGGTCGGAAAGCGGCGGAAGCGTGAACGTCGTGTCGAGCCGTCGCACAGGGTTGGCGTACTTGACAACGGCCTGGCTGCCGCGTACCAGCGGGCCGTACTGCGGCATGCGAAACCACGAGTGCGCGTGCGTGATGCGGAGCGGCTGTGCGACCAGCACGAGCGCGAGCATTGCAATCGACGTTGTCCCGGCCCAATACGCGGTGAAGCCGAGACCGGCGGCGACAGCCACACACGGGACGAGCGGCAGATACCAATAGTTGTCATAGTTCCCCTGCCACAACGAGAACCCGAACCACGCACACAGAAGGGGAGCGATGGTCGTCGACATCAGCACCATGTCGCGGCCGTGGCGAACCACGAACAAGACGAAGCCTGCCAGGAGCACGACGACGCCCACCCGTTCAGGCTCCGGGTTGGCGAACAGCCAGCCGAACGCAAACAGTAGTGAATGCCCTGCGTCGAGCAGGCGCAGGTGACCCTCGGGACCCAGCGACTGTCCTACGCTCGCGAGAAACCGCGTCGGCGCGGCCTGCTGCGTGCCGAGGACGGCGTGAATGAAGAATGGCACCTGCAGCACCAGCACGACTTCGACGATCGTGCGAATCGACTGCAGCATTCCGACGATGCGACGGGCGACGAGTTGCTCGAGCGCGAACGAGGCCACGACAGGCGCCGCCACGAAGAGCGCCGTGGAGTGAGCCTGAACTGCAAACCACGCCGCAGCGGTGGTCGCGACGACTCGCAGCGGTGACGCCCGTCTCGGATTCCAGAGTCGAAGCGCGATGGCGATCTTGACGAACGCAACTGACACCGCTGGATTCCAGATGGTGGCAGTGAACGCCAGGTCCATGGAGATCGTCGCGCCCAGCAGCACGGTTGCGGCCGACGCCATGAGCGGGATCGGCCGGCGGCGCAACGCGGTAAAGAGCAGAATGTCAGCGGCAGTCTGCAGAGCCGCGATACCGTAGACGCCCGCATGTGGAAGGTTCGCGGTCAACGGACCGATGACGACCCGCGAGATCCACAGCACCCAGTAGTAGATCGGTCCGAGCGACGCGCCGCCAGCGGTGCTCGAGGTCCCTGTGAGCGGCAGCCCTGAAAAGGGACCGAGCGCAAGACGCCAGTCGCGGATCTGGTCGGCCAGCATCCACAGCGTCTCAGACACGCCCCAGAGGCGAATGACAATCAGGTAGAGGCCGAGGACAACGAGGACGGCCGCATCGAGCGATCGCCCCGATGTGAAGCGACGAAAGACTGACACCGGTGGCACGAATTATAGTCGTGGCGACGCGCGACACAGCCGCCGGCGCAGTGCAGTGCGACGGCTTACGTGGCCTGTCCCGGGCTTACGGGGCGAGTAACCTCGCAGTAGTCAACACGTCGAAATAGCGCTGATTTTCAGCGACTTCGCTCGGGTACGCCGTTTGCCACGGGACCGGGACACCACACGTGTCTGGAGGACCATGCGTAGATCACGACAGCTGTTTCTGGCGATGACCCTGGCGATTGGAGCGGCGGCCTGCGACGAATCGCTTTCCTCGATTACCGGCCCGACGCCGGATCTCGAGCCGACATTTTCGAGCATTCAGGCAAACATCTTTGAACACAGTGATTCATCGGGCCGCAGTGCCTGTGTCACCTGTCACACCAATGTCGGACGGCCCACGGTCGGCGGGCTCGTCCTGCTACACGATGTCGCCTACGACCAGTTGGTGAACGTCTTCTCCAATGAAGTCCCGTCACTGAAACGCGTCGACCCGGGAAATCCGGATGGCAGCTATATGATTCACAAGCTGGAAGGGCGTGCCGGCATCGTGGGACGGCGTATGCCGTTCAACGGCCCGCCATACCTGACTGACGGTCAAATTCAGGTCATCAAGCGCTGGATCGAGCTGGGCGCGCAACGTAACTAGCTTCCGAGGAGATCTTTGTGACCCGACCATTTGCACGATTGCTCACCGCGGCCGCGCTCACACTCTGTCTCGCTCCGGCGGCGTTCGCCCAGGACGACGACGATCCGGCCGTGCTCAAGCCTGCGGAGCCGGACTACACGCTCGGCGCACTGCCAACCAACCTGCGCTTGCCGAAGTACAAGAGCGCGTTTCGCGTGACGCATCGCTTCCTTGGACCGCTCGACGAAAACGGCATCGGCGATCTGTGGGGCATGGATGTCGGGGCGCAGATCGGCCTCGAGTATCGATTCGGCATCATCAAGAATGGCCAGATCGGCGTCTACCGCACCAGCGACAAGACGATCGACCTCTTCTCGCAGTACAGCGTGACACGCCAGGAACACGGCGCGCTCCCGCTCGACATCTCGGCAACGTTTTCGATCGAGGGGACGAACAACTTCCAGGACAGCTACTCGCCGTCCCTGGGAGCGATCGTGTCGCGGCGCTTCGGTGACCTGGGCGCGCTGTATCTCACGCCTGCGTGGGTGAACAACAGCAACGCGGAGCCGGATGAACTCGTAGACAACAACGACACGTTCCTCATGGGCATCGGCGGCCGGTTCCGGATCCGCCCAACGGTCTACCTGATGGCGGAAGTGACACCGCGCCTGAGCGGGTACAAGCCCAACACGAGCCAGGCGACCTTCGCGATCGAGAAGCGGGTCGGCGGACACATGTTCCAGTTGAACTTCAGCAACGGAGTCGCGACCATGCCGGCGTCGCTGGCGCGCGGCGCCTACAGCAACGACCACTGGTACATGGGATTCAACATCACGCGAAAGTTCTTCTGAGCCGTCCACGGGCGGTGCGTTGTGCTGGATGACACATCGCCCGGCTTCGCGCCTCCTAGCCGATTGCGACGTATGGCCCGCTGTTCCTGTTGAGGGATGGCGGGCTTCTTTTTGCCGAGAAGCCAGTCACGATAAACTAGCGACTTACCGCACGCCATGCGCCCGTAGCTCAGGGGATAGAGCACCCGCCTCCTAAGCGGGGGGCCGGCAGTTCAAATCTGCCCGGGCGCACCAATTTCACAAAAATACGCCGTCGGGCTTCGGGCTATCGCCATGGCCAAAGCCTGTGGCTGACTGTGCAGTCATCGTTGATTCGATAATGGGTTGATGACGGGCAGCCTCAAGAAAGCCATCGTGGTGAGTTGCCTGTTCGTCAGTGTCGGTCGTCGAGTGCCTGCCAACGACATGAACGGCACGGTGAGAGACGTGTGCGGCCCCGTGCTCCCTGGAGCGTCGGTTCTGGCCGCGAACGAATCTGGGGCGACTGCCCGCGCGATAGTAGATGAAAAGGGCGATGAAATTTTCGCCCGTACACACACCCGAACTTCGAGTTGGCACCCGACGAGCCGCGAGTCATTGATCTGGCTCTTGAAGAGCTGAGGCAGTAAGCACCGACGCCAGGCTGCTGGGATTCTCGGGGGATCACGACCCGATGAGGGGCGGCATCGGGTGATGCATGACCTTCTCGACCAGCGCGCGGTAATAGGCCGCAATGAGCGGCTCGTCGCCAATCGCCTCCACCACCCGCGTCATGATCACCCAGCCGTTCGCGCCGTTGACGAAGATCACGGCACCGTCCTTCTGGTCGGGCGAGTAGTAGACGAGCGCGTTCTCGCCGGCGTCGCTGCCGCTGTGAATCAGCACGGTGTGCGCGCCGTAGCGATAGACCTGCCAGCCGATCGAGTGGCCGAAGGCCGTCGGACATTGGAGCCCTGGTTCCCGTGGACAGCCGTAGACCGGATCGTCCTCGAGCGAGGTGAGGATGGTTTCGCGGGCGGCGCGTTCCGTCGGTGGAAGCCAGTCATGGGAAATCAGCGCCGAGAGCAGCGTCGCGTAAGCAGGCACGGTGACGAGGAGGTCGTCGGCCGCGCCGTTCGCGTGATCCTCGGCGAGGCTGGCATCCAGTTCTGCGACCGACCGGAACGCTCCTCTGTCGTCCATCGGCACTGCGAGTCGGTCTTTGGCCCAGGCTGGAACGTGGCCCATCGACATCTCCTCGATACCGAGCGGCGACAGCACCAATTCGGAGGCCAGAGTCTGCAGGGGTTTGCCTGTTTTCGCCTCGGCGTATCTTGCGGCCAACTCCACACCCGCGCCGGAGTAGCTGAAGCGAGTTCCGGGGTCGACCTCGAAGGCCAGCCTGTGATCGGGATATTCGTACGCCCAGTTCCGCAGGCCCGCGCGATGCGACATCAGCAGGCGCGGCGTCAGCAGCCTGTAGCGTGAATCGCCCTGCAGGTCGGCGTTTGCCACGTAGCCGGCTATGGATTCGTCGAGGTCGATCTGTCCCTTCGCGGCCAGTGCGAGCAGCGTTTCCGCGGTGAGCGTCTTTGCCACTGACGCGGTGTTGAACACGGTCTTCTCGGACACCGGAATTCCTGGCGCCTCCTCGCCGTAGTAGCCGGTCCAGGTCACGGCGCCGTTGCGAAGGACCGCGATGCCGACGCCGGCGGCTTTCTCCTCCTTCAGCAGGCCCGGCACCAGCGCCTTCATGCGGGTCGCGTCGAATGTCGGTCGCCCGTGCGCGCGTTCGTCGACGCGTGCGCACCCACCGACCAGCATGAGCACGCAGACTCCAGCGCCCACCCGGGTCACGCGCCTGCTCTCTTCCGTCCCCGCCGAATTAATCATCAAGTCCCATCCGGACGCCCTCAGAAAGAGTGCTGGCAGGGTAGAGGGACGCTGGGCCGGATTTCTGAGCCTCCCACCCGCCTCGCTCGACCCCGAATTTCAGGCGAGCCACGGCCGGGCAGGTTCCTGCCCTCGACCCTTCTGAATCACCGCGAGCGACGGCCACACAGCCTCAGTCAAGCTGCCCGCCGGAGCCACCGGTGTCAGCGGCGGATGAAGT
>Ga0310810_10006742_pt1 | contig 13012 bp, 12 predicted proteins | sample NCmetagenome_FD_207641 | JGI IMG/M metagenome (GOLD analysis project Ga0310810, IMG submission 207641) | Soil microbial communities from experimental microcosm in Duke University, North Carolina, United States - NC | ecosystem: Engineered > Artificial ecosystem > Soil microcosm > Unclassified ... | reverse complement strand
GAAAACAATCACAGGCACGATGTAGACGTGAGCATTGTAAAACCACGGCAGCGCCGGGATCAAAAGCTCGACGATCTGCGCCATCAGTACGAGGCCCAGGAGAACAAGGAAAAAAATCATCTTCGACCCGTTACTACAAAAACATCCTCCAAATGAGAAAGTTCGACGGCGGGTGTTAGCTGCGCCTGACCGTCCAGTTCACGCACACGGAAACTTTTCACAGCCCCAATAAACAACCCAGATGGAAAGACACCTCCAACTCCCGAAGTATAAACTTTTTGGCCGGGCTTCAAATCAGCCTGCTTTGACAGAAAGTTCAGGTCTAAAAGCGGGGTGAGGCCGCCGGTCACGCGCTCGCCGGAAACGATCCCCTGCTCGCGACTGCCTTCCACTGAGGCTGCAATCCGACAATTTTCATCCGAAACCAGCAAAACGACGGAAATCGTGTCGCTTACAGTGGTCGTTTTTCCGACTAAGCCAACGTCGGTTACCACCGGCATATCCGTTTCGATCGCGTCTCTTTTGCCGCGGTTTATTGTGAGCGTTCGCCACCAACTAGAGGAGTCGCGGGCGATCACTTCAGCTGCGACTAATTTAAAGACCGAGCGCTCACGATAATTGAGAGCATGACGCAAGCGATTCACCTCATTCTCAGCATCGCGCAGCCCCTGGTTAATCGCTTTCAGCTCTCGATTTTCCACCTGTAAGTTAGCGTTTTCGCGCTCTAATTGATCGAGCGATTTCAAGCCTGTACGCACCGATGTAAGCTGTTTTTTTAGTCCAGAGCCGCCGGTGAAAAATGGTGCCAACAACTGATAAACACCGGTCTTGAACTTCTGCGTCGTCGCCGGTCCAAATGTGAGAAAGTATCCCAGAATTGCGCCGAAAATCAGCAACGCGATGAAGTTCGTTCGGCTCATCGCAATTGCGGATTTCGGATTGGAATCTGCGGACTAAGGAAAATCGAGATCTCCGGAAGAGCCGATATCAGGCCGCAATCCGAAATCGCCCATCCGCAATTCTTCCTACCGCCACTGGCGGTCTGCCGAGGCCACTTGACGCAAGAATTTAAGTTCATTGAGGCATTTGCCGGTCCCTTCCGCGACTGCGCTCAGCGGATCTTCAGCAACATGGACAGGCAAACCTGTTTCCTCGCTCAAAAGCTTGTCAAAGCCCCGCAGCAACGCGCCGCCGCCAGCCAGGACCAGGCCGCGATCGACGAGGTCCGCCGAAAGCTCTGGCGGACAGCGCTCCAAAGTGATCCGCACGGAATCGACGATTGTCGAGATCGGTTCCAGCAACGCTTCACGTACTTCCTGGGACGTGATCATGAGCGTCTTAGGCAAACCAGCAACCAGGTCGCGTCCCTTAACTTCTACGCTCGTCTCCTTTTCGCTGGGATATGCCGACCCAATCTTAATCTTTATCTCCTCGGCAGTGCGTTCGCCGACCATCAGATTGTAGGCGCGCTTCATATACTGAACGATGGCCTCGTCGAGTTCATCGCCAGCAACTCGGACACTCCGGCTGAAAACAATTCCGGACAGGGAAATAAGAGCAACCTCCGTGGTGCCTCCACCGATATCGATGATCATGTTGCCGGCTGGATCCTGTACCGGAAGTCCGACTCCGATTGCCGCTGCCATCGGTTCTTCGATCAAATAAACTTCGCGCGCTCCAGCATGTGTCGCGGATTCACGCACGGCGCGCTTTTCCACTTCGGTGATTCCAGACGGCACAGCGATAACAACGCGCGGTCTCGCCTTTACCCGACGATTATGCACCTTGGTGATGAAGTGGCGCAGCATCGCTTCCGTCACTTCGAAGTCCGCAATCACGCCATCTTTGAGTGGGCGCACTGCAACGATGTTTGCCGGGGTGCGGCCAAGCATGCGCTTGGCTTCGTCACCGACGGCCAGCACCCTGTTGGTGCCGGCCTGCACGGCCACCACGGATGGCTCGCGCAAAACGATCCCCTGATCCTTTACGTAGACAAGCGTGTTTGCCGTACCCAGATCGATCCCGATGTCGCTGGATAACCAGCCGAAAAGTCCATTGAACATGAATTATTTTTTTAGCAGAAACCTTCCAGCCCGAGAAGAAGCGCGTTCATCCGCCTGAGGCGGCCTAACTTCCAGGACCCTCCCCACGAGCGCGATTCGGCCGGCTGAACCGCCGTAACATGAAACAGAGCGGCACGCCGTCAAGCGCATTCTGTTGAAGTAATGAAGTGTTGGGGCGCTGGAGTATTGTGCTGGGGCTTGCCATCGCTCCATTACTCCTTTACTCCATCAGTCTATGGGAAGTGTAATCGTCGCCCCATCTATTCTGGCCGCCGATTTCTCGCGACTCGGTGACGAAATCCATCGGGTGGAGGCCGCCGGCGCCGATTGGATTCATTGCGACATCATGGATGGGCATTTCGTCGATAACATTTCCTTCGGTCCGGAGATCGTCGGATGGGTGCGCGGCCTAACAAGTCTTCCTCTCGATGTCCATCTTATGATCGAGCACGCCGATCATTATGTTCCGCGATTTATCAAAGCCGGCGCGAACTCGATCACGGTTCACGTAGAACCAGAGGCGAAGCACGGCGTTGCGAAAACGTTGCAGCAGATTCGACACGCCGGTTGCCGTGCCGGTCTCACTTTAAATCCGGAAACCTCATTTGATTCGGTTGAGCCCTTCCTGGACAAGATCGACATGCTGCTGGTGATGACCGTGCATCCCGGTTTCGGGGGCCAGCCCTTTCGAGTTGATCAAATGCAAAAAGTTCAACGTGCAAGATCATTGAGTAGCAGGATCGACATCGAAGTAGACGGCGGGATCAATCCCGAGACAGCACGGATATCGATCGAAAACGGCGCAAACGTGCTTGTCGCCGGCACTTCAATTTTTCACGCGACAGATTACGCAAAGGCGATCCGCGAATTGCGGGGCGATACTGGCTGAGAGTTAAGGAAAAGAGCTAAGAACAACAGGCGTACTCTGCTTCGCCCTTCGCGCCTCCGCAATTACCCCGCCGCGACCGGCTCCGCTTCCTCGGTCGTTTCGGCCATCACCTCGTCGGTTTGCGTGACCCGAACGACTTCTTCGATGGTTGTTTTGCCTTCAGCAACGCGTCGCCAACCGTCCTGCCGCAAAGTCTCCATGCCTTCGGCAATGGCGCATTGCTTGAGTTCGCCGCCATCGCGTTTTCGCATGATCATCTTTCTCAGCGGCTCCGTGATGAGACAAACCTCATAAATTGCCGCGCGCCCTTGATACCCAGTCTGACGGCATTGATCGCAACCGGCGCCGCGCTGGAAACTGGTACCGAGTTCTTTCACGGGAAAACCGATCTCCGCGAGATATTCGCGAGGATAATCGACCAATTGCACGCAGTCTGGACAAATGGTGCGTACCAACCGCTGTGCGATGAACGATTTGACTACCGATGAGAGTAGAAACGGTTCCACCTCCATGTCGAGCAAACGCGTGATGCCGCCGACGGCGTCGTTCGTGTGCAGTGTGCTGAAAACAAGGTGACCCGTCATGGCCGCGCGAATTGCGATGTCCGCGGTTTCAACATCACGAATCTCGCCGACCATCACCACGTTGGGATCCTGTCGCAAAATGTGACGCAGCCCTTTTGCGAAAGTCAGATCGATCTCCGGTTTCACATCGATTTGCGAAACACCTGGAATTCGATATTCCACCGGTTCTTCGACGGTGATGATACGCCGCTGCACTGAATTGATGCTGCTCAGGAAGCAATAAAGCGACGTCGATTTTCCGCAGCCGGTCGGACCAGTGAGAAGAATGATCCCGTTGGGCTGCGCCAGCAGGTGCCGGATAATTTTCTCCTGCTTTTCGCTCAGATCGAGCCGGTCAAATCCGAACTGCTGTTCGCTGCGGATGAGCAATCGCAGACTGATCGATTCACCGTTTACTGTCGGAATGGTCGAAACGCGCACGTCAATATTTTGATTGTGCGACTGCAAATTAATGCGCCCGTCCTGAGGCAGACGACGCTCCGCAATGTCCATGTGCGACATGACTTTCAGGCGCGAGATAATGGCCGATTGCAGAACTCGCAATTGCGGCGGCACAGCGACCTCGTGCAAGATCCCGTCGATTCGATAACGAATCCGCAGATCGTTCTCCAGCGGTTCAACGTGAATATCGGTCGCGCGCTCGAAGATCGCTTCACGAATAATCTGGTTTACAAATTTCACGACCGAGGCTTCGGGGTCCTCGTCATTCAACTCGATGGCGGTGTCATTGTCGTGCAGCACTTCGAAGGAACGATTCGTCTTAAGAATTTCATCGAATGTTTCTGCGCCGACGCCGTAGAGAGTTTTCATCGCGCGCAAAAGCTGCGCGCGCGGCACCAGCACCCACTCGGCCGGCTTTTTCAAAAGCTGCGAGGCGAGCTGGCGGCCAATCGCATTGAAAAGATCGTAGGTCGCCAGTACGATCGAATTTTCCTTCACCTCGATCGGCAGAATGTGATGTTGAAAAACAAAACGGCTCGGTAAAACCGATAGTGTCTCGCGATCGATCTTTTTCGCCTCGATAGAGACAACTGGCACGCGGAAGAAATTCCCGATCCCAGCGAGGAAACGTTGCTCGTCCACCTTGCCGGAATCGAGCACTTGGCTCACCCACGAACCGCCGTTCAGGTTCACGGCCATTTGTGCCGCCTCGTCAGCCGAAGGGACACCGCTTTCCAGCAGTAAATTAACCAATGATTGATTGGCGGGTGAAGTCATTCAGCGCGGCGTTCAGTAGAATCGACAATGCAGAATCTGAAGCGTTCGAATGAAGCCCATTTAGGCCGTTTCGCAAGGTCTTTCACGCATAATGCGTAATCAAGGAGTGGCGCTCTCGACTTCGCCGTTCAAACGTGTTGACAGAAACCGCGCTCTGCCTGAGCGCTCAAGGCATATGCAAAGCGCGCCGGACCGGTTCGGTGAGCGTTCCCGTAACGCGCATGGAATGATTCTTTTGGAGCCGCGCAATGGCATCGCTTACGTCTGGGGTAAATACACCATTGACGGGACCGCAGTAATAACCCAGCCTGCGCAGCTTCGTTTGCATGGAACCCACATAAGCCGGTTGCACAATGAGTTGTTCGTTGGCCTTGAAATAGTAACACCATCGCCACTTGTAGCGTGGCGCAAAATCGGTGGCGTTTACAGCTTTGCCCTGATGAACAAGTCCCCACTCGTCACGCTGTGCCAGCGGATCGACTGAACGGAAAATATCATAATCGACAACGTCGAACTCGTCGGCAAAAGCGACGGTGGCGCTAAGACAAAGAATCAGTGCGAGGATTATTCGTTTCATAACACAGTGGAGTTTACTTCATATCTTTCGGTTCGGGAATATCGGGTGGCGGCAATGTTAACTGTTTGCCCTCTCGCGTTTTGGGACAATCTGGACACTCGTTCTGATCCAGCTCCGCACCAAAATGCGTGTAACTGTTCTCCCACCTTTGACGCAGCTTGTAGGACTCCAGCTTGGTCAGCGTCACCTGCGGGCACATAAGAATGATTATGCGCGAGATATAAGGAATGCCACTGTACTGCTTCTGCTTCTGTTCCTGGATCAATCCGCCCAGGATAATGGTCGCTCCGTTTCCCGCGGAAACGTTTGTGCGGAGGTACTTCGTGTCGATTGTTGGCACCGAATTGCCGCTGATGAGCACGTTTCCGTTCGGTACAAGACTGTCGATCTTTTGCAAAATATCGAGTGACACTTCTCTCTCGGAATTGATGAGCGGAACGACCTCGAGCTGAAGCACCACCTTCTTGTATTCGATGCTCGATTGGATAGAAGCAGTTGTGTTAATAACCCCGGCATTGGTCAAGGTGCTTGTTGGCACAGGAACCTCTTGCCCGGACGCGATGATCGCTTTCTTGTTGTTGCTTGTGAAGACTGTCGGACGCGAAAGGATTTTGAACTTATTCGTAGATTCGAGCAAATGCACTATGGCTGCGAAAGCGTTGCCCGCTGCCACGTAAATATTGGTTCCGTTGCCTACGTTCTGAATGATCTGGCTGAAATTGATGAGATTGGAGGGATCGAGAATGTTGCCGGCAGGCGAGACCGAGGGATTAGGGATCGGAATTGCCGGGTTATTTTGGTTACTAAATACAGTGTTGTTGCGGGATGTGCCCACGAATCGCCTGTTGTATTTTGCGAAGTAATCGACACCGAACTCCTCGTTGTTGCCGAGCGTCAACTGGCCAATCACCGTGCTCAACGCGACTTGTGGCGCCTTAACGTCCATCTCGTCCAGAATCTTTTGCACTTTCACCACAACCTCACGGTTTCCGAGCACGATGATGGAATTGGCGCGCTGATCGGCGATGAGCTTGGAGTTTCCGATGGTGACAGCTTGCGGCGTGGTATTTACCGGTTGCGTGGAGAGTTCCTCCGAAATATTTAGCGTGCTGCCGCCGCCTTGCGTGCCTGAGGTACCAAACTGGGATGAATATGGGTTTGTCCCGCCAGTAGTGCCGGCGCCTCCTCCTCGTTGTTGTTGCTGCGGTTGCGGACTCGCGCCCGGCAGCCCGCCGCCGGGCTGCGCGCCAGCGCCTTCAGCACCTGGCTCAGTCAACGCCTGAACCAGCACCGGCAAAACGTCACCGGCGGAAACATATTGCAAATAGCGCGTGACGGGTTTTGCAAACTCAACGTTGGCGTCAAATTCCTGGACCAGTTGCCGAATGAACGGCATGTTGATCGGCCGGGTCACCACATGGATTCGGTTCGTGCGCACGTCGGGAGTCAGTTTGATTTTACCGACGATGATCGCTTCCTCGGATAGGACGTTTAATCCGGCACCTTCAACCTGCTGCGGTTGTGGAACCGCTCCGGGAACCTTCACACTGCGGACACCCGGCTGAGTGGGCGATTCGGTGCCCTTTTCGAAAATGTCTTTGAGCATGTCGGCGACTTTGCTCGCGTCGGCGCGGTCGAGTTTAATAAACTCACTCACCACTTCCGCCGGCGCCACATCCACCTGGTTAATGACGCTGGCCAGCTGCCGGATGATGTCCGCGTTCTGTGTCACCAAGAGAGCGGATGCTTTCGGCAAGGCGAGAATATTGATCGTGCCCGAGCTCCCCTGAAAATATGCCATCAACACTTGTTGAAGTTCCTGGGGGTCCGCATACTGCAGGCGGAATAGGAAACTGATTACCGGATTTCCTGGGGGGATATCCGCCAGATCGGAAACGATTGGCACCGGCGCTTTCCTGGGATTTTGGCCCGCTCCCACAACATCCACCAGGTCGCGGCCAGCCGGAACGAGAGAGATTCCGTTCAGGGACATACTCATCTCGATGATCTTGATGGCTTCCTCGCGCGACACATCTTTGGCGATGAAGATGTTCACCTTACCCTGCACGAAATTATCCATCACCAGCTTCTTGCCGGTGAGCTGTTCATAGAGATGCAATACATCGACGACATCGCTGTTCGGGAATTGAAGCCGAACCATGGCAGGCGCGTTTGGAGGTGCAGGCGCGGCCGCCTCTTCTGGCGGCGGGTTCGCAACCTTGGGAACAGATGATTCGGGACGAGCTGGTTTGCTCTGACCCAAAACGGCGGTCACGCTGGCGAGCAAGAGAGTCGCGATGCAGAAAAAGCGGTGCACGGCCTTATTTGGATGGATGGGCGACGCTAGTGCATTTATGAGACCCGTCAAAATATTTCCCCCGGTTGAAACAATCCTTTGATGCTCAAGCTGGACGCAGCAGGGCACCTAGCTTACAAGAGATTGCCGCCGCCGCAAATGATCAGTCCCGTAAGTCTGGGCAGAGCCCACTGCATTACGATCGTTTCTTGTACGCTCCTTGCGATGGCGGTCGCTGTCTTCGCAGCACCCGAACAAACCGCGAATTCAGCGACTGAGATTCGATCTATTCTTCAGGCGCAGCAGGATTCTTGGAACCGCGGCGATATCGACGGATTTATGAACGGCTACGCTCGCTCCGCATCGACTGTCTTTATTTCAGAAGACACAATCAGACGCGGCTGGCAAACCGTGCGCGATGGTTACAAGCAAAAGTATTCCAATCGCGCGAAGATGGGGACGCTGGCGTTCTCCGACCTTGAAATCACACCGTTATCATCTGATTCCGCCGTGGCGTCAGGCCGATGGAGACTGAAGCGTGCAAACGACCAGCCGCAGGGCCGATTCACGCTGATTCTCAAACGCCTGCCGGAAGGCTGGCGAATCGTCCACGATCATACAAGCGCGGCTAAAGAGTAACTGTAGCGGCGGTCTGTGACCGCCGACCCTTCAGTGCTCAGAACGATATTCCAGTGGAAAAACCTCCCCCCGAAACGGCCAGTCTTCCCATCGGCTGACGAGTCCAGCTCTTACGGGATTCTCGCGCACGTAATACCATTTCTCAGTATAAGACTCCGCACTGCGTAGGAGATGGTCAAAAAACGCCTTTTGCCAATGCGGCGCCCCAATCCCGTTCTGCCGCAGTGTTTTGGAAATCGAGTTCTTTAACGACTTGACCCAAACCGAGAGACTTAGTTCCTGGTCATCAATTGCAACGAACGCATGAAAGTGATCAGGCATCAGAACATATGCACCCACCCACGCGCCATGTTCGGGAGCTTGCAAAGAGAAACGGACAAAGCTCTCATGCACAGACGCGTTTGCGAAGTCGTGCCTTGTGATTTTCGGCGGTCATAGACCGCCGCTACAAGTTTTCTCTCAAACGCGTTAACAGCTTTTCATGGATGTTATCAAACCCGCCGTTGCTAAAAACCGCGACGACATCGTTTGGTCGCAACATTGGCACGATTCGATCCACGATCGCATCGGCATTCCGCTCATAAAACGCAGGACGGCCCGCCTTGGCGATGGTAGCCACAACCTTTTCAGCGTTTAACCGCTGGTCTTCAGGGATCTGTTCCAGCTTGGCGACCTGCGCGATGAAAACTCCATCGGCCAATTTCAGCGCGTCCGGAAGCTGCTGTTGAAAGACTGCGCGCCGCGTTGTGTTGGAGCGCGGTTCGAACACCGCCCAGAGCCGATTTCCGCGAAAGCGATGACGCAATGCTTGCAATGTGGATGCAATCGCCGTCGGATGATGGCCGAAATCGTCGATCACTTTCACCCCTCGCGCTTCCCCACGGACTTCCTGTCGTCGCGCAATGCCGGCAAAAGTCTTGAATGCGCTGCCGATTTTCGCCATTGGCACATCGTAAAACCGTGCTGCCATCGCTGCCATGGCTGCGTTGTGCACATTGAATTCGCCTACCAGCGGAATCTCAAACGTCTCATCTCCAAGTTTGAATCTCGAACCTTCGGCCGAGCACGCGATATCGCGGATTCGCTGCGCGCAATTCTTCGAGAAACCCACCTCAATCATCTGAGCGAGACAATCCTTCGCCACTTCGACGCAATTGGGATCGTCCCCGTTGACCAGAACCATGCCGTTCCTGGGAACAATGTTGAGCAGACGCCGGAAGCTCAGCTTGATTTCATCGAGGTTGTTGAAAATATCCGCATGATCGAACTCGATGTTGTTTATGATCAGCAGCTCCGGCAGGTAATGAATAAATTTCGAGCGCTTGTCGAAAAACGCCGAATCGTACTCGTCGCCCTCGATCACGAAATACTTTGAGTCATTCAGGCGTGCGCCTTGGCCAAGATTTGTCGGAAGTCCGCCGATGACGTAACCGGGTTTGGATCCGGCTGTTTCCATGATCCAGGTGAGCAGCGCGGTTGTCGTTGTTTTCCCGTGCGTCCCCGTAACAACAAGATTATGACGACCGCGCAAAAAATAATTCTTCAGCACTTCCGGCAACGAAAGATAAAGGAGCTTCCTGTTCAACACAGCTTCCACTTCCGGATTGCCGCGCGTCATCGCGTTCCCGATCACGACGACATCCGCGTCGGCCGGGATGTTTTCTTCGCGATACCCCTCTTTAAACGAGATGCCTTTTTCCTGAAGAAAGGTCGACATCGGCGGGTAAACATTCTCGTCAGACCCGGTCACTTTGAACCCGCGCTCCTTTAGCGCTACCGCCACTGATGCCATGGCCGTGCCGCAAATCCCCAGGAAATGAAAACTCTTTGGCGCTTCCTTCACGCGGATTCTTTACGCCTCACGGCGAATTTCGCCAGCGCAATCGGAACCGTTACTTCTTGTCAAAAACCTCCACTGCCGCCCACGCTTCATCGGGAGGGGTCCGTTCGTATTCGAGCGCGCGATCAAGATACATTTTGGCCAGCAGGTCGTCCGGATAAAATTCCAGGAACCGTGAAAACAGAATTTTGGCCTCGATAAAATCGCGTGTCCGAAATTTCTCCAATCCTTCCTCGTATGTATCAAGCCACTTTAGGAATTCCGGATCCACTTCCTCGTCTCGCGCCCCGACGAAAGTAAAAATATCCACCGGTTTGCTTTTGCCTTTCACCTGCACTCGAGCAACCGAGCGAAGGTGAACCTCGTCTCTCGCCAGTTCAGCGACCGAGGAGCCGACGAGAATATCCGCGCCATAAATTCGAGTGAGACCTTCGAGTCGGGACGCGAGATTAACGGAGTCGCCAATAACTGTGGGATCCATCCGTTCGTGCGAGCCAATGTTACCGACGACCACCTCGCCTTGATTGATGCCGATGCCCATGCCGAGCCCCATGCGGCCTTCCTCCCGCCATTTTTGATTGAGCTGGCGTAATTCCCGCCGCATTCCCAGCGCCGCGCGCACACAAGCCTTCGTGTCCTGCGCCATGCCAAAACTGCGCACATTGCCCCATACCGCCATGATCGCGTCGCCGATGAATTTATCGAGCGTGCCGCCATTCCTAAAAACCACCGACGTCATGCGGCTCAAGTACTCATTGAGTTGCGAGACCAATGCCTCGGGATCGGCTTTTTCCGACAACGTGGTGAAACCAATCAAATCCGAGAACAAAATTGTCGCAGGGACACGAACTCCGCGAAGCGAGCTGTAATAGCTGTCCGGATTTTCCAGGATCTCCTTGACCAAATTTTTCGAGACGTAACGCTCCAACGTGCGCCGAGTGCGCAACTTCTCGAGCCGCTCGAGTGCGTATTCGAAGCCGAGCGAAAAGGATCCGCTGAACACCAGGGTTGAGAGAACCGGAACAGTGAGCAGGAGCAGCCCCGTCCTGTCGTAACACAATCGTGCCGCACCAAGATACGCCGCCGTAATCAGAACCAGCGTACCAAGACAAAGTAACGGCCGGCGCAAAAAGGCAACCAGCAACCACGCCGTGAGCCCGGCCATGCCTACCAGCGCGAGACCGGTTCTGGACGGTGTGGGCCGCAAAAATTCGTGATTCATCGCCGCAGCCATCGCCTGCAAATGAAGCGCAGGACCCAATGTGGTTGGACTCATCGGAGTAACCACGGTGTCGTGCTCCACTTGCGCCGATGATCCGACCATCACGATCTTGTCCTTAAAAAACGCGCCGTCCGCGTAATTGGCATGCCAAAACTTTGGATCGAAAACTTCGTAGAGCGGTCGGGGCGCAAACGCGTCCGGCGACGTGAAACGAATCAAGTGGCCACGAAAATCATCAGGCACGTCACTCGCACGACCGATTTTGGCGAGAGCCCGGGCCGAAAGAGATTGATAAATTTCCTGGCTTGGGTCCGGTGGTAGGTCAGCAAGTTGCCGGTCAGTTACGCGATACGTCACGGCGCGGATTTTTCCATCGATTGGGTCGGCCCAGAAATTCACGAACCCGACCCGATTATCCTGCAATTGCGGCGGCGGAATCAGCGTATTGTTTGGCGTGACGGCCTGGGCTGCGTTCGCCACGTCGAAATTAGCGCCGATTACGACTTTATCGCGATAACGATCAAGCGCAGCATGAAAGGCGGGATCACCGTCATTGGGCGGACTAAAGATCATGTCGAACATGACGGCGCGCGCGCCCGCGCCAAACAACCGATCGAGTAAAAGCGCCCATACTTCGCGTGACCACGGGAACGGCTTTTCTGTCATCAGCTGAAACGCGCGGTTACTAGCGATTTCGTCAGCAGTCAACGGCGGCAACTGCAATGTGCTTTGGTCGATTCCGAGAAAAACAAAATCGGACGGAGCAGGAGTCTTCCGGCCTTCGCGTCGGAGAAAATCTTCAAAACTCTGTTCACCGCGCCACGGCGCCGAAATAAATGGAGTGGTCGGAAAAAAATGACCGGAAAAAATCAAGGCCGTCCAGAAAATGCAAATGAAAGCGAGGACCAGGAGACGATGACGCCCGAGCCAGTGCATGCCGGCGGAATCTAGCACTAAAACGTTGAAGCGTTAAGCATGACGCAACCGGCCCGCTTTAACACTTCAACGGTTCAACGCTTTACCGTTCGCCTCTGCAGAAAGCAGTTGTCATTCTCCACTCGCTACTTATTGTTCGTCACTCGGCGCTGCCGCGTCGTGACGATCTGTGCACCTGGTTCCGCGCAACGGGACTGCATCAGCGAGTGAGGTCGCAAAGATCGATAATGAAACGAACAGCTCGCTGAACGAGGAACCCCGAAGCGATTTGGGGAAACAACCATGCCAAGAGCTACTAACGCCCCGGCAAGCCGGGCGCGACGCAAACGAGTCTTAAAAAAAGCCAAAGGCTACCGCGGACGCCGTTCAAAACTTTTCCGCTACGCGAAAGACGCGATCATGAAAGGCCAATATTGGGCCTATCGCGACCGTAAAACGCGTAAACGCACGTTTCGTTATCTCTGGATTCAACGTCTAAACGCCGCCGCTCGCGCAAATGGACTGACCTACAGCCGCCTTGCAGAGGGATTAAAAGTCGCAGGCATTGGCCTCGACCGAAAAGTTCTCGCAGATCTTGCCGTCAGCGATGAGATCGCATTCAAATCGATCATCGATCAGGCAAAAAGCGCGCTGGAAAAAAAGAACAAAAAGGCGGCGTGATTCGTGGAGTCGCAATTCGTGATTCGTTGAATCGTGAATCGATTTGACGGTCTAACGAGACAACATTTTAAGATTCACGGATCCATGA
>Ga0310810_10006740_pt1 | contig 13013 bp, 10 predicted proteins | sample NCmetagenome_FD_207641 | JGI IMG/M metagenome (GOLD analysis project Ga0310810, IMG submission 207641) | Soil microbial communities from experimental microcosm in Duke University, North Carolina, United States - NC | ecosystem: Engineered > Artificial ecosystem > Soil microcosm > Unclassified ... | reverse complement strand
GCGTTCGACGTCGTAGAGCAGCCCGCCACGGCGCGTGTAGAAGCCCCAAGTGATGACGAGGCAGGAGACGTAGAACGCGAGGAAGCCCCACAGCGCCGCCTGCACGCCACCGGTCATGGCGATCGAGGTGCCGTAAGACTTCGGCACGAAGAACGCGCCGAAGGCCGCGATCGCCGAGGTGAAGCCCGTGATCGCCGCGGACTCCTTCTCCGCCTGACGCAACCGCGTCTCGCGGTCGGCCGACGGCATCAGCCGGTCCATCTCCTTGCGCATGATGTTGGGGATCATCTGGAAGGTCGAGGCATTGCCGACGCCGGCGGCGAAGAACAACACCAGGAACATCGCGAAGAAGCCCCAGAAGGCGTAGGGCTGATCCTTGATGCCAAGGAAGTAGAGAACGCCGAGCACGCCGATCATCATCAGAACCCAGACCCAGATGGTGACGCGGCCGCCGCCGAACTTGTCCGATACCCAGCCGGTCGCCGAGCGCGACAGGGCGCCGACCAGCGGCCCGAGGAAGACGAACTGCAGCGCGTCAACCGACGGGAACTGCGTCTTTGCGAGCAGCGGGAAACCGGCCGAGTACCCGATGAACGAGCCGAACGTGCCGGTGTAGAGCCAGCACATGATCCAATTGTGCTTGCGCTCGAAGATCACCGCCTGCTCGCTGAACGAGGCCTTGGCCGAGGCGATGTCGTTCATGCCGAACCAGGCCGCGAAGGCGCTGGCCGCGATGAACGGCACCCAGATGAAGCCCGCGTTCTGGAGCCACAGCTTGCCCGTCGCGCTGATCGGCTGCGGGTCGCCGCCGAGCCAGCCGAACACGCCGGCCGTGATGGCGATCGGCACGACGAACTGCACGACGCTGACGCCGAGATTGCCGAGGCCGGCATTGAGCGCGAGCGCATTGCCCTTCTCTGCCCGCGGGAAGAAGAACGAGATGTTGGCCATCGACGAGGCGAAGTTGCCGCCGCCAAAGCCGCAGAGCAGCGCAAGCCCGAGGAAGATGAAGTAAGGCGTCTCGGGATGCTGCACGGCGTAGCCGATGCCGACGGCCGGGAAGATGAGCGACCATGTCGCAAGCGTCGTCCACAAGCGGCCACCGAAGATCGGCACCATGAAGGAGTAGAAGATGCGCAGCGTCGCTCCGGAAATGCCGGGCAGCGCTGCGAGCCAGAACAACTCATCCGTGGTGAACTTGAAACCGACCGCCGGAAGCTTGGCGACGACCACCGACCAGACCTGCCAGACTGCGAAGGATAGGAGCAGCGCGGGGATCGACAGCCAGAGATTGCGGCGAGCAATGGCGCGGCCCGACGTTTCCCAAAAGGTTTTGTCCTCCGGACGCCAGTCGGTGATGACTTTGCCGGAGAGTGCACCAACGTGTTCGGGCTTGTGAATCTCCTGCATCTCGGGCAGTTCGGGCAACTCCTTGAGAGCCGCACCGACCACGCCGCGCTCCATCTGCCGGATGGCGAGGTGCATCCAGACGAGCGCGCCCGTCACCAGGACGAAGAGCAGCATGAAGCAGCTCGTCCAGACGCCGGTGAGATCGAGCAAGGCGCCGAAGGCGATCGGCAGCACGAAGCCGCCGAGGCCGCCGATCATGCCGACGAGGCCGCCGACCGAGCCGACGTTCTTGGGATAATAGACGGGGATGTGCTTGTAGACGGCGGCCTTGCCCAGCGCCATGAAGAAGCCAAGCACGAACACGGTCACGGTGAAGGGCACGACGCCCATTTCCATGTGGAACGCGATCGGGCCCTTGACGCTGCGGATGATGTAGTCGCCCGGCGGATAGGACAGAACGAAGGTCGCGGCGACCGCGACCAGGAATGTCCAGTACATGACGCGCCGCGCGCCGTAGCGGTCGGAAAGATGCCCTCCATAGGCGCGGAAGACGCTGGCCGGGAACGAAAACGCGGCGGCGATCATGCCGGCGGTCGTGATCGGCACGCTGTAGACGCTGATCAGGTAGCGCGGCAGCCACAGCGACAGCGCAACGAAGGCGCCGAACACGAAGAAATAATAAAGCGAGAAGCGCCAGACCTGGATGTTCTTGAGCGGCGCCAGCTCGAGCCATGCGCTGGTCGGCTTTTCGCCACGGGCGCGGCGCGCACGCAAGACCGGATCGTCGGTGGTGGTGAACCAGAACACGACCGCCATGATCGCGATGCCGGCGGCCCAGACCTGCGCGGTGACCTGCCAGCCATAGGCGACGAGCACGAAAGGTGCGACGAACTTGGTGACGGCGGCGCCGACATTGCCGGCGCCGAAGATACCGAGCGCTGTGCCCTGCTTCTCGGTCGGATACCAGCGCGAGACGTAGGCGATGCCGACCGCGAACGAACCGCCGGCGATGCCGACGCCGAGCGCGGCGATCAGGACCTGGGGATAAGTGTGCGCATAGGCTAGAAGATAGGTGGCGACCGCCGCGGCCAGCATCGTCACCGTGTAGACGACGCGGCCGCCGTACTGGTCGGTCCAGATGCCGAGCGCGAGACGGATGAGCGAGCCCGTCAGGATCGGCGTGCCGACCAGGAGGCCGAACTCGGTCTCGTTGAGGTTCAGTTGCTGCTTAATCTGGACGCCGATGATGGCGAAGATGGTCCACACCGCGAAGCAGACGGTGAAGGCGATGGTGGACATCCACAGCGCGCGGCCCTGACCTGCGGCGCTGGTGACCTGTGTCTCTGGCATTGGGAGCCCCCGGGGTAGTCCGTTTCGGACCGTCGCGCCGACAAAACGTCGGTTCGCCTCCCGGGGCTTTGAGATTGGTCAACTCTACAACTTTAGTCAGCGCGGCTTCTTGGCCGCCAAATTCAAAAACCTGAATTTGACAGACCGCATACAGCGCATGCGGCTTGGAGGGGCTCCGCTTGATCCATGTCAATCGGCCATTGCAGGTGTGCTGGATTCATTGACCAAGTGGCGGCCCGACCGGCGCGCGCCCGAGAGATCCAACGCCCGCGCACCGACGTATAAAGAGGAGGCCTCACGGAATCGGGCGCAGCCATGATTGTCTACCCCCTCGCATACGTGACTGTAACGATCGTTTTCGTCTTGCTCGACGCGGCCTGGCTAACCGTCATGGGCCCCGTCCTCTACAAGCCGGCACTGGGCGACATCCTGGCCGACAAGGTCCGGCTCGCGCCGGCCATCGTCTTCTACCTTCTGTATCCGATCGGAATCGCGATCTTTGCGGTCCTTCCGGCGCTGCGCGCCGGGTCGGTCGGTCATGCGGCCGTGTACGGCGCCCTGTTCGGGCTGTTCGCCTACGCGACCTACGACCTGACCAATGCCGCCACCTTGCGGCAGTGGACCACGCAGATCACCCTCGCCGACATGGCCTGGGGCGCCATCGCGACCGGTCTCGCCGCCACGATCTCGGTCGTCGCCTGCCGGGCCGTGATGACGCGCATGGACCTGTCGCTCTGATCACGCCGGCTTCAGCCGATAGTGGCTGACACCCCAGACCTTGCCGTTCGCGTAACCGAACAGACCTTCGGTCGCGAGAAAAAACAATCGCCAGCGGCGCAGCCATAGATCGGCGTCACTGCCGTAAACGCCCACAAGGATGCGCCGCACAGCGTCCTTGTTCTCATCGAGGTTCTTCAACCACGCCCGCGCCGTGTCGCGGTAATGCGTACCGCTCCAGCGCCAATCCTCTTCGACCGCAAGAATGTCGGCGAATTCGCCAATGAAGCCATGGCTCGGCATGATGCCGCCGGTAAAGAAGTGCCGCGCGATCCAGTCTTCGGTATCGCGGTGGTCGAAGCGGTACGGCGCATGATCGTGCGTGAAGACATGCATGAAGAAGCGGCCATCAGGCTTGAGCCAAGACCGGACACGGCCGAGCAGTCGCCGCCAATTGAGCATGTGCTCGAACATCTCCACCGACACGATCCGGTCGAACGTCACTTCCGGCGAGAAGGCGTTCATGTCGGCGGTCACGACAGAAAGGTTCGTGAGCCCTTCGGTCCGCGCCCTGCGCGCGATGTATTCGCGCTGCGAATGTGAGTTCGAGACCGCGAGGATGCGCGCCATCGGGTAATGCCGCGCCATCCACAATGACAATGAGCCCCAGCCGCAACCCAATTCGAGAATGGCCTGCCCATCGGCCAATCCCGCGTGCGCTGCGGTTTCTACCAGAGCTCGTTCTTCGGCGGCGGCGAGATCCTCGCCAGGAGAGTTGAACACGCAGCATGAATATTTGCGCTGCGGCCCGAGCACCGCCTCGAAGAACGCGGCAGGCACCTCGTAGTGCTGCGTGTTGGCGTCCGCCACATGCTCCGCGATCGGCAGCGAGACCGTCGACGCCGCAAAGTCGCGATTGACCGTCGCGGTGGCAGCCGCGAGTTTGCGATTGGTGCGCTCGCAGAGCACCGCTATGCCGAGACGCACGACGGAATCCGGAATGGGCGTCCTTTCGACGAGGCCAGTCGCAAGCGTGATGGCGTTCATGACGTGCTCCCGTCAGATCCCAGGCGGCCACGGAAAGAATGCGCTGGTCCGTCGCTGGTACGCGCGGAAGGCGTCGCCACGGGACCGGAGCATGTGCTTTTCCAGCGGCGGAATTCCGGAGACGTAGACCAGAAGCCAGTACATGCACGCAGGCGCCAGCAGCGCGAGATAACCGGAGCCGTAACCCCCGGCCGGGTCGATCGCGAGCAGGACGTAGCCAAGCCAGCCGAACCATTCGAAGAAATAATTGGGATGCCTGGACCACGACCAAAGGCCAGCGTCACAGACTTTGCCCTCATTGGCGGGGCTCGCTCGAAACGCGCGCAGTTGACGATCGGCGATCGCTTCGCCGCAGAGCGCAACGATCAGCACCAGGATTGCCGCCGCGTCGTGCCAGCCCAACCCTGATGCGGGATTGTGTGCAGCAAGGAAGACTGCGAGCGCGAGCGGGATCGTCACCCACGCTTGCTTTTGCAAGAGCCAGAACATCCGGCGCGGCGCCTCCTCGCCCCATGCCCGGGCCATGTCGGCGTAGCGTGGGTCGTCGGTGATGCCCGTGGTGCGCTGAGCGATGTGGAGGCCGAGACGAAGCGACCAGAAAAGAATGAAAGCCGCGGCCAAATACTGCCGAGCGGAAAGGTCCGCTCCCCCAAACGGCACCAGCGCGGCGGCGAGCCCCGTCGCGCCCAGGCCAAACGTCCAGATCGTATCGACCCATCCGGAATTGCCGGTGCGTTGCTGGACGAGCCAAGCTCCGGCCATCAAGATGCTGAGCGCGATCGCGACGGCGACAATCGCCATGGCGAGTTGCGATACGGTCATGGCCGGCTGCCCGTCGCCGCTTGAACGAAGGTGGCAACATCGTCGAGCACCGGCGCCAGAAACCGGAACGGTGGCGCCAGTGCGCCCAGCACGCTCAGATGTCCGACCAGGGAATAGGTCCGCTCCTCGACCTTGCTCCCGAATGTGCGGATCTGCGCGGCGAGCCGCCTCGTATTGCCGGGGCTGACAATCCTGTCGCGCCGCGGTGCGATCAGCAGTGCCGGCGGCGCGTCGGACGTCACGTAGCGGATCGGCTGGGTTTCGATACGACCTGGGCCGCCGAAGATATCCTGCAGGACCGGATCGACGATCGGCAGGAAGTCGTACGGCCCGGCAATGCCGATCATGCCTGCGAGATCGCGGGCGGGTTCAAGGCCGACCTGTTGCAGCCGCCGCCCGTCAAAGGCCAGCATTGCACTGATATAGGCTCCGGCCGAGTGGCCCATCAGCACGATGCGGCGTGAGTCGCCGGTCCACGCCGTGGCTTTGTCGCGCACGAAGCGGACAGCATGCGCCGCGTCGTCGAGGAAGTCCGGATAACGGGCCTCCGGATAGAGGGTGTAATCCGGAATGACCGCGACAATACCACGCGCCGCAAGCGATGCGCCGACAAAACGATAGAGACCGCGCTCGCCGCTTTGCCAACTGCCGCCGTAGAAGAAGACGACGACCGGCGCAGCTTCGCTTGCGTCCGGCCGGTACACGTCGAGCATGCGCCGCGGTCCGCGGCCGTACGCGACGTCGCAATGCGCACGCCAGCCGCAGCGCGGCGACAGCAAATTGAGGAGGTCAGCCGCCGAGAAACCTCGCGATCGCCACAACCGGACTGCGTCGATGCGACGATCGGCTGGCGGGCTGGACCGCGCGTCGGACTCCGCCGTCATCACAGCCGGACGAACGGATTGAGCAATGCGCCGATCATCCCGCTGAGCTTCAGCCTCCCGTCGAGTGCAACGAGACAGAGGCAGGCCTGATCGGCGCCGACGATCGGCCGATGGTCGATGTTTGCGTCCGCTTCTTCGAAGTCACCGGCCGCGAAAGTGCCGCCCTCGTGCTGATACGAACCGACCAGAATGGAGGTGAGTTCAGAACCGCTGTGACTGTGCTGCGGCAATCGCGTTCCGGGCGCACCTTTGAGCAGGAACAGCCGCGTCTTCTCGGATGGCGGCAGCAGGATCGACCGCATCTGCACGCCGGGGCCGACCCAGCGCCAAGCGCCGAGATCGTAACCGCGCAAGCAGGCTGGAAGTCCGAGTTCGCTGTGTGAGCCGGCGGCCGCCGCACGGCTGTCCCCCGTTGCTTCGAGACGCGCCAGAGTCCTCGCAAGCGCCTCTGCCGACATCTCCGCCGGCGGCATGCTGTCCATCAACGCCGCGGCAATCTCTTCGGCGCCACGCACGAATTGCCGGCAAACATCGCAACGCTCCAAGTGACTCGCCACTACGAGCCGCCGGGCGGTATCGAGGGTGCCGCCGGCATAGGCGGCCATCGTCTCGTCCGAGGGATGATGCAGGATCGTCATGAGAGTTCGTCCAAGAGAGCGCGCAGCTTTATCATTGCGATCCGGATGCGGGACTTGACGGTCCCCAGCGGAATTCCAAGCGCCCTCGCGATTTCGGCATGTGGCGCTTCCTCGAAAAACGACAATTCGATCACCTTGACCTGGTCCGGCGGCAATTTACGCAACGCCTGCCGGACCCTTTCACTTCGTTCGTCGCCGGAAAGACTCTCATCCGGCCCAGCGGCCTCATCGACCGCGTCGGGAAGATCGTCGCCAACGGCGACGTCGCGCCATTCCTTACGGAAGCGATCGACACGCAGATTGCGTGCGATCGTAAAAATCCACGTGGCTGCGGACGCGCGCGCCGGATCGAAGCTCGCCGCTTTCCGCCACACCGACAGCAAAGTCTCCTGCGCGAGTTCGTCGGCGAGCGCGTCATCGCTTCCGGTGCGCAGCAGATAGGCCTTCACCCGCGGCGCGAAGTGCCCGAACAGCGCCGTGAACGCATCCCGGTCCGCCGCATGCGCAACGGCGACGATCAGACGGGAATAGTCGGCGCCTGCCACCGGGGCTTCGTCCTTTGCCATGCGGTCAGCCCGCGCCCAAGAAGGGCGGCGTGCCCTCATCCCGAGGGGCGGGAGCCGCGGACCGGCAAGTGCGAGGGCTCGCATGCACCTCAGTACGGAGGCAGCACCGGTTTGGATCAGGGTGCCGCGCTGATCCAAAAACGCGCCCCCTTCGTACAGCACCAGCGGGACGTCGCCTGGGTGGGCGAGGCAGAGCGATATCAGGGACATACATGTCCGGCGGACCTCGGCTGAACATTGCCGTCATCGGGAGCGGGATTTCCGGGCTGTCGGCCGCGTGGCTCTTGAGCCAGCGCCACGACGTGACAGTCTATGAGCGGGCCTGCCGCCCAGGCGGCCATTCGAACACGGTCCAGGTCAAAGCGGCAGACGCCGCCATTCCAGTCGATACCGGGTTCATTGTCTATAACCCGAAGAACTATCCGAACCTGACCGCGCTTTTCGATCACCTCGGCGTGGCGACGAAGCGGTCGGATATGTCCTTCGGCGTATCGCTCGATGGCGGCCAACTCGAATATGCCGGGACAGACCTGTTTGGTCTGTTCGCGCAACGGCGAAATCTGTTCCGGCCGCGGTTCCTGTCCATGCTTCGCGATCTCCTGCGCTTCTACCGTGAGGCGCCGGCTGCTGCCCTCACCGATCCGGCGGTCACGCTGGGCGACTTCCTTCGGGCGGGCAATTATGGCGAGCCGTTCCGCCGCGATCACCTCCTGCCCATGGCCGCCGCGATCTGGTCAGCGCCGCCGGAGGCGATGCTCGCTTATCCGGCGGCCGCGTTCATCCGATTCCACGCCAATCACGGCCTCTTGCAGATCGCCGATCGCCCGGAATGGCGCACGGTCGACGGCGGCAGCCGGACCTACGTGCAGAAGCTGATCGGCGCTTTCGCCGAGTGCGTCCGTCTCGACTGCGGCGCGGCCGCCGTGCGGCGTACGAGCACCGGCGCGGCCGTCCTCGATGCGCAAGGCAGCGAGACGCACTTCGATCATGTTGTCGTCGCGACCCATGCCAATCAGGCTCTGGCGCTGCTGACCGATGCTGACGGAATGGACCGCGACGTGCTCGGCGCCTTTCGCTACAGCCGCAACTTGGCCGTCCTGCACACGGACGAGCGGTTCATGCCGCGGCGGCGGGCCGCCTGGTCGAGCTGGAATTTCATCGGCGACCGCGACGCGCCCGCGGGCGTGTGCGTCACCTACTGGATGAACCGCCTCCAGTCGCTTCCCGGGCCGAACCTGTTCGTCACGCTCAACCCGGCGCAGCCGCCCCACGCCGGGGCTTTGCTCCACAGCGAAATCTACGAACATCCCATGTTCGATACCCGCGCCATGCGCGCGCAATCCCAACTGTGGTCACTCCAGGGCCGAGGTAATGTCTGGTTCTGCGGGGCCTATTTCGGCGCTGGCTTCCATGAGGATGGCCTCCAGGCCGGGCTCGCGGTGGCTGAGGCTCTCGGCGCGGTGCGCCGACCATGGACGGTGGCCGACGAATCTGGCCGCATCCAGATCACGCGGCGCAACGACGCCGCGGTCCCGGAGGTCGCCTAATGTCCGCGGCGGTCGGTCCGACATCGGCACTGTACCTCGGCTCGGTCATGCATCGGCGCATGACGCCGCGCCGGCATCGCCTGCGATATCGCGCCTTCTGGCTGTTGATCGATCTCGACGAAGACGACGCGCCGAACAGGCTCCGCCTGTTCTCGCGCAACCGGTTCAACCTGGTGAGCTTCCACGAGCGCGATCACGGCGACGAAGGCCGGCAGCCGCTGCGCGCCTATGTCGAACGCACGCTGGCCGAGCACGCCTTTGCCTGGGATGGCGGCCGAATCGCACTGCTCTGCATGCCGCGCATTCTCGGCTACGTGTTCAATCCGCTGAGCATCTATTTTTGCTACCGCCGCGACGGCTCGCTCGCAGCCCTGCTCTACGAGGTCCGCAACACGTTCGGGCAAAAGCATAGCTATCTGCTGCCGGTCGTCACGCAGACACCGGTGATCCGGCAGCGCTGCGACAAGGCCTTCTATGTCTCGCCATTCCTCGGCATGGACCTGACCTACGACTTCCGCGTCGTGCCTCCTTCCGGCAAGGTGTCCGTGGTCGTGTCTGCTGCGAACGCACGCGGGCCGGTGCTGACGGCCTCGCTCGTCGGTGAGCGCCGCGCCCTCTCGGATTGGGCGCTTGGGCGCGCCCTTCTCACGCACCCCTTGATGACGCTGAAGGTTGTCGGTGCAATCCATTGGGAAGCGCTGAAGATCTGGCGCAAGGGCATCCGCCTCCAGCCGCGGCCGCCGGCGCCCGCCTCCCCCGTCACGGCGATACGGCTCGATACGCTTCAGGACAACCGATGACCGCCTTGGACACGATCGGCCGCGACGCCGGCCGGGAACCCCTCGCGCTGACGGCGCGGTTCCTGCGCGCGCTGGTGCCGCCGCCCGCTGCCGGAACGTTGCGCGTTGTCACGCCGGCCGGCGAGACGGTCGATTTTGTTGGCCGCACGAGCGGCATCGACGCCACCATCGTGATCGAACGCTGGCAGGCCATATGGCGCCTGATCCGCGGCGGCGAGATCGGCTTCGCCGAAGCCTTCATGGACGGCGACTGGACGACGCCCGACCTGACGCGCTTTTTGGAATGGGCGCTGCGCAACGAAACGGAGGACGGCGCCTTCCGCGGTCATATTGGCGCGCGGCTCGCACGCCGCGTCGCACATGGCCTGCGCGCCAATACGCGGCGCGGCAGCAGGCGCAACATCGCCGCGCATTACGATCTCGGCAACGACTTCTACCGCCTCTGGCTCGACCGCGGCATGAGCTACTCGTCGGGCATCTATCGATCCGGACAAGAGACGCTCGAAGATGCCCAGGACGCCAAGCTCGACCGTGTCGCCGCGCTGCTCGAGGTGAATGCCGGCGACGATGTGCTCGAGATCGGCTGCGGCTGGGGCGGCGTGATCGAGCGGCTGCTCACACGTCATGCATGCCGGATGACCGCGCTGACGCTGTCGAGAGAACAGCGCGCTTACGCGCAGGAGCGCGTAGCCGGACTGGGCGTCGCGGGTCGCGCCGAAATCCGGTTGCAGGACTACCGCGACGTCGCGGGCCAATTCGACCGCATCGTCTCGATCGAAATGCTGGAGGCGGTGGGCGAGCGCTACTGGCCGGTCTATTTCGATCGGCTGCGCGCATGCCTCAAGCCGGGCGGCACTTGCGTGCTGCAAGTGATCACGATTGCCGAGGACCGCTTTGCCGGCTATCGCAGCAGCCCCGATTTCATCCAAAGCTATGTCTTTCCCGGCGGCATGCTGCCGACAAAGTCGCGTGCGCGCGACGCCGCACGCGCCGCAGGCTTGACGCTTGAGATCGAGGAATCCTTCGGTGCGTCTTACGCGCGCACCCTGGAAGACTGGCGCGATCGGCTTTCGGCGCACGGAGAAAAGATCGCGGCGCTCGGCCTCGACACACGTTTCCGGCGCATGTGGGAATACTACCTCAGTTACTGCGAGGCCGGCTTTCGCGGCGGCGCGATCGACGTGAGTCTTTTCCAGTTGCGCGGGTGACCGCCGTACGCCTCAGGAGCAGCAGCGGCAATTCATCGCCAACGCAATGCGCTCCTCATCGGTGAGCTTTTCGGCGCCCGGCGTCGGCGATCCAATTGCCTCCGCGCTGAACGGCAGCGGCGCGATCGTTTTCGCGATCGGTTCGTCGATCGGCAGGCCCTTAGCCTTCATCTCGGCCCGGCGCTTGGCCGAAGCCGCAGCGTCGGTCGTGCCGTCGTCACGCAACACTGCGCCGTAGACATTCTCCGCGGCGTCGCGCGTGACATATCCGCAGCGCACGTCGCGCTCGAGCATGGCCAGGTCGCGATCGAGCGGCGAACCATAGCCACCACCGCCGCCGGACCGCAGGATGTAGGCGTCACCCGGCTTGATCACCTGGTTGATCGCCTTGCCGTTGGGGAAATGCGTCTCATCGGTCTGGCCGTATCGATGCACGGCCACCGAATTCCCAAGTCCGGAATGCCCGCCTTCGAGCCCCCACGGCTTGCACTTGACCCTATCCATCTGCGACGAGAAGCGGATGTCGTTGAGTGCCTGCACCACCTGCTCGGTGCCGAGGCCGCCGCGATATCGGCCCGCGCCGCCCGAGTCCGGCCGCAGCGTGTAGCGCTCCACCAGCAGAGGATATTTGGCTTCGACCTGTTCCGATGGCCCGTTGTGCGTGTCGCCATCATTGATGGCGATCGTCGCGCTCATGCCATCGCCATTGTGCTTTGCGCCCCAGCCGCCGCCGATCAGGCCGCCAAGATAGATGTAGAACGAGTTGTCGGCTGCCCGCCGTCCATTGACGCGCCCGACCACAAGATCGGCGTGATGGGCGGCCGCGACCTTGTCGGGCATGGCCGGCGACATGGCCTTGAAGATCGTATCGACGACCGTCATCGGATAGGTCATCCACATGCGCATCGCGGCGGGCTTCTGCGCGCTGACGACCTTACCCGGCGGCAGGATGACGTCGAGAGCGCGGAACTGGCCTTCGTTGATCGGCATGTCGAGCGCCGAGGTCAGGCACTTGAACGCGACCTGACAGCACGAGAGCCCGGCGGTGATTCCGGAATTGTAGAACCCGCCCACCTGCTCGGAGATGCCGGTAAGATCGACCGTCATGCGGTCGCCCTTGACCACGACCTTGACGCGGATCGGCACCGGCACGCCAACCGACACGCCGTCGTCGTCCATGAACGACTCCGCCTCGTAGACGCCGTCCGGCATGGCGGCGACGCGCTCGCGCGCGATCTTCTCGCTGTGCTCCATGATGGCATCGATCGCGGCAAGCACCTCGTCGCGGCCGTATTTGCCGATCAGTTCGAGGAACCGTTTCTCGCCGGTCTTGACCGCGGCGACTTGCGCGCGGAAGTCACCCATCGCCCGCTCCGCCAGCCGCACATTGGTCTTGATGATCGAGACGAGCTCGTCGTTGATCACACCTTTGCGGTAGATCTTGACGATCGGCATCTGCAAGCCTTCGGAATAGATATCCGTCGTCGCTCCCGACAGCGTACCGCCGACGTCGGGCCAGTGCGCCATGCAGCAGGAGAAGGCAACGAGTTCTCCTTCGTGGAACACCGGCACGGTGAACGTCATGTGGTTCAAATGGCTGCCGGTGATGTAAGCGTCGTTGGTCAACAAAATGTCGCCCGGCTCGAGGCCGCCGCCGAAATGCGCGATCTTCGCCTTCACCGTCTCGCTCATGCCGCGGATGAACATGGGCAGGCCGAGGCCGATTGAGATTGTATTGCCGCCGGCGTCGAACAGACCGACGGTGAAGTCGAGTGCCTCGTAGATGATCATGTTGTAGGCCGTACGCATCAGGTTGGTCTTCATCTCCTCGGTGGCGGCGATGAGACCGTTGCGCACGATTTCGGTAACGACCGGGTCGACGTGCGAGCCCTGGGCGGCGCTGTGCTTGACTTTCGCTTCCATGCTCAGGCCCTCCAGATCTCGATATGCAGATTGCCGAAGGCGTCGACCGTGAGCACGTCGCGGGGCTCGACCACCGTGGTCGAGGCATGTTCCTCGATCAGCGCCGGCCCCTCGATGCGATTGCCGGCTTTGAGCCGCGCGCGATCGTAGGTCGGCGTCTC
>Ga0310810_10006739_pt1 | contig 13014 bp, 11 predicted proteins | sample NCmetagenome_FD_207641 | JGI IMG/M metagenome (GOLD analysis project Ga0310810, IMG submission 207641) | Soil microbial communities from experimental microcosm in Duke University, North Carolina, United States - NC | ecosystem: Engineered > Artificial ecosystem > Soil microcosm > Unclassified ... | reverse complement strand
GTGCGGATAGCCTTTCTCGTCCGCCGCCCGAGCGCGCAGCGACGGGATCGATGCGGCCGCGTAATAGCCGATCATCGCCAGCAACCCGGCGCCCGCGAGCGCCGTCGTCGCGATCCGCAGCCAGCGCGGCCAGCGCCGCAGCACCGACGGCAGCAACGGCAGCAGCGCGACGTAGCCCGGCAGCGGCCAGTGATAGCTGATGCGCTCGGTATCGGCGAAGAAGCCCAGGCCGAAGAAGCCGACCACCACCAGTGCGCCGAGCCAGGCGAAGTAACGCGTCACCGGTTCGGCATCGCGGCGATGGCGCCACGCGGCCTGCACCAGTGCCGCGAACAGTAGCGGCGTCACCAGCGCCGCCTGGGTCAGGACGAACCAGGCGCCATCGGCATGGAACGCCCATGGGTGCCGGTCGACCAGCTGGAACCGCAGGCCGGCATCGGCGTTGCCGAGATTCCATGCGACCAGCGGCGTCCACGCGGCGAGGCCGAATGCGATCGCGATCATCACCCGCGGATCGCGCAATGCGCGCCGGCCTTGCGGCAGCAACAGCAACACCACGAAACCGACGCCCAGCACCGCCAGGAAGCGGTAATGGCTCAGGGCGCCGATGGCCAGGCCGATGCCGAGTTCCAGCGCCGCCGTCGCCGACACCGCGCGCAGCAGGCGCGCACCGGCGTCCATGCACAGCAGCGTCGCGAACGTCATCATCGTGTCCGGCACCGCGAGCACGCCGAGGGTCCCGGCCAACGGCAACAGCATCGTGAACATGCCTGCGCGCCAACCCTGGACGCGATCGAATTCGCGCGCGGTAATGCGCACGACCAGCCACGGCAGCGCCGCCGCGACCAGCAGGAACGGCGCGCGCAGCGCCAGTGTCGTGTTGCCGCCGAGCGCGACACCCAGCCGCGTCATCCACGCGGTCAGGCCCGGCAGGTCGGAATACGCCCAGGCCAGGTGCTGGCCTTCCTGCCAATAAAAGGCTTCATCGACGAACAACGGCAGACGCGCGGCCAGCAGGATCTTCACCAGCAACAGCAGCGCCCACAGGCCCACGAACCAGTTCCGCGCGTGCACCTGTTCCCGCATCCTTCCGCGCCTCGCTACACTCGTTGCCATCGGGGTGTCGGCGGAAGTCCGCGCGACGATCACCCGCCCGTGAAAGGCGCGGATGCACGCTTTGGTCCCGGCCGCGATCGCCGGCGCCGGGCGCCAGGGTCGAGACTCCACTCCATCGAGGTGCGCATGTCCGCAACGCCCGTGGTCGCCAACATGCTAACCGACGACCTGCGCGAGGTCCTGCGACAGGCGCTGGCGCAGGTCAACACGCTGGTGCTCGGCAAGCCACAGGAAGTACGGCTCGCCTTCGTCGCGCTGTTGTCCGACGGGCACCTGCTGATCGAGGACCTGCCGGGCCTGGGCAAGACCACGCTGGCGCATGCGCTCGCGGCGACCTTGGGGCTGGGCTTCCAGCGCGTGCAGTTCACCTCCGACCTGCTGCCCTCGGACATCGTCGGCGTGTCGGTGTTCGACGCGCAGGCGCGGCGCTTCGAATTCCACCCCGGCCCGATCTTCGCCCACGTGCTGCTGGCCGACGAGATCAACCGCGCGCCGCCACGCACGCAGAGTGCATTGCTCGAAGCGATGGCCGAGCACCAGGTGACGGTCGATGGCAGCACGCATCCACTGCCCGATCCGTTCTTCGTGATCGCAACGCAGAACCCGGTCGATCTCGCCGGCACCTATCCGCTGCCCGATTCGCAACTCGATCGTTTCCTGCTGCGACTCACGCTCGGCTATCCGGGCGAGGACGCCGAGCGTGCGCTGCTCGCCGGCACCGATCGCCGCGACCTGATCGCACAGGCGAAACCGCTGCTCGGCGCCACCGACGTGCTCGCGCTGCGCCGCGCGGTCGCCGAGGTGCATGCGAGCGATGCGCTGATCGGTTACGTGCAGGCGCTGATGACGCGCAGCCGCCAGCACCCGGGCGTGCGCGTGGGGCTGTCGCCGCGCGCCGGCATCGCGCTGCTGCGTGCGTCGCGCGCGTACGCATTGCTGCTCGGACGCAGGCACGTGCTGCCCGACGACGTGCAGGCGCTGTTCACCGCCGTCGCCGCGCACCGCCTGGTCGTCGATGCCGACGCCGGCAACCACGCGGCACTGGCGAAGGCGATCCTGCACGCGGTCCCGGTCGACTGACATGCCGCTGGGCGCGCGCCGCACCGGACGCCGCGTCGCGGCGCGGCTGCTGGCCTGGGCGCGGCCGCGCCATCCGGAAACGCTGCCGGTAACGTTTGATCGCCGGCGCGTTTACGTGCTGCCGACGCGCTTCGGCCTGTTCTTCGCGGTGCTGCTGCTGGCGATGTGGCTGGGCGCGCTGAACTACAACAACAACCCGGCGCTGATGCTCGGCCTGCTGCTCGCGGGCGCGGCCAACACCAGCCTGCTCACCGCGCACCTGCAGCTCACCGGCCTGCAGGTGTCGGCGATCGATGCCGAACCGGTGCCCGCCGGCGCGCCGCTCGAACTGCGCATCCATGCACGTGCCGATCCCGGCCGCGCGCGCCGCGGGCTAAGGGTGGATTCGGGCGACAGTTCCGCGGTGCTGTCGCTCACCGGCGGCAATGGCCAGGCGACGCTGGCGCTGCCGACGCACCGGCGCGGCTGGCTCGACGTCGAACGCCTGCGCATTTCCACCACGCGCCCGCTGGGACTGGCGCGCGCCTGGGCGTACGTCTGGCCCGACGCGCCGCTGCTGGTCTATCCCGCGCCGGAAGCGAACGGTCCGCCGCTGCCTGAAGGATCCGGAGCAAACGCCCTCGCCCGGCTGCGTCCGAGCGGCGATGACGTCCACCACCTGCGCAGCTATCGCCGCGGCGATGCGCGGCGCGCGATCGCATGGAAACCCTCGGCGCGACGCGACACGCTGCTGGTGCGCGAATACGAGCAACCGATGGGCGCCGACGTCGTGCTCGACTGGCGCCAGCTGTCGGGCATCGACTACGAAGCGCGGATCCGCCGGCTCGCACGCTGGATCGACGAAGCCGAGCGCGAAGGCCGCCGCTATCGGCTCGACCTGCCGGGACAGCCCCCGCTGGGGCCGGGGTCCGGTCCGCAACAGCGCCACGCCTGCCTGCGCGCGCTTGCGCTGTTGCCCGGCGCGAGCGGCGCACGCGCCTGATGGCCGCGCCGTCGCCACGCCTGGATCCGCAAAGCCGCGCATGGACACTGGCGGCGGCGGGGCTGTGCCTGCTGCCCCTGCTGCTGCAACTGCCGGCACTGCTCGGCGTCGGCGTTGGCGTCACCGCGCTGCTGGTGGCGGCCGTGTCATGGCGAAGGCCACTGCACGCGGTGGTACGGGTGCTGCTGGCGGTCATCCTCGCGATCGTGGTGTTGTGGTTGTCGCATTTCGCCATCGGCCGCGACACTGGCTGTGCGCTGCTGGCGGCGATGCTGGCGATCAAGCCCGCGGAAACCTTCACCCTGCGCGACGCGCGCAGCCTGCTGGGCTTCGCGTTGTTCGCGCCGTTCGCGACCTTCCTGCTCGACCAGGGACCGTTGTCGCTGGTGCTCAGCCTCGGCGGCGCCGCGCTGGCGCTGGCCGCGCTGCTGCGGCTGGCGGAACTCGAGTCGGGTGACGGCCTGCAGCCGCTGTCGGCGTGGCAGCGCTTCAACGTTGTCTGGAAGCTGATCGCGATCGGCCTGCCGCTGGCGCTGGCGGCGTTCTGGCTGTTCCCGCGCCTGGCGACGCCGCTGTGGGGCGTGCCGGAACGCACAATGGCGCGGCCCGGATTGTCGGATCGGATGTCGCCAGGCGAGTGGGTCGACCTGCTCACCGACGACACCACCGTCCTCCGCGTGCAGTTCTTCGGACGTACGCCGGACCGGTCGCAGATGTACTGGCGCGGACCGGTGCTGTGGAATTTCGATGGCCGCGACTGGACGCAGCCCTCGTGGTTGCGCGCGTACCCGCCCGCACCGGTGCGGCGCGCGAACCTGGTCTGGGATTACTCGCTCGAGGTCGAGCCCGGCGACAGCCGGCAGCTGGTGGCGCTTGACCTGTTGAACCGCCCGCCCGACGGCACCGACCTGAGCCAGGACCACGGCCTGTTCGCGCGCCGTTCGCTGGATGCGTTGACGCGCTGGCGGATGCAGTCGTCGCCACCCGCGGCCTTCGAAGCGTCGCTCCCACCGATGCTGCGGCGGATGGCGCTGGCGTTGCCGGCGGGCTACAACCCGCGCAGCGTCGCCCTCGGCCGCCAGTGGCGGCGCGAGGTCGGCGCCGACGATGTCGCCGTCGTGCAGCGGGCGATGTCGATGATCCGGCGCGACTTCGCCTACACCCTGTCGGTGCCGCCGCTGGGACGCGATTCGGTCGACGAATTCCTGTTCACCCAGAAGGCCGGGTTCTGCGAGCACTTCAGCTCCGCCTTCGTCGTGCTGATGCGCGCGGCGGGCATTCCCGCGCGCGTCGTGACCGGTTACGTCGGCGGTTACTGGAACCAGCTCGGTGGCTACTGGCAGGTGCGGCGCTCCGACGCGCATGCCTGGGCGGAAGTCTGGCTGCCGAATCGCGGCTGGGTGCGGATGGATCCGACCGCCGCCGTCGCCCCCGATCGGATCTACGACACCCTCGCCGACCGCGCTTCGGCCGCCGACAGCCTGTTCGGTGCGAGCGTGCCGGCGCCGGTCTTCGACGTCACCGACTGGCTGCGCCATGGCTGGAACGACTTCGCCCTCGGCTTCGACGCCAACCGCCAGCGCGAACTGCTGCGTCATCTCGGCGTGAACGACGTCGACACCGGCAAGCTGGCGACGCTGTTCCTGCTGGTCGCGCTCGGCGCGATCCTGTGGATGGCGTGGCTGACCGCGCGCGCCGAACGCGAGCGCGATCCGGTGCTGCGCGCCTGGCATCGCATGGGCAGGCGCTACGCCCGGATCGGCCTGGGCCGCGCCCCGCACGAGACTGCGGACGCGTGGGCTGAACGGGTCAGGATCGCGCGTCCGTCACTCGAAACAGCCCTGCGACAACTTAGCCTGCGTTTCAACAACTGGCGCTACGCTGGCGATCGACCCGGCCGGGAGGCGAACGCACTCATCGCCGCGCTGCGCCGACACCGTCCGGGAACGCACGCACTCCACGGAGACAGCAGATGAACATCCTTCCGAGCCGTCTTGCCATCCTCACCCTCGCGACCGCGTTGCTCGCCGCGTGCGCGACCTCGCCGCAGCCTTTGCAGGGGCAGTTTTCCGCGTTGACGCCGCGCCAGGCGACCGACCACGACAGCACCGGCGCGACGGTGCGCTGGGGCGGCCGCGTGGTCTCCGTCGAACCGGGCGAAAACCGCACCTGTTTCGAGATGTTGTCGACTGGCCTCGACAGCAGTGGCCGGCCTTATTGGAAGACCGATGAAGTGGGCGGGCGCTTCATCGCCTGTCGCACCGGCTTCTACGATCCAGCGCTGTTCGAGAAGAACCGCGAGGTCACGTTCACCGGACGCATCGACGGCTACGAGAACCGCCGCATCGGGGGATACGACTACCGCTTCCCACGCGTCGCGGCGGACGTCGTGTACCTGTGGCCGATACGCGAACGCGTCAACGTGATCACCCGGCCCGAGCCGTGGCCGTGGTGGGGCTGGTGGTGATCGCGCGCGACGGCAGTTGCCGTCGACATCACCCCGCATCGCTCTTCCCGGCGCCGCAGTGGGAACCACCGCACGGTTTGCGACCGCAGCCGCCCCGTAGCATGTGGTGGACATGTTGCAGCGCGGCACGCTAAGGCGGCGCGTGCTGCGACTCGGGACCGTTCACTCCGGGGGCGCGCGACGTCGGCAGCGATGATCGAGCGGGGGACCATCGAACAGATCAATGCGCGCGGACGGGTCACCGTCCGTCTTGCCGATCGTCGCGTCGTCGCCGACATCCATAGCGGCAGCGGCGGCTGCATCGGCGACGTCGTCGAAGGCCAGATGCAGCCCGGCATGCACAGCTGGCGCAATGTCGGCAACAGCATCCTCAGCGTGGTGCACGTCCTCAGCATCCAACCGCTTGCCGATTCCGAAGCCGTGGAAGACGTCGCGACGCCGGATCGCATGATCGGCAAGCGCCACTCCGACACGGTCCGCTGATCCCGCCGACGCTTTGCCGGATCAGAACAGCAGGCGCACGCTCAGCTGGACCTGGCGGTCGAGCTGGCGCGGCGCGAGCCCCGCCAACGTGCGCTGGTCGCGCCGGCTGTCGATCCGCATCCATTCGCCGGTGACGCGCACCCGATCGACCGGCCGCCAGTTGAGCGCGACGGTCAGCGCATTGCCGTGCTCGTCGAGCGGCGCGGCCAGCGTGTCCGGCAGTTGCCGCAGGTCGAACAGGTCGACGCGCAGCGTTGGACGCCATGCGCCGCGCGCCCATGCGGCGAGCACGTAACCTGCGTGGAAGTGCGTGTCGAGCAGGAGCCCCGGCGCCGGTTCGAACGCCGTGCTGCCATCCATCGCCTGCGCGACGACGACGACGTCGCCCAGTCGCGCCTGCCCGCCGAGGCTCCAGAACCGGGTATGCCACGCGTAGACGTCGTGCCCCTCGAACTCCTCTTCCCGGGTCGGGTCGCCGCGGTTGTCGTAACGCAGCAGCGTGAGTTTTCCGTAGGCCGGCGCATCGACCGCCACGCCGGCGTACCAGCCGAGGCGGCCGTCGATCTCCTCGAACGGGCGATAGCGCATCGGCACGCCGGCTTCGGCGCGCGGCGCGTAGACGTCAGGCTCGCGCACGCGCGCGTCGAGCCCCGACGTCAAGTCGCCGAGCGACCAGCCGCGCGCGGCGAGCAGTTCGCCGGCGGGATCATTGCCGCCAAAAACCGCGCCGAACGCTTCGACATCCGCCTGCGCCCCGCGATGCTGCAGGCGCGCTTCGACGCCGATGGTGCGCAGCTCCTCGCCCACCCAACTGTCGATCGCCGATGGCGACAGCGTCCACGGACTGGTCCAGCCGACCGCATCGTTTTCCTGCGAGATCGGCGGAAAGAACGCGCCGGCCTTGAGCGACCAGCGCCATGGCGTCGTCGACACCGGCCGATAGGCGAGATAGGCGTCGAGCACGTCCAGCGACGGATGCTGCTGCGGCGCGAACTGCACCTGCGCCGACGCCGACAGCGCCGGCGTCAGCTGCCAATGCGCGGCCAGCGCGGCGTTGCCGGAGACGAACGTGCCATCGCCGCCGAACCGCGTCTTGCCCAGGCCGCCATCGACCCAGCTGTCCTCGTTCGCCGCCCAGCCCGCCCGCAGGTCGAGGTAGCCACGCACGGTGAACTCCTGCGCCGACAGCGGGCCGGCACACGCGCACAACGCAAAGGCGAGCGCGACAGCGCGCAGCCGATGCGTTCGGCTCACGCCCATCGCCGCCTCGGCGGCTCGTCGAGCATCTGTTCGAACGCCGGAACCGGCAACGCCCGGGCGATCAGGAATCCCTGCGCATGGTCGCAGCCGATGCCGGCCAGGTAGGCGAGCGATTCGGGATCCTCGACGCCTTCGGCAGTGACGCGGCACCCGAGGCGATGGCCCAGGTCGACGATCGACCGCACGATGGTGCGGTCCTGCCGATCGCCGGCCAGCTGCGCGACGAAGGCCTTGTCGATCTTCAGTTCGCGCACCGGCAGGCGCCGCAGGTAGGCGAACGAGGACTGGCCGACGCCGAAATCATCGATGGCGACGTCGATGCCGAGCGCCGCGACCTGGTCGAGCACCGCGATCGCGGCGTCGGGCTTGTGCATGATCGCGCTCTCGGTGACTTCCAGCGCGATGCGTTCGGCAGGCAGCGCGTGCGCGGACAACAGTTCCGAAATCCGGCGCGGCAAGCCTGCGTCATCGAGGTCGCGCGCCGAGATGTTGATCGATACGCGGATCGCCGGGTCGCGCCAGCGGCTGGCCTGGGCGATGCCGGCCGCCAGGGCCCAACGCGTCAGCCGGCGGATGTTGCCGGTCTCCTCGGCCAGCACGATGAAGTCGTCCGGGCGGATGGCGCCGAGGCTCGGATGCTCCCAGCGCGCGAGAGCCTCGGCGGCGTCGATGCGGCCGCTCGCGAGGTGGAGTTTCGGCTGGTAGAACATCTGCATGTGGCCGTGTTCCAGCGCGATGCGCAGGTCGCCCATCAGCGACAGGCGCTCGGGCCGATGCGGGTCGGTGCCGGGATCGTAGATCGCCACCGGATCCTCGGAGCGCAGCGCGGCGATCAACGCCACGCCAGCGTGGCGCATCAATTCGGCGGTGTCGGGCGCGAGGTCGAGCGTGAACTCGGCTTCGCGGTAGGGCTCGGCCAGCGCTTCGACCATGCGGAAGCCGGCGGCGACCGCGTCGGACTTCGACGCCGCCGGCAGGAACAACAGGAATTCGGCGTCGGTCGCGCGCGCCAGCAGCGCATCGCCGGCCGGTCCGCGCAGGCGCCGCGCGGCATCCTGCATGAGGCGGTCGCACACCGCGTGGCCCATCGTCCGTGCGATCTCCTGCAGTCGTCCGAGGCCGATCAGCAGCAACGCGCCGTGGCGTCCGCGGCTGGCCGCCAGTTCGCGCTGGATGGCGGTCGATGCGGCGATCCGGTTCGGCAATGCGGTGACCGGATCGTGGCCGGCCTGGAACAGGATGTGCGCTTCGCGTTCGCGGATCGACTGCGCCATCGTCGCGAACGCTGTGGACAACGCGCCGATCTCGTCACGGCGTGGCAGCGACGGCGGCACGCTGTAATCGCCGGCTTCGATCCGTCCCGCCGATGCCGCCAGCTGTTCCACCGGACGCGACACGCTGCGTGCGATCAGCCAGGCGCCGAACAGGCCGACCAGCAGGCCGAGCGACAGCAGTCCGGCCCAGGCCAGGCCGACGCGGCGATAAGGACTCAGCGCCTCGTCGACCGAATAGCCCAGTACCGCCACCACCGGGGCGCTTTGCCGCGATCGGTTCAACCACACCGCCTGGGCGACGTATTCGCGTCCCGCGACGGTGGTCAGTTTCGGCTGCCGCGGCAACGCGTCCTGACCCATCGTCAGTTGCCGTGCCAGCGGAATCGAATCGCGGCCGCGCGCGAGCACGCGCCAGCCCTGCGGGGTCAATGTCGCCAGCTCGACGCTGCGCGGCAGGGCCGACTGCTGTTGCAGCTGCGCCAGCCGCGCGTCGTCGACCGGAATCGCGGCGGCGATAAAACCGACAAGATCCGGGGCGAACACCGGCACCACCACCATCCAGGAGGCGCGGCCGCGCGACGCCACCACCGCGGCCGCCGGCTTGTCCAATGCACGGTTGACGAGATCGGTGTACGGGAATCGCGACCGGTTCGGATACGCGCCGTCGGTGTCGGCCTCGATCCGGCCGTCGACATCCAGCACCAGCATCTGGGTCGCGCCGACGCGACGGCCATGGTTGTGCAACGCCGACAGCAACGTCGCCTCGTCGCGCTGCGCGATCGCTGCGCGCAACGCGTAATCCAGCGACAGCACCTGCACGCTGGAGGCGACGCGCTCGGAGATGTCGTCGAGCTGGCGCGCGAACGCGCCCGCGGCCACCGCCAGTTGCCGCTGGCCCTCGCCGATCAGCTCATGGCGCGTGACCTCGTACACCAGCACCGCCGTCAGCGCCTGCACGCCGATCAGCGTGGCGACGATGAACGATGCGAGCCGGAACCGGAATCCCATGGTCGTCTGGCGTCAGTACTGCATGAGTTCGCGGTCCATCTGCTGCCGTGGATCGGGCAGCAGCGACAGCGCAAGGGTGGCCGGGGCTGGCGCGGACGAGCCGACGGCGAGCGTCGTCGCCGCCACGCGGCCGGGTCGCAGGCGCGGATGCCATGCGCGCACGTCGTAGGTTCCGGGCGCGACGGCGCCGAAGCTGGCGTTGCCGTCAGTGCCCGTGCGCGCGACCGACACGGCATCGGTGACGACGAGGTAGGCCGCCATCTGGTCGTGGATGTTGCAGCCGACCGCGACCACGCCGGTGGCGTCGAGCGTCAGCGGCGGCGAACTCTGGCCGGGCGCGAGCACGAACTCGAACGCCTTGACCGGCGAGAACGAGTACACGTGGTGCCGGGTGCGATCGCTGTTGCGGAACACCACCGCATCACCCGGACGGAACACCTCGATGTAGGGCATGAACATGAGGTTCTTCTGGTCGATCACGTGCACCGCCGGCGTACGTCGCGGCGCGGCGGCCTGGGTGCCGCGCGGCACGAGCGTGACCACGGCGTCCGTGACCGGATGCCCCTTGCCGTCGGTGATCCTCACCACCAGTCCCGACGCCCCGGCCGGCGCGGCCGCCAACAGCGCGCCGAGGACCAGGATCCACCCTTGCTTGCGCATCACGCATCCCCGTCGCGCCGCCCCCACGGCGCGACCGAGCGTAGCACCCGGATCATCACCCGTGCATTGCGGCAATGCCGTGGATACCACCGCGAAGCCGACTCGTTCAGCCGGGTTTGGCGCGCGGGTCGCTAGGCTTGCCCGATGCGCCTATTTCCCTGGCTGGCGGCCCTGCTGCTGTGCAGTTGCGTGGCCGACGTTCCGCAGCGTGTTTCGACCGCTCCGCCGCCCGCGATCCGGCCGGCGCCGCCGGCGACGCCGGCCCCGCCGACGCTGTTGCAGCAACTGTCCGACGCGGCGCCCGCGGCGGATCCGGCGGTGCTCGCCCTGGCGTTGCGGGCGCGCCGGTGTGCGGCCGGCGCGGAGGTTGGCACCGGATCGACGCTGGGCGTGATCGATTATTCGCGCCCGTCGACCCAGCGCCGGCTGTGGGTCTTCGACATGGCGGCGCCACGCCTGCTGTATTCCGAGTACGTCGCCCACGGCCGCGGCAGCGGTGAAAACCTCGCCCGTCATTTCTCCAACGACGACGGCAGCCTGCAATCCAGCCTCGGGTTGTTCCGCACCGCGGAGACCTATGTTGGCGACAACGGCTACTCGTTGCGCCTGGACGGACTCGAGCCGGGCGTCAACGACCATGCGCGTGACCGGGCACTGGTGATGCATGGTGCGTGGTACGTCGACCCGGCGCTCGCGGCCACGCAGGGACGCATCGGCCGCAGCCTCGGGTGTCCGGCGCTGCGTCCGACGGTCGCGCATGCGTTGATCGATTCGCTCAAGCAGGGCCAGTTGCTGTTCGCCTATTACCCCGATGCGCAATGGTTGCAGGACTCACGCTTCCTGCATTGCGAACCAGCCCGTACCGCTGCTGAACCGCGCATCGGGTTTCACGCCGCGTCGCGTTAGCGTTGTCGAGCATGGGTTTCCTCCGAACGGAAGCCCACGCATGCGACGGACCAGACTTGCGATTTCGACCGCCGCCATCGTCGCCGCAACGTTGCTCGCGCCCACCTGCGCGATCGCGCAATCGCCATCGCCGCATGACGCAACCACGGCTAGCGCCGCGCGGGTCGACGACGTCAACTCGCCCAAGCCCACCAACGCGAAGGATGCGATGTTGCGCGCACAGATCCTGCTCGACCGCGCGCATTTTTCGCCCGGCGAAATCGATGGAGCGTCCGGCTCCAACAGCCGCCGCGCCATCGCCGGCTACCAGGCGAGCCAGGGCCTGGCCACCAGCGGCGACCTCGACGCAGCGACGTGGGACGCGCTCGACCACGATGTCCAGCCCGCGCTGATCCGCTACACGCTGACGGATGCGGACGTCGCCGGACCGTTCGCGGCGATACCGGACGACATGATGGAGAAATCGCAACTGCCCGCACTCGGCTACACGTCCGTGCAGGAGGCGCTCGGCGAGAAGTTCCATGCCAGTCCGGCGCTGCTGCAGGCGCTCAATCCGGACAGCACGTTCGCCAGCGGCGACGAGATCGTGGTGCCGAACATCGCCGGCGCGCAGCCGTTGCCGAAGGCGGGCCAGGTCGTCGTCGACCGCTCCGACGGCACCGTCAGCGTAGTCGATGCAGCCGGCAAGACCATCGCCCAGTTCCCGGCGACGATGGGCAGCGAACACGACCCGCTGCCGATCGGCGAATGGAAGATCCGCGGCGTCGCCCGCAATCCCGCGTTCCACTACAACCCGGCGTTGTTCTGGGATGCCGACCCGACGCATTCGAAGGCCACGATCGCACCCGGTCCGAACAACCCGGTCGGCGTGGTCTGGATCGACCTGTCCAAGGATCACTACGGCATCCACGGCACGCCGGAGCCGGCGACTGTCGGCAAGACCCAGTCGCACGGTTGCATCCGCCTGACCAACTGGGATGCGCAGTCGCTGGCGGACGCGGTGTCGCCGGGGACGGTGGCGATCCTGCAGGAATGAGCGGCCAGCGGCCACGCAGCATGCCGGGAGGCGACGCATGAAAAGCCTGCTGCTGTTCCTCGCTGGCGTGCTGGTCGGCGCCAACGTCGTTTACTTCGTGATGCGTCGCGACGCCGTGGCGCCGGTGGCTGCGCCGCCGGTGGTGGCGACGACACCCGCAACGCCGACGCCAACCGGCGACGATGTTGTCGCGCGCGCCGTACCGTCGCCCGCGCCTGTCGCAATGAAGGCGCCTGCTCCCACTGCCGTTGTGCCGCAGCCTTCGATCCCGCCGCCAACGCCGCCACCGCCGAACGCGTTGCTGATCCCGGTGGCCGGCATTGCCGCCGCACAGCTGACCGATACGTTCAACGACACCCGCGATGGCACGCGCCGCCACGAGGCGCTCGACATCATGGCCGCGCGCGGCACGCCGGTGCTTGCGGCCTCCGACGGCACGGTGGCGAAACTGTTCACCAGCGTGCCGGGCGGACTGACCATCTACGAATTCGACCCGACCAGCACCTACGCGTACTACTACGCGCACCTCGACCATTACGCGCCAGGCCTGAGCGAAGGCAAGGTGCTCAAGCGCGGCGACCTGATCGCCTATGTCGGCAGCACCGGAAACGCGAGCGCCGATGCGCCGCACCTGCATTTCGCCATCTTCGTGCTCGGGCCCGGGAAGCAGTGGTGGAAGGGCACGGCGATCGACCCGTATCCGCTGCTGGTCAAATCACGGTGACCAATGAAAACGGCCCGG
>Ga0310810_10006738_pt1 | contig 13014 bp, 13 predicted proteins | sample NCmetagenome_FD_207641 | JGI IMG/M metagenome (GOLD analysis project Ga0310810, IMG submission 207641) | Soil microbial communities from experimental microcosm in Duke University, North Carolina, United States - NC | ecosystem: Engineered > Artificial ecosystem > Soil microcosm > Unclassified ... | reverse complement strand
AGCCGGCGTCTCTGGGTGCTGCGTTCTCCGGTGTGGACACGGCGTTCTACCTGGTCCATTCCATGAACAGCGGTGACGAATTCGAGACCGAGGAGCGCAAGGCGGCTCAAAACTTCGCCTTAGCAGCACGCCAGGCCGGAGTGCGGCGGATCATTTACCTGGGTGGACTGGCGCACGGCGCAGGGCTTTCGGCTCACATGCGCAGCCGGGTCGAGACAGGGAACATTCTCCGGGCAAGCGGCGTTCCCGTGATTGAGCTTCAGGCGTCGATCGTGATCGGCTCGGGTAGCGCCTCTTTTGAAATGATCCGAGCCCTGGTCGAGCGCCTGCCCGTAATGATCACTCCTCGTTGGGTGAATACCGCGGCACAACCCATCGCCATCGAAGACGTAATCGACTATCTGGCGGCTTCCATCCGGCTGCCTGCGAACGGCAACCTTACCTTCGAAATCGGCGGCGCGGACATCACTTCCTATATGGGGATCATGCGCGAGTACGCCCGGCAGCGGAAACTGCGCCGCTGGATCGTGCGGGTGCCGTTCCTTAGCCTGTCGCTGTCGAGCCGCTGGCTAACCCTGATCACGCCGGTCTATGCGGCCATTGGGCGATCTCTTATCGCCAGCGTTCGGAACCCGAGTGTGGTGCTGAATACCGCGGCCCTCGGCGCCTTCGACATTCGGCCCATGGGAATCACGCGAGCAATAGAGCGGGCGCTAGCCAATGAAGATCACAGGCTTGCGGAGACCCGTTGGTCCGACGCGCGCACGCCAGCGGCAATCTTCAGTTCGTTCCCCCAACCGGATGCTCATCTGTTCGTCAATAAACAGATCACGCGCGTACCAGTGGGCCCTCTTCAGGCATTCGCCCCGATTCGCCGTATTGGAGGACGCGCCGGCTGGTACTTCGGCAATGCGCTGTGGAGGATTCGCGGCCTGGTCGATCTGATGATGGGAGGCGTCGGCATGCGGAGAGGCCGGCCCGATCCCGAGACTCCCTTTCCGGGAAGCACCTTGGATTTCTGGCGCGTGGAATCCTACGAGCCCGGCCGGCGGCTTCGACTATTCGCCGAGATGAAGGTTCCGGGGCGCGCCTGGCTGGAGTTCCGGGCGGAGCCCGACGGCGCTTCGACCGTGATTACGCAACTGGCCGAATTCGAGCCGCGCGGTTTGTTCGGGATCCTGTACTGGTATCTTCTGACTCCTATCCATGAGGTGATGTTCAGAGGAATGCTGCGGCGCATCGCAGCCGCGGCTTGTCACCCGGAAATACACGACCCGGAGGAACACGTTGAGCCGTTGAAGCTAACGGGACCGGAAGCGGGAGCGATCCGATGACCATGTGGATTCTCATAATACTGGGGGTAGCATTAACCGCGTCAGCCGCCGCACCGGTGGTTGAGATAACCGTTGGAGACCAACTCCCGCCGCTTAAGGGAGAATTTTTGAGCGGCCGAACCGCGGTTCTTCCGCAAGCTGCATCCGGCCGGGTGGCATTGCTGATGCTCGGCTTCACCTATGACTCCAGGTTCCAGGTGGAAGCGTGGGCAAAGCGGTTTCGCCAGGACTTCGGAACTAGCCCAGGCGTTACATTTTTCGAGATCCCCATCATCGGCGGCCTGGCACGGATGGGAAAGTGGTTCATCGATAGCGGCATGAGACGAGGTACGCCCAAGACGGATCACGAGAATGTGATTACCGTCTACGGCGGCACGGATGCGTGGAAGCAGCGGGTGGGCTTCAATGACCCGACGGCGGCGTATCTCATCTTGATCGATCAGCACGGCCGCGTCGCGTGGCGCAGTGCGGGAAGTCTCGACGAGCAGCGTTACAGTGCACTCTCATCGGAGGTATCGAGACTTCTTTCCGCGAACTGAGCCATGGGCCTTTACACACTCCATCGGGAATTGTGGGTGCCGCATCCCTTGCCCATGGTCTTCGAGTTTTTCTCACACGCCGAGAATCTGGAACAAATCACTCCGCTATGGATGCGCTTCCGGATTCTCACTCCTCTGCCTATGGTGATGAAGCCGGAAGCCACCGTCGCATATTCGCTGCGCGTCCGGGGGATTCCGCTTCGTTGGTTAACGGAAATAGAGCGCTGGAATCCGCCTCACGAATTCATTGATATCCAGGCTAAGGGCCCCTACGCACTTTGGCGCCACACGCATCGGTTTTCCGAAGTTGCGGGCGGCACCCTGATCGCGGATACCGTCGAGTATGCTCTTCCGTTCGGATTGCTTGGCCGGCTGGTCCATCGCCTTCAGGTGGCGCGGGACCTCGGGCAAATATTCGATTATCGTGCGCAGCGGGTTCAGGCACTCCTCCCTCGACAACCACGGAAAGCGTGATTCCGGATGCGCCTATGGTCCCTTCATCCCTCGTTATTAGACCGAGCAGGACTTGTTGCCTTGTGGCGAGAGACACTCCTCGCCCAAAAGGTTCTGGCCGGAGCAACCAAGGGCTACCGCCATCACCCGCAACTCGACCGATTTCGACAATCCCGCAATCCCACCCGTGCCATCGCACACTATCTCTGGAGTGTGGCCGACGAAGCGAAACAACGCGGCTACCATTTCGACGTCTCAAAGATTGCGGCGCCACGCGGAATGGTCACGATCCCGGTCACCAAGGGACAGCTTGTATACGAACTTACGCACCTCAAACAGAAACTTCGTCAGCGTGACCCAAACCGACTGCAATTGATCAGTAAATGTGAACCAGTCAAGGTCAATTCAACATTCAAAGCGGTGGAAGGGCCAATGGCACCTTGGGAGCGGACACCGAAGGGCGGTGCACGGACGCGGGCCAACGAGAGTCGGACTCGTGCAGGCTCAAGTCATGGTTAACTGCTGCACGCAAGTCGAGTTGCCCAGCGCCAAGACCTAGCGGCTCTTGTATACAGTTCGGTAAGGCGACGACAAGAAGCCTATAGCGCCGATGGCGGCCCCAACAGCCACACCCGCTGGAACATATTTCGCCTGATCGTGACCTTCATTCGCGCAGGCGGCACATGCCGCCAAACTGGCACCAGCGCCCGCGCCGGCTCCGATCAATGTCCAGAGAAAACCCCGGTGGATTCTCCTCCCGGGATCGAACACCCGCAGCTCGCGAATGTCCGTCCGCGCAATAGAGCGCTCACTGGAGGCTTCAAGCACCACGATGGCGTCCGGACTGGCTGACACCAAGGTCGCCCGCAACCGGCCGCCCCCGCTCCGTTCGGTTACCTCAATTTTCTGCACCGCAGGAATCCGTTGGACGGCGTCCCAATCGGCAGCGAACACCAGACTACTCGCGAACAAGAACAAACAGAGTTTCATAGGTTCTTCCCCTTCTGAGATCTAACCAGAAGTGTAGGATACATATCCTCTTCCAGCCCCCGCGAATATGGGTATTAACGTTTTCATCGGCTCGTTAGACCGAAACAGTGATGCGCATGAACGTGGCGGGTATAAACGTACCGGCATTCTTACTCTTGTTCTGTGATTTCGACAGTTCCAAAAGTTGTTGATGCAGCTCCTCGGCCTTGCCGTTTTTCCGGGCTGCCTCGACAGCGTTCATGGTCGGTCCGTAGAAGTTCTCAAATAGATCTATGAACTCCGCAGGGCTCTTGTCAGGCGAGGCGAAGTAATATGTGTCCCGGGCCATGGAGATGTTCTCCTTAGTCACCCCCGCATGGCCAAAACGCTCCATGATGTTGCTCTCCACACCCCACGTCATGGGACTGACAAAGCCTTCCGGCGGCGGAGGCGTAAACGCAGAGCTGATTTTCAGAAGCTGCGACACGAACGTCGGATCGTTCGGAATCCAGTTGCCCATTACAACGCGGCCCCCGGGTTTCGTGACGCGCACCATCTCCTTGGCGACATCGAAGGGCTTGGGTGCAAACATGGCCCCGAAGATGGAGACGGTCAGATCAAACGAGTCGTCAGCGAAGCTCTCCAAATTGCACGCGTCTCCTTCTTGAAACTTCAGCCGGGTAAGACGCGCCGCTGCGGCGCGCCGGTTCCCGGCCTCCACCAGATTCCGGGCGATGTCGATTCCAACCACTTCAGCTCCCATACGGGCCAACGGAATCGCCGTGGTGCCGTCTCCACAGCCGAGGTCCAGAACCCGCAGCGGTGGTGTTATCCCGATGGATTGAATGATCGCCTCGCCGGACTGACGCATGAAAGCGGCGATTTCCGTGAAGTCGCCCTTTTCCCACAATGCTTGGTTTGGATTGACAGTGTTCGGATTCATGAAAGCTCCTTATCTATGCGGCTCTGAACCTCGTTGCAGGCCGACGTGTCTGCGGTCGCGGTTCCCCGGCGCGTCGCTGTCTGGCATGCGCGCGGACGGGGTGATGCGCCTTGTGCAGCCTTTCGGCAACGACAGGGATTCCTTGGATGCGTATCATACTGTGTTCTCCTTCTTTCACTAGCAATGCCTACTTAGCTACTGCCGCAGTTCGGGCCGATGGAGGAATCGCTACGCGGCGGGGCATTCCGGGAACGATCATTGGAACCTGCCGGCGATACGCGGCATACTCCGGATGCTTGGCGATCAGGTCACGCTCTTCGAGTTGAATTGCGACGAAGATGTAGGCCGTCGTCACCACGGCGAAGAACAGATGAGTTACGGTCATCACCGGAGCGCTCCAGAAGATGCATAACCAACCGATATACAGAGGATGACGGACCACGCGATAGAGCAACGGCGTGCCGAACTCCAAATCGGATTGCGACTTGCCAAATAGATGCCGCCAGACCTGCCGAAGTCCGAACAAGTCGAAATGGTTGATGACGAACGTGGCGAACAGCAACAGCACCCAGCCGAAGGCATACCCGCCGTAGAGCAGCACCCTGGCCAGTTGGCTCTGAACATCCCACACCGTTCCGCCCAGCGGCCGCCACTGCCAGAACAGCAACAGCATGGCGACACTGCTTGCCAGTACATAGGTGCTTCGCTCGATGGCTTCGGGCACCACGCGCGTCAGGACGCGCTTGAATGCCGGACGCGCCATGACGCTGTGCTGCAGGGCGAAAAGGACCAGGAGCGCCAGATCCATCAGGAGGGCGGTTTGCCAGGGACCATCCGCTGGTGAGTCCATCGACTTCGGGACACCGAAGTTGCCGATAAACCCGGCTAGGTACAGAAATGTGGCGAGACAGGCAGCGTAGCTCGCCGTGCCGTACAGGAAGCTGAAAATGCGATTCATGTCTGTTTGCTCCTTTTGGTGGACTTCGTCAGCAAGCTGAGAAGTCCTCTTCACGGGTACAATTGTGCAGTGCCCCTGCTGGAACCACCATGCCCGAGCGTCGCCGTGTCTTGCTCGAACGGCTCGCGGAAGCAAATCGGTTTGCCGGGAGACCAGGGAGTTTGCAGGTAGGCTAAAAGGACCGTATGGACGCGTTCTCGCAAATCCTGAGTGGGGTCCAGCTGAACGGGGCTGTGTTCTTTCGTGCGGAATTCTCGGCGCCGTGGGGAGTTGCGACGCCCGCGGCGAAAGCGATGGCGGTCACCGCCGCCGTTAAGGGAGAGCACCTGGTGCTCTACCACTTGGTCATCGAAGGCGGGGCTGTCATCGAGTTGTTCGATGGAGAGCGGACCGAACTCTGCGCCGGCGACATCGTCGTTTTTCCGCATGGGGACCCTCATTTCATGGGCAGCGGCGCCGGGACACGGCCGTTCCCGAACTATGGGATCAGCGATAAGATCAAGGCACGCGACCTGAGTCCGCTCCACGCCGGTGGCGGCGGTGACATCTCGCGGTTCGTGTGTGGGTACATGAGTTGCGATCCCCACCTCAGCCGCCCGATTCTGCATGGACTGCCACCCGTCTTCAAGGTCAACATTCGGACCGATGCCTCGGGGCGCTGGCTAGAGAATTCCATTCTGCACCTGGTCGAAGAAGCCGCTTCGGGGCGATTCGGCAGTGAAGCGATGCTCGCCAAGCTTTCCGAAACCTTGTTCGTGGACACCTTACGGCGCTACGTGGCGAGCCTACCCGAACAACAGACCGGATGGCTCACGGGAGTGCGTGATCCCATCGTGGGGAAAAGTCTCGGCTTGCTTCATAGCCGCATCGCGCATCCATGGACAATTGCGGATCTCGCGGATGAAGTGGGCATTTCGCGGTCCGCCCTGGTGCAACGCTTCACGCGCTATCTCGCGGAGCCCCCGATGACGTACCTAACTCGCTGGCGGCTTCAACTGGCCGCTCGATCGCTCGAGAGGACCGCGCGGGGCGTGGCGGAGATTGCCGCCGAGGTCGGATACGAATCGGAAGCCGCCTTCAACCGCGCATTCAAGAGGGAGTTCGGGCAACCTCCCGGCCGATACCGCAGCGATCATAGGTCGCTCCCGGCCTGACACTCTTCCGAACTCTATTCCGCCAGAAATGCGTCGACTTCCTTGAGAAATCTTGGCCATGCTGGTTCCGCCTCGCCCAGAATATGATTGCGGCCCTCCAGCAAGACTAGACGTGCGTTGGGGATCGTTGTAGCTAGAAGCCGGGCCTGCTCAATGGGGATCACCAGCTCATCCTTCGCGTGCATCACCAGAGTAGGTGCCTTCACTTGCGCGGCAAGTTCAACAACGTCCAGATGGTGAGTTATCCCAACGAACTTCACGGCATTTTCCGGAGAGGTGGACGCGCGTTGCAGCGCGTCGAAGCTGTCGAATTGCTCGGGCGTGCCATCGGGCATAAACAGGGACGCGAAAACTCTTCGAAAGGCTGGATGATCTTTTCCCCAGCCGATACGGATTAGACGCTCGAGCGTGCGCGCCTCTTCTTTTTTCGCTTCCGTGCAGTTGCGTTTCAATCGTCCTTGCGCATAGCCGCCGTAGAGAATCAAGTGGCTAACTCGTTCTGGATGTTTCACCGCGTATGCGATGGCCACGGTCGCGCCTTGGGAAATACCCAACAACGCGCACGGTCCTTCCACGGTCCGGTTGATAACGGCTTCAAGATCTTCCACCCAGGTGTTAAAACTGAACTCGACATCCCAATCCGAAAGACCGCACCCCCGTACGTCGTAACGGACCAGATGATAGCGTGCGCTGAGTTCCCGCCACCAATGCAGCCACACCGGACTCTGATGGTCGAATTCCAGGTGAGACAGCCAATTGGCCGCCTTGACCAGCGGCCGTCCCCGTCCGGACTCGGCATAGGCTAGCGACGTGCCGTCGGGACTTTTCAGGAACCGGACTTGCTGCGTAGCGGCGGGCGACTGGGTGGCAGTACTGAGGTGAATTTTCGGGCTGTACCGCCCTTTGGGAATTTCAAAACGGATCTCAGCAGCTGACCCTTCGGCCGCGTAATAATCCCGGAGTCTGGAGCGAAGGCGTCCCGCTTCCACGCGCACAACCGAGTCTGACGTCGCATCGAACGTGGCCGAACGGCCCAGGACGTCCATGGCGATCCGGGCTTGGTTTAATTCGTGGCCCGTTCCGTCCAGTTCCGACGTCACCAGGTAGATCAGCAGACTCACAAGTTGGGGGGCTGAGGAGAACGTCGCTGAACCCGCCAGTTCAGTGAGTTGGCGCTGAATCCGGTCTCTTTCCGGGGCCGAATACGACGATGCCATGTGCGAGTTAATAACCGTTACCCACTTCTTCCCTCACAGTCTAGACCATATTCTGGCAGCACGGCCGCACAGGAACATGCTGCCAAATCGAGACGAAAGGACGATTTTTATGATTAACGCTATGGCGATTCAAACCGAAAAATACGCGAGCTGCGTGGACGCTTCCAAGCGCGTGCGTTGGGATATCGATGGGGACATCATCCGTGGCCGCGATTTCGAAATGGACCACAAACTGCTACCGGACTCGATCTCCGGGATCCGGCGCTTTGAATTCCTGGACCCACAGGAAGCCCGCCTGCTGAGCCAGGTCCAGGGGCGCACCTACGCGAACATGTTCGGTTTAGTGGAACGCTTCATCAATTGCAAGATTCTGGAATTGAGCCAACATCACTGGACGGGCGATCAAGTGGCGCTGGAGGCGCTGGTTCGCTTTAGCGACGAAGAGCTCAAACATCAGGAATTGTTCCGGCGCATCGAGCACATGATCGCCGCGAAAATGCCTCCGGGGTACCACTTCGTTCCGCAGCCGAATGAGGTGGCCAACGCGGTGCTCTCGAAATCCACCTGGGCGGTTTTGGGGTTGACGTTGATGATCGAGCTTTTTACGCAAACCCACTACCTAAAGAGCATCCAGCCGGACCAGGAGTGTTCCGCACTGTACAAAGACGTTTTCCTCTATCACTGGAAGGAGGAGTCTCAGCACGCCCGGATCGATGAGTTGGAATGGGTTCGTGAGAACGCGGCCATCTCGCCCGGTGAACGCGACAGCGCGGTGAACGACATGATCGAGCTGATGGCGGCGGTGGACGGTATCGTGCGCGCCCAGGCGGCAGCCGACATCGACTACTTCTTGAAGGTGAGCGGAGCGGCGTTTTTTGAGGAAAACATCGCCCGGCTGCGTGCGGAAACCTTGGCTGCCTACCGCTGGCAATACATTCTTTCAGGCGCGGAAGAACCGCGATTCCAGAAGGTATTGCGGAGCATGATCACGAAAGATCAGCTCGAGCGTATCGAAAAGGCACTGGCACCCATCGCCGATTCCGCCGCAGTTCTGGTATAGACGGGCTGCCAAATGTTTGTGCAAAGAATGAAGGACGATCGATCAAGTCCTCCTGGCCCTCTGGCCGCATCCAATCGGATTGAAAGGAGAGTTATCGCGTGAGTTCTTTTCAAAAAGAAACACCCGTGGCCGAGCCACAAAACGAGGCGAGTCACAAAATCGGAGGTTCCAGAGCACGTCGGGCTGAATTACTGGCGAATCGCATCGAAGAAGGCGCCGCCGGTCTGGCCGCGTTTGCGGAAGGACTTTCGGACGCCGAGTGGCGAACGCCGATGTCGGCCAAGGACCGGCGCACGGTCGGCGTCATCGTGCACCATGTTGCCAGCATGTACCCAATCGAGGTCGGTCTCGCGCGGGCTATTGCCGGCGGCAAGGCTGCGCCGGAGGTTACGTGGGAGCTTGTCGCCGACATCAATGCCAAGCATGCGCAGGAGCAGGCGGAAGTCACGAAGGCTGCGGCTCTCGAACTCCTGCGCCGGAACAGCGCGGAGGCCGCCGCCGCGGTGCGCGCATTCACGGACGAAGAGTTGATCGGGTCAGCGCCGGTCGGGCTGAGCTTCGGCGCGCCCGTCACCGCGCAATTTATCATCGAAGACCACGCGCTACGGCATAGTTGGCATCACCTGGCCGCTATCCGCCGGGCACTGGGCCGGTAGAGAGGCGCCTGGAGCATGGGGTTGGATGACTCAAAAACTCAAGCTAATGGCCGTTTTGGCCCATCCGGACGACGAGTCGCTCGGCTTTGGCGGGACGCTGGCCAAGTATTCTGCTGAAGGAGTCGAGACGTCCCTGGTCACAGCGACGCGCGGCGAACGGGGCCGCTTTTTCTCGCCGGATAGAAAGGCCGAACCTGCTGAGGTCGGCCGCGTGCGTGAAGCGGAACTTCGAGCCGCCGCCGCTGTGCTTGGGGTTCGTGAAGTTGTCATCCTGGGCTACGCCGATGGAGATGTGGACCAGATGGATGCCGCGATTGCCATTGCGGCAATTGTCGGGCACATCCGGCGTGTTCGGCCCCATGTGGTCGTCACGTTTGGCCCGGACGGCGCTTACGGCCACCCTGACCACATCGCAATCTCGCAGTTCACGACGGCGGCGGTCGTGTGTGCCGCCGATGCAGGTTACGATGCCAGGGACGGCTCCCGAGGTGACCGGTCTTCTGCTCATCGCGTTGCCAAGCTCTACAATTTGGCGTGGCGCGGTGCCAAATGGGCAGCTTACGAAGCCGCCTTACGCAAGCTGACTTCGATGGTCGATGGAGTTGCGCGGCAGGCGAATCCATGGCCTGACTGGGCCGTAACCACCGAGGTCGACACGTCCTCTTGCTGGTCCGTCGTTTGGAAAGCGGTATGCTGCCACCAGACACAAATGTCCATATACGAGCGTCTGGAGCAGCTTTCGGAAAAACAGCAGAGGGCGCTTTGGGGCTCCCAGGAGTTCTACCGCGTTCACAGCGTTGTCAACGGCGGCCGCAAGCTGGAGAACGATCTGTTTGAGGGGCTACGGCAGTGAGTATGTCTTCTTCCGACGTCGATCAGCTCAAATCCCGCACGGCTCCCCTGGAGATGACAGAGGAGCAATTTCGTTCGCTTGGCCACGACCTGGTCGATCGGATCGCGGGCTTCCTGGGCTCTCTGCGCGGACGTGCCGTCACGCCAGCGGAATCCGCGGATAGAGTCCGGGCAGTTTTAGACTCGGCGCGGTCGCTGCCCGAACAAAGCGCGGAGGCTGGCGCTCTGCTTCAGAACACCGCCGGTCTGCTGTTTGACCATTCTCTGTTCAACGGACATCCAGGCTTTTACGGTTACATCACGTCGTCCGCCGCTCCCATCGGCATGCTCGCGGAATTGTTGGCAGCTGCCGTAAATGCCAACGTCGGCGCTTGGAAACTGTCCCCCATGGCCACAGAAATCGAAGCCCAGACGATTCGATGGATCGCACAATTCATCGGCTATCCGGCCGATTGTGGCGGCTTGCTTCTGAGCGGAGGCAACATGGCCAATCTCACGTGTTTCCTGGCGGCGCGTGCCGCAAAGGCCGGATGGGATATTCGAAAACAAGGTGTCGCCAACGGGCCGTCCCTGTTGGCTTACGCTTCCACGGAAACACACACTTGGATACAAAAGGCCGCCGACCTCACGGGACTCGGCACGGAAGCGATTCGCTGGATCGAGGTGGATAAGCAGCAGCGCATGGATCTGGCTGCTTTAGAAGTTCAGTACAAACAGGATCTTGCGGAGGGTCACCCGCCATTTCTTGTGGTCGGCACCGCCGGAACCGTCAGCACAGGAGCGGTAGATCCCCTCCCGGACCTGGCGGCCTTCTGTCAGGAGCGCAAATTGTGGTTCCATGTGGATGGCGCATACGGGGCCTTCGCCGCTGGGATCAAGGAAGCGCCCGCCGATCTCATGGGCTTGACCGCGGCGGACTCGGTGGCTGTCGATCCTCACAAATGGTTGTACGCCCCGCTCGAAGCCGGATGCGCGCTAGTCCGCGATCCCGCTGCTTTGCGCAATGCGTTTTCTTACCACCCGACCTATTACAGCTTTGACTCGGAGGCTACGAATTACTATGATCTCGGGCCTCAGAATTCGCGTGGGTTTCGCGCACTCAAAATTTGGCTGGCCCTTCAGCAAGCGGGTGCGGCAGCCTATCGTCAGATGATCGAGGAAGACGTCGCATTGGCCCGGCACCTCTACGAACTTGCGGCAGAGCACCCGGAACTGGAGGCGTTCACGCACAACCTAAGCATCACGACGCTGCGCTATGTTCCGTTAGAACTGCGTGCCAGCGTGGGTTCTGAGCAGACAGAGGCGTACCTGAATCGTTTGAATCAACTCCTGCTGACGCACTTTGAGAATAGCGGAGAGGCGTTCTGCTCCAATGCTCTGCTCGAGGGGAAGAGCGCCTTGCGGTTCTGCATCGTCAATTTCCGAACCTCTACAGGCGACATCGAGGCCGTGCCGCCATTGGTGGCGCGTCTCGGCCGCCAGGCTCACGCGGAGCTAAATTCCCGCTAAGTCATGGAGCAGCCAGCCCTTATCGCATGGCGGCGTTACAATAATTCAGGCAACCGTTCTTTCCGGAGTAACATCAAAAGTGGAGAGGGATAAAGGACTATGAAGAGACTTCTACTTTTTTTGGCGGTGTCCCTGTCGTGGGCGCTTGGCACGCTAAACGCGCAGACCACGCTCAGCAACTCGGATCTCGTGAAACTAAGCAAGGCCGGCCTGAGCGAGGATTTCGTGCTGAACCTGATCGACCAGCAGGGCTCGCGGCTGGCGACCGATCCGTCGGCGCTGGTCGCGCTCAAGAACGAAGGAGTCAACGAGCGAATTATTTCCGCCGCGGTCAAGAAGGCGCCCTCAAGGGAACCCTTGAATTCGGATTCGGTGCTGCGGCTGGTGCAAGCGGGATTCAGCGACGGGTTCGTCATCAATCTGCTTAACGACCAACCGGTCAAGTTCACCGTGGACGCGCGCCGGATCATCGACTTGAAGCAGGCCGGCGTCAGCGAGAGGATTCTCGCTTTGATGGTCCAGCAGGGCGGCGTACGCGAACTACCCAGCGGCAGCCAGATCAGCATCCGGCTGATCGATTCGGTGGATTCGGAAAAGAACCGGGAAGGCGATGAGTTCCGCGCCAGCCTGGAAGATCCCATCACGCTGGGCAATGACGTGATCGTGCAACGAGGCGCCGACGCCAAGTTGCGCCTGGTTTCCGAACAGGAATCCGGTAAGCTGTCGGGCCGGGCCGGGCTGACCGTACAGCTGGTTTCGCTCACAGTCAATGGCAAAACGATACCCATGAACACTTCCGATGTTTCCGAATACAGCGGATCGCGCGGGGCGCGCACCGCCAAATCGGCCGCGGCCGTGGGCGCGGTGGGAGCGATTATCGGAGCCATCGCGGGCGGTGGAAAGGGCGCAGCCATCGGGGCAGGCGCGGGCGCTGCGGCGGGCGCCGGAGCGCAGACAGTGATGAAGGGGCAGCAGGTGCGGATTCCGTCGGAGACGGTCCTGACCTTCACTACGCAAAAATCCGTGGATCTGCCGTTCTAAAAGGGCGTGGGCCGATCCTACTTACTTCCTGACGCTGACGGTAACGTCACCATCGACGTAGGCCAGGTATTCGGTCCCCGCGGCTGAGACCAAGTCCTTGTTCTTGGGCTTGACCGGGGTTTCGACGGCGCGTTCATTCTTGCCATCGGAGCGAGCCGACTGCGTGCGAACACGGTACTTGTGGCCGTCCACCGCATCGACGGTCAGCAGGCGCAAACTCATTTTTGCTCCCCCGAACACAAATCCCTTGCGGGCGGTTTGCGCGATGACCCCCGTGACGTTGGCGCCCTTGGCGATCACCACCAGATCGCTCACGCGCACGTCCTTCG
>Ga0310810_10006737_pt1 | contig 13015 bp, 17 predicted proteins | sample NCmetagenome_FD_207641 | JGI IMG/M metagenome (GOLD analysis project Ga0310810, IMG submission 207641) | Soil microbial communities from experimental microcosm in Duke University, North Carolina, United States - NC | ecosystem: Engineered > Artificial ecosystem > Soil microcosm > Unclassified ... | reverse complement strand
GGTGTACGCCTCATGTGACTGCTTGAATTCCTCCTCGCCCTTCTTCGGATAGCCGAGGGCGACGATGAGAAGCGTGCTGTCGGCGCGCGCCTGCTCGATCGAGCGGGCCAGCGAATCCAGCGCGACGCCGCGCGCTGCCTCGGGATCTATCACGACGCTGATCGCATCGACGCCGAGCGTGTCAGCTAGCTCGAGATCGTATCTGATGGCGAGCGGCGGCGGCCCGCTCCTCAGATCCGGAAAGATCTTGAGCCCGATCCGAAAATCCCCTTCGGGATGCTCCTGCAGCTGATCGTTGGCGTGCGACGCATAACTTCTGATCGCAGCGTACGCGCCTGGGAGCTCGACGACCACCAGCGCGGTCATTGCGATGGCTGAACCCGCCACCGCGACGCGAATCATGCGCGTGAAGCTCCACCGCGCCGGAAGCGACGGCGCAAAAAGCGGAACCTGGATGTAAATCGGGTTCCAGAGCGCGGGCGTTCCGAAGAAGAAAGTCCCGAGCATGCTCGCCTGCGCCGCGTTGAGCATAAGACCGAAGTCCGCGGGTGAGCCTCCCCTCGTGATGACGAACTTCGTCACTGCGACCGTGGCGATGACGAGGTTGTAGACGAGAAGGGGTAATCCGAGCAGCGGCGTCACCATACGGCGGAACAGGGCATAAACCGTCTGGACCACGAACAGCAAAGCCGTGAAGGGCCACAGCCAGTCGACGAGAATGATCGCGCGACCATATAAAAGGGACTCGGATGTGTACGCGATGACGAGGGCGGGAACGATCAACAGTCCGCCGATTCCCGTGATCATCTGGAAGGCGCGCGGGGTGCGCCTCAGGTTGGCGATTCTTCCCGCCATCAGGATGTCCCACGCGATCATCGCTATGGAGAGGGCGAGGTAAATCGCCCCGAGCAACCTGTGCGAGATCATCGAGCGAAGCTAGACAGGCTCGCGCGCGCTGGCAAGCGCTCCGACGCAGTCGTACTTTTCGCTCGCATGGGTCGTCGCGCGTTGTTCAATCTTCCCAATACGATGTCGCTGTCGCGAGTGGTGTTGGCGCTCGCATTCGTGCTCGTGTCGGAACCGTGGGATCGCATCGCCCTCATAGCCGTCGCGGGATTGACGGATTTCATGGACGGCTGGCTCGCACGGCGCGAAAAATCGGAGAGCAACGCCGGTGCGCTCCTTGATCCGATCGCCGACCGCATCTTCGTCTTCGTCGCGATATCGACCTACCTCGTTGAGGGCCAGCTCACAACCGCGCAGTATTTCATCTTCCTCACGCGGGATTTAGCTACTGCCGCGGGGTTCATAGTTGCCAAAATTATTCCAACGCTACGGCCCGCGGTGTTCAGGGCGAGAATGCTAGGCAAGATTGTCACCGTCATCCAGTTGATCACACTGGTGGCAATCATCCTGGTGCCGGAGTTGACCGGGTATCTCGTGGCGGCCATCGGAATTGTCTCGGCAGCATCGATTGTGGACTACACGATTGCGCTCTGGCGCGGACGTGCCCGCTCGAGCGTCGCGTAACGGCACCCGATGCGAGCCTGGCATTCGTTCCTGTTGCGCGCGACGGTGGGCCTGTCCGTCGGCGTCCCTGCGGCCGTGCACTCACAGGGCCCCCAGCAGTCCGTCCAGGTGGAGGGTCGGGTCGATGCCATCGTCGCACGCACCACCGGCGTCGAAGCGGGCCTCGGCTTGAGCGTGCCCTCGGGGATTTACATGCGGACGGGCCTAGTCGCGGGCATCGGCGCGGGTCGCCACGGCGTAGAAGGCCGGACCGATCTGATCTCGAGGTTCAGCCTAGATCCCTTCCGGCAGAGTCGCTGGGCCCCCTACACCGGCGCTGGAGTATCGGGCCGGTACCGCGCGAAGCTCGACGGCGGGTCTCATGCGTACCTGATGATCTTCCTCGGCGTCGAAGGGCCGTTGACTCCCGGTGCGACCTCGGGGATGGTTCCTGCCTTCGAGCTCGGTCTCGGGGGAGGGGCAAGGTTCGCGGTGATACTCCGGCGGGGGATTAACGCCAGGCGTTGAGAAGAAAAAAAGAAAGGGCGCCCGAGGGCGCCCTTCGATCTAAACCGCCTGTCTGACCTTCGGCGGCTGAGCGAATCGCTCTCCCAGCACCCGAAGCTCCCCTACTTCCGCCGGCGTCAGCTCGTGGTACCGCTCCGCCAGGTAATCCATCGTGTTGTCGAACCAATCCTTCTGATCTTCGGGCGCCGAGCCGACTACGCCACAACGCATGATCTGCTGGAACAGCTCGTCCCGGGCCTCCGCAAACGGAGTCGCCAGTCGGACTGGCTCCTTCCGGAATCTGTTTTTCTGAGTGTTCATCAATTCAGTTGAAGTAAAAACGTCTATGAAATCGTGATCTTCAATCTACGAGTATTAGACACCATTTCATAGAAGAAAGGTTCAAGCATCAACGGTTTTATCGATGAAAATCGAGCCCAATCGCGAACGATTCACGCGGCTGCCCTTCTTTTGATGAAATCGAGCAGCAATTCCGACAGATGCTCGGGGTTTTCCTCCGGAACCAGGCGTGCGACCCCCGCCAACCTCACCAACCTGGCGTCAGGGATGGCGTTGACGAGCCTGTCAGCCAGCTTGGGCTCGACCCATTTGTCCTCGTCGCCCCAGATGATGAGGGTCGGCGCCTTGATCACGCCGTACTCGTCCTCGTCCAGGTCGGCCTTGTTCACCGCGCTCGCCAGCGTCAGCAGATGCTTGGCGCCATCCTTTCCGACGAACGGAGCGAGATATCGCGCGATGAGCTTCATCGGCATGTGCTCCTGATCGGCGACGCTGCCCTTGAGCACACCCTCGAGGAGAGGCGCGGCCCCCATGACGCCACGGGTGAGACTGAACGCAAACCGCGCCGTCCGGCGCTGCATCTGCGTGATCTCCTTGGCCGGCAGCTCATCGAACGCTGGAGTGTTGATCAGCACCAGCTTCTCGACGCGGTCGGGGCGGTTCGCGGCCAGCTTCATCCCAACGTCGCCTCCGAGGTCCACGCCGACGATGACGGCGCGCGATACGCGCAGGACCGTCATCGCGGCGTCGAGATACTCGGCCTGCGCGGCGATCCCGAAGTCGGCGTCCAGCGGCCGGTCCGACTGCCCATGACCGAGCAGATCAACCGAGTATGCGGTGTGTCCTGCGGCCGTGATCGCCGGAGCGATGGCGCGCCACAGAAAATTGCACGTCCCGAACCCGTGCAGAAGGATGACGGCGGTTCCACCATGCCCGTACCGCTCGACGTGCATCGCTCCCGGACCGACTGGAGCTCTCAAGACATCAGCTTGCATCTGCTTACCCCTCTCTTAGCTTTCGCGTCACAGCGTACCTAGCCATCAAACGCACGAAATCGACCACGGAAGATGCCTCAATCCAACGAGCCACCGAGAGATAGGAACGTACCCCCGAAGAAGATTGTCAGGGAGGTCCGTGCATCAAATCGGTCAAAAGCCTTTCTTTGGGTGCTTGGCCTCATCGCTCTCGTCGGTGTTGCCGCGCTTGGGTACGTCGCGAGCAAGCCCAAATCGCGGGTCGCTGATGTCAACAACGTTGTCGACACGTCAAACGCCGGACCCGCACAGGGTTATCTCATAGGCAAGGTCGATGCCCCGGTAAAGATCATGGAATTCGCGGATTTCGAGTGCCCTTCGTGCGGCGGCTTCGCGACGGTGACGGAGCCCGACGTGCGGACGAGAATCATCGACCCGGGTCTGGCCAATCTCACGTACTATGATTTCCCTCTAACCCAACACCGCAACACTCTGGCGGCTTCTAATGCCGCGGCGTGCGCGGATGAGCAGGGGAAGTTCTGGCCGATGCACGATCGCATCTTTCAGGGGCAGGACGAGTGGAACGGCGAGGCCACTGATGTGCCGAAGCCATTCTTCAAGCGCTACGCCGGCGAAGTGGGCCTCGACGTCGCCAAATGGGAGAGCTGCTACGACGCGCGCAAATATCAGAAGCGCATCAACGCCAATCTCGCCGATGGTCTGAGACGCGGAGTGAACTCCACTCCAACGTTCATCATCGGCAACAAGATGTACCCGGGGATGCGGAACTACGATGAGCTGAAAAAGCTCGTCGACTCGGCCGCGAAGGCAGCGCCGGTTCCGTCTGTCGCGGCCGGAACAACAGCGCCAGCGCCCAGTAAGTGACGAAGCGAATGATCGTGGCCGCGCTCGCGCTGGCCGGGATCTTCATCAGCCTTTATCTCACACTCTACAAGATCGGTGTCATCGGCGAGCTGAGCTGCACCATTGGCTCGTGCGAAACGGTGAATACGAGCAAGTGGTCGAGGTTTCTCGGGCTGCCAGTCGCCGCGTGGGGACTGCTCTTCTATCTCGACGTTTTTGTGGTTGCGCTCGTCGGAACCATGCGGCGTTTCGAGCTCGAGCCCGCTATCTCATTCGTGCTGGTGGGCGAGGCCGCAGTCGGCGTTCTGTTCTCCGCCTGGCTGACGTACCTCGAGCTTGGCGTAATCCACGCGATCTGCATTTGGTGCGTCACGTCGGCTGTGATCGTGACGCTGATTCTGATTACCTCGATTGCGGATTTGAGAGAGGTGCGCGCATCCGCCGACACCCTCAGTACCGAAGCGGCGGGCTAGCGCCAGTATGAAGGCTCCAAGCGATCAGCTGGAACGCTGACCGCTCCGTGCTTCGGTATGATAGAGGCCAGTCGCGGCAGATGGAGTCCGCCGCAGATGCAGTTGCCGCCCGCTAGGCGCCTCGTTTGATGTCCTGAGAGCGTGACGCCTCATCCAGCCTCAAGCGCGGCTTCTCTGCCGCCACGTCCTCGCCTTCGCGCTGCATGCGACGGCGGAACGGCACCAGATCGCGGCCCAGATGTACCAGCGCGCGCGTGGCGACCGTGCTTGCCAGCGGCTCCGGAATCCCCATGACACGAATATAAGTGTCGATGGCGCGGTCGAACGAGAGGTCTTCCGCCAGGGTGTCGACGAACATCAGCGCGTTATCGACGTGACCACGAATGATCGTCTCTTCCGCACGCGCCTGGGACAGGCGCAGCCGCCGCTCGGCATTTGGATTCAGCTTGCGGCCGAAGATCGATTCAGGGAACAGATTGCGCAGTGCCATGTGCCCGTCCGTGGGTTGGATATGCATTGATGTTAGGCACGGAGCGTACCAGTAGATAGTCTTGTTTTTCGGCTGATTCGAGCTCTTGCAGAGGCGCGGATTGCCGGCCCCACTGTGAGCAAGACAACTGTCGCGCTGGCGAGCGTGGCGGTCATCCTGACCGAACGCGAAAGAGCCCGAGGATTCTCTCCCCGGGCTCTTCTTGCTGCTCGAAACCGCCGCAGTGTTACGGCGCCACGACGATGATCTGATTCGTAACTTCCGTTCCGGTCGTGATCGTGAGTCCGCCGGTCAGAAGTGCGGGCTTGAATCCGCTCGCAGCCGGGGGAGTCGCGCGCACTACGTAGGTTCCCGGAAGGAGAAAGGCGATCTTATAGTTTCCGTTGGTATCCGTGCTGGTGCTGCGGACAACGTGCGTCGGATCGGCATCGGTGATCAGCGAGCCGGCCGTCAGAACCTCGACGGTGGCATTCGGAACGGCGGCGCCCGTCGTGCTGTTGGCGTGAACGGATCCAGACACGCTCCCGGTGATGTCCTGTGCCACTGCCTGGACGACCGGTTTGAAGATGAAGCCATTCCGCGCGTCGTTACCGCGCATCACGAAGCTGCTACCGACGTTGAAGTCGAGAGTCATGACCGATCCGTCCGCCGTCAGCGAAATCGGCTGAGTGAGGTTGACCTTGATCCCTGAATGGCCGGCGCTCGGGAACGTGATTGCCGGGTGCGTTCCATCCTTCAGCGTCATCGTGGATTTGCTCGGATCGATGATGAGGCGGAAGCCGTCGTAAGTACCCGTCGCGAGCGTGGCAGCGCCGAGATTAGTCGTGCGCCCACCGGCGAGATCGAGCAGGTTGAAGGACGTGTTCGGTGTCGCGATCGTCGTCCATCCTTCCTGGTTGGTTTCGTCGGTCGCTTGCGCGTCAGTCGGCTCCGATGTTCTCGCATCGACGCGCACGACGAAAATGTCCACGCTCGCGACATCGGAGAACGGGAATGGGGCGTCTGTCATCCGCACGGTAAGAACCCCGGTGGTCCCGGTGCCTGAGGAATCACTGCACGCGGCGATGCCGAGGGTTGCGAGGGCGATTGCTGCGGAAAGTCGAAGAATCCTGCTCATTGTTCTTATCTCCAGCATTGGTGAGTTGTCTTTTGAGGCTGAGTTGGGAGCGGGTGCAGATCGCGGTCCCATATTGCTTGACTCGCCGATCGCGCTCCTGGGTCACAGCTCATCCGTAGGAATGGATAGCGAGTCGCGCAACCTTAGCGTGCTGATGGTCCAAGCCCGCACATCGATCCTTCAGCCATGACCGGCGCCCATCGCCAAGGAAAGGGAGCGGGTCCTCGCCGCTCCCTTTCATTGCACCGACGATAACGATGTCGCGCGCGTCAGGGTTTTGGCGGGGGCCGGTGACTCTGACCCGGGTTCGATTTCTTTCCGGCATTCCCGGGTACTCCGGCCGGCGGACCAGCCGTTGCCGGCTTGTGGCTCTGCCCGAAATCGCGGCCGGTAGAGGCCGGCCGATTTCCCTGTCCATTGGACGCCTGCGCGGGCAAATCGCCAGGCAGGCTTTCCAGATCGCTGTCCGACGCGCGCGCCTTGAGACGCGCAAGGACGCGCTTCAATGCGTCGTCGGAGCTCAACCCGCGATCGGTAAGACTCCCGATTACGAAGAGCGGGACAGCGAGCGAGCGGCCAGACGGCGCGTTCTTCGCCAGAAAGCTGATCGAAGATCCATCGACGCCTTTGCGGATCGCTTCCGCGCCAGCATCGATCTCGTCGCCCGCCGGTGCAGACGCACGAGCAGTTGAGATAGCCGCTTTGGCGACTTCCATTCGCGATGCCTGTTCGTTGACTGACCGCTCGATGTTGACCGGGTCGACACCCTTCGCCGCGAATTTCAGCGCGCGATTCTCGAGCGCTTCCGCAGGAAGTTGGTGTGCACGCGCGTCGGCGATTCGCGCCAGAACGCGCTCCGCAACTTGAGCCGGCAGCACCGCTCGCAAGCGCGCAGATGGATCGCTCGCCGGCACCTGCGCCCCCGACGACCGCGGGGCCAGTGCCAGCGTCAACATCAACGCCGAGAAGATTCGAATTGAGTTCATATATGTATCATCTCCCCTTGGGAGTGACGTGCAATCTGTCGCAAGAAAATAGTCATGGCCGTGCAGCCTCGTCCCGCCATACCTGATAGACTCCCGAAAGCGGGCGGGAAGTCACATTTGATCATTCGACCTCCAACAATCCAACCGTTCCTCCAAACTCGTCGATCATGGACAAGAGCCCCGGTGGCACGGTCCAGTCGCCTCCGTTCACTCTCAAATTCATTTGATACTTACCCCGCTTCAGCGGGAGGGTTGATGCCCACCAGCCGTCCCCCGCGGGAACAAGTGTGACGGGAATCCAGTTCGTGAAGTCGCCATTGATCTCGACCGTGCGCGCGCCTGGCGCGTTGACACGAAACGTCACCGCGTCACCGGCGCCATGTTGGGTGACAAACCCGACCACTGCGGGACCTGCTTTCGCTTCGGGAAGTGAAACGGACCGCGCTGAATCGATCGAGATCTGACGCTCATGACGCGGCTGGGACAGCCGGAGGGTCAAGGAGGCGAACCTGCCACCCGGAAAACCCTGAGTCGGATCGACTGGATAGTTTCCGCCGGCCAGCACCAACCCGATTCGGGGGGTCATCCATACGACTGCGCTCGCACTGGCCCATGCTCTCACATTGGCGCTCAGCGTCGTCAGCTGATCGCCCGAGCGGAATCCCAGTAGCAATCCAAGATCGACCACTTTTCCCTTTCGCGACAGCGAAGCCTGCGTGTCGGCGTACTTGATCGAATCATTTACGATCGTTGGACTGATCGTAACCAGCGCGTTCGACGATCCCATTTCAATGGATGCCCCAACCTCACCGAGGAGCACGTTTCTCCACGCGACGCCATCCCACGTTCGACCTCCGCCAAAGCCCAGGAATACTTCCTCGTTGCCGCGTGGAATATGAATCCGTCCATTTGCGACTACTTCGCCGGTTCGCGTTCCATCGCTGTGCGTGCTTCCGCCGGCGAATCCACCCAGCTCGAAGAAGAATCGGCGCTCGGTGGAAATGAATCGGGAGGCAGAGAGCGTTCCCTGGCTGCTGCTGCCTCCACCGGCAGTGAATCGTGAATAGGTGCCTGAGGCGTCGACGATGCCGGAGCCCCAGTCCGCCAGCAGGTGCGGAGTTACCGTCCCGGCGCTGGTGGAGAGCGTGTCGGCGTAGCGGAGCGCGGCCGCGCCAACATCCAGACTGGTCTCTACCCTTTGCGCCTGACTCACTCGCGCGACAAAGAGGAGCGCTGTTAAGGCTCCTTTGAGGGCTGCAAAATTGGGTGCTCGTCCAGCTTTCAAATAACCGCGGGTGACAGGTGCGCCGAGTGTTTTCTACGTCGCGCTGTTGGCTGGGGTGCCTACTCGAATCACCGAGCTCTCGGTTCCAAAGTCATCGGAGCTCTTCGGAGCGAACGGATCCGCAACCCAGCGCGAGCCGTTGATAATAAAAGCATACTCGTGCCGCCCCGGCGAGAGGGGAACTGATACTGTCCATACGCCTGGCGCTCCGGAATGACTCAATTGGGTAGTTCCCTTTGCCCACTCATTGAAATCGCCGACCAGCTCCACTCGCTTGGCGCCGGGGTCAACGAAGACAAAGCGCACGAGCTGGACGGTGTCGCGACCCGCCGTCGCGCCCGTCGCGCCCACGCTCGCGCCTGTCGCGCCCACGCTCGCGGTTGCGGGAGCCACCCTCGAGATGTGCGAACCGATTGCGATTCCCGAGACCGCGATAATCCCGGCGATGCCGGCAGCGAGGGCAAGTCCGGTAAGCGGCGCAATCCGGAACTCTCGCTCGGTGCGCCACCACGGGCGTGATGGATTCGCAGCTTGCGGATACAGGGCGCTTCCTTCGGCCCGTACCTTCTGCATCAATCGCTTCTCGAAGGACGGGTGAACGTGCTCTGGAGCGCGGAGTCGCGCCGCAATCCGCTCTGCGAATTCGGCGTCTTTTGCCATCGCGCTGTCGTCGTAATCCTCAACCATTGTAAACCCCTTCCAATAGGTCTCGGAGCGTATCGCACGCCCGCTTCACTCTCATCTTCAGCGCGGAGATGCTGATGCCCGTTATCCCCGCCATCTCGTCATAACTCATTTCTTCTACGTGCTTGAGCAGGAAGGCCTCTCGCTGATCGGCGGGAAGCATGCCCAGCGCGCTCTCGATATGCCCCCCGATGTCCGCATCTTCTTCAGGCTCGGAACCCGGTGCTACCGCCCGTTCGATTACGCTCGGCGCGGGAGTAAAGCGAAGCTCCCTTTGCCGTCGTCGCGTTGCGTAGGTCCGGCACTCGTTGATTACGATGTGATAAAGCCATGCTCCAAAGCGATCGCGTTCCCTGCATGTACTGAGGCCCCGAAACGCGCGCATGAAAGCCGACTGCAACGCATCGTCTGCGTCCGCACGCGATCCCAGCATTCGCACCGCAAAACGGGCACATGTGTCCTCGTGGCGCCGAATAAGGTCGGAAAATGCTTCGACATTCCCGGCCAGTACAGCAGCGATCAGTTCAGCATCAGTAGATCCTTTCACAAGTCAATGACTATGGAAGGAGGCATCCGCGTCACAAGACGAAATCCCCAATGATTGACCCATCATCGAAACTGGCAAGTGGGATCGTGCCTCTCGGTGGCGCCTGCCGCCGCCATGCTTGGCGCCGTCTAACCTTAACTGGATCAACGACTTAGTGGACTGAGCCATCCGTGACTGGACGGAAGTTTCATCATCCGGTGACGTTTTGCGAGAACGAAACAGTCCTTTACGCACAAGCACAGCAGTAGCTCTTCCCAGCGAGGGGTCTTGTCATGCTTCAGATGAAGAGGTCGGGCTTCACGATTGTCGAGTCTATAATGATAGTCTCCATTATCGGCATCGTCGCCGCAATTGGAGGCCCCAAGGTCTCCTCAGCCCTGCAGCGCCGCACGACCTCATCGGCCGCCGACCAGTTTGTCGCGGCGCAGTCGCTCACGCGTTCAACGGCGATTCGGTATGGTCGCGTCGCGCAGTTGCATGTCGACGCCACAGGGCAGCGCTTCTGGGTGGATGTCGACACCAGCGCCAATGGCGTCGACCAGCGCGCAACAATCGCCAACATCCGCTACGTCAGCGATGCTGGCCTTCAGATGGCCAGCACTCGTTCGCTCCTTTGCTTCGATGCTCGGGGAATCGCATCTACCGCCGGCTCGTGTGAATCGGGCGACGCCAGAGTGATTTTCTCCGATGGGGTCGTGGCCGATACCGTTTCGACAACGATACTGGGCAAGGTGTTGAGATGAAATCCACCGACGCCGCCGCCGGTAACAAGGACGGGTTCTCTCTGGTGGAGGTCATGATTTCAATGACACTCCTGGGGGTGGCCATGATGAGTCTCGCCGGTGCGGCTGCTCTCGGGCTCTCGGAGATGGGTAAAGCGCGGCAGGATCTCCAGTACTCGGCCGACGTGCAGCAGGTCGCCGACAGTCTTGTCGGCGAGGGCTGGAATCACGTCTCAAGCGGATCGGCGACCATTCGTGGCCGACCGGTCAGCTGGACGGTCAGCGCCCCAACCCCGAGCTCCCAGAGAGTCGACCTTCTCGTCCAACGTCGCGGACAGGCAAGTCAGACGACAGTCTATCAGGACACGGTCACACTGTACGTAGCGAAGTCCCAACTACAGTGAGAACGCCGCGTTTCAGCCGGCGGGGTACCGATCGGCGTGGCTTCACGCTGATCGAGATCGTCGTCGGAATGGTCCTCGGAGCAATAGTCATGACTGGCGTCGTGCAGATGATGATCGTCCAGGGCAGGGGCTATCGCAAACAGCGGGAGATGATCGACGTTAGTGAGACGGCCCGTGAGGCCGTCGCAATGCTCTCGTGGGATCTGAGGCAATCGGTGACTGGAGAAAGTCCCCTCGCGGCCATGGGCCCCGGCATGGTTGCTCTACGCTCGCCGCGCGGCCTCGGGACGATCTGCGCGAAGCACGCCACACTCGCGCGCTATGGCCTCTGGAAGACGGGTGGCAACATCGTCGCTGGAGTCGACGACAGTGCCCTCGTGTACCAGCTGGGGCGCGACAAGTGGACTGTGCTCAAGATCACCGCCGTAGGCACTCCGGCTGCAATGGGAGTCACCGCGTGCGCCTGGCCGGGAGCTCGGCCGCCCGACGTAGTCGTTGAATTCGGGGTTGGTCCAAAGACCGACACGTCGTACATAAAGATTGGCGCACCATTCCGGAGCTTCCGTCGCATCCAGTACGCGGAATACCAGCTCAATAACCGCTGGTGGCTCGGGAGAAAGATCGGCGCGGCGACATCGTACGAGCAGCTTACCGGCCCCTTAGTCGCGCCGGCGAATGGCTTGACGTTCACGTATTACGACACGCTCGGCGCCGTGACAGCCAATCCATCCGCCGTCGGAAGCATCGCATTTACGCTCCGCACCGAAAGTTTCAGGAATACCTACGTGGGAACGACCTTCGTCTATCAGCGCGACTCGCTGACGACGAAAGTTGGTCTCCGCCGCTAAGGAGATCGAGTGCAGCACAGAGTAGCCGCGACCAGCTTTAGACCCGTTCAGTACGAATCTGGGGCTTCGACACGCGTCGGTCGAAAGGGTTTCGTGCTTCCCACTGTAATTCTCGCGATCACGGTCATGAGCCTGATCGCGGTCGTTTCTCTCAGCACCACGTCCGATGAGCGTCGATCGTCACGCGCGACGAGAGAATCGACGCTCGCCATGTATGCCGCAGAGTCCGGACTTCGTCAGACCTATGGCGCTTGGCCTATCGCCTCCGTCAACAATCTCAAGCCAGGGGATAGTCTCGACCTGGGGTGGCAGACGCTCCCCAACAAGGCTGCCTATCGCTCCGTGATACATCGCGTCGACAAGGGCGGGCTCCAGGAATACAACGTGGTCGTTCAGGGGCGACGTACCGATCCAACGGCGGGCATCATCACGATCGTCGGCGCCGCCGGGGGTGTCCCGATTTTCAAGTATGCCGTTCGTACTGAAGGAATACTCTACCTGAATAACGGCGGACTGTTCGACGCATTCGATTCGGACATTGGGCCGTACTCCGTGGCAACCGCGGATACCATCGCCAACCTCTGGGCTCAGGGAGACATGACGGTTATTGGCACAACCGTCAAAGGCAGCGCGAGCGCGACAGGAAGCATCACCCTCGGCACCGGTGGAGTCGTTACCGGCACCACGGCCTCGGCAGCCACCGCGCTCACGCCGATGGACATCATTCCCTGTCCCGCGGGTGGCTTCACACCGACGGCGAAGGTGCCGACACAGCCCGGCGTCACCTACAGCTCGACGAGCGGGGTCCTCAAGATTACCAGCGGGACTCTCACTCTCACGGACACCTCCTATTTTTTTTCTTCAATCGTGATGACGGGGGGTAGTACCAAGCTCGCGTTTCCAGGGACCTCGCACGCAAATGTCGTCTTGCGTGACTCGCTCAACGTTGGCACCAGCACAATCGTCAACAGCTCGTTGAATGCGACATCACTGTCGTTCGCGTCGTGCGGGACTTCCGCGACTCCGGCTTACTGGGCACTCAGTTCCGGCGGCACAGCCTCGTATTTTTCGGTTTACGCGCCGAACCACGTCGTCTATGAGCTCGGCGGGGGCGATTTCTACGGGGCCGTGGTCGCCTCGATCTATTACGCGCAGGGTGGTGGCAAATACCACTACGATGCGGCGCTCGCCAGACAGGCGTCGAACAAAACCGCCGTGCAGCCGGGGTCGTGGGCGCAGCTTCCCGGAAGCTGAGAAGGAAGCCACTTTCGATCATAGGTTGGTGGCGCGCTTCGCTGCCGGACG
>Ga0310810_10006736_pt1 | contig 13017 bp, 10 predicted proteins | sample NCmetagenome_FD_207641 | JGI IMG/M metagenome (GOLD analysis project Ga0310810, IMG submission 207641) | Soil microbial communities from experimental microcosm in Duke University, North Carolina, United States - NC | ecosystem: Engineered > Artificial ecosystem > Soil microcosm > Unclassified ... | reverse complement strand
TCGCGCTCGCGTCCGAGATCGCCGACCCGAGAGTGAGGGCGCGCGCGCTGCAGCACGCGTTCCACGGTCTGTGGGGGCCCGACAAGCTCGCCGTGAGGGCGGAGATGGCGAACGACATGCTCGCCGCCGCGCAGGCGGCGGAGGATCGCGCACTCGAGTTCTGGGCCAACTTCCTCCTCCTCTCCGTCGGTATCGAGACCGGCGATTTCGCGCTGGCGCGGGCAGTGCGAGACCGACAGCAGGAGCTCGCGGCGGCTCTCGCCCAGCCCACGTTGAGCTGGGTTGCCAAGGTCGGGGTCGCGGCGTGGGCCGTGCTCGAGGGGGATCTCGTCGCCGCGGAACGACTCGCCAGGCAGGCTCGCGAGCTCGGCGAGGTGGCGGGCCAGCAGGACGCGCTCCAGGTCTTCGGCGAGCACCGTGCGCTCGTCCGGACCTATCAGGGCCGCGGTGACCAGCAGCTCATCGAGCTCAGCCGGCGGGCAGCAGAGGCTCACCCGGGCATGGCGGTGTGGACTGCGACGACGGCCCTGTACGAAGCCCATTTCGGAAGCCGAGAGGAGGCTCTCGCACTTCTGCGGGACGGAGTCGAGAGCGGCCTGGAGCGGGTCGGCTGGGACATCCTGCGACTCGCCACGCTCGCGTTCTATACGGAGGCGGCATCGCGTCTGGATGCCGTCGACGCCGCCGCGCTCGTGTACGAGCTGATGGAGCCCTGGCAGGACCAGTTCATCTGGAGCGGCGCGAACGGGTACGGCCACCTGCGACTCTGGCTCGGCGTGGCAGCCGCAATCCTCAGGCGGGACCGTGAGGCCGACGAGCACTTCGCCTTCGCCTGCCGGTTCCACGACGACCACGGCTTCAGGCTGTGGTCGGCCCGATCGCATCTCGGCTGGGCCGAGTCGTTCGCCGCCAGAGGCGAGCGCGCCCGAGCGCAGGAGCACGCGTCTCGCGCGCTCGAGCTCGCGCGAGCCTACGGCTACGGCCTGATCGAGGCCCGGGCCGCGCCGATCGCGGGGGTCGGAGCAGTTGCAGGCACCTGACGTGACGTTAGATCCGAAAGGACGTGGTCATGACGCAGACACCGCCGGAACCGCCGCCCCTCTCGCGGCTCCCGCTGCTCGAGCTCGGGTTCGTCAACTGTCCTGCGGTCCCGTACTGGGTCGACCCGGCCGGCGATCCGGATCTCGCACATGTCAACGCGACGCTCGCGAGCTTGCAGGCCCGCGGGGCCGAGGGCATGCCGGCATATGTCGGGCTCTCGACCAAGTACACGATCGACGGCCAGACGCATTCCGCGTACGAGTACCTCTACGGCAGCGAGCTGGCGCCGGGGGCTACCGGGCTGGCGCTCGACAAGGCGGAGGAGTTCGCGCTGCCGTGGACCACGTACGGGGACGTGCACGAGCACTCGCAGGACCTCGCCGAGCCGCTTGCCAGGACGCTGCAGGACGCCACCGCCGCGACCAAGGCGTTCTGGCCGACGATCGCAAGCTTCGGCCTGCCGTACTACCTCCTGGTCCTCGAGAAGGTCGACGATGCACAGGCCACCCGCTTCGCCACGGAGTTCGGCAACGTCTGGAGGACCGAGAAGCTCGGCGCCGCCCACCAAGCCGGGCTCCTGTACGCGATCGACACGAGCATCCTTGCGCAGCTCGAGCCGTTTACGGCGCGCGACGGCACCGTGCGCTTCACGCCGGGCACCATCACGCTGCTCACGCAGAATCCTCAGACCAAGGAGCTGAGCCCGGCCGCGATCCTGCTGTCGACGACGAACGACGGCCTGGCACGCGTCTACGGCAGCAACGATCCGGCGTGGCTCTACGCGCTCCAGGCGGCGAAGACCTCGATCACCGTGTGGGGCATCTGGCTCGGGCACGTCTATCACCTGCACGTCTCCACGGCCGCGATGCAGATGACGATGTTCAACCATCTTCCTGCCGACCACGTGCTTCGCCCGCTGCTCGAGCCTCAGTCGCAGCAGCTCATCGATTTCGATTTCGTCCTGCTCACGACCCTGTTCCAGAAGATCTCCCCACCCACGCCGGTCAGCGGCCCCCTCGCGCTCGTGAAGCTCCTCGACCAGTTCGCTGCGAACCGCACGTTCCTCGGCGACGACCCGCTGGCCCAGCTCGAGACGCGTGGGCTCGAGAAGAAGGACTTCACGGACAGCAAGGACTGGGACCGGTACCCGCTGGTGGGGTGGCTGCTCGACGTCTGGACCATCACGCACGACTACGTGAAGGCGGTCGTCGAGGTCCTCTACGAGACCGACGCCGACGTGAAGCAGGACAAAGACCTGAAGGCCTGGATGGATGCGAGCGGCGACCCGTCGCAAGGCAACCTCAGGGGGTTGCCGGCCGTCGACACGCGCGACGACCTCACGAAGGTGCTCACGAGTCTCCTGTATCGCGTCAACGCGCACGGGGGTGGAACGCTGGTCCCGGCGGTCAACCCAGTGCTCGCCTTCGTCGCGACCTTCCCGCCCTGTCTCCAGAACGCCACCATCATCGAGCCTGGCACTCCGGTCGACCCCACGAAGGACCTGCTGCCTCTCCTGCCGCGCACCGGCACCATCGGCGAGATGACGACCTTCTTCTTCACGTTCGTCTACTCCCTGCCGTCCGAGCCGCTCATCCCGACCGGGGGCATCACGGCGGAGCCCCACTTCCCGCCGTCGCAGAGCGCGTGCAACCCGGCGCTGTTCAAGTACCGGCAGGACATCCACGACTTCGTCGACACGTTCGTCGCGGACTGGAACGACGCGGTTGCGCGGATTCGCGGGACAGGCCCCGGATCCCCGCCGTCGTATGCCGACAACCAATACGAGCAGTGGTCCCTGAGCATCGAGCTCTGAACCACGGCTCGCCGGCTGCCATGGCGTCGAGGACTTCGTCGCCCTGCCGATAGTCGTCGGCGCTGACTTCATCGAAGGTGACGACTCGTGCGAGGGCGATGCTGGCCCTCCGCACGCGCGCCAGGTGCATCAGGTTCCAGCTCATGAACGTCGTGTCCGGTTGGTGAAGTCGTTCCCCGGGCCACCGGAGTCCGGATCGAGGTAGGAGGGGCCTCGCCGCCCGACTGCCGTTGCGGCGGCGGCTGCGCGGACAGGCCCGTGGCTAGCCTGCGGCGATGCGCCTGCTCTCGCGGCTCGCAGCGTCCCGCGCCGCCCGTGTCGGCGGTGTGCTCGTTGCGATCGGCGCGCTCCTCCTCACCGCAGAGGTTCTCCTCCGAGTCGGGGAGGAGGCCGCGCCTCCAGCCCCCGCTCCTGGTGCAACGGCGCCTGCACCGACAACGCCCAACCCGCCGCCGCCACCGGAGACGGCGCCACTGCCCCCGCCGCCCGAGCCCACGCCTCCGCCACCCGCGTCGGTGGCGTTCTCGTGGAGGTCGGCGGGTGCGCTCGTGTGGCACGAGACCGATGTCGAGCCGACGCTGCTCGGCCGCATCCTGCGCGAGACGGGGTTCGGCTGGGTCGCGGTGCGGGTGCAGGACGGGACCGCCGAGGACCCGGTCGAGGCCGACTGGGTCTATCGCTTCCGGCTCGCGAGCGGGCTGCCGGTCGGCGGCTGGGGCGTTCTCCGCACCGAGCCCGACGCGGAGGCGAGCCTCGGCAGCGAGCTTGTGGCTCGCTACGGACTCGACTTCTACATTGCCAATCCGGAGGTCGAGTACGAGTTCAGTGGCGTCGACGGACCGAGTGACGAGCGAAGCGGTCGGTCGAGTCGCTTCGTCCGGACGTTCCGGGCGTCGAGGCCGCAGCCGTTCCCGCTCGGTGTTTCCTCGTATTGCCGGCCGGACCACCACGACATCGACTGGGCGTCCTGGCGCCGTGCCGGCGCAGCGTTTCTGCCGCAGGCGTACGTGAACGACATCGGGGACGAGGGCTCACCGCCTGCGTGCGTCGCCGCGTCGCGGGGTGTCTTCGCACGGGACGAGATCCACCCGACGATCGGTATGCACATCGGTGTCCGGGGAACCGTGGACGTCGCGACCTATGTCGACCTTCTCGCACGTGCGGGGACGGTCGGCTTCTCTGTCTACCTCGCCGAGACCCGGATGACGGACACGGATTGGCGCGCGCTCGGCGCGGCGATCGACCAACGAGGGATCGCAGCCAGACCGAAATGACCTGTCGTTGGTTGCTTGCATGTTGACCCTCGGAAGCGCTGTCTCGTACAGTGCTATCGAACGCTGTTAACCGTTGGGGAGGCAACGTGAACAGGACCGTGAACAAGCACCCTTACAAGGTGTCCGTGGGCGATACAGAGTCGAGTTCAGGGATTCCCGAGCGAGGATGGGTCGACATGGACGTGCGATGGCTGGTCACCAAGGAAAGCGTGGGAGCTGCCAAGACAGTGTTCGGCGTCACTCTCTTTCCGCCAGGCGCACGTCATGAGCTACACCGGCATCCGAACGCTGAGGAGGTCGAGTACCTCGTCTCGGGATCAGGCATCGCCTACGTGGGCGACGATGCCGTGGAGCTTGGCCCAGGTGAGGCTGTGTTCGTCCCGCAGAACGAGTACCACGGCTTCGAGAACAACTCGGATTCCGAGGTTGTGATGGCCTGGTACTACGCCGGCGCCGCGAGCCTCGAGGACGCCGGATTCGTGACGCGGCGCGAGGACGACGAGACCGCAGGCTAGACGACTGGCGGCGAGTCGACCGAGAGCGTCGCGCGTCGACCGACGACGAACCAGACGGCCTCGACCGTCTCGTCCCCCACGGTCGCAAACCGATGCGGCTGCGTGCAGTCGAATGCGATCGAATCCCCCGGCCCGATCTCGTACGTCTCGAACCCAATGGTGACCTGAAGTCTCCCGGTCAGGATGTAGCCGTACTCGGTGCCGTTATGTCTCATCAGCGAGTGAGGAGCGGTCGACTCGCTGCCCGGCGGATAGCGAAGAAGGAGAAAATCGACGTTGTGGTCCGGCTGCGACGTGAGCCGTTCCCAGCTGACGCCCGACTCGAGGCTGATCGAGATTCTGCTCGTGCCTCGCTGAACCGGCGAATCCGGCGCGTCCGGCACATGCGTCGGGCTTGGCTCCTGCAGACGACGGCCCGGTGCGCCATCCCTGGCGTCCGTTGCGCCGGCCCCCGACGGATTGGACTGCTGGCTCGGCTCGAACACGATCTCGTTGACCGAGAGCTCGAGCTCGCTGACGATCGCAAAGAGCGTGTTGATCGACGGCTCCGACTTTCCCGTTTCGATCTGCGAGATCAGGCTCGCCGAGACACCCAAGCGCCTCGCGAGCTCGCGGAGACCGATGTTCTTCCGTTCCCGGGCGGCGCGGAGACGGAGACCCAGATCGTCTCGAAGGCTTGCCCGGTCGACGAGGGTTTCGTCGACGAGATTCACGCGTCGCCGTCTTTTCGCTTTCGGGCTTCCGTTTGTCACATCCATCTCACTGTTCATGCTAGACGAACGTCAGTGCGGTTCGTTAACCCCGGACCGGCCTCACCTGTTAACCAAACCGGCATCCGCGGCAGCCCGAGGGCCCGAGAAGGTATCACGGCTCGGTCTGTCAGCCCGGTCGCGAACTCGGTGGCCGGCATGCGTGCTTCCCGCGGCTACAGCCTCGATTCGAGATACGCGGAGATCCCGCGCTTCCGCTCGTCCTCGTTGTAGTACGCGACCTCGACGAGCTCCAGGGGGTACCCGTCCGGGTCGTCGAAGTACACCCATCGCCAACCCGCGAGGACACCTTCGTCGACGACGTTGACCGGGCTGTAGAACTCGATCCCCTTGGCCTCGAGCTCCACTTTCTTCGCGGCAATGTCGTCGACCAAGAACGCCACGTGGGAGGCGCCATGGTTGTTCGACTTGAGCGGCGCGCTCGTCTCGCTAGGGGGACTCTTGTACTCGAGAAGCTCGAGCGTCGTGTCTCCGAGCACGAGGCTCACCTGTCGAAGGGCGGCCCCCGGAACGCCGACGGCGTCCCCGAGCTCCGCCTCGTCGAACCAGGGGCTTGGCTCGTTCGAGAACTGGAGTCCGAGGACGTCGTGGTAGAAGCGAACCGACGCCTCGAGATCCTTCACGGTGATCCCAACGTGGTGCATCCCCTTCATGGCTCCTCCCTTGGGTCGTCGAGCCCCGCCCGACGCTGCTTCAGACAAGGATTTGGCCGCCGTCGACCATGTACATCTGTCCTGTCATGTAGTCCGACTCGCCGGAGGCCAGGTACACGAGAAACGGCGCCAGCTCGTCTGGAGAAGCGGCCCGACCGATGAGCGTCCCGCCCGCGAACTCTTGCATCGGGTCGGCCTCATCGGGCTGGCCGTGGATGGCGCGCAGGTCCTCGTTCAGTCCGATCCACATCGGCGTGTCCACGACGCCGGGGGCGAACGCATTGACCGTGATCCCGTGCTCGATGAGCCCACGAGCTGTCGCCTGGGTGACGGCGAGCGTTCCGAATTTCGCGACGCAGTACGGGACGAAGTCCCAGAACCCCTGCCTGCTGGCAATCGATCCAGTGTTGACGATCTTTCCACCAGAGCCCTGGGCGATCATCTGCCTCGCGGCTTCCTGCGTGCAGAGGATGACGCCCCAGGTGTTGACGCGGAGGACCTCCTCGAAGTTCGCCTGGTCGACCTCCATGAAGCCACGGGGGCGGTTCATGCCGGCGTTGTTGAAGATCACGTTGAGCTCGCCGAAGGCGTCGACCGCCGCTCGGATCATGGCCCGCACCTGTGCGCGATCGGTGACGTCTACACCGACCGGCTCAGCGATACCGCCGCCCGCGACAATGCCGTCGGCGACCACGCGGGCCTTGGCTGCGTCGTAGTCCGCGACCAAGATTTTCCCACCCTCCGCTGCGATCGCCCGGCATGCGGCGGACCCGATACCGCCGGCGCCTCCCGTGACGATCACGACCTTGTCCTGTACCCGGCCGCCCAGCTCGATCACCGCCTCCCGGCTGATCCGATGTTCAGTTGAGACGAACGTACACCGAGTGTTCACCTTCTTGCTTGTGAACAGGTGAACGGCACGTTACTATCGCCGCCTAGGTGATGTCGAGGGCGCAAAGGGCCGGATCCACCGAGCCGCGACGTTCTGTCCCACGGGGGTCCAGGCGCATCGTGTCGCGTGGCCTTGCGACCGTCAGCGTGGCGACGATCGGGCTGTTCGTGCTGAGCTACGTCGTCGCGTCGTCGAGCGTGACGAGGGGCACGTTGCTCACGATGCTGCCCTTCGCGGCCGCCCTGGCAATCGCATCACTCGGGCAGACGCTCGTCGTGATGCAGGGCGGCATCGACCTGTCCGTGGCCGGCGGCTTCTCGTTGTACGTCGTGATCCTCACCAAGTACCCGGCCGGGGACAACGCACGACTCTGGCCGGCGATCGGGATCGCGTTTCTCGCCGCGATCGCAGCCGGCCTGGTGAACGGCTGGCTGGTCGGGCGAATGCGCCTGAATCCCATCGTCGCGACGCTCGGGACGAACGCACTGCTCTTCGGGGCCGTGCTCTGGTACACGGCGGGGATTCCCACCACGACCACGGCTCGGCTCGCGAGGGTGGGAGGCGGAACCTGGCTCGGCATTCCCTCGCCTGTGTACTTCGCCGTCGGCGCAACGGCTCTCGTCACCGTCGTGGTGAAGCTGACGCCGATCGGCAGGCGATTCGAGGGCGTGGGGGCGAACGAGGTCGCCGCGCGAACCGCGGGCCTCCGAGTGAGAAGGCACCAGAGCTCCGCGTACGTGTGGGCGCAGATCCTCTACTTCCTCGCGGCGGCAATGCATGCCGGCATCGTCAACCAGCCGACGGCCTACGAGGGCAACCCCTACCTCCTAGCGACGGTCGCGGCGGTCGTCCTCGGCGGTACGTCGCTACTCGGCGGTCGCGGCAACCTCGTCGCAACCGCGGTCGCGGCGCTCTTCCTGTCGCAGCTCGACCAGTTCGTGCTCGCGCTCGGCGTGTCGTACGCGACCCGCACCCTCGTCCAAGCGGCCGCGCTCGCGGTTGGCGTAGCGCTCTACACCGTCAACTGGGGCGGACTGTCTCGCCGTGTCGTCGGACGACGCCCCGCGAAGGTCGCACCGACATGAGACCACGTACTCGTTTCCCGAGGCTGACACCCCAAGGAGGAAGGAGGAGTCGAACGATGACTCGAAGGAAGGTAGGCGCGTTGCTTGCGATCGCGCTTTTCAGCGTCGGCGTGCTCGTCAGCGCGACAGCGTCGTCCGCAACGACCAACGCCGTCCCGTCGTGGTGCGGGCCGAAGAAGATCAAGCTCGGCTTCACGGACGGGTTCGGAGGCAATAGCTGGCGTCTCGTGACGACGGCCTCCGCGCGCGCCGAGGCAAAGAAGTGCCCGAGCGTGACGTCGATCGACTACGCCGACGGCCAGGGCAACACCCAGAAGGCCATCTCCGACATCCAGGGCATGGTTGCCAAGGGAGTCAACGCGCTCGTCGTCTTCCCAGACGCCGGCAAGGCGATGCTCCCCGCCCTTCGCAGCTCCTACAAGGCGGGTGTCGTCACAGTCCCCTACCGCGTGGCTCCGGGAGGCAAGGCGGGCGTCGATTACAACGTCTTCATCGACACGCCCTTCGCCCAGGCGGGCGAGAACTGGGGTAAGTGGATCAGGCGCGTCCTGCCCAAGGGCGGCAACGTCCTGATGCTCAGCGGCCCGAAGGGCAACAGTCAGGGCGTAGAGGAGAACCAGGGGCTCCACAAGATCCTCGACCCGTCGGGCAAGTACAAGTTCATCGGCGAGCAGCCCTTCGAGGTGACGAACTGGGATCCGGCTCTGACCCAGAAGGTTCTGTCGGCGGCGATCGCCAAGTACCCGAAGATCGACGTGATCGTCTCGGACTTCGGCCCTTCGCTCGTTGGTGCGTTGCCGGAGTTCACGAAGAGTGGTCGCAAGATCCCGGCGCTCGCGACATCGGACGGCAACGTGCTCGGCTGCTTCTGGAAGAAGAACCACGTGAAGAACCCGACGTTCAAGCTGTTCACGGTCTCGACCCAGAACGATCACGCGCGCCTTGCGATCGACTGGGCCGTCGCGCTTGCAACCGGCGGCAAGAAGCCGGCGACCACGCACTTCCCGTCTCTCAATTTCGAGGACTCGACGACGGGGAAGCCCAACCCGGTCGAGTGCCGACCGACGCTCCCCGGTGACATCTATCTCTCCGCGGAGCTGCCTGCGGCAGTCCAGGCCAAGCTCGTGAAGGGATAGGGACGAAGCGACGCGGTGCACGCGGCGGGCGCCTCCGCCGAGTGCACCGCTCGTGATCAGGACGTCAGACGTGGCCAACGAGACAACGACCAGCCCACCGACAATGCGCACCGCGGCGGCTGCGCCGCCCACGCTGTCACTGCGCAGCATCACCAAGCATTTCGACGCCGTCGCCGCCCTGACGAACGTCACCTTCGACGTGCTGGCCGGCGAGGTTCATGCGCTGCTCGGGGAGAACGGAGCCGGAAAGTCGACGTTGATGAACGTCGCGTCCGGTGCGACGTCGCCCGACGACGGGTCAATCGTCTTCGAGGGGACGCCGGTCGGGCCCCTCACCCCTGCGATCGCTCAGGGTCTGGGAGTTGCGATCGTCCACCAGCATCCCGCCCTGCTCCCCGACCTGACGGTCGCGGAGAACATTCGGGTCGCGGTGCCGCCCGAGCACCTGCAGAGACGGAACCCGCAGTCGGCGAAGGCGATGCGATCTCTTCTTGCCGACGTGCACTTCTCGGGTCATCTCGAAGACCGGGTGTCGTCCCTCAGCGTCGCGCAGCGCCATCTTCTCGAGCTCGCCAAGGCCTTCGCCGTCGACCCGAGGCTCTTGATCCTCGACGAGCCGACCGCCCCGCTCTCCCAGGATTTGGTCGAGCTCTTGTTCAATGCCGTTCGCGCCGCGGCGAACGCCGGCACCGCGGTCGTCTACATCACGCATCGGCTCGCCGAGGTTCGCGAGATAGCCGATCGGGTCACGGTTCTCAGAGACGGGAAGGTCCGGGGGACGTCGCCCGTCCCCGAGGTCTCCGACGACGAGCTGCTTGCGTTGATCGTCGGCAGGACGCTCGACGCGACGTTCCCGCCGAAGCATGTGTCGCAGAATGACGAACGTCCCGTGCTGCGGGTCGAAGGACTGTCCGGCCGAGGGTTCGACGACGTCTCGTTCAGCGCCCGTAAGGGCGAGATCGTCGGGATCGCCGGCATCGTCGGGAACGGTCAGCGCGCCCTCCTCCGCGCGCTGGCCGGACTCGACAAGTCGACCGGCTCCGTGAGCGTCGGGGACAAGAACCTGTCGAGGCGCGCGCGTGAGGAGAACATGGCGTATATGCCGGCCGACAGGTTGACCGAGGGACTGATGGTCGATCTGAACGTCAGGGAGAACGCGGCTCTGACCGCACTCGACCGGCTCACGATCGGGCCTTTCGTCAGCCACCCAAGGGAGGTCGAGGCGGTCGAGCGGGAGCTCTCGGAGCTCGCGGTCAGCGCACCGTCGCTCGAGGCTCCCGTCTCCGCCCTCTCGGGCGGTAACCAGCAGAAGGTCGTGATGTCGCGCGCGATGCTCGCCGATCCCGCGATCCTCGTCGCCGATGAGCCGACCCAGGGCGTCGACGTCGGGGCTCGCGCCGAGATCTATCGCATCCTGCGCGAGATCACCGGGCGCGGGGTGCCCGTCGTCGTGGCGTCGAGCGACGCGATCGAGCTGGAAGGGCTCTGCGACCGGGTGATCGTGATGTCCCGCGGACACGCCGTCGCGACGCTCGAGGGGGCCGACGTGACGGAGGAGAAGATCGTCCACGCCGCGATCAGCGCCGTTACGCACACCTCTGCCCAGGCCGGCGCGCGGGCCGGCACCTCGCGGTTCGCCCGCTTCATCGAAGGCGACTACGCGCCGGTCTTGGTCCTTGCCGCTGTGATGATCGCCCTCGGGGCGTACGTCTGGTCACAGAACGGCCGGTACTTCTCCGATTTCAACATCACGTCGGTGATGTTCGCGTGCGCAGCACTCGGCTTCATCTCGCTCGGTCAGACGTTTGCGCTACTGCTCGGTGGAATCGACCTCTCGGTCGGGCCGTTGGCCGGATTCCTCGTCGTCGTCGCGTCGTTCTTCATCCTCGACGGAAAGTCAGCCGGGATGTGGGTGCTCGGCTTCGCCGCGATGCTCGGATGCGCGCTTGCGGTCGGTCTCCTGAACGGGTCGCTCATCCGTTTCGCCAGGTTCACCCCCGTCGCCGCGACCCTCGTCATGAACATCGCGCTCGGCGGCCTGGCGTTCACCCTGCGCGATGCGCCCGACGGATATATCGCAGCCTCGGTGACAGAGCGGATCTCGACGAAGGTGGGACCGGTCCCGATCGCGTTCGTCGTCTTCGTTCTTTTCGCGTTCGCCCTCGAGCTCTGGCTCCGCAAGGCCCGGTCCGGTTTGCAGCTGCGCGCGGTCGGCTCGGCGGAGGAGTCCGCTCGCCGTGTCGGCGTGCCGGTGAACCGCACCGCACTCCTGGGCTACATCGGGGCCTCGTTGCTCACGTTCCTCGGTGCGATCGTCCTGCTCGCGCAGCTCGGAGTCGGTGATCCAGGGCAGGCCGGCGGGCCCGCTCAGGCAACCGGCTACACGTTGACGTCGATCACCGCCGTCGTGCTCGGTGGCACGAGCCTGCTCGGCGGGCGAGGCACCTTCATCGGCACGCTCATGGGCGCCGGTCTCAGCGTTCAGGTCCTGAACGCGACGACGTTCCTCAGCCTCAACCAGGAGTGGCAGTACATCTTTCAGGGCCTGCTGATCGTCGCCGCGGCACTGATCTACAGCCAGGTGCGCCGGAGCGCACGCCTGCAGGGAAGCGCATAGGGATGGCGTTCACGTGAGCCCCGCACCCGTGCACCCGCGCCCCGGCCAGGCAGCGCGCCCGCGCTCCGTCCGACGCGACCTGCCCGGGTCGTCGACAAGGGGCGAGCGGGCCGTGAGGAACGGCTCTGAGTCGGCTCCCGCTCTCGGGCCCAGGCTCCGCGCCATCCGCTTGCGCCGCGGGCTTGGGCTGCGCGAGCTCGCGCGGCGACTCGACGTCTCACCCAGCTCGATCTCGAAGATCGAGACCGGCAAGAACCAACCCTCGGTGCGCACGCTGTACGCGTTCGCCTCGGAGCTTCAGGTCACGATCGACGAGGTGCTCGCCTTCGAGCAAGCCGCGACACCCGAGTCCTCGAGCGAGAAGCGGCCATCGCAGCCGCAAACCGGAGTAGCCGACTGCGCGTTCGCCCTGCAGCGTGCCGACCGGACCCAGGCGATCAGGCTCGAGTCTGGCGTGCAATGGAAGCGGTTGATGCGTTGGTCCGACGAGGATCTCGAGTTCATCGAGACGACCTACGAGCCCGGTGACGCATCGAGTCGTGGCGACAACCTCGTGCGGCACAACGGCCACGAGTTCGTGCATGTCCTCAGCGGCGAGTTACGGGTCGTCGTCGGCGTGGACGATTTCGTCCTCAGGCGGGGCGACTCCCTTGCGTTTCCGTCATCGACACCGCATCGACTCAGCAATGACGGCGAGGAGACCGCCCGTGCGATCTGGGTCGTCAGCGGGCGACGAGGCACGCTGTGAGCGGGCGCGCGCTCGTCGTCGGCGTGACGGGGATCAGCGGCGGCAACGTCGCGCAGCGACTGCTCGCGGACGGTTGGGACGTTCTGGGTCTGTGTCGCCGGCCGGGCGAACTCGACGACAAGATCACGCCGCTTCGCGCCGATCTCGAGGACGCTGACGAGGTCATGGCTGCAGTGCACGGCACCGCGCCGACGCACGTGTTCTTCACGACATGGTCGCGTCGAACGACCGAAGCGGAGAACTGCGAAGTCAACGGCCGAATGCTCCAGAACCTGCTGGACGCCGTCGCGGGGGAGCGGTCTGTCCGGCACGTGGCCCTGGTCACCGGCCTCAAGCACTACCTCGGGCCGTTCGAGGCATATGCGAAGGCCCAACCGGACACGCCCTTCTCGGAAGCTCAACCACGTCTGCCGTACGAGAACTTCTACTACGTCCAGGAGGACGTGCTGTTCGCAGCGGCGGCGCGGGACGGG
>Ga0310810_10006735_pt1 | contig 13017 bp, 10 predicted proteins | sample NCmetagenome_FD_207641 | JGI IMG/M metagenome (GOLD analysis project Ga0310810, IMG submission 207641) | Soil microbial communities from experimental microcosm in Duke University, North Carolina, United States - NC | ecosystem: Engineered > Artificial ecosystem > Soil microcosm > Unclassified ... | reverse complement strand
TGTCAGGAGACGAATGAATTGTAATGGGGACTGTGCGACATCCGCTGGCGTTCCTGCTGCCACTCCTGAGCGTTATTGCGCTGGTACTGGTCGGCAGGTGGGCGAACGCGACAAAGGTTGGCGGACAGCAGCCTGCCGAACCGTTTCGAATCGCCGGCAACTTCTACTACGTAGGCGCAAACGATATCTCGGCGTTCCTTATCACCGGACCGGAGGGGCACGTCGTGCTCGACGGCGGCTACCCCAGTACTGCGCGGTTGATCATGGCGAGCATCGCGAAGCTCGGCTTCGACATCAAGGACGTCAGAGTCCTCGTCAACTCGGAGCCGCACGCCGACCACGCAGGCGGGCTGACGGTGCTCCAACAGGCATCCGGAGCCGAACTGTGGGCCAGCGCCGCGAGCGCCGAAGTGCTCGCGGCAGGGGGAGACGACCCGGACATGTTCTTGCCCGTGAGGGCCCTCGTCTGGCTTGGCGTCATCGGCCGTTATCCGGCCCCGCGAGTCAACCACCGGTTCAAGGATGGCGACACGATCCGCCTCGGGCCTATCGCACTCACCGCGCACATCACAGCCGGCCACACGCGCGGCTGCACGTCCTGGTCGTTCCCGGTCCGCGATGGTGATCGCACGCTGAACGTCGTCAGCGTCTGCGATCCGGGAGTGCTGCAGCTGCAGCAGTATCCGGGCCAAGCGGCCGATCGCGAGCGCAGTTTGCGCGTGCTGCGCGGTCTTCCTGTCGACATCTGGGTGACGAACCATGCGAGAGCGTGGGGGAGGTATCGCAAGTTCGCCGCAAGCGCCACCGCGAAGAATCCGGTGGACCCGTTCATCGATCCCGACGGTTATCGCGCGTATATCGATCACGCGGAGAGGGAACTCCGCCAGGGGATAGTGCATTAGCAGCCACTGTCGGGAGCGGCGCGGGTCACGCTGGGATCTCGCCGCGGCGGTTGCGATACGGGAACCAGAAGCCCTTCCGCTCGGGCACGAAGTCCACGTGCACGTGCTTGACGTCGCGAAAGGCGTCGAGCCCTTCCTCGCCGAGCTCGCGCCCCATGCCGCTCTTGCGCATGCCGCCGAACGGCGCGGCGTCGTTGTCGGTGAGCGGGTCGTTGATCCAGAACGTCCCCGCTTTGATCTCCTGCATCGCGCGCATCGCCCAAGTCAGGTTGTGCGTGTAGATGTTGGCACCGAGGCCGTAGTCGCTCGCCGCCGCGCGCTCGATCGCCTCGTCCGGGGTCGCGACCACCTCGATCGCGGCAATCGGTCCGAAGACCTCCTCACAGTGTGCGATCGAATCCGCGCGCACGCCGGACAGTATCGTCGGCTCGTGGAAATAACCCAGGCCGGCATTGGCGGGACGCCTCCCGCCCGCAAGCAGCGTCGCGCCCTGCGCGAGCGCCTGCGCGACCTGACCCTCGACCCGCGCGCGCGCCCGTTCCGAGATCATCGGCCCGAGGTCGGTGACCGGATCCATCGGATCGCCGAGCGTCAGCTCCCGTGTGTGCGCGACGAATCGCTCGATGAAGGCATCGGCGATCGGCTCGACCACGTAGATGCGCTTCGCAGAGGTGCAGACCTGCCCGTTGTTCAGGAACCGCGCGAAGGCAGTACCGGGCACCGCGACGTCGAGATCGGCATCCGGGAATACGATCAGCGGATCGATCCCGCCAAGCTCCAGGTTGACCCGTTTGAGCTGCCGTCCGGCGCGCTCGGCGATGCGCTGCCCGACCGCTGTGGACCCCGTGAACGCGATGCACGCGACGTCAGGATCGTCGACCAGCGACTCGCCTGCTTCAGGCCCGGTCCCGGTCACGACGTTGACGACGCCGGCGGGAAGATGTCCGAGGATGCGCTCGCAGAAGCGCAGCGTCGCCAGCGGTGTGAGCTCCGATGGCTTCACCACCACGCTGTTGCCGGCGGCGAGCGCCGGAGCGATTTTCCAGGCCAGGAGCAGCAGCGGATAGTTGAACGGGACGATGGCCGCGACGACGCCGAGCGGTTCCTTGATGGTGAAGTTGATCTGGTGCTCGCCAGTCGGCGGCACCGAGTTGCCGTAGGAGTTGCGGGCGATCTCGCCGTAGTAATCGAAGCACGCCGCGCACCACTCGACCTCGTCGAGGTTCTCGATGCGCGGCTTGCCGCCCTCGCGGGTGAGAAGCGCCGACAGTTCCGCGCGGTCGTCACGCATCAGCCGCGCGGCGTCATGCAGCAGCTTCGCGCGCTCCAGCGCCGGCATACGGCCCCAGTGCCGCTGCGCACGCTTTGCGGCTGCGCACGCCCGGCGCACGTCGGCGGCGTCTCCTTCGACGACGGTGTCAATCGGTTCGAGCGTAGCCGGATTGATGATCGTCCGGGTCCGGTTGGCACTGCCGGGCGTCGCCTTGCCGTCGATCCAGAGGTTGACCATGACGCATCGTAGCAACGATCCGAGAGGTCACACCGCAGGAATGTCGCGCTTCATTTCATGTCGCGATAGCGTTTCGCGGCGGCGAGGTCGTCACGCAGCTGATCGGCCGTTCGCCGCGGACCGTAGCCTGGCGTATCGCGCTGGATGCGCCAGCCTTCGCTGAGCGGGCCGGCGTCAACGACATCGAATCCGAAGTCGTCGATCAGTTTCGCGACACGCGCCTTCGCCGCCGTGTCGTCGCCTGCGATGACGAGCGCGCGGCGACCGGCGGTTCCTGCCGGCTGGCCGTCGGTGGTCAACTCGCGGGCGTAGATGTGGTTGAACGCCTTCACCACCTTGGACTCCGGCAAATGACGCTGCAACAGCTCGGACGTTGTCGTTGATTCGTTGTCGAGATCCGCGATGCGACCGTCGCGCTGCGGGTAGTAGTTGTTGGTGTCGATGACGACCTTGCCTTTCAACGGCGCGATCGGAACGGTGTCGATCGCCCTGAGCGGGATCGTGACAACGACGATGTCGCCAGCCGAGGCTGCTTCCGCAGCCGTCGCCGCCCGGGCGTGCGACCCGAGTTCCGCGACGAGCGGCGCCAGCGTCTCGGGACCACGGGAGTTGCTTAGTACAACGTCATAGCCGCTCTTCACGGCGAGGCGGGCGATCTGGCTTCCGATGTGACCGGCACCGATCAATCCGATGGACGGCATTCAGGCCTCCTGTCCCACAGCATCACAGAATCGAATCAACGATTCCACGATTCTAGCGGCGGCCGGGCCTGTCGCGACGCCGCAGCGATCCACTTGCTACAATTGAAAGTTCGTCTTCTTCCGCAACTTCTTCACAGAGGCCGGTGCTCATGATTTCGGTAAGCGGTGTATCCATGCGGTTTGGCTCGAAAGTCCTCTTCGAGGACGTGACGACCACCTTTTCCTCGGGACGACGCTACGGCCTCACGGGACCGAACGGCGCCGGCAAGTCGACGTTCATGAAGCTGCTGACGGGCGAGCAAGCACCGCAACGTGGATCTGTCACTCGTCCGCCGAAACTGGGCGTCCTGCGCCAGGACCACTACGCGTTCGACAAATTCCGCGTCATCGACACGGTGATCATGGGCAACCAGCGCCTCTGGAACGCGCTCGAGGAGCGCGAGAGGCTCTACGCGCGAACCGACATGTCCAACGAGGATGGCATGCGCCTCGGTGAGCTCGAGGGAATCGTCGGCGAGGAAGACGGCTACACGGCCGAAAGCGACGCGGCAATCCTGCTGCAGGGGCTCGACATCCCCGACGCGCTGCACGAGAAAGCGATGTCGGAATTGCAGGGCGGGCAGAAAGTACGGGTGCTCCTCGCACAGGCACTGTTCGGCCATCCGGCAGCGCTGCTGCTCGACGAGCCCACCAATCACCTGGACCTCGACTCCATCCACTGGGTCGAGGAATTCCTCAACCGCTACGACGGCACGCTGATCGTCATCTCGCACGACCGCCACTTCCTGAACAATGTCTGCACGCACATCGCCGACATCGACTACGAGACGATCATCACGTATACGGGCGGCTACGACGACATGGTCATGGCGAAGACGCAGGCGCGGACGACCATCGAAGCCCAGAACGAACAGCGCGAGAAGAAGATCGCGCAACTCAATGACTTCATCGCCCGCTTCTCCGCCGGCACCCGATCGAGCCAGGTGCAGTCACGCCGTAAAGAGGTGGAACGGCTGCAGACGACCGAACTGGCGCGGTCCAACATCCAGCGCCCGTACATCAGGTTCGGAATCAAGCGGCCTTCCGGCAAAGTTCCGCTGGAGTTCGAAGGGCTTTCCAAGGCTTACGGCGACCTGAACGTGATCTCGAACTTCAAGGCGATCGTCAACCGCGGCGAACGCATCGTGCTCGTCGGACGCAACGGCGTCGGCAAGACGACGCTCCTGAAGACGGTGCTGGCCGACGCACCGGGGATGACACGCTCACCAGGCGATGTGGGCGGGGGTACGCTGAAGTGGGGGCACGAGGTGTCGATCGGCTATTTCCCGCAGGATGCGACGGGCGTGATTGAAAAGGGACTGACGGCGGTGGAATGGCTGCATCGCTTCGACCCCGATGCGTCGCGCCAGGAGATCCACGGCCTCCTCGGCCAGATGCTCTTCAGCGGCGAGGAAGGCCTCAAGCCGACTGAGGCGCTGTCGGGGGGTGAAACGGCCCGCCTGCTCTTCTGCCGCATCATGCTCGAGAGGCCCAACGTGCTGATGCTCGACGAGCCGACCAACCACCTCGACCTCGAATCGATCAACGCGCTGAACGTCGCGCTTCAGAAGTACGAAGGGACCGTGTTACTCGTCACCCACGACCAGGATCTGATGGAAGAGGTCGGCACCCGCGTGTGGCACCTCGAGGACGGACACGTTGTGGACTTCAAGGGCACCTACGAGGAATTCGCGTCAACACTGGCCTTGGCGTAGCTCGATGTTCGTCGTCCACGCATCCGGGCTCGATTTCTAGTCAGAGTTGTCGTGCCGCTCGTTGCACTTGATCACGTGTCGATCGCCTTCGGGCATCTCCCTCTGCTAGACGACGCGAGCCTGCAGCTGGAACGAAGCGAGCGCGTGTGCGTGATCGGTCGCAACGGCACAGGCAAGTCGACACTCCTTCAGATTGTCAGCGGTGAGCAGGCGCCCGAAGCCGGGAGCATCTGGCGGCAGCCTGGTCTGCGCATAGGACGGCTCGCGCAGGACGCACCGCTTTCGGATTCCCGACCTGTGTTCGACGTCGTAGCGGACGGCCTCGAGCACCTCGGCAATCTCGTGAAGGCGTATCACCATACCGCGGTGGAGATCTCTGAAGGAGGCGGCGGCTCTGCGGCCCTCGAGCGCCTTGGCAATCTTCAACACGAGCTCGAAGAGCGCGACGGCTGGCGCCTGGAGCAGCGCGTGGAGATGGTGCTCGGGCGCCTCGACCTTCCATCGGAGACACGGGTCGACACGTTGTCGGGTGGAGGGCGACGGCGCGTGCTGCTGGCGCGCGCCCTGGTCGGCCAGCCCGATGTGCTCCTGCTGGACGAACCGACGAACCACCTGGATATCGAGTCGATGTCCTGGCTCGAGACCTTTCTCGCCGACTACCCGGGAGCCGTGCTGTTCGTCACGCACGACCGCACCTTTCTGCAGAACGTCGCGACGCGAATCGTCGAACTCGATCGCGGACGGCTCGCGTCGTGGCCGGGTGACTACGCGACCTTTCTTCGCAGGAAGGAAGAGCGGCTCGCCAACGAGGCGACCGCGCAGGAGAAATTCGACAAGAAGCTGTCAGAGGAGGAAGCCTGGCTGCGGCAGGGCATCAAGGCCCGGCGCACGCGCAACGAAGGCCGGGTGAGAGCGCTGCTGGCGATGAGGCAGGAACGCGCCGCCCGCCGCGAACAACTCGGCTCGGTTGCGTTGACCGTTCAGGTAGCGGAGCGCTCGGGCCAGATGGTGTTCGAGGCCGAACACGTCTCGAAGTCCTACGACGCCAATCCGGTCGTGACCGACCTGTCCTTGCGCGTGACTCGCGGCGACCGCGTGGGCCTCATCGGCGCCAATGGCTCCGGCAAGACAACGCTGATCCGGATGCTGATTGGAGAGCTTGAACCGGACGCAGGCACCATGCGGCGTGGCGCAAACGTGCAGATCGCCTACTACGACCAGCAGCGTGAACAGTTGGACCCGGAGCGCACGGTGTTCGACACGATTGCCGATGGGAGCGATCTCATCACGGTGAACGGCCAGCCGCAGCACGTCCACGGGTATCTGCGCGACTTCCTCTTCCCGAAAGAGCGCGCGAATTCGCGGGTGAAAGCCCTCTCAGGGGGCGAGCGCAACCGACTGCTCCTGGCGCGTCTGTTCGCGCGCCCGGCTAACGTCCTCGTACTCGACGAGCCGACCAACGACCTCGACATCGAGACGCTGGAGCTGCTCGAGTCGCGCCTCCTCGAGTTTCCGGGCACGCTGCTCCTCGTCAGCCACGACCGTGCCTTTATCGACAACGTGGTCACGAGCACGCTCGTGTTCGAAGGTAAAGGGCGCGTGCAGGAGTACGTCGGCGGTTACGAGGATTGGGTTCGGCAGCGAGCGGACCTGAAGATTGGGTCGTCGAAGACCTCGGACAATCACGTCTTCAAGGCAGGGGGCACGGCCGTGGCCAAGACAGCGCCCAAACAGGCGGAGAGACCGCCTTCTGCCAAGGCGACGTTCCGGGAGCAGCAGGAATTCAAACAATTGCCCGACCGTATCGAGGCGTTGGAGATTGAACAACAGGACCTCACAGCCAGGATCGAGAGCGCTGACTTCTACAAGGAGTCAAGCGAGGCGATCAAAGCGGCGCTCGAACGCCTCAGCGTACTCGAAAAAGAAATCCTCCAGGCGTACGCGAGATGGAGTGAGCTGGAAGAGCGGTGTCGTTAGGAGACTACGGGGCTCTTGTGTGCGACGAAGATGGTGTGACGCGGCCCGCCTCTGCGCGGTCGGGCGCGCACCCTCGCAACTTCCACGAGAAATCCGTGGAAGCGGAGACGTTGTGCAAACTTCAGATCGTCCCACGCAGACCAGACGGCCAGTGTTCCCCCTGGGCGGAGTGCGGCAAAGGCAGCGGCAACGCCGGCATTGTCGTAGAGTCCTGCGTTGTCGGCGGCCGTGAACGCCGCCGGACCGTTGTCCGTGTCCAGGAGCACGACGTCAAAGCGACCGCGGTTCGCCCGCAGCGTGAAACCCACATCCGCCGCCTGGACCCGGACGCGCGGATCCCGTAACGGGTGCCCGGCAAGTGTGCCGAGGGATCCGCGATTCCACTCGATGACAGCCGGGACGAGTTCCGCGACGGTCACGACGGCGTTGAATGGGAGGACGTCGAGAACCGCCCTCAATGTGAACCCCATTCCGAGCCCGCCCACGAGCACCCGCGGCTGCTCCAGCATCACCGCGCGCCTGCACCCCAAAGTGGCCAAGGCTTCCTCCGAGCCATGGAGCCGGCTCGACATCAACGGCTTTCCGTTCGCCAGAATCAGGTATTCGTCGTCGCGGCGCTTCAGCTGAATGTCGGTCCCATCAGGCGCGGACGACCTGCCGAGCAATTCCCAGGCTTTCATTCTCCCGTCCTGATCAGCGCGAGACGATCGCCTAGTCGATTCTCAAGTCCCGCCTGGTTCCATCATCCTTCATGTGAAGGCGATCGTCCCTGGCCGACGCCGCCGTGGATCCAATCGGACACGTCGCTTTTACCGAATCTGTACGTTGCCCCCTTGGAGCTTCTGCAGCCCCGAATCGTACGGAACACCCGGAATCAAGATCCGGTAGCTGTCGTTTATGCCCGGCTCGCCGTTATCCTGCAGATCGATTTCATACTCGTACGAGCCGGCGCCGTTAACAGCCGTGTTGCCGAAGATGCTTGCCGTGGTGCGATCGTCGCTGCAAAGGACGGCTCGGACATCGATCGTGTTCACCGTCATCGGCTGCAATGGACCGTGGTCCTGATATTCCTGATTACCTGTGGAAACCCCGGCAGAGGACACTTTCGCGTTCCCACCGAACGTCGCTACGTCATGGTTCAAGGGTACGATCCAGCCGCCGTCGCTGATCTTGAGCTCGCAGTTGGGCGTGCTCACGATGCCAGTACGGAAACTGTTGTCGATGGCAAGACCATCGAACTCATTCTGTACGAACCAGCCATATCGATTTCCGCCGACCGTGACGCCGATGATGTCGCTCGGGTCTGTGCGTACCCACGTTCCTATCGGGACGTTCGTGCCCGCCGGCATGACTTGCAAGGTTGCGACGAGGGGCGCGCCGGGGACTCCGGAAAAAGTGTGCTTGAACGTGTACCAGCCGGATGTCGAGATATGGACGGGTGTATGCCCGGGATCCGCCGGATTGGCCCCGCAGCGCGTTGAGTTATTACTTCCGGAAATCACGAAGCCGAGTGCGTCCGTTCCGACGTTGAACACGAAGTCTCGTCGGAAATTCCCGCTTGCGTCATTGATTGCAGAAGACCAGTCGAAGCGAGTATCGGGGTGGCTGCTCGCATAGGTGACGTCGAGATAGATATCAACGCCAGTCTGATACCCGCCAAGGGGAAAGATCGACGAATATCCACCAAACCGTGTGAAGGGTCCGTAATAGATCGGCGCAATACCGCCTCCGAACGTACAGCTGTCGGGACTCGTGTCCTTTCCGAGGCGCGCGAAGTAGCTGCCGGATGCGGCGGGGACGACGTTGGCGTAGGTGCTGGCTGACCCCGAGGCGACACGGGTGATCGTCGCGCCGTTGAAGTTGAACCAACCTGAGGTATCAATTTCAAATCCGTTGAAGTATGGTCCGGGTGGCGCATCCGCCGCGGCCCAAGTTACGGCGAGCACGCTCATTACGAAAATCGCGACCACCCATCGGCTAAGGTTTGTGGATCCAAGGGATTCTTTCATGACGTATCTCCTTGGTAACTGGTTCGACTGACGAACTTGCGTTTCGTCTGATGCCGCGGCGCCGGGGAAGGTGTGCGCACGACGTGAAGCAGCCCCTGATCAAGATCGTTGCCGCCAAGAACACGGGGCGAGTGATATGCGGCGGTGATATGAGGAGCAAACAATTACCACCCTGCAGAAGTTCGCTGCACATCCGCGTGGTGCACTGGGTGAACGCAGCGAAGCCGGGGGCTGAGCGATGACTAGATATGCACCTCGCTCAGATTCGGCATTCGCGTGCGCAATGGGCATTGCGCTTCAAGCGGGAATACCGGTACGACCGCCGAGGTGAAGCATACAATCTGATCAGCAGATTGAGACGGCGCGCAAATGGACTTTCATTCCGATGAAGAGGGCACATGACACGAAGGCTTTGCGGTCTTGCAGTTATTTCCGTGGTCCTCCTCACGCTGGGAGCCCGTACGGCATCCGCTCAGGCGGTGGACGCCCGCAAAGCGATTGAGGCGGCCGCCAAAGCCATGGGCACCATGAACGTGAAATCCATTCAATTTGTCGGCGACGGATATGTCGCCAACGTGGGTGAGCAGTACAACCTCACCGATGGATGGCCGCAGGTGCAGGTGACGGACTACACGCGCACGATCGATTACGACGCCAAGTACATGCGCGTGGACTACGACGAAAAGCAGGGAGGCAAACACGTCATCAATGTGGTGAACGGAAATTTCGCATGGGACGTGAAGGGTGATACGCCGGTGCCGCTCACGCGGATGTATCTCGATGGCATTCCCTACGCCGATCTGCGGCAACTCGAGATCGTGCTCAGTCCGCACGGGTTCATCAAGGCGGCGTTGGCCGCCACCGACCTGAAGGCCATCAGGCAACCGATTGTCGGCCCTTCGGACTTCGGGCTCTCGGCGTTTGGCCAGTGGGTGACGATTGTGTCCTTCAGCTACGGAAAGTCCCGAGTCAACGGCACGATCAACGATCAGAATCTCATCGAACTGACCGGCTCGTGGATTGCGAACCCCGTCTACGGCGACATGACCTACGAAATGCGCTACACGCAATACAAGGATTACAACGGCGTGATGTTCCCCGGGTTAATCCACGTCCATCAGGGCGATCCGAGGATCAACCCTGGAGAAAACTATTTCCAGGTCTACACAAAAGACGTGAAGCCCAATCTGGTTGTGAACAAGATTGCCGTTCCCGACACGGTGCGGACCGCAAAACTCGACCCGGTCAAGGTGGAAACGCGGAAGCTTGCGGACCACGTCTGGCTGGTGGGCGGCGGGCCGATGAACAGCGTCCTCGTCGAGTTCAAGGACTTCGTTGCAGTCGTCGAAGCGCCGCAGAACGAAGCGCGATCGCTCGCGGTCATCGATGAAGTTCACAAACTCGTTCCGGGCAAGATGATTCGCTACGTGGTCAACACCAATCACCACATGGCGTATGCCGGCGGTCTCCGCACCTATTTCTCGCAGGGCACCACAGTCGTCACCCACGAGTTGAACAAAGACTATTACGTCAACATCCTGTTCAGCCCGTTTCCGAGAACGTTGGACCCGGATCAGATGACCATCTACAACCCGATGTACATGATCAGTCGGCGGCCGCCGCCGATTCAGACCGTCGGCGGCACGACGATGATGGGCGGAACCGTCGTCAGCGACGACGAGCGCCAGATGCAGATCTGGCATGTGCAGGACATGGCCTACGAAGTGGGAGAGACCTACCTCAAAATCCCCGGTCCATCGCTGGCCAGAGGGAATCATTCTGCCGACATGTTGATGGTCTATCTCCCGAAAGAGAAGATCCTGATAAACGCGGATCTGTATGTGCCGCCAGACCCAGGTGCCAAACCATCGGCTCCCACTGCAGGCATGCGAACCCTGTCCCTTAATATGAAGAAGCTGAAGCTCGATGTTGCACAGCATGTCTCCATCGTGGGGCAGCGGGTCGGGTCAAACGACGAGTTCGTCACGATCGTCGGTAACGCTCAATAGGAGAGCGTATGCTCCAGGAGGAACCAATGGAGGGCGTGATTGGCAGGATACTGAACCAGTACGAGCGTGGAACCATCACTCGTCGACAGCTGATTCAGGGACTCAGCGTCCTCGCCCTATCAACCGCGTCGGACGCATCCGCCCAAGACCCCACCAGGCAACCGTTCCGGTGCACCGGCATCAACCACCTGTCGTTCCAGGTTTCGGATTACAGGCGCACTCGCGACTTCTACTCGGATCTCCTCGGAATGAGGGTCGCCGGCGACGACGCCTCGACGAAACAGTGCCAGCTGTTCGCAGGGGGATCCTTCATCTTCGCCAGGACCGCACGGCCCGGACGGGTACCGCCGATGGTGGACCATTTCGCGATCAGTATCGCGAACTGGGACAAAGCGCGTGTCGAAGCGGAGTTGAAGCGGCGTCGCCTCCCGTACACCCCTGACGTGCAGTTGCCGAATGACAGTGTGCACCTTCGCGATCCGGACGGTTACGACCTCCAGATCGTCAACGAGAGGATTCGAAGCTGATGTTCGCCCGCGCGATCGACTCGCGCGGCTGCGCGATCTACAACTACTGTCTGTGCAGCTTCTTCTTGATGTCCGGCCAGAATTCCTTGAGCTCGTTCGAAACGCCGTCCCACATCGCCTGCATGCCCCAGCGGGTCAGCGTGTCCGTCACGGTGCGTTGAGTTTCGGGATAGTAGAGGTTACCGGCGCTTGCGACGACCAGTGTGCCGGCGACTTCGGACACGTTGAACTGCGGGTGTCCGGTAATCCGTGATCGCGTGACGACGCTCGCCTTTGCGGCGTAGCCAAATCGAGAAAGGATGCCGGTCGCGCGGCCCTGGTAGTACCGCGGATCCTGTTTCAAGAGCGCCGGAAGCAGTCCCGTCCCCACCATGCTGCAGATCATATTGTCCGTAAGTGCCGCACCGTACCGCTTGGTGTAGCCCGTGATGCCTCCGCCCCACTCCGGCGGATCGTTCCGCGCGTGCGCAACTCCAGCGACGAACCCGTAGAGCGGATACACCATGGGATCGGTCACCGAGTCGAGTGCCGCAATCTTGATCGATTCCTTGCCAGAGATCGGCGTGAACGTGTCGTTGCCCGTGACCGTCGTGTAGTTCGGCAGCACACCGAAGATCCGATCTTTGTCTTCACCGGTCGTCGTCCGGTCTGTCGCCTTCCCCGGCGTCGGTGCCGTGGAAGGCGGCGTGTCAGACGTCGGAGTCGACGGCGTTGTCTGCGGTGGCGGCGTTTGAGATGGGGGATCTTGGGTCGTGGATGGCGGAGCAGCCGACGGTGTCGTCTGCGGCGGCTGTTCAGGAGGCGACGTCTGCCATGCAAATGCCGGCGCGGTCAGACCGAGCAGCACGATGGCGAGCACACCGACGCCTGAAAGGAATCGACGATCTGGCCGGTGACGGAAACGTGAAGTCATCGTGAGCATGATCGTCCGGACCGACCAGGTTTACAACTGGCTGGAGGCGCAGCGTCTCATGTACTTGTCGCCGACGCTCCTCATGCAACGAAGGACGATACTGGTACGGGGCTGCCAGAACGCGTCAACCGCCTCGCTATAATCCGTCTGCGTTGGGCGGCGTTAGGCCGATTGTCAGAGAGAGCGCTTAGGTGAACAACATGGATGTGGACGTCATCACGATAGGTGGTGGCCTCGGCGGGTCGACACTGGCGTCGGCGGTTGCCCGAAGCGGCCGCAGTGTGTTGGTGCTCGAGCGGGAGAAGGAGTTCAAGGACCGCGTGCGGGGAGAGAACATGCTGCCTTGGGGAGTCGCGGCGGCGCGACGCCTTGGCGTGGTCAACGATCTGGTGGCCGCCGGCGGTCATCAAGTGCCCTTCTTCAACGTCTACTTCATGGGCACGCACACCGAGCACAGGCCCTTTCCGAAAACGACGCCGACCGGGGAAGCATCCCTCAACATGTACCACCCGGATCTGCAGGAGACCCTTCTCGCCGGATCGGCCAACGCGGGCGCCGAGGTCGTGCGCGGGGTCGCCGTCCAGTCCTTCGCGGAGTTGGAGGGAGGCTGGAAGGTCACGTTTGCCGAAAACGGGAAAACGCGATCGATCACCGCGCGGCTTGTCGTCGGTGCAGACGGCCGCTTCTCTGCGATGCGGCAGGTGGGCGGCTTCAC
>Ga0310810_10006734_pt1 | contig 13017 bp, 10 predicted proteins | sample NCmetagenome_FD_207641 | JGI IMG/M metagenome (GOLD analysis project Ga0310810, IMG submission 207641) | Soil microbial communities from experimental microcosm in Duke University, North Carolina, United States - NC | ecosystem: Engineered > Artificial ecosystem > Soil microcosm > Unclassified ... | reverse complement strand
GCAGAGCGATCCCGCCGACACGTCGAACGTTCTGCTCGAGCAAGTCATCATCACGAATGCGGTCCTGAAGATCCTGCCGAACGACGGCAAGAAGTTTCCGCTGCGGTTCGACGTCCACCGCGTACGCCTGCAATCGGCCGGACAGAACGTCGCCATGAAATACGAAGCGGCGCTGACGAACGCGAAGCCGCGCGGCGAAGTCCAGAGCAGTGGCACGTTCGGTCCGTGGGTGGCGGACGATCCCGGCGACACGCACCTGGCCGGCAGCTACAACTTCACCAAGGCAGACCTCGGCGTTTTTTCCGGTATCGACGGCACCCTGGACTCGTCGGGGCAATTCACGGGCACACTCTCGTCGGTCAACGTGAAGGGCGAAGCGACGGTTCCAGATTTCAGATTGAAGCAGGTTGGCAACCGCCTTCGCCTGCGCACGCGATTCGAAGTGCGCGTCGACGGAACAAACGGCGACACGATTCTGCAACCTGTCACTGGTTCGCTTGGTTCGACCACCTTCAGGACGAGCGGCGGCATCATCAGGCACGAATCGGATCTTCGCCGCACTATCAGCCTGAACGTCTCGATGCCGTCGGGAAACATTCAGGACCTTCTCTCGCTCGCCATGAAGGGCACGCCGTTCATGCGCGGCAAGATTGCGTTGAACACGAAGATCGATATTCCGCCGTTGACCGGTTCCGTGCGTGAGAAATTGCACCTCGACGGCCAGTTTCACCTTTCCGAGGCGAGATTTCTGAAGTCCACGGTGCAGGACCAGATCGACACGTTGAGCCGCCGCGGCCGCGGTCAGCCGACGAACACCGATATCAGCGGCGTTGTTTCCGTGATGGCCGGCAAGTTCGCGCTGGCGAACGAAGTGGTGAAGTTCGATTCGTTGTCGTTTGCCGTGCCCGGCTCCGGAGTCGATCTGGCCGGGACCTACGATATGGACCACGATACGCTCGATTTCCACGGCACGCTCCGGCTCCAGGCAAAGGTCTCCGAGACGATGACGGGATGGAAACGCTGGGTGCTGAAACCAATTGACCCGTTCTTCTCGAAGCAGGGTGCGGGAACGCTGTTGCGGATTCAGGTGGTCGGCACGTCGAAGGAGCCGAAGTTCGGGCGCGACCGCGGCAAGGCGACCGAGACCGACTGAATCAGGCCGCGTTCAGGAACTGGCTCACGTCGAACGCATCGGACGAAGGCACCACGGTTTCCACGATGTGGCAGGCGTAGGCGTTTCCTTCATCGCGCGCGCTCGTGTCCAGCACGCCGAGCGGCGTGCGCCAGTCCTCGTCCAACATCTGAATCACGGGATGCAGCGGATCGCCGATGGTCGTGCGAAGCACGACGCCAAGCTCGCCACGGCTAGTTCGCACCACCGAGCCGACCGGGAAGAACGTAATCGCGTTGACGAACGCTTTGACCAGCGCCGTATTCAGCTTGCTGCCGGCGAGCCGCGCCAGCAGCAGACAAGCGCGTTCGGGCGGCGTCGGCTGCTGATACGAACGCGCGCCGGTCACCGCTTCGTAGATGTCCGCGACCGACACGATTTGACTCATCGCGTGCGGCACCACGCCGTCGCCGAGATCGGGGTAGCCGCCGCCGACGACGCTGCGATGGTGCTCGAGCGCAACCAGCGGCGTCACTGACGCGAGCCCGTCGATCTGCATCAGCAGCTCGGCGCCCAGCACCGGGTGTGCTTCCATCAACTTCCGTTCGCGTTTGTCGAGCGTCCCCGGTTTCTTCACCACGTCCAACGGGATTCTCGTCTTCCCCACGTCGTGCAGCACGCCGGCCTCGACGAGGTTGGCGAGCGTCTGCTCGTCGAGACCAAGCTGGCGTCCGAGCAACAAGCTCAAGACGGCGACGTTCACCGAGTGGATGTATGTCAGATTCTCGTACTGCTTGACGGCGAGAATCTGCGCGATCGCCGCCTTGCTGGTGACGACGCGGCACATCAGCAGGCGTACCAGATCGTGCACGGTACGAAGATCGACGCGACGGTCTTCGGCGATCTGGTCGAACGCCTGCTGGGCCATCATCAGCGATTCTTCGTAATCGGCATCCAGCACGTGCTGCGGATGATCGGGCCACTGGCGCGAGCGCCACCGCGTATCGAGCGGCACCAGCCGCCCGACTGAAATGTTATGGACGCCGCGTCGCGAAAACTGCTGGCTCACCGGCTCGCGCACTTCGTCCGTAGTGCGCCGCAGGACTTCCGCCGCGGCTGCGATTTCTTCCGGCTGAACACCGGCGTGGATATGCAAGCTGTCGACGCTGAAAGAATGCGCCTCGACCTGACCCTCGACCGGCACACCGTTCAGATGAACGACACCGCGCACCACATCGAGGCGAACCCATTCGGCGGACCCGAGACACGTCTGCACCGCGTCGTGGATCTCGCGCACTTTCTCGCCGATGAGCGGATGACCCGCCGGGTAGATGCCCGTCAGCGTGCCCAGCGTCGTGAACCCTTTGAGGATGCGATGCGCGTCGGAGGCAGGTTCCTGAATCACTGCCGCAGCTCCCGTGCCTTGGCGCCGACGCGCGCAACTGCGGGACTCCAGAAATGGAAACGCAGCGACGTCAGCCCTTCGAGCACCGGATTGAGCCCACCGTCCGCGCTTTGCGCCGCGCGCTCCAGCAACCGCGTGGCGGCATGCGGATGATGGACGACGAAATCACGGCGCCTGAGCAGCTCGTGCGTCTTGGCGAACGCCAGCGGCTGCGGCAGTCGCCACAACGCCTCCTCGGCCGCCGGCCGGGCGACAGGAGGGCCGTCCTCGATCTGCTTGGCGATCAGGGTCGCGGCCCGCGGCGATCCGATACGCGCGAGCGCCCGCATCGCTTCACGCGCCCGGCGCTCTTCTCCCGATTTCACCTGTTCGGCAATCAGGTCCTCATAGCCGGCACCGACGGTTGCCAGCACCATCAGCGCGGCGCATGCGGCATCGGCGTTCAGCAGCGGCAGTCGCTCGGCAATTGCAGGCGCGATGGACGGCGCGCACTCGGACATCAGCGGCACGAGCTGGCGGGCCCGCGCTCGTTCCGTCTGGCCGTCCAGCAGCTCGAGCCACGCGGGAACAAGGGCCGGGCCGGAAGTCGCGATGATCGCGGCCGCGCGGGTACGGCCAGCCGGCGTGCTCGACAGGTCTGCGACACGAACGATGAACTCGTGACTGCAGAAGCGCACGAGCGCTTCACGCACAGCCTTTTCGACATCCGGACGAGACGCGTGCAACCCGGCGGCAATTGCCTGCAGCTCCTCGACCGCGCGTGTGGCGGCCTCCCACCGGTCGGCGCGCAGCAACTGCGCAAGCGACGGAAGCGCGCGCGCCAGCGTCGTCGACACGATGCCGGGATTTGGTTCGATTCGCGTCAGACCTATCGCGCACCTGATGTAGGCGTCGCCTGCCTCGGTCGTCGCGATCGCGTCGCGCGCCGCGCTGAGCGCCGCGCCGGTCTGCTCGTTCATCGACAGATCGAACGCGGCGAATTCGCTGAAATTTCTCGCCACGTCGGAGGTGACGCGCGTCAGCGATGCAGCGACGCCATCAAAGCCCGCGGCGGACAATCGGTCCTTCACCTGTTCGGACCGACGCTCATTCTGCAGCCTCGCCTTGATCAGCGGCGCCAGTGCGGAGCGCCGTTCATCGGGCAGTTGCAGACGGTCGAGCGCCATTGCCAGCACGTGAGGAGACGCGGCGTCCAGGTCGAGCAGAAGGCAGAGCGCGTCGGCCAGATCGATGTCGGGAAACTCCCACAACACCGCCTCGCCATTCAGCCGTCCGTCGAGAAGGCCAGGCAGAATCGCGCCCTTGAGCAGCGACCGCCGTCGATCGGATTCGAGCGATAGCACGGCGCGCGACAGTTTGGAGAACAGAATGCGAGCCAGCCGCGCGTCGAGCGCACCAATCAACATGACGACGTCGCTGTATCGGTGCTGGAGTGCGGCGGCTCGAGCGGAATCGTCCGAGGCGTCCTCGTCGATGAGCCGCGTGAGCATCGAGGCGAGCTCCGCGGGCTCGTTGATGAGGACCGTCAGGTCGAGCAGCGAAATCGTTTCGTAGCGGACGGTCGGATCGAGGCGGACCCACCCTTTGTCCGGCGGGTAAAGGTGCTGGGCAGGCCCCGACGCGGGCAGCAGCGATTGACGCGTGCGTTCGCGGTCGACGACGACCTGCATGGGCGCGGGCGGCGCGCCGACTTCGAACAGTTCAGGGCGCGGGGTCACGCGGGCAACAATCGCTCCGACGCCGGCCTCGAGCAGGAGTTCGGCAAGGCTTGTTGACTGGCGTGAGTGGCGAAGGCTTGCAGCCACAAGCGGACAGAACTGTGACCAGTCGCGGAGAGCCACGTCCGGCTTGATCTCCAGGGACGAGACGCGCGCGCGGTGAAGCGGCCGCCACAGCTGCTGCTCGATGATGGTGCCGCGCCCGATTCCTTCATCGTCAAGGAGCAACTCTCGCTTGCCGATGCGAGCGGTCATCGGTTCCTCGAGCTCCAGCGCCATGAACGCGGCGTGGCAGGCGGCCACGGCGTCACCGCACAGGGGGCTCGTCGGCGGGTAGGTATGGAACTGGTGCACCGCGCGGGCAAGCAGCTGGAGGAAATCGACGGTCGTTGCCTTGGCGCCGACACCAGCCTTGTCGTCGGGCCGTCGAACTCTGTAATCGGCGTGATTGGACGAATTCGTCATGGCCGAAACCGAATCGGCCGTCCGAGGTCTGACGGCCTTTGATTTCATCGTTTTACGGTCGCCTCTCGCCACGCGCCGGGCACGTGCGCGAGTACGGCCGCTTCTACCCGGAGACTGCGCACCCTGACAAGGCAAGACTCGCGCCCGGAAGGGCGTGATGCGGTGTGTGTTTCTATTTGAGACTGGCGAGCGTCTTCCGCGCTTCAGCGGTTTCGGCGGCCGGGAGCTTCAATCGCAGCGCATGCTCCAGCGACTGGCGCGCGAGTGCGTCCTTTCCCATGCGTGCGTAGGCAAGACCGAGATGATCGCGATAGACCAGATTCGCCTTAACTGGGAGGTTTCGGTCCCTAGGTGCTATACGAGACACGCGTCAGAACACGACGGCCATGTCTATCATGACGTGCGTGCGGTCGTCGTAAATAACTGCGCGTCCGTCGACGATGCCGCGGCTGTACCCGGCAGGCAGCGCCACGAGACGGCGCTCGACGACGGGGTCAAGCGGCTGCATCTTCTTCTGCCATCCGGGCGGCAGCTGCCCGGTGCGCGCGTATTTCTTCTGGAGGCCAGGCGGCAGGGAGCGATAACGCGGCGCGTAGTATTCGCGAATGACTCGAACGTCTTCCGTCGAAAACACCACGTGAACCGAGCCGGACAGCTGGCTGCCGCTCGTACGAGCCCGCTGCGCGTCGACCACGACGACGCTTGCGGCCAGCATCAGGACAACTGACAAGAGCAAACGTTTCATCGTTCCCCCAACCCAAAAGGACATGGGAGAACGCGCAAACGGCGATCCAGCCGGACGCACCCCGGAAATGCCTTGCCCTTCATCGACTTGCATTGCGGTCATGCGGCGCAGGAGCGAACGCCGACTTCGAAATCGTCGCGAGGCACGCGAAAAGGGAATCGGTTGCCGGAGCGCCTGAGCTTGCGACAAATCGCCCGCCAACCTCTCGCGAGCGGCGGATCGCTTTTAAAGCGGATAATGAAAAATGCGCGCGACCACTGCGACCGAGTGATCGCGCGCATGCACCCGTTGACGGGGACAAGGCGCCACGGGTGATGTGTGAGTTCTGAACGTACTCCTGACGGTAGGTGCCCGGTATCCGGTCCGGACGGTATTCGGAACCTCCTCCGGACGTGATGCGACCGGGCGAACAGAACAGGCATTATCCTCAGGTTAGACAACGACGGACGAACCACGAACAACCGATGAACTCCTCCACGGATCGTGAACGAACACCGTCTCACGCCGCGCGCGATACCGGAAGCGTGCGCGCAGCGCTGCTCGCGGGTTTCGCCATCGTCTTCGGCCTGTGGCTGCTGTGGGGGTATCAACTCGTTCACAGCTTGCAGCGCATCGAGCAGAACGTCACGACCGTGCACGAATCCTACGTTCGCGGCGAGCAGACGCTCTCCAGGATTCGTACGAATATCCTCCTCGGTTCCATATATCTCCGCGACGCCTTGATTGACGTGTCGCGACGCGAGTCGTATCGGGCCGAGTTGATGCGATTGCGTACGGAGGCAGACGGCCTGCTTGGCAGTTACCTGCCGGACGTGTCCTCCGCGCAGGAACGCGAACACTGGACACGCCTGCAGGCCGAGCTCGGCGACTACTGGGCATCACGCGACGTGGCCTTCAGCGATCAACCGCGAACGCCCGAGCAGGCCGCTGCCCTGCTCAACAGTCGCGTCGTTCCGAAACGCGAGACGGTGCTGCAGATTCTCGATCAAGTGGAGGCGCTGCAGGTGTCTGCGAACCGGCGGCGTCAGGCCGAAATGGATGCGCTGTACCGGCAGGTGCGCACCCAGCTGCTGACCATGGGTGCGGGCACGCTCCTCGTCGCGCTGGTGGTTGCGGTGATGGCGTCGCGTCACGTCAACCGGCTGCAGCGCGAAATCGAGCGGCAGCGGCAAAGCGAGCAACTGAATCGCGAAGATCTGGAGCGGCTGTCCGCCCGCCTCGTGAACGTCCAGGAGCAGGAGCGTCGCCTGCTCGCACGCGAGCTGCACGACGAAGTTGGCCAGGCGCTGACCGCCGTCAAGATGGACATCAGCATGGTCCTGCGCGGCGAGCCCGACCACCGCACGCGCACGGCGCTCGAGGAGGCGCGCGATCTGAGCGACAACATCCTGCGCAGCGTGCGCGACATGTCGCAGCTGCTGCATCCGTCGGCGCTCGATGATTTCGGTCTGCCGGCAACGCTGACCGCGTATCTACGGAACTTCTCGCATCGAACCGGCATTCGTGCGCAGCTGGCCGAAACGATGGACGCGCGGCTGGCGCCGGCAATCGAATTGTGCGTGTACCGCATCGTGCAGGAAGCGCTGAACAATATCGCGCAACACAGCGGCGCGACCGCCTGCACCGTATCGTTGAATGCCGGCGGCGGCCTGCTGCGACTGGTCGTCGAGGATAACGGTCGCGGTATCGACGCGGCGGCCGGCCGCCTTGCCTCGGGCCGCGGCCTCGGTCTGATTGGAATGCGCGAGCGGGCGCAGGCGCTTGGCGGAACGTTTACGATTGGAGAGCGGGCTGGCGGCGGCACCTCGCTCGCTGTCACCTTGCCGCTCGAGGCCAATGCTCTTGGCGATAATGCAAGCGATCAATCCATCCGACGTGCAGGGTAAGGCCGTGGCCACCGTCAGAATCCTGCTGGCCGACGACCACACGGTTGTGCGTCAAGGCCTGCGGAAGGTGCTCGAGGAACGTCCGGACTGGAAGGTCGTCGCCGAGGCGGGCGATGGCCGCGAAGCCGTTCGCCAGGCCGAGCAGCTCAAGCCCGATGTTGCGGTGCTCGACGTGGCGATGCCGCTGCTGAATGGTGTCGAGGCCACGCGGCAAATCGTCAAGCACGTGCCGGGCGTTCGCGTCCTCGTCCTGAGCATGCATGCCGACGAGGCCTACGTCACGCAAATCCTCCAGGCAGGAGCCTCCGGATACCTCCTGAAGGACTCCGCTGACGTCGATCTCATCCAGGCGGTCACCGCGGTGTCGGAGGGAAAATCCTTCTTCAGTCCCGCCATCGCGCGACTGATGCTCGACGACTACGTGAAGCAGCGTTCGGGCGACAGTGGCGTCATCGACCGGTATACGACGCTCTCCGATCGCGAACGCGAGGTCTTTCAGCTCATCGCCGAGGGGAAAACAAACAAGGACATCGCCGCGCTGCTGTTCATCAGCCCCAGCACCGTCGAAACACATCGCGCACGCATCATGGAGAAGCTCGACGTGCACAGTGCCGCCGAAATCGTGTTGTACGCGGTGCGACGCGGCGTCATTCGATAAATCCCCCGACGTCTTACGTCCGCCGCAACGCCATTCGGATTGCGAAATGCCGCTCGGCGACAGACGCGCAAATCGTTCGTATTGTCTCGATCTGACGGTGGCAGTCACGTTGCTCCGAACAACTCTGCTCTCTCGTTCGGAGAATTCATGGTCATGTTTCCTCTTCGTCGTCTGTGTGGTCTCCTTCTTCTGATGGGCCTGGTTGCAAGCTGCGGCGGCTACTCGTCGAACGCGTCGCCGTCTGCTCCATCGCCAACACCGTCTCCGTCGCCCACACCCGCTCCCGCATCCACGCCGTCCGGTTCCGCAACGGCGATCACTATTCCCGCCGGCGCAAGCACGTTGGGCACGTCAGCATTCGTCCCGAACCCGACCACCGTCACGCAGGCGGCCGGCGCGGTCACCTGGACGAATACCGATTCCACGGTGCACGACATCGTGTCCGATACCGGAGTGTGGGACTCGGGGCGGATCGCGCCAAACGGGAATTTCGGGTTTACGCTCACCGCAAAGGGAACGTATACGTATCACTGCTCGATCCACCCAGGGATGAGGGGCACAATTGTCGTGCAGTAAAAGAGGAGTTTGCCGCGCGCGCTTTCTGAACCACGCCAGGCACTGACGGTCCCGCCGCTCTCGATTGGGCACGCCTTTGCTGGTTTGAAAGACCAGCAACGAAAGACTTGCTCGCGAAAGGAGCGGTAGTGTTATGCGTCCGCGCGCCTTCTCCGTTGTGCTCGGCAATCTCCTGATCCTGTTGATCGCGAGCTCTTCTTCACTGGCTCAAGGATCAGGCGGTTCGATCGTGCCCAGTGGCACGGCTCTAAACGTACGAACAACCCAACCGCTCGCGGCCGCCTCCGCACAGGTGGGCATGACGGTCACCGGCGTGGTGGACGATCCAGTCTTCGTCGAAGGTCAGCTCGCCATCCCACGCGGCGCGATCGCGACATTGCAGGTCGTCAACGTCGAGCAATCGTCGAACCTGAAAGGACGCGATCGGATCACGTTCAAAGTCCATTCGATTCGAACCAATTCCGGGACCTATGACGTCGCCACAACCCAGGTCGAGGCGAAGGGGCGAAGCGAAGGGAAGCGTGCCGCGCAAAAGGTCATCGGAGGAGCGGGCATTGGAGCGGCGCTGGGCGGTATCGTCGGCGGCGGTACCGGCGCCGCCATCGGTGCGGCCGCCGGCGGCGGCACTGGCGCGGCGATATCAGGGTCTGGCAAGACACATCTGGTCGTGCCAGCCGAGACGCTGTTGCAGTTCCGGCTGCAAGGCGCGACACGAGTCGCGCCGTAATCGTGCGGTTGATCTTCTCGCGGACCGTGATCGCGATCTCGATATGTGACCATCAGGGCTCGGCTGGAGATCGCGATCGTCCGCGTGAGGTTGCGCGCATCGTTCAGTTCGCCATGATCGGTCGGGCGTGAAGTAGGCCGAGGCCCGCTCACGAGATATCGTCAACGAGGCGCGCGGTCATCGCGCGCCTCTGCAGGCGTTCATCTGTCGATTTCGCACGGAATCCGCGCTCAGACATGTCATCAGCACTGCGGCGTTGATCTTGCCGCTGCACATGGGCGGAGAAATTGTGATGCCCAGAGTGTTCACGGTGCTGATCCTCACGTTCGCCATTAGCAGCGTCCGCCTTCTGACCGCGGAGGAGCCCGCCCGCGAAGACTTGCCCGTCACGGTGCAAATTCACGACTATTGGCACGTCTCCAATCACGCGCTGGCACACGCGCGCGACTTCGTCACGGCGACATACAAGGAGATCGGTGTTCGTACGGAATGGCTCGGCGTCGTGCAGCAGAATGAGCGGCATCCCGGAGCCGCGCCGCGCGGCACGACCGCGCGGGATCCGGTTCCCATCGCTCAGATCACGGTGATCATCCTGACGCCCGCGATGGCCGCGCGTGGTCACGTCGAGGAGGGCGCACTTGGTTTTGCCGCTGTTCCTGAGGAAGGGATGGGACGCATCGCGTACGCGATATACGACCGTGTCAGAGACACCGCGGCGAGGGCCGCGATGAACGAAGACGATCTCCTCGGCTTCGTGATGGCACACGAGATTGCGCACCTGTTGCTGCCTCGCGGCGCGCACACCGAGTCCGGGTTGATGCGCGGCCACTGGAACGTTCGAGACTTTCAGCAGACCGACGTGTTGAAGCTGGGATTCTCGCCGCAACAGGCGAGCCAGATGCGCAATACGCTCCTGCACGATGCGCCAATCCGTTCCGCTGAAACGCTGGCTGCTGGATCTAGCAGCGCGGACGCGTGCACGGCCACGAGCTGTGAGCGGCCGGCCAGGCAGTTTGGTCGGTAGATCAGGCGGCTCTCAGCGGCAAATGGATTTTGATCGTCATGTCTCCGGGGGGCTCAGCCTCCATCGACAGATGGCCGCCGCACTCGTGAACCAGGCCCTGCAGGGTCGCGAAATCGACGACGGGTCCATCATCGGTCGTCTTCACACCGGTGCTCTTGTGTGTGAGCCGGTCCACGATCCCCAGCAGGCCCGCTCGCTTGTCAGGCGCCTTTCCTTCGCTCACCGTCAGCAGCACGTGAGGTCCTCGACGGACGTTCGCATGGACGTCGGAGCGAGCATCCTCGACAACGGCCGGTGACACGTCGAAAGATCATCCTGCCCCCTGAACGCATGCGCGTACGGCTGTAGCCTGCCACGTTTACCTAACGAAACCGTGGTTCCGATCGGTGGGCGTCAGCGCGGCTGGACGCGCAGGACCGCCGCCAGCGCTTCAGCGGTATACGGTTTCAGCAACACATCGAATTCGCCGTCGACGAGGCCCGCCGCTGCTTCGACGTAGCCCGTCGTCAATACGACACGAAGATCCGGGTGGCGCCGGCGGATCTCCCGCGCGAGCTGCACGCCACTGATCCCGCCGGGCATCATGATGTCCGACAGCACCGCATCGACGTCACGCGCGTTGGCCAGGGCGCCCAGCGCGGCCTCCGGGCTCGCCACATGAAGCACGGAGAAGCCGAGTTCGTTCAACAACTCACGCGTCAGCGCCGACACTTCCCTGTCGTCCTCGACCAGCAGCACGTGCCCGCCACGATCTGCGTCATCGGAGGTGGCGGCGCCCGACGCGTCCACCTGTCTCGTTCCTGCCGCCGGCTCGCGCAGCGAACGCGGCAACAGCAGGGTCACGACCGTGCCCGTTCCCAACTGACTGTCGATCGTGACGCGACCGCGCGACTGTTGTACGAAGCCGTAGACTTGCGGCAGCCCGAGCCCGGATCCTTTGTTCACATCCTTGGTGGTGAAGAACGGTTCGAAGACGCGCGCCTGTACTTCCGGCGCCATGCCGACGCCCGTATCCGCCACGGCGATCCTGACGAAGTCGCTGAGGCTGTCCTCACCCGGCGCGACGACGTTCTCGACGGTGATCGCGATCGCGCCCCCGTCCGGCATAGCGTCGCGGGCATTGACGCACAGGTTCACGATTGCGAGTTCCATTTCACCGGGATCGACTTCAACGGGCCAGACCGACTCGCCGAATCTCATCTCAACGTCGATGTGCCCGCCGAGCGAGCCATCGAGCATCGCGCGCATACCGGAGAGGTGCGCCACCGGGTCGACCGCTTCGGGGTTGATCGGCCGCCGGCGTGAGAACGCCAGCAGATGGCGCGTGAGGCCCGTGCCTCGCGCGATCGCGCGACGCATCGATTCGAACACGCGCGGGCTTGGCGGTCGGACAGACGTGCGCTCGAGTAGTTGCAGGCCGCTCGCAAAGACGGCGAGCAGGTTATTGAAATCGTGGGCGACGCCGCCTGTCAGCTGGCCGAGCGACTCCATCTTTTGTGCCTGTCGCAGCGCTTCCTCCGCCCGTCGCAACCGCTCCTGATCGCGAAGACGTTCCGTGACGTCATACACGAACTGGTACGCTCCGATACGGTTGCCGTCACGATCGCGCAGCGTGTTGAACCGCATCTCGTAGGCTCGGCGATCGCGTCCGGGATCGCCGAACTCTTCGATGGCGGTGAACGCTTCGCCCGCCAGCGCGCGATCCCATACGGCCTTGACCGCAGCCTGATGCGCCGGAAGGTTTGCAAGCAGGTCGAGCATGCTGTCGCCGACCCGTGGCCGAACGCCGAAGATACGCTCGAACTCGTCGGCCGCAGAGCGGTTGATCGCCAGCCACCGGTACTCGAGATCCGCAACCTGGACGAACGCGTTCGTCCCCTCGACGATGTCGGCAAGCAGCTTCCGTTCGGCGAGCGTTTCGGTGACGCGCCGTTCCAGTGTTTCGTTCAGCTCACGAAGAGCCGCCTCGCTTTCCCGCAACGCCCGCTCCGCGGTCACTCGCGGCGTGGTCTCCGAGACGGCACAGAACATACCCGCCACCTGTCCTGTTTCATCGCGTATTGGCGAATACGAGAACGTGAACCAGGTCTGCTCGTTATATCCCTTGCGGTTCATGACGAGCGGGAGGTCTTCACGGTAGGTGGCGTGCCCGGCCATCGCCGCGTCAATCAGCGGACTGATGTCAGGCCAGATTTCCGACCAGATATCATAGAAACGCCGGCCAAGCGCGCTGGGGTGTTTGGCGCCCAGGATCTCCGCGTACGGGTCGTTGTACAGGAAGCCGAGTTCGGGCCCCCAGGCGACGAACATCGGGAATCGGGACTCCAGGAGCAGCGCGACCGTCGTGCGCAGCGCTTGCGGCCACGTGTCGGGGCGCCCAAGCGGCGAAGTGGCCCAGTCGTGGGCGCGCATCAGCGCGCCGACTGCGCCACCGCCTGTGACGAATTCCAGCGGCTGAGTCATAGGTGAGACGCACCTGGCATTGTAGTGCGTCGGCTACACTCTTCCGCGTGATCCCCATTGATACGCTGGACAGGCCATGGTGGTTGCTGCCGCCGGGGCGGATCCACGCCGCGTGGTGGGTACTCGCCGGCATTCTCATCCTCGCGGCCGATTACCTCGCCGGCGTCGACTCGCAGTTCCCGGCGCTGTACTCCGTGCCCGTGGCGCTTGCCGCGTGGTATTCGGATCGGTGGACCGCC
>Ga0310810_10006733_pt1 | contig 13018 bp, 15 predicted proteins | sample NCmetagenome_FD_207641 | JGI IMG/M metagenome (GOLD analysis project Ga0310810, IMG submission 207641) | Soil microbial communities from experimental microcosm in Duke University, North Carolina, United States - NC | ecosystem: Engineered > Artificial ecosystem > Soil microcosm > Unclassified ... | reverse complement strand
CCTAGCATATGATTTATCAAACACAGTGCAGGCAAAATGGAAAATCAAGATGAGCAACTGGTCAGTCGCAACGCCGGTTGTTGCTGGTAATGAAGTTTATATCAGTCAGGCGGATGAAGACTATCGCTCAACTGTGAATGCATATGATTCAAATACAGGACGGCTGCTATGGTCGTGGAGTAACGACGATGATGTTGACTATAAAGAATATCAGCCTATTGCAACAATCGATACCTTGTTTGTGCCAACCGAAAATGCAACATATGCCATTTCGCGTATTAGTCATCAGGTTGTCTGGAAATTACCAGTATCAGGCAAGCTCGCGATTGTCGATAATAAATTAATTATCACTTCTAATAAAAACGCATCAGATGACTATGTGACTGTTGTGGCTTTGAATAAATAACCTCACGGCATCCGGATGGAATGAAGAACATTTCATCCGCGCTGCAATTTATTGATCAAACTATATCTTGCAGCAATTCGTATTCGCATCTATCTATTCAACAAAGATCTTGATGAACTGACAATCAGTAGATGTGGGAGCCAAATACCTGTTAAAATCGGTGCCCTAAAATACTTATAATTAACCTATGAAAAAATCAATTGCGATTATCGGCGGCGGCCCTGCAGGATTAATGGCTGCGGAAATATTGAGTCAAAACGACGTAACAGTAGACCTCTATGAGTCCATGCCTTCGCTAGGTCGAAAATTCTTGATGGCTGGTAAAAGCGGGCTCAACCTGACACATGCCGAGCCTTACCAGACTTTTGTCACCCGTTACGGCGATAAGCAAAAACAAATTGAAACACACATCAATCATTTTAAACCTGATGATTTATTAGCATGGGTAAAAGGTCTCAATATTGAAACTTTCGTTGGCACATCAGGACGTGTGTTTCCAAAAGAAATGAAAGCGAGCCCCTTACTGAGAGCATGGATACAACGATTGCAAACCAGCGGCGTTACTTTTCATAAGCGTCATCATTGGAAAGGTTGGCAAGAACAATTTCTCATTTTTGATACACCTACTGGTGAAGTCAAGATCAAGGCAGATGCAACGATACTCGCTCTCGGCGGCGCCAGTTGGCCAAAGCTAGGATCGCGTGGGGATTGGGTTGCATGGTTAGAAAATGCAGGCGTCCGCATTAAACCTTTTTATCCTGCTAACTGCGGCTTCATCGTCAATTGGTCAAAACATTTTAGTGAAAAATTTCACGGTCACCCGATGAAATCTGTTGTATTGTCATTCAACGATTTCAAACAAAAAGGCGAGTTCGTGTTTACAAGGACTGGCGTGGAAGGCAGCCTCATCTATGCAGCTTCGGCGAAATTGAGAGATGAGTTAGCTGCAACTGGTAGTGCGGTACTGACTTTGGATCTTGCACCTGATATCTCTAGAGAAAAACTGATGTCTGCTCTAGCAAAACCGCGAGGGTCCCGATCTTTAACTAATCATATAAAAAAAACAACGCGTCTCTCTGATGCGAAAATCGGTTTATTATATGAATTTATTTCTAAAGAAGATTTAGTCAGCATTGACAAGCTGGCAGATGCCATCAAAGCGTTACACATTCCACTTGCTGCAACAACTCCGCTAGAAGCAGCTATCAGTAGCGCTGGCGGTGTTCACTTTGAAGAACTCGATGAGAATTTAATGTTGCGTAAAATGCCTGGCGTTTTTTGCGCGGGTGAGATGCTGGATTGGGAAGCGATCACAGGTGGTTATCTACTCACTGCCTGTTTTGCAACAGGCAGGGCTGCTGGTGAGGGAGCGTTAAAGTGGTTACGCTTGCTGTTACCTGACTAGCACCTGAAATGAAGAGAAAACCTGCTTTTCATCTTCCTGAAGAACACAGCCTTGATTGATGACCAGCCACCCATAAAACCATTTCCCACTTTGTCCGACCCTGCATAGATATCCAGGGTAACCATTGATATATTGGTAAACCACCAAATTAGCAGGAATGCGATGTGTAGCTGCATCCACCCAGATACCAGTCGGGTAGTTGTTATAAATATAGGGAACCGATCGAGTTGTTCCGAAAGAAATTGAATTACCATGTCCATCAGAATAATAAAATTGCGTATCGTTCTCCGGGAATGAACCGAAAGTAACGGTTTGGGCATAACAGCTAGCAGCGCATAATAGATAAATTATAATTATTGTTCTCATAACATTATTATAACGTGTAAATTTAAAGCTGATATATTGTTATAAAATCAATGTTATAGTCCTCAATTGAGTAAGCGTAGCGCGGTTGAATGCTCTTATTACATCCGCGCTACGCTGCTTAATCAGACAAAGTGATACCCTGAATTTCAACCCAATATGCCTCCAGATTTGCCAACCCATATGAATGCATATTCAGAATAAACCAGAGCGCCTTTCGCGTTCGAAAAATATTTCTCAGCATAAACCCATCATTCCAACATTCATCTGGAGAAGGTTTAGTGACAAGACGTTCCACACCATCGAAATCAATTTTTAAAGCAATACCAGCGGAATTTTTTTTGCAACTTCCGGACTGAATACTTTTTACAGTGAAATCTTTAACGCCATCATTTTCAATATCAACCCAACCATTTACCACACCTGGCGTCAGATTTGGAGGTGACACACTATTCGCTTCGGATAAAAACTCATTCGATAATTTAATGCCATAACTTTTTAACTTATCGGTGTTTTTATTTAGTAAATACAAAGCAAGCTCAGCCAATTCTTTTTCTCCACCACTTCTTTTATAAGCACCATCAACAAATAATGGAGTCGGATTCCCTGCTTCTTTAACAATCAGCTTTGCAAATGGCGCCCGCGATGACGGCCCAAAATGACTCAACATTAATGCAACGATCGTGCCATCTTCATTGCCGCCGACCCAGGCATACCTCTGAATAGTAGCTGGCTGCGCATAACCCAATTTCATACACAATGAAACCACAAATATAATTGTAATACGTTTTAGATTCATTTTGATTTCCTGATTTTTATATGCATTTTGCAATGATGAGTCATGGTTATTTAGCAAGCGTAGATACTGCTTATCTTACGGTCGATAACTTCTTGTACTCTCTTTTTTTATCGGCGCATCGGGTCGTTTATGACCCATCTCTTTTTTTGATGCCAGATCTAATAGCGTCCTGACGAATTTAGATGACTTACGCAAGTAATTGTCATTTAAAGCCCGGAAGCTAGCACAGGATTCATTTTTCAGACCTGGAAGGTACTTATGTAGTTTCTGAATAAGCTCTTCATCGACATGGTTTTTTGTACACATATAAGTAGTTCGAGCTTCAAGTACAACCTGATCATCTAACCAGAGTGTCTTGAGCATCTCTTCTCTATAATCAGAATCATATTTGAAATGCATTTTCAGATGTCCCAACACATCATATGAAATTTCAACTGTATCGCCATATCTTCTTTCAAGCTCATATTCTTTACCTATGCACAAGACACCATTTTTAAATTGACCCTTCTCATATTTTTGCGTGGTCCAGTATCCATCATATTCCGGGTGCACTCGCATACCCACAAGCAAATTTCCCTTCTTATCAAACGTACCATATTCAATCATGCCGTTATCATATGTTTTTCTGATTTGCCCAATGCTCACCGTTTCTTTTACGTCCAGGATATGAATAGTTTCATTGCCTGTCATGACCCTCTGCGTAACGACTTTAGGATTTTTTTCTGGCTGCGATTTTTTATGGTGAAAATGTTTATGATTATGAAACATTACTATTTCCTTTTTTTCAAGCTTAAGAGGGAGCGATCTTATAACAAGGTTTGAATCAGGGGCAACGAGGCAAATTTTTCTATTATATTGTTTATTGCCAACGTGAGCATGGGGATAATAGCAGCCTTGAACCCGCTGCCAACCCTTTTGACGCCAAAGTGTGACCTATGTCTTCGGTAGATCTGTCACCCATGTCTCCGGAACGGACCTCTGTGTCACCCAGAAGAAACAAGCTTCAGGGCGACACTCTCACAAATTTTGATCATATGAGATACGGAACGTGTTCAACTTATCTCGCAACTAAAATTTGAATGTCTGCTCCAAGTTTGAAATCAGCGGCATCAATTCGCACAGTTGCTCTCTCACCCTCATCCATGTCTTCACATCTAGCAACATGACCAGGATAAATTTTTATAATTTTGCCATGACAATCCATAACGACAGGATCAGAAGGTAAATTAGGGTTTGAGTATCGGTCTGGATATACTGTAACTTCCGCCACATAAAACGGACCTTCAATATTTTTTACATCATTAATAGTATTAATTGGAATTCCCCGCATTAACTTATTTTTAGTCATCAATGCATTAGCATTTTCTGTCTTAGCGATGGCAGTTTGACTGATAAGCAGTAGTGTCATAAAAATAATTTTGTTTAATTTAATCACAATCTTTACTCCTTGGAATTTATTTACAAAGTGCGAATTTAGCAAGATTCATTGTATTTCTCGAATGCATAATATATATAGTCACTATGCATGAAACGAATCTTCAAAAGATAGACCTCAACTTGCTGATAGCGTTGAACGCTCTGCTAGAAGAGAAACACGTCAGCCGTGCTGCTGAGCGTATTTGCCTGAGCCAGCCTGCTATGAGCAGAGCGCTTGCTCGATTACGCGACACCTTTCAAGATCCATTATTAGTAAAGGGAACTCGCGGCATGGCACTCACTGCGCGCGCAATTGATCTATACCTGCCCCTGCAACATATTTTGCGAGAAATTACCAATATTGTGACCACACCTTCCGTCAGTCCCGCTGACATGCGAGGAACCATTGTGATTGCAACACGTGATTATGAATTAGCTACAATACTACCTACAGTCATTAGCAAAATAACTACCAACGCTCCTCATCTTAAGTTATCAATTATTTCGCAGGCGGGGGATGATTTAAGTCTACTTGAACATCATAGTGTAGATTTTGTATTATCTGGCACGGATAAAACTTCATCTACATTACATCGTTTTACGCTTTATGAAGAAAGCTTCGTGTGTCTGGTAGCAAATAATCACCCTGTGCTAAAACACGGTATGAAGTTAGAAGCCTACGTAGAAATGAAACATTGTTTAGTAACAATTACCAATTTTGGTCCAGGATACGTGGATATGTTGCTCGCAGAACAAAACCTCCAACGTAATGTTGTAGTTCGAGTACCACATTTTCTGGCTGCATCACATATTGTTTCCAATTCCGATCTCGTCGTCACGCTGCCACGACGGTTAGGTGAACTACTTGCCAAAGATAATAAAATAACCTTGCTCCAACCACCGCTAGAAATACCTCATTTCCCTATCTATTTGTATTGGCACACTCGCAATCATAATAATCCTGTTCATCAGTGGATAAGGAAGGTCATCAGAGAAGCCTTGGGCTAGTTCAATTGAGGCAACACGCCATCAACTAAAAAATTATTAATATTAAAAATAATTCTATCATCAGCGCCAGGATTTTGATTACGAAACTCTACATCAGTTCTATTTGCAATGCAGCTCCAGAGTTCATATGAACCTTGAATTGGAGACTGATCGACAAATGCATCCATAGAAAATACCCCGACATTAATTCCTCTCGGATCGGCCAAATCTCTTGCAGATACGTAAGTAAATGCTAGAACATCAGCATTTCGCATCGCCGTACCTAATGGTCTGCTGCTTTCATAAGAAATCGGGGAAGAAATCATATTTTCAAATTCATCAAATGGAGATTGATGCAACTCCACGCCTTGAGCTGTAGATATATTTGCTGAAAATATTAAAACATCTTGACCAGGAGCATTAATAGAAACTATATACTCATTATCAAATAAATATCTGAATATAAGGAAAGCTCGCTCAGTTAATGCTGTAATTTTATTTATGGAACCATACCAAATTGTTTGTTCGAAACTCGATCCAAATCTAGAACCATTGCTGCCCTTAAATTTTTCTCTGAGTAATGACTCACTTAAATTCGATGAAGATTTTCCAAGCATTTGCTCAAGAATAGTTTCTTCTTCTCTATTATCAACGAGACTCCTCGTTGCCATATCATCAACTATTTGCGCACGATAAGGCTGCACCGAAATATGTTGAATATACTCAGCGCCATTGCACTCTTCCCAAATCCTGGTATTCACAACTCACCCTTTAATCCTTTCCAGATAATACAAAACCGCCACCATACCTTTCATCGAAGCCATCATTTCAATCGGCACATTACCCAATGATTTATTTTTAGTTCTCAGCCAAACGCGGCATGACTCCAAATCACCGCCATTAATCGCAAACAATGCTTTGTAGATATTTAAAAACATTAATGCGGCTTCACCATTCTTACTATTGGGGTCAATATGATAATGATCTTTCGCATTCCCAATAAATCGGGAGTATGAAGAACCTTTCACTCCCATCAAATCTCCAAATTCTTTGGGTGTGATTTCTAGTTTGTGACATGCATTAATCAAAGCTTTTCGTAACACCTTCTTTTCGATTTCAATATGCTCAATGTTTTCTGCTTCGCTTTTGATAGTCATGCTTGCCCCCTCCAAAACATTCTCATTCATATGAAAGTATAGCATATGATTCATTCATATGAATGAACATAGGATAACTGCCTGTTTTTATGAATTTTTTATTGCTACATTTTATCAGCAGGTCGATCGTCTTATTTTGATGATATTTTTATAAAAATGAGGTTCGATTAAGTTTTTTCGATAGCCGTGCTTCAAATTTGCTGCATATGCACTAAATTTTAGCTTGGTATGCAGGTCGAAATTGAATGTAACTGTATGATTATACTGAAAAGCTGGCGATGGGACTCGAACCCGCGACCTGCTGATTACAAAAGTGATTAGATAATGTGTTATCAAATGTCTGCATGTTTAATGGTGTGTTGTATTGCTATATTTATCAACAAATAAGACAGCTCTAATTACATACTATCACACGTTACAACACACAAAAACATTCTACAAACGCACTTCATTTGCACTTCAGATTCATGATTAAAATCCAGCAACCCTCACATAAAGATACACAGCCGGTTTTCCAGGAGTTCCATTATGCTTTTCTACCCAAGCACCTTCTATTCGCTTTTGCTCTATCCAGTTAGAGAAAGTAGGAATTAGCGCCCTATTAACATATCCAATACAGTTACCATCAACCTCAATTCGAATAGCTTCATCATGAGTGACGCTATTTATCTCTTTAGAAAAAATTGCCGGATCACCTACTTTAATATCAAAATGATTCTCATTTTGAATATGCCGATAACCGGCCGCCTCTACCAGCAACTCACATGGTCCATCAACATTATTAAAAGGATGGATAATAGAAAATCCATCGGATAACAACTTTGCTCCCGAATAACCCAACAGTGCAAAATCACTCATCGTGACATTTGGGGGGAGTCTTAATCCTTCCAGGTATTGCGAGAAGTCACCTCTGGATCTTGGCGGTAAACGTCGCATAAATGCATCAATAACATTGCTATAAGTCTTGCCTGTATCTTGAAAAGCAGGATAGGCGTCAAACCCTAAACTACGAGCCTTTTCAAAATCTTCTGTGCCCGGCAGATAAGTTAGACTAATTTCATCGCCAACACGATTAAGCTCAGCAACCACATAACGAGTACGATGTGCCTCATCGGATGATTGCCATGCCAATAAAAGCTTACTTGGCTCAATGATATTTTCGATAAAGCGCATATTAGCTCTCTAGTTCATTTAGTAATCGTTGATGACGATACTGGAGCAATTTTAGCATGAAATTTGCTCGCTCTGTACTCAATCTTACAGGAACATCAAATGCCACCAATTTATTAATTATCCGTGAAAATGTATCGTTATCTACTTTATTCAAAGAGTCCGTCATTATTTTTTTAGTCTCAGGATACTCAATAGCCAGTTTTTTTAGCATATCTACATGCCTCATTCGATGTGGGTCGCTCAAGCTCCATTTCATATGATGAGCACCTTTCGAGATATATCGTTCAAATGCACTCTTGTCATACGATACAAGTTTTTCTTTCGATATTTCATGACCCATACTAGTGCCATTATCAAATACTGGTGACATATACATCTCATCACTTACTACATTTAAAATGATACCCCAATTATCTTGATGACGATCCGTATTACCTATCAGAGCATCAAACGTTAAAGCTTTTGCCCAGTATTCCTGCCAGCTCCCGCGAAAAGGGCGGCTACTCGCTAAGCCATTTAAAATTTGTGTTATCGTTTCAAAGTTATGTTGCTCGCCTTTTTTACGTTCGAAATTAGGAATATATATCTGACAAAAATCGCCCCCTGGCATGTAAGTCTCACGTTCGCCCAAGTTGCGTGCTAAGAACCATTCTATTAAAGCACCTGATTGATTCCTTTTACTATCATATGCAACAAATGCAGGTGGAACAGTGACTCCCATTTCAACACCCAACTCGTAAGCAATTATTTCCATCCAATATTGCTCTGGATAACGGCGTGATGACAATTTAAAAAGATATCGATGCCCTGCGATCAGAAACGGATAAGTCACAGGAAACGGACTATAAACGATGGCCTTTTCACGAGCACCTTCCGGATACTCAGCAAACTCTTCATCTCTTAACCAGTCCGTTACATCAACGGCTTCATGTATCTGCTGTATTGATTCCATTAGTTGTTATCTCAAAGTTTAATTTCAGGCTTCTTAGATGATGCCACGGCTTGTGATGTGCTTTTGTAACTGGCTATAGGACTACTCGAACCCGCGACTATTAACTACCAACCTTGATATCCTCAGGCTTAATCCAAACTACTTTATTATCTCGCCATTCGCACACTGGATTACCAGCCTGCTTATGACGGAGCAAAGCTTCGTTTATGCCTGATTGGATAATGTCACGCACCCTCATAGGATCATTCATAATCTCTGAGATTTTATCATTAAAATTTTCATGTTTTTTCATATATTCCCACCAGCTTTTGCCATACCTCAGGCGTCCATGACATCTTGACACGTATTCATGCTCTTATAACAAAGGAAATACATTATTGCACGAGCTAACCTCGGAAGTCCCTACAAAACCACGCTTATGATCACAGTGCAAACATTTAAAAATAAAAATATTCTGCTCATCATTATTAAACAATTCTGAAAGATTGATACGATCAAGTGCTTCATCAGAAAATTGAGCTTTTATAGCAGCAACACAAAAGTCGTAATCAATTTTCACATATTCTTTCAGTTTGATTTTCTCTGTGAATGACATCGCGTCATGACAATGTGATGGCCATACATAGAAGTCAGTTAAGTCGACCTTCGGTGTTTGATATTGTATGATTTCGCGAACAGTATCAGAGACAACATCATCGATAGTGTTAGTACATATTGATCTTTTTAAATATGGTTTTGCACTGCCACTTTGATAACACCATGGGCATATGTAATCTTCATCATGCGAAGTTGCTAATGCATAAGAATAAATGTATCCGGTTTTTTTTCCGCAGCATTCACATCGCTCGGTGCCTGGAATAAAAGAGCCTGCTGCAATGGGGTCTGACATATATTTGAATGTGGGAAATGTTGAATAATCATTTAATCGAGCAGTTGCATTAAAAAAGTAATGAATAGCAAATGCCAAAATGGCTATTAATATAATTAGTATGTATGTCATCAACTAAATCCCCGTCACCAACTGAGTGATGCCATGTATGGTCTCGATGTAAATATGCTTGCCTTTTAAGTGGGGGATATTATGACAATAAATGGCCAATATAACAACAATGCTCAGAGAAAGCGCGAAGGCCACATACAGCAACACACTCATGTATACAGATTAATAATCTTCTGCTCCTCAATTCCACTTCATTTGCACTTCACTTTTGAAAATGGGTTTTTATTGAGCGAAAAAAAGGGGTGAAAACTCGGCAACTATTGATGTAACTATATGATTATACTGAAAAGCTGGCGATGGGACTCGAACCCGCGACCTGCTGATTACAAAACTATTACTTATCGTTATCACATGGTATCGAACAGAATCAAAAATGTTAAATCTACCCTTGAAATATAGCGGTTTTCTCAATATGATTGCCTCGATTAGTATCATTTGAGATCACATAAGGACACAAAAAAGTGTACCCCGAAGTGTACCCCAAATTGATCGCTACAAATAAATGTTTTTATAGGACGTCATCCTCGTCACTTTCGTCACTTAACACGCATGGAGACAGTAAATGAACGAAAATAACTTTTACGCAATACGAGTCACCTTAACCCCCGATCTCAAGGTTGAGAGCAAGGTAGCATTTCCCACCCAACCAGAAGCACAAAAACATATTGATAGCATCGGCAAAGGAGGCGAACACTGGATACTCGTAGAAAAGACTGGTGACAACTATAAAATTATTCGCGGTTACACATACCAAAAGAACATGTAATGAGCAGCTTTACTGACACTTACATCAAAGCCCTGAAGCCTAAAGCAGCACGATACGAAGAGTACGAGGGCGGCGGCTTCGGTATCCGCGTCACCCCCAATGGCGTCAAATCTTGGGTTTACCGCTACAAGATAAACGGCAAAACCGACAAGCTGACCCTCGGCCACTACCCCACACTAAGCTTGGCTAATGCCAAAAAACGATTTGCCGAATTAAGCGGACTGCGGAGAGACGGCCAGAGCCCAAAGCAAATCATTGAACAGGAAGAACAAAAAGAAAACAATACTGTCGCGAAATTAGTCCAGGCATGGTATTCAGGTTATGCTGAAAAGTCCCGCAAAAAACCGCGCCAAATTAAGCAGCAGATAGATGCTGATATCATTCCTCTGCTCGGCCATCTATCCCTAGATAAAATTCAAACTATTGATATCGCCAAAGCATTAGATAAAATCGTTGCCCGAGGTGCGCCGGTACACGCGAATCGTGTATTAAGCACTATTAAACAAGCATTCAACTATGGCGTCAGTCGCGGCAGTCTTCAATATAACCCTGCTTCAAATATTCGCTCACGTGATATCGGTGGCATAGAAAAGCCTCGCGATCGCGTACTCACGCTGGATGAAATAAGAAAAATATGGCGATTTCTTGATAGCGACAAAAGTGCTATGTCATTTCAGACCAAATGCGCGATTAAAATTATTTTGCTTACAGGTGTCCGCACCGCAGAGCTTCGGCTAGCAACATGGGGTGAATTTAATCTTAGCGAATCACTTTGGACGATACCTGCTGAGCACTGTAAGAGTGGCGCAACACACAAGATATACTTGAGCGACCAAGTTAAAGACTTACTTGCAACTTTACACCAAGAATCAAGTATCGGTCATGTTATCTACGGCGAATCGCCAGATCAACCTCTCTCAGAAAATGCTTTATCAAGAGCCATTGCGCGCATTCAAGAAAGAGTCGGCATACCTAAGTGGACAGCGCACGACTTGCGCCGAACATTTGCCACGCATCTTGGTGAAACTATCCGAATTGATCCAGTCGTAATCGAAAAGTGTCTCGGCCACAAGATGCCACGCATCATGTCAACATACAATAAAAATGAAATGCTGCCTGAACGAAAAGATGCCTTAATAAAGTGGAGCAAGCGTATTTTAACATTAATATTAAGTGACAACATAATTACATTCAAAAGAGTATCCTGAAAAATTACCCCTGATTGGCTGGATTTTCAAAAACCGATTTATCGATTAACGCCCAAAAATCACGTCTAAATTCCTCATATTGATTACTGGCAAAGTCTGATTCCGCATCATCCAGGTATAGCCACATTGATTTAATTATTCTTTTAGCTTCTTCAATAAGCAACTTAATTTCATTCCATGACATTCTAAAATCATCTTGGTCTTGCTTTGCCTCCTCAATAGAGCGTATCTCGCTGTGGGCATAATATTTGTCGCAATAAAGTTCCAGTTTTGATTTATAATTAATAGCAATTTCCTCGATTTTCTGTTTAACGTTATTGAATTCATTCAAATGACGATAACCTTTCAACATATTTTTATCTTGAACACAGCACAACTCATCATAAATCACACTAATCGACGCAGTCTTATAAGCTCGAGAAGAATCAAAATATATACGAGAAAGCTGGCCATAAACATGAGCTATAAGTTCAGTCAAAATCACGCTAAGAGGTAATGACTTTCGTGTAATATAAAAACCATCAAAGTAGGGATCAATAATATTAACATATAGTCCTATTTTAGATACCTTCATCACAAGCGAATCTATTCCCCTTCGAATATCCTCTCTATTGAATCTACTCTTAGCCATAAATTCTTAACCTTCAACGGAAACGTATTGATTGCTTATTTGTGATATTCTTCTTTAAAGAGTTTCCTACAATTCTTTACTGCATTGAAAAAATGAGTACTCACATTCATGTAGTCAGTTGAAAAATGATACATTGATTGTGATTTGTTATTTACGTCCACACTAATTAATAATCCTTTTTCAACCGTAGGGTACTCATCAAGATTGATTAATGACGGCGAAGATGATGGAGGATAAACTCTTATATTTTTTACTTCGTAATCACTCACTTCGTAATTTTCATAGAAACCATTTTCAAACAGGCCTATTTTAAATGAAAAACCAGTCAACGCAAAGTTACACTTCCCGACAAACATTTTGTGCAGCGTCTGGATTAAAAACTCTTTTGGTATACCTATATCTTGAGGAAAACGAACCGGCGCAACCATCCCAATAAAATCTTCTTTGGCACCAGTATCTTGAATATAGGCAAGCATCAGTAATTTAATTTCTTCCAATCGATGCTTATAATTAGACAATAAATCATCATTTCTTACATGCTTTCTAGAACCTTTAACCCCCACCTCCATTCGATTTAAACCAAAGTTCACATACATATCTTTTGCTTGAATCGTCACCCTAGGGACTTCTAGAGGCATAAGATCGACACCTTGATTAACCTTAATCTCCCCACCAAGATCAGCGGCAATTTTTTTCAACCCCTTCCCAAATGTGAAAAGTAAATCTTCCTGCACGCTATGATTCATCACAACTTT
>Ga0310810_10006731_pt1 | contig 13019 bp, 7 predicted proteins | sample NCmetagenome_FD_207641 | JGI IMG/M metagenome (GOLD analysis project Ga0310810, IMG submission 207641) | Soil microbial communities from experimental microcosm in Duke University, North Carolina, United States - NC | ecosystem: Engineered > Artificial ecosystem > Soil microcosm > Unclassified ... | reverse complement strand
GGAGTCGCGGCGAGCGAGTTGCGCGAGACAGACCGTCGCACTCCGATCGCCGTACGGTTCGCGGGCAACGCGAACGAGGACCTGGCCGCGGCACTCGCGACGCCGGTGAACGGCGTGCCGGTCGGCCGGCTCGTGAGCTACCGGGAGACGCGCGCGCCGATCGAGATCGTTCGTGTCGGCCAGCGACCAGTGTCCGTCGTCGAAGGGCTGATTCAGGAAGGCGGTACAGCAAGGGCGGCCGAAGATGTCGAGTCGGCGCTGTCGCGGATGCCGGTGCCCGCAGGCCTGACGTGGCGCGTGACCGGGGCGGACGCCGAGCAGCGACGCACGACCGATCAACTGCTGCTCGTCGCCGTGCTCAGCGTGCTGCTCGTGTTCCTCGTGCTCGCCGGCGAATTCGCGTCGTTCACGCTGCCCGTGGTCGTGATGCTGACGGTCCCACTCGCGGCCGCGGGTGGACTCGTGTTTCTCTGGATGACGGGCCAGAGCCTCAACGCCGTCTCGCTCATCGGCATTGTCGTCATGATCGGCATGGCGGACAACGAAGCCGTCGTGAAGCTCGATGCGATCCGCCGCTATCGTGAGGAGGGGCACCCGCTCGAAGAGGCGATCTTGTTAGGCGGACGACAGCGTCTTCGTGCCATTGCCATGACGTCGCTCACGACGATCACCGGTGTGTTGCCGCTCGTGTTCGGCATCGGCAGCGGCGGCGCGCTCTACCAACCGCTCGCCGCGGGCGTCATCGGCGGGTCGGTATCGGCCCTGCTCGTCACGTTCTTCCTGCTGCCCACAGCGTACGCGGTCCTCGAGCGGCGCAAGGGCGTCGTCACGAAGGCGGCCGAGCAGCCGGCGCTGGCGCCAGGCGGCTCGACGCTCCCATGAGTCGCGGATGATTCGCGCATGATTCACTGGGCGACCCGCCGACCCGCGGTCGTGCTCGCGACCGCGGTGGCGATTCTGCTCGCTGGCGGGGTCTCGTTCACGCGACTCGCGCTGGCGACGCGGACGAGCATCGAGTTGCCGCGCCTCGTCGTCGCCGCGTCGTGGCCTGGCGCGTCGGCGGAGCTGGTCGAGACGTACATCACGTCGCCGATCGAAGCGGCGATTCAGGGCGTGCGCGGCGTTCGTCGCACGTCGAGCCAGTCGCGGGATGAGACCGCACAACTCACCGTGGAGCTCGAGCCGAAGGCCGACGTGCAGCTGGCGCGCCTCGGTATTCTCGAACGACTCGAGCTGCTGCGACCGGAGTTTCCGCCGGGCTCTGCCGCGCCGACCGTGTCGAACTACGTCCCGGAGAACCTGGAGGAGCAGCCACTGCTCCTGTTCACGGTATCCGGTCCGTACACGGCCGGCACGCTGCAGAAGCTGGCGAACGAGACCGTGAATCCGCGACTGAGCGCCGTGCCCGGCGTGTCGGGCATCTCGGTTCAGGGCGGCACCGAGCTCGGAGTCTCCGTGTCGTACGACGCGCGCCTGATGCGCCAGCTCGGCGTGTCGCCCGCGGCGCTCGCGACGACGCTGAGCGAGGCCCGCATCGTCCAGGCGTTAGGCACCGAGCGACTCGGCAGCACGCAGCGACGGGTGGTGGTCCGCGACCAGCCCCAAGTGCTCGAGGCGCTCACCGCGCTTCCGGTGCGTGGTCCCGCCGGCCGCGTCTTCCGACTGGGCGAGCTGGCTACCGTGCGCCCGGAGGAGGACGCGAGAGGACGCTTCTTCCGGATCAACGGCAACCCGGCAATCGCGATGAGCGTGTCGCGACTTCCCGGGGCCGACGCGATCAAGACGGTCGCCGCGGTGCGAGCTGCGCTCAGGGAGCTCGAACCGGGACTGCCACCAGCCGTGCGGTTCCGCATCGTGGCGGATGAGAGTATCGAGCTCGGGGCCCAGCTGCGTGACTTGCTGCTCCGAGGCGCCATCGCGTTCGCTGCCGTCACGATCGTCCTCGCGCTCCTGCTCCGGAACGCGCGCGCCGTGGCCCTCGTCATGGCGAGTGCCGCGGTGGCTGTGGCAGGCACCGCGCTCGGGCTCTTTCTGCTCGACATTCCCGCGAACCTGCTCACGCTCGCGGGACTTGGCATGGGCATCGGCATCCTCGTGCACAACGGCGTGATCGTCGTCAGTCGGCTCGGCACGCAACCCGACACGGAGGATGGTCGCGCGACCGCTGCACGCCGCATCCTGCCTGCAGTCGTCGGGTCGACGATGACGACGGGGATCGTGCTGTTGCCGTTCCTCTATCTCCAGGGAGACGCGCGCGCGGCGTTCGTGCCGTTCGCCGCTGCGTTTGCGCTCGCGCTCGGCTGGTCGGTCGTGTCCGCCGTGCTCCTCGTGCCAGCGTTAGGCATGGGTCACCGCGTCCGGCAGGCGCACTGGCCGCGCGCCCGGCGCGCGTACACCAGACTGGTGGTGTCACTGCTGCGATGGCGCTGGGCGACGCTGCTCGGGACGTGTGTCGTGCTCGGTGTGCTGTCCTGGGCATTCGTGAAGAAGGTGCCGCGCTTCTCGTTCGGGACCTACGGCGGCGACCAGCGGACGACGCTCAGCGCATCGCTCTCGTTCCCGCGTGGCAGCGACCCGGCGAGCCTCGACTGGGCCATCCGCGAGTTGGAGAACATCGTGCTCCGCGGGTACCCCGAGGTCGAACAGGTCACCGCCCAGAGCGCAGGCACGAGCGCCCGGATGAGCGTGCTGTTCACCCGCGGCGGCCAGTACAGCGGACGCCCTCAGGCGCTCGAGGAAGCGCTCACGCAGCGCGCCGTGTTCATCGGCGGTGCGTCGGTGAACGTGTTCGGTCAGGGGCCCGGGTTCTCATCCGGCTTCGGCGCCGCGTCCATCCAGACGAACCGCATTCGTATCCTCGGCTACTCGTACGCGGGTGTCGAGCGGCTGGCGCTCGACCTGAAGGATCGCCTCGAGAAGATTCCGCGCGTCCGCGACGTGAACATCAACGCGGCCAGCTTCTTCGCGCGCGAGCGTGGATACGCCGTGACGCTCGACCCCGACCGCGACGCGCTCGCGCGGTACGGCATCACCGCCGCGCAGTTCACGCAGGCGGTCGCCCGTGAGGTCCGCGGACCGGTCGGGCGGCAACTGATCGAGATCGGTGGCGACGAAGTTCCGGTATCGGTGAAGGCGAGCGGCGCGCGCGAGCGCTCGCTCGACGAGCTGCGTGACGCGCTCATCCCCACAGCGACCGGCGCGCCGGTGCGCATCGGTGACGTGGCAAGCGTCGGCGAGCGGGAAGCCATCAACTCGATCAGCCGCGAGGACCAGCAGTATGTCCGGATCGTGGCGTACGAATTTCGCGGGCCGGCGAAGCTGGCGCAGCGAACGCACGCGGCGTTCCTCAAGTCGATCAGTGTCTCCGCCGGCTACAGCGTGGCGGACGCGATAGGCGGGTTCGGCTTCGTGCCTGACGAGAGCGAGAAGGGCCTGTGGCTCGTGTTCGCGATCGGCCTAACGCTGGTGATCCTCTCCGTGGCGATCGTGTTCGACTCGGTGTGGGCCGCGTGGATGGTGTTTCTGGCGATCCCGCTGGCGCTGGCGGGCGTGATCGCCGCGTTCTGGGTGGCGAAGGCGGGCTTCACGCGAGAAGCGGCGGTCGGGGTAATTCTGGTCGTCGGCCTGGCGGTGAATCAGGCGATTCTGCTGATCGACGCGGCGCTCGAACGCAGGCGGTTGCACCAGACGGCAATGGTGTCGCGCGCGCTGACGGCGGCGGAGGTCGTGCGCGCGGCAGCGAATCGGTCGGGGGTGATCGTGCTCGTGACGGTCACATCACTGGCGAGCCTCGTACCGCTCGCGGTGGGCAACGGGCTCACGAACCTGTTCGGGGCGATTGCGCTCGCCACCGCCGGCGGCACGATCTTCGGCACGTTAGGCGCGATGCTCGTCATGCCGGCGATCCTCGTCGGCCGACGCCAGGCAGCGTCAGCGTGAACACGCTGCCCTTCCCGATTGTGCTCTCAGCCACGAGATCTCCGCCCATCGCTCGCGACAAATCGCGACTGATGGCGAGTCCCAGCCCGACGCCCTCGCTCGGCGCGCCCGCGGACCGCGCCACCTGCACGAACGGCTCGAAGATGACCGAGAGCTTATCGGCCGGGATGCCGCGGCCCGTATCGCACACGCGGACCATCACGCGATCCCCGACTTCCTCGCACTCGAGCGTGATCTCCCCGGCAGGCTCCGTGAACTTGATGGCGTTCGTCATCAGGTTCACGAGGATCTGTTCGACCTTCTCGCGATCCGCCCGCACGCGCACACTTTCATCGCAGTCCCGACGGACGAAGTGGAGCTGGCGCGCGCGAAGCTGCGGCGCCGTGACGTCCTCCACCCCGCGAAGCGCCTCGATCAGACTGAACTCGCGGATCTCGTAGCGCACCGTGCCGGCATCGAGCCGAACGAAGTTCAGCACGTCGTTGATGAGCGAGAGCAGGTGCTTCTGGCTCCGACGAATGCGCTTGATGTCCTCGAGCTGCGCGCTCGTGATCGGGCCCCTGAGCTCGAGCTCCAGCAGCTCGGCGTAGCCGTCGATCGCGTTGAGCGGTGTGCGCAGCTCGTGACTCATGACGGCCAGGAACTCCGATTTCGCTCGACTCGCCTTTTCCGCCTCGGCGCGCGCCGCCTCCGCCTCGAGCCGCGAGATCTCCGCTTCCTTCCTCGCACGTTGCGCGTTGGCCAACAGCTTCGCGCGCTCCTCATCCGCACGTCGGCGTTCCGTGTCGTCGGTGATGACGGCGACCACGGTCGGCTCGACCTGGTCGCGCGGCGGCATCGGGTACATCCGCACCGTGAACCAGCGGTCCCCGTGACGCGAGTCGTAGATCAACGGCTGCGCACTCGCAAGGACGTCGGCGACGGTGCCCGCGGGCGTATCGTTTCCCGGGGGAAGCAGGTCGTGGAATTTTTCGCGACCGTGGTGGTTCAGCTGCGCGAGCAACGTGTCCGCAGCGTCGTTGCAGCGTTGCAGCTCGCCGGTTTCGTCGATGATGCACACGGCGTCCGTGATCGCATCGAACGTCGACTGCCACTGTTCGGCGGCGTTCCGAACTTCTTCCTCCGCCGCACGAACGCGCAGAAGCGCGCGGACCGTCGCGATGAGCTCCTGCGGTTCCACAGGATGCGTGAGGAACGCGTCAGCGCCAGCCTCCAGCCCCTGCGCCCGCCATTCACCCGTGGTGAAGCCCTGGGCGATGTGGATGATCGGGATGGTCGCCGTTGCGGGATCTGCCTTGAGGCGATTCGTGAACTCGAACCCGGTCCGCCCCGGCAGTTCCGAGTCGAGCACGACGACGTCAGGGCGACTCGCGATGCGCGCCTCCAGTTCCGGCGCGGTCGACGCCTGGAGCACTTCGAACCCCGCCTGGCGCAGCCAGAACTCGATGGCCTCATGGCCATCGTTGCCGTCGAGGGCAACGAGTATCCTGCGCGGTCGGGTTCCGTTCACCGTGGCTTCCCCCCAATTTGCCGGTTGCAACACTGGCTGTGCCCGGCTGTGGAAGATGCGCGCCACAGCCGTTCGTCCCGACGGGCTTTGTGCCCAGCGGCCCCACTTTTGTGATCATCATGCGCCAGCATATACGTGGAGGGCTCGTGCCCGCTCTCGTGTTCTCGCACACATCCGCACGGCTCATCCGATCGTCGATTCGAATCGTCGCGACCGTATCGTTCGCCATTCCGGGTGCCCTCGCCGGACAGAGCGGTGGCTCGGCGCTGGCCCGCGAAATCGACCGGCGGGCGCCGCAGTTGGAAGCGAAAGCGATCGCCTGGCGCCGAGACATCCATCAGCACCCCGAGCTGTCGAATCGCGAAGTGCGCACGTCGAAGCTCGTCGCCGACCATCTGCGCTCGCTCGGCATCGAGGTGCAGACGATGGCGAAGACGGGCGTCGTCGGAGTGCTGCGTGGCGGACGCCCGGGACCCGTGGTGGCGCTGCGCGCGGACATGGATGCACTCCCCGTCGCCGAGGAAGTCGACGTCCCATTCAAGTCCACGGTCAGATCCACGTACAATGGCCAGGACGTGGGCGTCATGCACGCGTGCGGTCACGACGCCCACGTCGCCATTCTGATGAGCACGGCGGAGCTGCTCGCGGGCATGCGTGAACAGCTTCCCGGCACCGTGAAGTTTCTGTTTCAACCGGCCGAAGAGGGCGCGCCGCCGGGAGAAGAAGGCGGCGCCGCGTTGATGATCAAGGAGGGCGCGCTCGACAATCCGAAGGTCGATGCAGTGTTCGGGCTCCACGTCTTTCCGTACGAAGTCGGCACGATGCACTACCGCCCGGGCGCACTCATGGCGAGCTCGGACCGCTTCGAGGTCATCGTGCACGGCCGTCAGACACACGGGGCACTTCCATGGAATGGCGTCGATCCCGTGGTCATCGCATCGCAGATCGTGCTCGGGCTTCAGACCATAACGAGTCGGCAGGTGGATCTCATTCAATCGCCCGCCGTGGTCACCGTGGGGCGCATGAACGCCGGCGTGCGCTACAACATCGTTCCGGACAGCACCGTCCTCGAGGGAACGATTCGCACGTTCGACGAAGACATGCGCTCACTGATTCACGAGCGCGTGAAGCGCACGGCAGAACAGATCGCGGCGAGCGCGGGCGCGACAGCGACGGTGAACGTGTATCGCTATACGGGGGTGACGGTGAACGACGTCGCGTTGACCGAGCGTATGGCCCCCACGCTCAAGCGGGTCGCGGGCGCGGAGAAGGTCGCCATCGCGAAGCAGACCACGACGGCCGAAGATTTCGCACTGTACGAGCAGAAAGTGCCCGGGATGTTCTTCTTCCTCGGGATCACGCCGAAGGGCACGGATCCGTCCAAGGTCGCGCCGAACCATTCACCGCGATTCTTCGTGGATGAGGCGGCGTTGGTGCCGGGAATCCGCGCGCTCGCGAATCTCGCCGTCGACTACCTGCAATCCGGGAAGGCCTCACCGGCTCACTGAAACCGCCTTTTGGGGGGCGCCGTACGTCGGGAAACTCCAACCCCCGACGCCATGCAGGCGGTTCTCAGAGACATCCGGTACGGCGCCCGCTCCCTGCGGAAGAGCCGAGGACTCACGGCTGTTGCCGTGCTGGCGCTCACGCTCGGGATCGGGCTCACCACCACGATGTTCAGCATCGTGTACGGCGCGCTCATCAAGGGCATGCCCTTCCCAGACGCCGAGCGTCTCGCGTTGGTCGCGCGGCAGAACCTGTCGCGCGACAACGGCCTCAGGCAGCTGCCGCTCCACGATCTGATCGCGTATCGCGAACAGCAGCGGAGCTTCTCTGGTCTGGCCGGCTATCGGCCCGGCCCTGTCAACATCAGCGGGGCTGAGAAGGCCGAACGCTACGACGGCGCATGGGTGACCTCGAATTTGTTCGATGTCCTCCAGGTCCGGCCGCTTATCGGACGAACCTTCACGCACGACGAGGAAACCCCGGGGAACGGCAGCGTCGCGGTTCTCAGCTACTCGCTCTGGCAAGACCGCTACGCAGGGGATCCGGCCATCATCGGAAAGTCGATTCGCGCGAACGGATTGTCGTACATCGTGGTGGGCGTGATGCCCCGGGATTTCGGCTTTCCCGAGCGGCAGGCCATCTGGATGCCGGTCCAGGACGATGTGAGCAAGTTCGAGTTCGGAACGGGGCCGTCGTTCGAGGGGGTGGCCCGTCTCAAACCAGGCGTGTCGTGGGACGCGGCGAACGTCGATCTCAACACGATCGCCCGGCGACTTGCCGATGATCACAAGAAGACGAACGAAGGAATCACGGCCACCGCTCGCCCGATCACGGAAAGCCAGATCGGCCCGCAACCCCGTCGGCTGCTGTGGACGATGCTCGGTGCGGTGTTCTTCGTCCTGCTCATTGCGTGCGCGAACGTCGCGAACCTCCTGCTCGATCGCGCCGCGCATCGCACGAAGGAAGTCGGTATTCGCACCGCGCTGGGGGCCTCACGCACGGCGGTCGTTCGACAGTTCCTGAGCGAGGCAATCGTACTCGCAGCGGCGGGCGCCGTGTTAGGCACCGGGCTCGCGCAGGTTGGCGTGACGCTGTTCAATCGCGCGATCGTCGATACGAACCCACCATCGTGGCTCGACATCCGGCTGCATCCGCCAGTGTTGATGTTCGTCGTCGCCATGGCCCTCGTCGCCAGCCTGTTCTCGGGCGCGATTCCCGCCTACCAGTCATCGCGCGCCGACATCAACGAGATCCTGAAGGACGAATCGCGTGGTGCCTCGAGCTTCCGCATCGGACGACTCAGCCGCGCCCTCGTCGTGTTCGAGATCGCGCTCTCGTGCGGCTTGCTCGTCGCGTCTGGCCTCATGGTGAAGAGCGTGGTGAAGCTCCGGACGCTCGACCCGGGTGTCGCGACCACGGACATCTTCACGGCGCGTGTCGGATTCCCTGATGCGTACACCGACTCGGTGGCGCGTGCTCGCTTCTTCGACCAGCTCGCGCCGCAACTGTCGGCGATTCCCGGCGTGCAGGGAGTGTCACTCAGCTCGGCACTTCCGGGTACCGGTGGCGGAGCAACGCTGTTCGCCATCGACGGCAAGGCGTACCCAACGAATCGCGACTATCCACGTACGCAGATGCTCACCGTGGCGTCAGGCTTCTTCAAGACGTTCCAGGTCACGCCAGTCGAAGGGCGCGCATTCACGGACGACGACAGGGCGGAGTCGGTGCCCGTCATCATCGTCAATCAGTCGTTTGCGCGAAAGCACTTCGGCTCGGAGAATGCGCTCGGTCGCCGCATTCGTCTCGGTGGCGTGGATACGAAGGAGCCGTGGCGGACGGTGGTGGGGGTGATTCCCGATATCTTCACCGGCGACCCCGGCAATCCGCGCGACGCCGGTATCGTGCTGCCGTGGCTACAGGCGCCGCCGCGGTTCGCCAGCATCGCGGTGCACGCACCTAACGCGATGGCGCTCACCCCCCAGATCCGCGCCGCGGTGGCCGCGCTCAACCCCGACATCCCGATCTACGGGATCTACGCGATGAAGACAGCGGTCGATCGAAACCTCTGGCACATTCGCGTGTTCGGCGGGCTGTTCATGGCATTCGGGGCCGCCGCGCTACTGCTCGCGGCCATCGGCCTGTACGCGGTGATGGCGTTCTCCGTGAGTCGTCGTGCGCGCGAGGTGGGTATCCGGATCGCGTTGGGCGCGCGGACGTCGCACGTGCTGCGCCTCGTGTTCCGCCAGGGCATCATCCAGCTCGCCGTCGGCATCACGTTAGGCCTCGCGCTTGCGGCGGGCGTATCGCAGCTCATCGCCGCGGCGCTGTTCGAGGTACAGCCGCGTGACCCGTGGACGTTCGCGTCGGTCGTGGCGGTGCTGACTGCCGCTGGGCTGCTCGCGTGCTACATCCCGGCACGCCGGGCTGCGCAGGTCGATCCGCTCTCGGCCATGCGGGCCGAGTAGATCGACTTGTCATCCCGAGCGGAGCGCCGCAGGCGCGGAGTCGAGGGATCTGATCGACAGTCCTCGTGGCCGGACCTTGCTATGACGACTCTACAATAGATCCCTCGACTCCCTTCGGTCGCTCGGGATGACAGACGACAGGCTAGAAGAATTTCGTGATCGTGTAGAGCAGGAGCCCGACGAGACCGCCGACGAGCGTTCCGTTGATACGCACGTACTGCAGGTCCTTCCCGATCTGCAGCTCGATCTTCTTGGACGTCTCCTCCGCGTCCCACTGGCCGACCGTGTACGAGATGAGATGCGCGGCTTCGCCGCGGAACTGCTCCACTGCGTAGAGCACGCCCTCGAGGATCCAGTGGTCGATCTTGCTCATCAACTCCGCGTCGTTGAGCACCGCGTGGCCGAGCTTCATGAGCCCCTGCTCCACCGCGCCCGGCGGGTCTGACTCCTTGCGCTCCGCGTAGCGCGCCAGGGCGTGCTTGGCGTCACCCCAGATCGTCGCCGAGAACTGCTGCACCGCTGGATTCGTGAGCATGTCCTCCTTGATCTCTTCCGCCCGCGCGCTCAGCTCGGGTGACGTTCGCAGCTTCTCGATGAAGCCCGAGAGCGCACGATCGAAACGCTCACGGAGGGGATGGGCCGGATCGGCGGCAACCTGTTTGAGCGTGTTCTCGATCGCGATCACGACCTTGTCATGAATGCGATCGTCCACGACTTCCGGAAGCCACCACGGACTTTCCTCACGAATACGCTGGCGGATCAGCTCCTCGTTGCGCGCGACGCCGTCCGCGACCAGACGAAGCGCCTCGTCCAGCAACTCCTGGTGCCGATTGTCCGCCGTGAGCAGCGATAGCACGTTGCCCAGAACAGGCGCGACCTGCGTCTTCCGCACTCGTGCGATGAGCGCGCGATCGATCATCGCCTGCACGTCCTCGTCGCGCAGCACCTGCGCGGTCCCGGCGAGGCCGGTCGCCACATGATGCGCGATGCGATTGCTGTTGGCCGGATCGCTGACCCACTTGGCCATACGTTCGGCGATGCGCAGGCCGTGCAACCGCGCTGCGATCACCTCACGCGACAGGAAATTGTTCTGCACGAACCCGCCAAGGCTTCGCCCAATACGATCCTTGCGGCTCGGAATGATGGCGGTGTGCGGAATCGGAATGCCCATCGGATGCCGGAACAGCGCCGTGATGGCAAACCAGTCGGCCAGACCGCCGACCATTGCCGCTTCTGCCGTCGCCCGGACAAACCCCAGCCACGGGAACTGCCGCTCGAGCACGAGCGTGATGACGAACAGAACGGATGCCCCGATGAGCAGTCCGGTCGCACGACGCTTCATGCGATCGAGCTGGATCTGCTTGTTGGGGTCTTCCTTGTGGATCGGCACGCGCGGTACGGCCGGGGCCGGCGCTACCGGCGCCATCTCGGCTGGCGGGGCAACGTCTTCGGGACGCGCTACGCTCGCGGCGCCTGTCCCTTCGCTGGCAGGTGTCTGGTCGGGCTCGGTAGGCGGTTGCAGCTGAGGTATCGCCATGTAGGAAAGCTGAAAGGACAGTCGGAGCGGTGGAAGGGCCGCGGTGGCGCGGCCGGACCGTTGCGTGCCTGCCGTACGCTTCGCAGCATACAGACCATGGAAAAGCGCGACTATCTGCTTCGTCAGATCCAGGCCCTGGCGATCCTCCTGTCCCGACTACGGACCCTCATCGTGGACGGTGACAGGGCGACCGCCAATGCCACCATCCGCGAGGAGATGCGGAACGTGGGGCTCGAGCTTTCGACGGCCAACGCCCTGGATCCAGCGACGCTTCGCATGCTGCTCGGCGGCACGATGCTGGACCCGCGGCGCGCGTTCACGGTCGCGTCGTTGCTCCACATGGACGCCCTGCGCGCCCGCGCTGATGGCGACGACGCGTGGGCCGCGAGAAGCGACGCCGGTGCGCTTTCCTTGCTGTCGAGCGTTCGCTCGCAGCTCGATGGCGAGCGAGCGGCGCTGGCGGACGAGATTCTGACCGAGCTTCGCGGTCCGCTACCGACACCGCACTGAGCCGCGTCAGCGCCGGGGCGTAACGACGGCTGTTCTACTCGTCGCGCGCCGCTTCCAGAATCCCGAACGGCGCCTCGCGATCCCGCTGGAGTCGTGATATCGCGTAATAGAGCTGTGCGTACGCGACGTCCTCCACTGACGGCTCGTGGACGCCATTCGTGTTCGGCCCCATGACCGACGACCATGCTCCGGTGTGGCCGAAGCCGACCGCGTGCATCAGCTCGTGCGTCGCGACGCGCGACTGCACGAGAAACTCGCGTTGACTCACCGTCACCAACGCCTCGTAGATCCGACCCGCCTGATCGTAGGTGATGAACGTCCTGCCGGCCGCGGACATGCCGCGGTTGATCGTCACCAGAATTCCGTCGGCGCCAGGCGCATTCGCTTCCTCGAAGCTGGACGGGCGAAACAGCGGTCGTCCGATGAGCCGCTCGATCGCCCTCGCGTTCTCCCAGAATCCAGCGGAGTCGCTCCCCGATATGGTCGGGTCACCCGGCTCGTGACGGAACGCCAAGCGGAGCGGGAAGCTGTCCGTCGCCCAACTCACGGCGCGACCTGCGAGTCGACCGCGCTTCGTCAGCCTCCAATATCCCGTGCCTTCCCCGTAGCGTGCGGTCGCACGTGCTGGATCGATGCGGACGTCGCGACCGTCGAACGCTCCGCCGCGGATCTGCCAGTGCGTCGGCACGAGCACCACCCGTGACGGAGCCGTGAGCACGCCGGGGTCGAGCGTGATGACGCTGGTGTAGTACCGGGGCGCCGTGGAATCGCTGAAGACCCGCAACGTGACGCGCCCCGCGAGCGGCAGCGGGATCGATCCGACGAAAACGCCTGACGAGTCCATGAGCGCTTCGTACGTCCCCCGCGCGTCCACGGCGACGACGTGGACGCCGTCGAGCGTGCCACCATCCGCGGGAATGACCCGTCCGCCGAACGCATACGAGTCGTGCGGCGAAACAACCGGACGCGGCTCACGCGCCGCGCCAGCCAGGACGACAGCGCCCAGCAGCGCGACAAATCCACGGCTCACGCCAACATGCGGAATCCACATGGGAGCACCCATGATCGATACTCGACCCCGCAAGCGACGTCGCCGCTCGGGGCACTCGAATGTACGAGCGTGCACAGGCCGACGCATACAGGCCATGTCTCCTGGAGGCTGTCGATGTCGCCGACAGCGCTCAGCCCGGCACGGTCGCTGCGTTAGCAGACTCAGGTCACATTCAACGAGGACTGGCGTGCGACGACTCGTCGCGGTGCTTTGGGGAGCGACCGTCGTGCTCCCGACAATTCTTTCTGCGCAGGCCCCGCCTGAATCGGGGCGTGACAAATCTCCTCCGCCCGTCATCACGTGGCTCGACGCAGCGACCCTCGGCGCCGGGATCGCTGGATCGATAGCGCTCATGAACGCGGATTCACGCATCGCAAAGCGACTGCAGACCGACGAATACCAGGATAACGAGCGGTATCAGAACATCTCGAGCGTCGCCGGCAAGTTCAACGAGAAGAGCCTGTTCGCCCTGGGGCTCGTCACATACGGCGTGGCCAAGCT